>FWPU01001066.1_pt1 | contig 85197 bp, 54 predicted proteins | sample 2228361 | NCBI WGS metagenome assembly FWPU01 (sample SAMEA103939777, study PRJEB20133) | metagenome | reverse complement strand
TACCTCCTTCGAAAGAGTCAATCTCGCTTTTGCGACTCTATCGTAAGGAAAATCCAGGCCCCCTGCCAACTCTTTTTTGGCCAAAGTCCAGTTCAAGGGCCAGTACCTGGTTTCGCGTGGTGAACAACGAGGTGAAAGTAGGCACCTCATTACGGTTCCGTGGAACTTGTTGGTGCCGCTCTTGGTGACCGTCGTAACAGCGCCGCCCACTCTCTTGCCGTATTCGGCGCTGTAATTATTGGTGAGGACGCGGAATTCTCTGATGGCATCGACCCCTAGGTTCAGACCAGCCGCGCTGCCGGGGAGATCGCTCAACCTCATGCTGCCAGCTATCTCGACCCCATCCTGATAGAATTTATTCGACAACCAGCGCTGTCCGCCGACGCTGAATTTCGCTGAGGCCCCAATCGATATGCCGCCGCCCGTGTGCCGGAAAATAGTAGTGCCGGCTTGCAGAGTTAATGCCGCTCCGCCGGCTGGCGCCAACCTGGCCGCTTCGGATCAAGCATTTAAATGTCAGACCATCAGGCGCCAAGATTTTAATCGGCGGCCTCCGCGAAGTCAAGAGAAACCGGACGCTCGGGCCGACGCGGAGCGAGCCGCGCGAATCCGCCCGATCAGCGTCGTCCGCGTTTCATTCTTTGTTCCTGTGTTGTATTTACCTGGATTCATTCCAAAACCGCGTCTAAGAGATACCGATCAGCGGCCAGTACAGGGGCACGAGAAATAAAAGGATCAAGCTCTCCACCGTAGTCAAAATGGCTCCCATCTTGAGGACATCTTTGGCCTCGAAGTACCCGAAGGAATAGCCGGTGATGATAACGAGCGACTGATAGATGAATATCTTGCCGCCGGTGGCAAAGGTCCAGACCATTCCTATGGCCAGCGGGTCGTGTCCGTTCTGAAGAGCAAAGTTCATGAGCGCCGGCAGCGACATGCTGACCATCGCCGTTTCCAGGCTCAGCACCATGTGCAGGATAAACGCCGACCAGTAGAGCAGCAGGGTCGAGGTCATCGGCGAATCGATGTGCGGCCCGACCCAGGAGAAGAGTACTCCGGTGATGGTATCGAGCGCCTTGGTCTCACGAAGGACCAGGCCCATGCTGATGGCGGTCCCCATCAAAATCATCAGCCAGAAGTTGACCTTCTTCAGGTCCTCGCGCGAGAGCAGGCCGACGAAGGGAGCGCATGCGGCCAGCGCTACCCCTATCGCCACCCTGGCCGGGCTGATGTGATGGATGAAGTCGGTCACCCAGAGCAGAATTGCGGTGGCCACCAGCAACAGGCACTTCTTTTCAGCCGCGGTCATCGGACCCATAGCCGCCGCGCGCTGCCGCAGCCCCTCGCGCCCGCCCGGCAGCTCTTTCTTCTCGGGAGGATAAAGCCGCTGTACGACAAACCAGCAGAAGAGAATGGTGATGATATCGAGCGGGAGATATGCGATGAACCATTGGCTCCAATATACCGGCACCTGCCCGATGCGCTCGATGATGCCTCTGGCCAGAATCGATGGGGTGCTGCCTATAATCGCCTTGTCGAAGATGCTCACCGTGTAAGTTAGGGTAATGAACAGGCCGCGGCCGATGTTGCTCTTCGGGGCGACGCCGAAGGCATCGACCAGCCCGGCGGCGATGGCGGCGATGATCACCAGGCGCGGCGGTCCGGCGGGGATGAAGAAGGTCAGGGTGAAATCGATCAGGATCATCCCGAGCAGAATCCTGGAATAAGAGGAACCGAATATCGGCAGGATGCGGTAGGCGAGGCGCGTGGCCAGGCCGCTGTTAATAACCATGGCGCCGATCATCATCGCGGCTAAAATGAACCAGGGGGTGTCGCTGGCGAACCCGGCGAAGGCGCTGGAAAAATTCACCACGCCGAGCGTCCAGAAAAGATAACAGCCGAGCAGGCCCGTGATGGCATGCTCGAGCGCTTCGGTCGCCCACAGTATGACCATGAAGATGCTGATGGCCAGCGCATGCTTGGCCTGAGGTGCCATGTTCAAAGGGGCGAACCAGATGGCGGCGAGAGCTGTGACCGCGACCAGAAGCGATACGGATTTGCGCACCGACTCTGCTGGCAATTCCAGGCCCGCGATAACCCATACCCTCTCTTGTACCTGTACCTCGCTTTGTGTCTTCACCGGACCTCACAGTGCCGCCGTTTGAGCGGCCGAATTTAATTTTACTTGTCGAGAGCTATGCGCTGTGAAGGCAGCAAGAGCCTAGCGCGAGCGCTCGGCTAGAAGCTCTTGCTGGCGCATCTCCATATCGGAACTCCAGAGCCCCTTCTCCCTGTAGAATTTAACCGCCCCGGGATGGTAGGGGATGGTGTTGAGGCGGTTGACGAAATTCTCTGGAGTCCAGTCCTCTAATTGCCGGTTTATCCTGGTCAGTTCTCCGTTGCGCTCCCAAAGCACCTTGACCATCTGGTAGACCAGGTCTTCGGCCAGTGTCGCCCTGCCCACCAGGTAAAAATCGTAGCTCATAAGATAGATCTCCTCGCGCACTCCGGTTTTGCCCGCGCCGGGCGACAGTTTAACCAAAATGGCGGGAAATTTCTGTTGCAGCCTTCTAACCGCTTCGGGTGAAGGGTCGAAAGAGAGAAAGCGCGCCCCACGGCTGGCATCGAGTTCCGAGATAACCCCCATGCCGATGTTATTCGAGCCATTGGCCTCCGCTCGCCCCTCGATAAGCGCTCTGACGCCGGCATCCACGCTGGGCACGGCCATCATTTTCACATCGTCGGGACTGAGGCCGAAATTGGCCAGGGCCGCTTCGCCCTGCGCAGTGATGGCAGGACTACCAGTGTAAATACCAACATAGCGCCTCCCCTTTAAATCCAACCCGCTCTTGATGCCGGAGCCTTCCGCCACAACTATGCCGTTCAGAGCCTTGTGGCCGCTGGTGATAAGCCGTATCTCGAAGCCTCTGCCGCCGGACAGGTTTCTGTAAACGGATTGTCCCTGCCAGCCCATTTGAGCATCCCAGTTGTTCAGGATTCCCAGGTCCATCTCCCCGGAATCGATCATCGGCAGCCACTCGGTAGGTCCGGAAGAGGCTATCGCTTTTACCTCTACATCCAACCCCTCGCTCAGCACTGCCGCTATGCCTGTGCCCATGGCGTTAGCGATGCTGCCTACGCCGTGCGTCCCCAGGTTTAAAACTTTAATTCGCTCTCGATCCGTCTGGCCAGCACAACTTGCCAGCATCAGGAGGATCGAAACTGCTCCGATCAGGGTTTTACCCATGCGTTATGTGCCTTAATTGAGACGCTCTGGAGCGAGCGGTCCATCCGCCATTACAGCTTTTTCCCGCGCTACCAGCGCGCCTTGGCATCAGAGTCAGCCGTTGCTTCTTTCCCGCCGATATCGGCAGGCGTTTGAGTTTCGAATACGGACAGCGCCGCAGGCTCGTAGCCCAACCCATACTCGGCCCAGCGCGAGAGCACCTTCTCATAAACCTGCCGATTGAGCCGGCTGCGCCGCGAAAAGCTCCCCAGATACCTGTGCTCCATGCAGGCGTTAATCAATGCCTTCGAGCCGTAGGGGCGCTCCTCGGGCGGATTCTGTGTAGGGTCAAGCCATGTAGACCAGGTCTGTCGCTGTATGTCGATATCTTCAGCGGGATTGCATCTTGTCGCCATCGCCCAGAGCACTTCGTTAATATCGGTAGGATCGACATCTTCATCGACAGCCACAATCCACTTGCTGAAATAGGCGCCGCCAGGACATTGCGCCACCAGAGACAGAACCTGTGCGGCATGGCCGGCATAGCGCTGCTCCAGAGATACCACGGTCATGCCGAATCCACCCGCTGCTGCCGGATGGGCATAGACCCCTTTGATTCCAGGCACCCCGAGCCGGTCCAGGTCGTCCCAAATCCTGGCCGAGCGGGTGATGGCATAGAGCAGAGCAACCTCGTTTGCCGCCCAGTAGTCGGCCATCAGGGCTGCCGTCAAGATCGGGTTGTTGCGGAAATGAATGGCTTTGACTTCAACCAGCGGCGCCAGGTCCTCGGGCCGGCCATAGTAGCCGGTAAACTCGCCAAATGGTCCCTCCTTGCGCGTGGCATTGGGGTGGATTACTCCCTCTATAACTATCTCGGCCCTGGCCGGAAACATCAGGCTGGTCTCTCGGCCCTGGACCAGCTCTATGGCTGTCCCTTTAAGCGCCCCCGCATAGGGGAACTCCGACTCGGTCTTGGGGAAGGTCAGGCCGGACACCATAAAGAGCGCCGGATCAACGCCCCAGACGGCAGCTATCTCGCAGGGTTTACCCTGCTTCCACCAGCGCTCGATGTGCAGCCGGGCATCTTTGCCCGGCGATAGATAGAGGCCGACATGCTTTCTGTCGTGCACCATCATTCGGTAGGTGCCGACATTCAGATGTCCCCGCTCCGGATCGCGCGTAATCACCGCATCGGCTGTCCCAATATACCGACCCCCGTCCAGCGGCCAGTGGCGTGGCGCGGGAAACTTGAGCACGTCAACCTCATCGCCCAGCAGCGAATTCTCAAATACTGGCGCTTCTGTCTCGGCTACCGTTTTGGGCGGAATCGGCCGCTTCAGACGAAGCCGCACAGCCTGAATCAAAGTCTTCAGATCGGCATCCTGCCGTATCCCCATCGCTATCGCATAGCGGCGAGTGCTCGAACCTAACATGTTCCATAAAACCGGCGTGCTGTAGCCCTTCACCTTCTCGAAAAGCAGAGCCGGAGCGCCGACCCGTCGATGGGCCACATAGACCAGGGCCGACATCTCTTGATCCAAATCGACCTCGGCTTTGACCCGATGAAGCTCGCCGGCCCTTTCCAGACGCCGGCAGTAGTCGCGCAGGTCTTCAGGCCCATTCCCTTCAAGTAAATCCAGCTTTTCCTCCGATCTGCCAGGCAGCGCGAATGAAACCGCCATCTCTTCCATTTTATTCTCCTCCGTTGAATTTGCTAAACTATAGTGGCTTTATATTGCATGCCATAGTATCCAGACTTCAAGCTCCTATCTTCTAGCGTCCGATGCCTGTCTCTTTCCAGTAGCCAAGCGCCGCGCTCACTTTTGCTGCTCTTTGAGCTGTTCGACATCTTTATTTGATCCACCAGCCCGGGTCGTCCAGGAAGGTTAGCCTCCCCTTATCAACGATTCGGACGGTCTTGCCATCGCGGGTCTCTATATCTACAGTGTTAAAGTATGTGTGGATATGAAAATGGCCGCGCGTCAGCTTCTCGGCCCTGACCTTCTCGTTGTACTCCTTAGAGTAGCTGGCGGTCACCGGGATGCTGACTCCAAAGCCCCAGTGAATAACGCCGGATCTACCGCGCTCCCAGGACATCGATTCGCCTTCCACAACCGTGCTGACCCGCGCCACTTTAGGATTTGTGCCCAGGGCTGCCTCGATAAACCAGCCCACCCCTTTGTCGGGAAAGCCGGGGTAGTGGACGTTCTCATATTTAGCCAAGACCTGTCGTATGGTCTCGCCGTAGCGCCCGCCCCCCTCGACCCGCACGATTTTTCCACCCTCCAGGTAAAGCTTAGTATGGGGGAACACGCCGGCATGGTTGATAGTGCCCGCCACTACTCCTTTAGCATCGATATCGGGCATGGCGATAAGGCCAGGGCCAAAATTTTCTGATAGTGTTGCAATAACCTTCCCGACCCCTGGGGGTTCAACATGCTGCTCGCCTCGGTCGTGCCATCTCGCGGCAGCCCCTTGCGCTGATTTTCGCCGCCGTAAGGATCATCCGGGTCCGACCTGAAACCAGGCTCAAGAGGTGCGCACGCGGATCCGTTCCAGCAGCGGGCTCCTTATCGGCGCGTTCGGGCCGAAAAAGAGCTGCCCGTCAGGTCCCATTTCCCAAGACCCGATTCGGCAGCGGGAAAAGCTCTAAATACGGCGGCGGCTCGCTCTCACGGTCGAAGAAGTTTCGCGCATCCAGCACACTGTTTCGATGAAATTCGTAGACGACTCCGTGGAACTCGTTCGTGCCCGATTTAGTCACGATCTGGACCTCGCCCCCTGCAGTCCTGCCATATTCGGCGCTATAGGGGTTGGTTACGACTTTGAATTCTCGCACCCCCTCGATGCCCGCGGCCGAACCGGATACGTTCCCGATGTTGTTGAAGAAGTCGTTGACATCCTGGCCGTCCAGCGTATAGCTGCTCGAAACAGGTCGCATGCCGCTGATGGAGATCTTCTGGCCGTATCCCTGATTGACCGCGCGATTATTGGTGCTGGACCAGACAACGTTAGTCTGTAGCAGGGCCAGCTCGGCGAAACCCCTCCCGTTGAGCGGGAGATTTTCGATTGCACTCCTTTCGACTACTCCGCCGATGACCGAACTGGAGTGTTCCACAAGCGGCGCCTCGCCGATCACCACCAGCTTCTCGGTTATCTCTCCAACCTTCATGGTGAAATCGACAACAGCTTCGCGCCCGACCGTTAGCTTTATGCCGCTTCGCACCGCCGTCTGAAAGCCGGCCAGGCTTGCCGTTACTTCATAATTGCCCAAACTCAAATTAGCGGCCCGATATCTCCCCTCGTTGTCGGTTATCACTGTCCTAGTTATACCGGTATCCAGGTTTCTGATCGTGATCGTAGCTCCTGGAAGGACAGCCTCCGTCTCATCTTTAGCCGTCCCGGAAATTGTAGCGGTGGTAAGTTGCGCTAAAAGAAGCTGACCGGAAAGGGCCAGCCAAAAAAGAAGCACAACGCAAGATTTTTTCCTATACATCGTTTCGCCCTCCCACCATAGTCTCGCCTTCGGTGCCCTGGCGCCCCTCGACGTGCCGTGTGCTGGCTATTCCACGCTCTGTTCTCTCTTGCTATAGTCGAGTTGCGGCCCCTTGGGGCTCCGGCCAAGCTCCTGGGCAAATTGGGTTTCCAGGAAGACTATTTTGCCATCGACGACGGTCATGAGCGGGCGCACCTCGGCGATCTCCTCTACCGGGATAGAGAAAAAGTCTTTGTTCAATATCAAGAGATCGGCCGCCTTGCCCTTTTCCAGGCTTCCGATCAGGTTCTCGCGGAGCATGAACTCGGCGGCCCACGAGGTGGCCATCTTCATAACGATCACCCTATCGACCGCCTCCTCGGGGGCTACTAAAATCCCTCTCGAGTTTTTGCGGGTGATAAAGGGGACCATTTCGGAGAAGACCTGGGTCGGGGCCTTCTCCATCTCGTAAGCCACTTTAACTCCGCCATCGAGGATGCTCTTAACCGGAGCGATCCATTTCGCCTTGTCCTGTCCGTAGAGTTCCAGCCAGGGCTGGGTGCGGTCGAGCATATTAGAGCCGCAGCTCAACATGATCCCGAGCTTCTTCATGCGGGGTATCTGATCGGGGCGCGGGTAAAGGCCGCAGTGGTCAGTGGTCATGCGGTGGGCGCGCACCGATTCCAGGGTTACACCCGGGCATTCTCTGATTGCTCTTTCTATCATATCCATGAACTGATCGACCCCCTTGTCTCCATAGGCGTGGCCTACAGCAACGCGCTGGCCGGCACAGAGCGCGGCATAGAGCCCCTCCCCCTGGGCCTTGCCCGGTTCGATGCGGCATACCTCTCTGTCTTTATCCCTCTTGGGGAGATCGATCGAGGTGCAGATGGCCGGTGGGCCGGAATCGATGCTGCCCGCTCCCACGCCGATCTGCCAGAGCCATTCGTCTCCGAAGCCGGCCATGTCGCCCAGCCGCTTGTAGAACGAGGCCGAATAGGGGTTGACCATCAGGCCGGCGAAGTGGCTGTAGCCGAAGCGGATGGGCATTCGATTTTGGCGGCGCAGGAGCATGTAAGCGTCGAAGTTCTCGAACCCCATTATGTGCGAGGCGAAGGCGGTCACGCCGCCGGCCGCCCACTTCTCTAAGTCCTTCACTATGATCTCGGCAAGCATGTCGGGCCTGCCGTTCAGATAGCTGTCAACGATCACCCCTCGCCTGTAATAGACCCCCTGCTCGGCCACTCCCCCCTCGCGGATTTCGTCGGCCGGATCGAACCCGTAGATGCGTTTTATCGCCTCGATCGCCTGGGTGTTCACCAGATAACCGGGGTGGGCGTTCACCAGCACCGGATGTTCGGGCGCCAGCTTATCGAGGTCCGAAGCGGTCATGGCCCGGTCCAGAACGAAGCTGGTGCCGATCCCTTTGCCCGAGCCGTCGCGCGCCGTGGGGAGGTTAAGAAATACCCACTTGCCTTTTTCGACCCGCGATAGCCGTTCCTTCAGCGTCACCTCCACGCGATGTTTCAATTCATCGTAGCTCGCGCCCTCCAAGCGAAATACCGCCGCCGCATTTCGCGATTCCCTCGGGTTATCGCGCAGCCAGGCGGTCAGAGCGGCATCGTGGATATGAACGTGGGCATTGACGATGCCGGGGATTACGGTCCGGCCGCCGGCATCGATTTTGTCGGTGTTAGGCCCGGCCAGTTTGAGGATCTCATCGCTCGAGCCGGGCGCCAGGATTCGCCCGGACCTTATCGCTATGGCCTGGGCAATCGTCCCGACGTTGGTGTTGTAGCCCTTATCATCCATGGTCACTACTTTGGCGTTGTGGATGATCAGGTCGGGGTAAAAAACGATCGTCTCGGGAACGGTGACAACCCCCTGTCCGTAAAGAGATGCTACGCTCAGTAAGAAAAGAAAACCAAACGCGGCTTTATTGATCTTCAACATGCCCTTTTCTCCTCCAGAGCGGTTTAAAAATAGGGCGCGGATCTACGCTGGTTCGGTCGAGCGCTCCGCGGCCCGATGCTTTCAATCATAGCTGTTGTACAGGCATTGGCCGGCGTCTACTCTTCGATCCTTGGGCTCTGCTCCTGGGGAAAATAGCTCTCGCAGTAGGGGCAGAGCAGGTCTATCTTCTTGCCCAACAGCTCCTCGCTGTGGCAATAGAAACGCTTGTTGCATTTAGGGCAGGTTACCCAGAATATCTTGGCCATCGCTACCTCCAGGCTTGCTCGTCTTCAGACGCTCCGCATCGAATCGGAAAATACCGGAACCTCATCCAGCTTGCGCTTGGGAATATAATCCTCAAGGCGCACCCTCTCGAGCGCTTCTTGCGGCACGCGCACCCTTTCGGGAAAGGCACGATTGACCGGCTTGGTGGCATCGATCAGCAGCTTGGCCGTCGTGATGTCATCCAGCTGCGATGGGTCCAGCGTGTTCCCCTTGACGTTCTTGATAATGTCAACGTCTCTATCGGCCTGCACGCGCGTGGCCACGGCGAACATCACCTCCTGTTCGTTGTAGACGTTGATGTCGGCATCGACCACAATCACGTTCTTGATGAAATCGCAGGCGCCAAAGGCGGCCAGCGCGGCCTGCTTCGATTCCCCCTCGACCTTCTTATCGATCGAGATGTAGCAGTTGAAACGGCAACTGCCCGATAGAGCAAAGTGCACGCTCTTGACCGTCGGCACCACCCCCCTGATCACGTTGTAGACCGCCCCCTCTTTGGGCAGGCAGCCCAGCACCCAGTTATCTCTGTGCCCGACGAACACGTCCTGGAAGATCGCGTCCTTTCGGTGCGTCACCGCCGTGACTTCTATTATCGGGCGCAGCCGCTGCGGCCCGTAGTAGCCGGTAAACTCGCCAAACGGCGCCTCGACCTCGCGCACCTTGGGAACGACGAAACCCTCGATGATGAAGTCGGCATCGGCTGGCACCAGGAAATCGTCGCCCAGAGTCTCAGACGGCACCAGGCGCAGCGGCCGGCCCATGACGCTGCCGACCACAGCGTAGTCGTCGAAGCCGAAGGGAGCCACATTGAGAGCACCAAGGTAAAATGCCGGATGGTGGCTGACGATTATCGCCGTAGGCGTCGGCCTCCCCTTCTCTTCATACCTTCTGTGGATCTGCCAGTTGTGGCGCGGCGACATGTGGACGCCCAGCTTGCGCGGGCCCTTGTACATGTTGCGCAAGAAGGCGATGTTATAGAAGCCCCCCTCCAGGTCTCTCATCGCCGAGGCCATGGTCAGGTAGGGCGCCGGGTCCATCTCGTGGTGGCGCACAATCGGGTAGTCGGAAAGATCAACCGCGCTGCCGGTCTTGACCACCTCTTTAACCGGAGCCTCGGAGCGATCGACGACCACGGGAGCGATCAATCGCTCGACGCGCCGCGCATATTCCAGGCTCAACTCGAGCTGGCAATCGGCCATATCCATTCCCAACGCCAGCGCGCATCGTTCGCGCGTGGCGTAAAGATTGGTCGCCAGGGGAATGGGCGAAGGCTCGCCCTTCAGGTTGAGCGGATTTTCGAAAAAAACAACGGGAAAACGGCACTGGTCCTCCAGGTGCTTGAGTATGGCGGTCACCTCATGCTTTGCCGGGTTAACCGTTTTGCTCACCCTGATCATATGCTCGGGATGTTCAGCTTCCAGCGTTTCCAGATAGGATCTCAAACTGAAAGCCTCGACTTGAACCTTTTCCATTCTCTGCATCTTCAGCTCCTCTAAAAGATAAATTTGATTCCGAACTGGATCTGGCGCGACGAGGTCAGGGTTTCGGTGATCCGCCCCGCGCCGGGTATCGGCCCGGCTGCGGAAAATACCTGCCGCGCCGGCTCGTCCGGGATATCGAAATTGGCATGGTTGAAGAGGTTGAAGAATTCCGCGCGGAACTGGAGGTTTCTGTTTTCCCCCAGGCTGGAGTTTTTAAAGAGGCTGAGGTCGAAGTTCACCAGCCCCGGGCCGATGACCGTGTTTCTCCCCAGGTTGCCCAGGAATCCGGCCGGCGGGAGACCGAAGCCGGAAGTGTCGAAGTAGCGGTCGGGACCTCCCAGAACCGGATTGTTCGAACCGGAGATAAGGTCCGGGCGCTGGCCGCCGCCCGCGCGCCCCGCGCCCGCTCTGGCGCGGTCGAAGCTGAGGACCGGCGTGAAGGGGGTTCCCGAGGCTATGTTCAGTATCCCCGAGAGCTGCCATCCCGAGACCAGCCAGCCGGCCGCGCCCGAAAGGTTGCCGCCCCACCTCTGTGCCCGGCCGAAGGGAAGCTCCCAGAGATAATTTGCGATAAAGTTGTGGGCGACGTGGAAATCGGAAAGGCCGCGCTCCGAGGTCCGGTCGAAGATGTTGGCCACCGGTATGGTGTTCCTGAACTCCTGTTCGTTGAAAACCGCCGAGCTGTCGTCCACGCTCCGACCAAACGTATAGCTTGCCTGGAACTGCACACCGCTGCTGAACCTCTTCATTATGCCCGCGATGAAAGAATTGTAAAAAGAGTTTCCATCGGTGGGGCGATAGCGGATCGTGCTCCAGACCGGATTCAAGCGCCGGCGCGTGGTCGGCCAGAATAGCCGCCCGTTCACGAAGCCCTGCGGGATATTGGCGTTCGCATCGGCCACCGCCCTGGTCAGGTGGATGCCGCGCGAGCCGATGTACCCGGCGCTGAACACCAGGTCGCTCCCGAACTGCTTCTGGATCGAAAGATTGTACTGCAGCCGGTACGGCTGGTCGATGTCGAAGGGGAGGGTATCGACGCGCGGGTCGATATCTTTGAGCGAGACCTTGCTGATGAAGTCGGGAAATGATGGGTTTCTCGGATTGGCCTGTACCCAGAAGGGGGGCACGCGGCTTCCGGCCAGGATCATGTACTGGGAGAGGATCTGATCGTAAAAGACGCCGAAACCGGCTCTGATCGCCAGCCTCCCATTGTCGCCCGGCGCCCAGGCCAGCCCGATGCGCGGCGCGAAATTCTTCAGCGATGGGTTATCGAAGGGGGGGGCCGACAGTGCTCTCGGTGCTGAAGGGAACGTTGCGCAGGTTAGCGCTCTTTCCATCGGCCTCCTCGGGCACGGTGATGAACTCGTAGCGCAGGCCCAGGTTGATCGTCAGGTGCGGCGTCGCCTTCCAGTCGTCCTGAAAATATATACCGAAGAGCCACTGGCGCCATTTGCGCACCGGGTCTGACACCCCGGGGACCATTGATTCCAGTCGGCTGGCTCTGGCCTCGAGCAGGGCATCGATGGAATCGAATTGATAGCGGCCGCCGGGCCGGAAGGGGGCATTGTTGTTATTGTGATAACGGGTGACGCCGAAGCCGAACTTGAGCGAATGGGAGCCCACGGTATAGGTGAGAGACTCCAATACGTCCACGTTGATGTTGCGAAAGATGCGCGGGTTGAAGCCGCTGCCGCCTCCCGATAGCTCGGTCAATCCGGCCACGACGATGCCGCCGAATTGCGGGTGCGCGGGGACGAAGAATAGGGAGCGGTCGATTTGACGGATAGTGATATTTATGTCGCTGGTCGTGTTGCGGTTGTAAGCAAAGCGCACTGTATTGAGCAGCCTCGGAGAGAGGATGTGGGTGTCCTCGATCGTCAGGTAGTGATATCTGCTGGTCTGATTGTTAGTGAAGAGTTGTAGGGCGTTAGGTCTCGTCCTTTCCGCATCGTCGAAAGAGTACCTGCCGAAAAGGTTGTTAGAGTCGCTGAACTTGTGATCGAGCCTGACCGTGGCGAAATCCTCATTGGTAGCATCCGATTCAGTAGTGATGAACTCGGCGATGCCGCGGCCGAACGAGCGGCCATTGGGCAGAGGATAGAGGTTCAGATAAGGGGCAATGATCGGGCTGATCCTGGGGCTGTTTCGCACGCTCAGGTCGGGGACGCGGGCGATTCGCGTTACCCCAAGACGTTCGCGCAGTCCCTCGTACGATCCGAAGAAGAAGCTACGGTCTTTGGCGATGGGGCCGCCGAAGGAGAAGCCGAACTGGTTCCGCTTGAACTCGGGCGGATCGCCACGGTCGAAGAAATTGCGCGCGTCCAGATTGTCGTTGCGGTGGAACTCGAAGGCGGTGCCGTGAAATTCGTTGGTGCCGGCCCTGGTCACCGCTATCACCACGCCGCCGGCGCTCTTTCCATATTCGGCGGAATAGGCGTTGGTCAACACCTGGAATTCCCGAAGGGTATCGACTCCCAGCATGACGCCGGCGGCGCTGCCCGGCGTGGCGCCGGCCGTATCGTTGATATCGCTGCCGTCGAGCAGGAAACGGTTCTGGCTGGGGCGCGCCCCGCCGATCGAAAGCTTGACGCCGAAGCCCCGGCTCTGATTGCTATCGCCGGTGCGCACGCTCACCACGCCGGCGTGCAGGGTGCTGAGCTGGATGAAATCTCGGCCGTTGAGCGGGAGGTCTTTGATCTGCTTGCTCTCGATCAGCCCGGCGATGCCCGATTTGGTCGTTTCCACCAGGGGCGCCTCGCCCAGCACCGTGACTTTTTCGGTAATTTCTCCTACCTTCAGGCTGAAATCGATCACCGCTTCTCTTCCCACCGTCAGCACCACGCCGCTCCTGACCTCGGTCTGGAAGCCGGCGAGGCTGGCCTGGACCTCATAGTTGCCCAGGCTCAGGTTCGGGGCGTGATATCTACCCTGGTCGTCGCTAACCAGGGTCCTGGTTATGCCGGTATCGAGGTTCTTGATGGTGATCGAAGCTCCAGGAATAAATGCACCTGTTGTGTCCTTAACAGTACCTATAATCGTCGCTGTAGTAACCTGCGCCGGGGCAGTCTGGCCGGCAAAGATCAGGCAGAACAAAGCCAGCACTAGATTAGAAGATTTTCTAATCATAGTTCCCCTTTAATCGATCTTTTTTGACATGGCCATGATCGGAGCGTTCGCAGATCAGAGTCATGATCCCCTTAGCTTGTTGATGTAAACGCTCCAGAGTTTCCGGTGAAGCTCGCGGATATGCTTATCCATCAGAGCGAATGCCTTCTTACCATCCCGCTGCTCTAATGCCTTGTACATGCGCGCATGGGAACTGGCGATTTGATTTTTCACCTCAGCGGTAAAATTCAATTCGTCCAGCACTTCAGCCAGGGCATCTAGCGTCGAGTTCAAAGGGAGGATCAAAACCGAGTTCTTACTGGCACGCGCTATGGCGCGGTGAAACTCCAGGTTCATGAGCCGGGGGTTAATGCCGGACCCCAGCATGCCGTGCGCCGCCTCGATGGTTCGCTTTATGTCGTTCAGGTCCTGCTGGCTGGCCCGACGCGCTGCCAGCTCGGCCAGGGCCGGCTCCAAAATGAGCCTGGCTTCGGTAAGCTCATCTATCGAAGCGCTGCCCAGGCGCAGCGCATCGGAGAGCGTTTCGCTCACATGGTCGAGCGTGTTCATGCTGGCTACGAACGGACCGCCCCGCGCCCCGCGCCTTACCACGATGAGCCCGGTCGCCTCCAGCGACCGCAGGGCCTCGCGCACGCTGGCGCGGCTGGCGCGGAAGGCCTCGCTCAGTTCCTTTTCGGAGGGGAGCCGCTCGTCGGGCTTGAGCTTGCCGGATAAAATCCTGTCCCTTATCTGGGAGGCTATCTCCTCCGGCATCCGCAGGCCTTTGACCGGTCGGAACATATGTCTAATGGTCAGACAGATGAAAACCGAGCAAATCATAATATCCATGCCGGGGCCTTGTCAAGAAAAATTCCTCTTGACTTGCGAGGTCGGGACGATTAGAATCGGGCCAAGTGGTCTGACATTTAGATATTTAGCCGGAAGGCTTCCGGCACAGGGTAGGCGGGGGCGAATGCCCTATTAGGCAAGGAGGATACATGAGCCAAAGAGCAGGGTTAAAAGGTAATTGTATTTGGGCTTTGGGATGGAAGGAACCATGTCTGGTTCTGCTTGTCTTCCTGCTGGGCGCCTCGCTGGCCGTGGCGCAGCTTACCACCGGCACAATTGCCGGGTCCGTTACCGATCAGTCGGACGCGGCGATTCCCGGCGCGGTCGTCACCGCAAAGAACGTGGATACGGGCATCAGTCGGACGACCGTTACAGGTCCTACGGGCCGATATGTGATGCCGAACCTGCCGGTCGGCAGGTATGAGGTGAGCGCGAGTCTGCCCGGTTTCCGGACCAGCGTGCGAAGCGGGATAGAGCTGACGGTGGGGCGGACGGCGGTGGTGGACCACATCATGCAGGTGGGCGAGGTGGCGGAGACTGTCACCGTAACCGGGGAGGCTGCTCTGCTGGAGATAACTACTCCCACCGTGTCACAACTGGTGGATGAGCGGCGGGTGGCGGACCTTCCCCTGAACAACCGCGACCTGACCCGGTTGGCGACTCTCCAGCCCGGCGTGCTGCGCGTCCCGACTTCCGGCGACCAGGGCGTCTTCAGCGGCATGGGCGAGAAAATTACCGTTGCCGGCGCTCGCCAGACTCAGAACATCTATTTGCTGGATGGGGTTTCTAACTCCGATCTTTCCAACAACGCGCAGGGCGCCTCTGAAGCCTACCTGGGGGCCGACGCGATCAAGGAGTTGCAGATCGTCACCAACAACTATTCGGCTGAATACCGGAGCCAGGCCGGGGCAATTATCAGCGCGGTGACCAAGTCGGGAACCAACGAATTTCACGGCTCGGCCTTCTGGTTCCATCGTAACGACAACCTGGACGCTGCCAATTTCTTTGACAATGCCTTCGGTAATCCTAAGCCGGAGTTCAAGCGCAACCAGTTTGGTTTCTCGCTGGGAGGGCCGATCATCAAGGACAAGACCTTCTTCTTTGGAAACTATGAAGGGTTGCGCGAACGGCTGGGCACCACCGACAATGCCCGGGTGCCCACCATCGAGGCCCGCCAGGGAATCTTGCCCCGTAGAACGGTCCAGGTCAACCCGGTGGTGAGGCCTTTTCTGGACCTGTACCCGATTCCCGGGCGGGGCAATAGCGTGGTGCAGGACTTTGGAGACGGGACGGCGCGCATTGCCGGCACCAAAAAGCAGCCCACAACTGACGATTTCCTGACCGCCAAAATAGATCACCAGTTCGGCAATCAGAAGTTAGGGTCTCTTTCCGGAACCTTTAACTTTCAAGATGCGGAACGTTCTCCCTTCGGAATCCTGGGGGACCTGACCGCGCAAGGGATCGCGAACCGGAAGGTCTTAGTATCGACCAAGCTTACCAGCATCTTCTCGCCGACCACCCTGAATGAGTTCAGCTTTGGCTTCAGCCACAGCAATGTCTTCGGCGATGTTCCGCTCAGCAAGCGTGACTTCAGCAACGTTCTCTTCCACCCGCAGCGCAAGCTCATGGGCCAGCTCAACGTGGGCGAGCTTGACCCCATCGGATATCGGGTCAACTTCAGCCAGTTCCGGCAAAGGGTGCTGACGTTTCAGGACGGTCTTTCCCTAACTCGGGGGGGCCATTCCTTACGTTTCGGAGGCGAGTTCAATCGCTTCCGTTACCTGCAGGACAGTTGCAGCCGGGGCTGCAATGGGATTTACGACTTCCGGACTCTGGAAGATTTCCTGAGAGGTACTCCGCGGCGTTTCCAGGTTTTCCTGCCCGGCTCGGAGAACCCCCCGCGCCGCCTGAGCCAGCTCCTGGTTGGCTTCTATTTCCAGGACAACTGGCAGGTCACTCGCTCCTTTACCTTGAACCTCGGCTTGCGGTACGAGTTCAGCACTGTGCCTGAGGAGGATGACGAACAGATTGCCAATCTCGTGAATCTGACCGATTCGTTCGTCTCGGTGCCTGCCTCCATCGTACCCAAGTTTCCCAATCTCGATTTTGCGGGGACGATTGAGGATTGGTTCGAGAATCCCTCGAAAAGGAGTTTCAGCCCGCGCTTCGGGTTTGCCTGGGCTCCCGGTGATCGGAAGACTTCGCTGCGCGGCGGGTTCGGCATCTTCTATGAGCATCCGATGCTTTTCAACTTCCGCACTTCGCTTCAAGAGCTGCCCCCCTTCGCTCTGGTCGGGCGAGCGGAGGATAGAGATGCCCGGCGGGCCGGGACGACCCTGCGCTTCCCCGATGCCTTCACCACTCAAGCGAGGCTCTTGCGGGGCCGTCCCAATATCCGCACCTTCCAGTTTGACCTCGATAACACCACGATCTATCGCTGGAGCCTCACGCTCCAGCGTGAGATTTCGGAGTGGGTGATTTCGGCTGGCTATACCGGTTCCCGCGGCCTCCATTTGTGGACCCAAGGGCTGCCGAACATCAACCGCTGGGAGGGTTGGCCGGAGCAGCCAAAGGGACCGAAGTTTTTCCCCGAAGGCGCCCGCCCGATCTTCCCGCAGTTTGGCGAGGTCCGAATTCAATCCACCAACGCCAATAGCTGGTTCCACGGCCTGGCGGTGGGCGCGCAAAAGCGGCTGAGCCATGGCCTCCAGGTGCAGTTGGCTTATAACCTCTCGAAGGCCATCGACCAGGGCTCGGGCGTGACCAGCGGCGGGGAGGAGCTGCCGCAATCCCAGCGCGGCATCTTCTTCTGGGATATGGACCTGAAAAAAGGCCTCGCGGCCTTTGATATTCGCAACAGCTTCGTGGTCAACTTCAGCTATGAGTTCCCGCAGTTAGGTTTCGCCGGATTGGGAGGCGCAATTGTGAACGGGTGGCAAATCAACGGGATCCTTACCCTCGCGGATGGCCATCCGCTTACGGTGTTCGATACTAATGAAGCCCAGGCGGACCGGATCGGAGATAACGAGGATCTGAGACCGGATCTTATTCCGGGCGGCAACAATAATCCGGTCCTGGGAAACCCCAATCGGTGGTTCGACACCAGCCAGTTCGCCCCTTCCCGCCTGGGATTCTTCGGCACGCTGGGTCGCGGCACGGTAAGCTCGCCGGGGGTCGCCACGTTCGACTTCTCGCTCTTCAAGAACTTCAAGCTGACGGAAGAGAGCCGCGTTCAATTCAGGGCTGAGTTCTTCAACCTGTTTAACCGTGCAAACTTCGGCAGGCCGGATATGAACGTTTTTGACACGAGGGGGAGACTGAATGCCAGCGCGGGCCAGATTACGCGCACTACTACCTTTGCCCGGCAGATTCAATTCGCTTTGAAATACATGTTCTAGAGCGATTTTAAATTGGCTGTGCGGTTCAAGGGGATATTCTTTCGCCCCGCTGGGGCTTGAACTCGGATTGCTCTTCTTTTTCACAGGGCTTGCGCTATAAGTTTCTACACAAGTAATGTAGCGGCGGCCTTCAGGCCGCCAGGTGTACGAGCTAGCCTGTCCCACCCGGGCGAGCTGTAGGGGGCGCATGGCCATGCGCCCCCTACTAGCCGCTACGATTGACGCGTGCACAAGCTTGTGGAAGGTAGCGGCGGTCTCGATACCGCCCATGAATTGTGTAGAAACTAATGCCGCGAGGCCTGGGTAAGAGAGGATCAATTCAGAAAGCATATTTTTTCAAAAGGGCTCTATCTTGCTAAAAGATGCGGAGGCTTACCATGATCACAAAAAAACAAACCTCTTTCTTGATCTTTTTTGTTAATTTGTTTTTGCTGGCTTTGCCTGCCGTTTCCCAGGCGCAGCAACTCCCCGAAGAAGTAATCAGGTATGCCGATATGGTTTTTCATAACGGCTATGTATTAACCGTCGACACCGATCGGGGCGATTTTACAATTGCTGAGGCCGCGGCGATAAGAGACGGCAAGATATTAGCTGTAGGTTCAAACGACAGGGTCTTAAAGCTGGCCGGGCCTAAGACCCATAAGATAGATTTAAATAAAAAGGCCCTGATGCCAGGTATAATCGACACGCACGTTCATCCGAATAGATATGCTATAAGCAACTATTTTAGAGAACTTCCGCCTGAAGCCCAAAAGGTTCTGAGAGCAAGCGGGGTAATCCGCGAGTGGAAAGATAAGGCCCAGGTTCTCGACCAGATAAAGCAGATGGTAGAAAGAGAAGATCCGTCGAAGGAATGGATTGCGATTAACGCCGGAGGCGGTGGTTTAAATGAAGTGGCTGCAAGCATAACCAGGTTTGACCTGGATAAGGTGTGTCCGAATAAACCTCTGGTTATAAGCAGCGGAACCTGGGATGGAATGGTGAACTCGAAGGGGCTGGAAAAGTTGCTGGCAATCTATGGCCAGCAACTACCCGGGGTATTGAAGGACGGCAAAGGTGTTGCCACGGGACAGCTACGCGGCGCCCCGGTCTATATTCTGAGAACCGAGGTTTTGCCTCAAGTTTCCTCTGAAGACCTGGCTCCGATCTTCGCTAAAGAGCTTAGGGAGCGCTGGGCCCCGCTCGGGCACACCACGATTTCGACCAGGTTGAATGCAAATGAGATAAGGGCCTATGCTCTCCTCGATCTGAAAGGGGAACTGCCCCTGCGTGTGGCCTACGGCCATGAGGTCGGGCGCTGGAATCCCTTTTTCGAACGCGATATGAAGCGTAACATCGGCGTGGTTTTAGGCTACGGAAGCGATATGCTCTGGATGAACGCTATAACGGTTGCCCCTCCGGACGGTTCTCCTCCAGACGGAGATATATGCTCCTCCTACCCCAAGCGGGATCGTTTTCCGGGCGACGTCTTCCCCGAAGGTCGCTGCCGATGGGATGAGGCTGGCGATATGACGCGTGAGACGATAAGGCTTTTAATGAAGCTTGGTTTTCGCGTAGCCAACATTCACACTTACGGAGACCGGGGGCTCGAGGTGGCGGTAGACCTTTTCGAGAAATATGGGGGAGCCGGGAAGCGCTTCGCCCTCGATCACACCGCGCTTTTTAATCCGAACGTCATGAAGAAGTCGGGGCAGCTAGGGATGTACTGGAGCGTGGCGGCGCAAAAGTTCTATGAAGACCCTGAAATGCTGGCCAAGGTATACGGCAAGGAGGTTACAAACAGTTGGGCTTTTCCATTAAGGGCTCTTATTGAGACAGGTGCAAAGGTCACATATGAGGCGAGCGCACGGCGCGGCAACCCCGAGCTAACGCCCTTTTTCGATATGGAGATGTTTGTGACGCGGAGGGACGGCAAAGGGAATGTTTGGGGCGAACATCATGCCCTCGATCGGAAAACGGTTATCAGGATGATGACGCGATGGGGTGCGGAATACGTGCTGCGCGAGAAAGCTCTGGGCTCGATCGAGCCGGGCAAATTCGCCGACCTGATAGTCCTAGATAAGAACCCGCTGGACCCGGCCCGGTCTGACGACGAACTCTCTGAGATAAAGATCCTGATGACTATGGTTGGAGGTAAAGTGGTTTACCAAGCCGCAGACTTCGACATGTAAAGGTATTGTCAAAAACGGCCAAGACACGAGGGATCGATTTATGGTCAGGAGGGTATACCTTTTAGCTTTAGTCTGGCTGGCTTTTTGCAGCCAGATTCCGGCACAGGAGCAAGGGATTGCCATCGCTTTGGGAAGCGTGCAAGCTGTCCCGGGAGGTGAATTTTCCATCCCCTTGACTTTAAAAGCCTCTCCCGAGGAGCAGCTCGGGTTGCTGGTCATCGAGCTGAACCTCCCCGATATTCTAAGCCTTGTCGAGGTCAAGGGCGGGCCGGCAGCGGAGGTTGCCAAGGCTGACATCAAAAAGGATTCGACTGAAGTTAAAGACAAGCCGGGCTCTGCGGTCAAGATCAGCATCGAAGCCGAGAGGCCGATACCGAGCGGGATATTTGCCAGCCTTACTTTTAAGCTTTCGGATGATGCCGATATAAAGGAAATGGAGCTGGAGCCCAAGGTGAGGGCATGGACTCTGGATAAGAAACCGGTTGATGGGGTCAGGGTAGGGAACGGCAGGATCGAGGTCATCCCGCCCCTGATCTCATGCTTTTTTTATATGCACTGAAGGGGGCCTGGAAGCAAGCCGCCTGTTTTCCCTTGACTTGCAAGATCGGGGCGATTAGAATCAGGGCATCAGGTGGTCTGACATTTAGATGTTTTACCGGAGGGCCTCCGGCATGGGGCAGGGAGCGAATCGCCATGGTCTTCAGGCAGGCCTGGCGCTCAAACCATAAATCCTGAAAGGCGGGGTGAGCTATGTTTAGGAGAGGGGTTTGTCTCGGGTTTTTGTTATCGCTGGTGTTTTCGGGCCAGGTCCTGCTGGCCCAGGTCACCACGGCTGCTATCTCTGGGGTGATAAGAGACGAAACTGGGGCAGTGCTGCCTGGAGTGAGCATGACCATCAAGAACCTGGATACCGGGATAACCAGGACGGCGGTTACCGACGAGGAGGGGCGCTATCACGCGCCGAATCTGGCCCTGGGCGATTACGAGGTGCAGGCGATGCTGGCCGGATTTCAGGGCGGGGTGAGAACTGGAATCAAGCTCACGATCGGAAGGGAGGCGGTGGTGGATTTCACCCTGAAGGTGGGAGAGATCACCGAGAAAATTGTGGTCACGGGAGAGGCGCCTCTGGTGGACACCTTGAGGGGAAGCATCGGCGAGGTCGTCGAGAGTAAAACCGTAACCGAACTGCCGCTGAACGGCCGCGACCTCTCCCAGCTCATAATGCTTCAGACCGGAAGCGCTAATTACACCATGAGTGGCAGGAGAGAGGGTGGCGGGGGAAACCAAATCAGCGTCGCGGGTTCGCGACCTACCGCCAGCGTCTTTTTCCTCGATGGGGTGGCCATAGAGTCTTACCATGGCAAGACCCCCACCGGGGCTTCCGGAGCATTTCTTGGGGTCGAGGCTGTAAGGGAATTCAAGGTCGAGACCAATGCCTATAGCGCCGAATTCGGGCGCGGCAGCGGCGGCCTGTTCAATATTGTAACTAAGACCGGAACTAACGAGTTCCACGGCTCGGCCTTCGAGTTTCATCGCAACGATAACCTGGACGCTCGAAACTTTTTCGATCAGGAGACACCAGAGTTCAAGCGCAACCAGTTCGGGTTCAGCGCGGGCGGCCCCATCGTTAAAAACAAGACTTTCTTCTTCGGCAACTACGAGGGGTTGCGGGAAAGGCTGGGGATAACTCGCATAAGCAACACATTTACCTCTTCGGTGCGCCAGGGGCGCATTCCGGACCCCAGGACCGGAAGGATAAGGAACGTTCCGGTCGATCCGAAGGTTAAGCCCTATCTCGATCTATGGCCTCTGCCCAATGGTCCGGTCCTCGATCACGGCGATGGGACCGGCGATTTCAGCTTCGCCTTCTCTCAACCCACCGACGAGGACTTCTTCCAGATACGGATAGACCACGAGTTGTCCGGCAGCGATTCCTTCTTCGCACGGTATACTTTTCTCAAGTCGAGGCGTCTGGTCACCGGGGACTTCCCTCAATACCGCGTCTTGGAAAGCATTCGCAACCAGTACGTAACCCTTGAGGAGAAGAGGATATTCACGCCTCGCTTGTTGAATACTTTCAGGTTCGGTTTTTCGAGAACCAACCCCTTCGAGCGCGCCGACCACGACCCGGTTGATCCTTCATTGTTCTTCATTCCCGGCATAGGGCAGCTCGGCAGCATCTCGGTAAGCGGGCTGGGTGATATTGGCGACGGCGTGCGCGGCGAAGGGAGGACGGTAAACTCGTTCCAGTACTCCGATGACATGGCATACACGAGGGGAGGCCACTCGCTCAAATTCGGCGTCAACTGGAACAGGATTCAGTTCAATGGCTGGAATCCCGCGCGCGATGCCGGTGACTACAGCTTCGGCTCGATCGAGGACTTCTTCAGGGCCGACCCGAGCAGGTTCCGCGGCGCTATAGCCCTCGGATTTAACGATGCGTTCCGCAGCGTCAATGAGAACATAATAGGCCTCTACATACAAGATGACATAAAGGTAATACAAAGGTTCACGTTGAACGCCGGCCTCAGGTACGAGTTCATAACGGTCCCGCATGAAAAGCATGGCCGGGTCGGCAACATCCGGGGGGACTTGAGCTTCATACACAAGGCTGCCTTCGATGAAATCACCCTGGGGAATCCCTGGTTCGAAAACCCCTCCTTGCTCAACTTCGCTCCAAGGTTTGGCTTTGCCTGGGACATATTCGGCGACGGCAAGACTGCGCTGCGCGGCGGATTTGGCATTTTTCATCTGCAGTTTAACGTGCCGTGGATTCGCACTACCGCGTTCAGGATGCCGCCGTTTCTGATCGAGATGCAGGCGACTCGAAACGTTCCGTTTCCTAACATCTTCGAACTGTGCTCTAAAGATGACCCGCGCGCGCCAAGGGATCCGCGCTGTACCGGTCGGGCCGCCCCCGACATGGTCCCGTTCGATATGAAAAATCCATATATGATGCAGTTCAACCTCAACCTCCAGCGGGAAATATGGCGCGATACCGTTCTCACCCTCGGGTACGTGGGATCGCGGGGGGTCGCTCTGCCCGGCGTCGCCGATATAAACTTGCCCAGGGCGGAGCTGATCAATGGCAGGCTCTTCTTCTCGGCGCGCAGAAGGCCCAACCCGAACTTCGACGATATACGATACAGGCATCCTACGGCCAGTTCGTTCTATCACTCGCTGCAGTTGAGCGTAAACAGAAGGTTTAACCAGGGGCTTTACATCCGCGGCTCGTATACTTTCTCCAAGAACATAGACGACGTCTCCGGCAGCCAGACTGCTGGAGATACGGGCGTTGGTCCCAACTGGATAACCTATTACTTCGACAAGAAGCTCTACCGGGGGCTTTCGGCCTTCGACGTCAGGCACAACTTCGTTTTGAGCTATGTTTACGATCTTCCCGTTGGACCCGGAAGAAGATTCGGAAGCGGGCTCAAGGGAGCAGCCGAGAGGCTTCTTGGCGGATGGCAGCTCGGTGGCATCCTGACCCTCTCCTCTGGATATCCCGGCACCGTAGAGATAGCCAGCCGGATGACCAGGATCGGAGTGCGCATCGAGTACCCTGATCTGGTTCCGGGGGCAAGCAATAATCCGAGTAGGTCGAGGAATCCCAATCAGTACTTTGATCCTGCTGCCTTCGCCTTTCCACCCGATAATACCCTCGGGACTCTCGGGCGAAATACCCTGATACTTCCAGGCATTGCTAACTTCGACTTCTCCCTGACCAAGAACACCTATGTTCGCAGCATATCCGAAGACTTCAACATACAGTTCAGGTTCGAGGCTTTCAACGTTTTCAATCGCGCCAACTTCGGGGCTCCTGAGCTAACCGTGTTCGACCGGCGCGGCAGGCTCAATGCGACGGCCGGCCGCATCACTGAAACCACTACCACTTCGCGGCAGATCCAATTCGGCGTAAAGTTCATATTTTAAGGCCATTCGGGCCGGCGAAATCGGAGGTTGAAACGAAATCTTTATAGCAGTTTTAAGATGAATGTACGGTTTATTTCGCCCCGCTTGGGCTATAATTCGGATCGACTATCTTTCCCAGGGCTTGCGCCCTGGGCTAGAGACATTCCGCCCGCAGAGCGGGCTGGAGATTACAGCCCAGGCCTTACGGCATTAGTTTCTACACAAGTAATGTAGCGGCGGCCTTCAGGCCGCCAGGTGTACGAGCTAGCCTGTCCCACCCTGGCGAGCTGTAGGGGGCGCATGGCCATGCGCCCCCTACTAGCCGCTACGATTGACGCGTGCACAAGCTTGTGGCAAAGGTAGCGGCGGTCTCGATACCGCCCATGAATTGTGTAGAAACTAATGCCGTGAGGCCTGGGGAAGAGGATCAATTCAGAATCAAGCCCCAGCGGGGCGGAAGAATATCCAGTTGAATCGTACATCCAATTTAAAATCGCTATAGAACAAGAGCTGGAAAATTTCTGGCAGAAGGGAGGGGAAGGAGATGAAGAGGCGAATTGTTCTGGTATTTTTCTGGTGTTGGATATACGGTTTAACCTCTTCAGCTTGGGCGCAGCGGGAGGGCTTGCCGCCGCAGGTCGTGGCCTTTCCCGACATGGTGCTTTACAACGGCAAGATCGTGACCATGGACGATCGGTCCACCAATCCTGTGCCAGGCACTATTGTTAGAGCCCTGGCCATCAGGGATGGCAAGATCCTGGCCACCGGCAACGACCAGGAGATCCTGGCGTTGGCCGGGCCGAAAACCCAGCGCATCGACCTCGAGGGGAGGACTGTGATACCGGGCCTCATCGACACGCACTCGCATCTGCACGATTACGCCCTCAGGCACTGGGGAAGGGTGGCCGGCATCAAGCAACCGATTGCGGTGAGAGGGGAGACCCTGGACCAGTTCCTGGATGGCATTAAAAAAGGCATCGAGAAAGCCAGAGGCGAGATCAAAGCCGACGAATGGATAGAATTCCAACTTCCCCGCGAAGCCTTGCCTTTCATACGTGAAGGCGAGATCTCGCGAAAAATTCTAGATGAGCATGCGCCGGACCATCCGGTGCTCGTCGCCTGCGGGACCACGGCGCTGGTAAACGGCAAGGCGATAGAGGTCGTTGAGAATTTCTATCGTTCCTCGATAGTCGAGGATGCGCTGGATAAGCAAACCGGTGTTGCCACATTCGGCACCGAATTCATCCGCGCCGTGCCTGCCGAGGTCCAATTGAAGGGCCGGATAGAACCTCTGGTGGAGGTCATCAGGAAGGAACTGGAGGAGTGGGCCGCCTTCGGCATCACCACTTTTTCTTCCCATATAAATGTTCCCAGCCATGTGAACGTTTACGCCGAGCTGAGTCGGCGCGGGCAAATGCCGATCAGGTTCGCCTGGACCCATCGCTCCGGCACCCTCTTCAACCCTGAGGCGAGCGGCTTCTATCGCCGCGTCGGCGACATGGCTGGCGTCGGCACCGACTACCTCTGGAACATAGGGGTGACGGTCGGCCATCTGGACCAGTCGTATCCGGGCGTCTGTACCAGCATATCCGCGCGCCCGGAAATAAAGAAGCGTGAATTATGCGTCGGCGAGCCGGGCATGTTCAAACGGGGAGTCATGCTCGATATGGTCAGGTCGGGCTTGCGAATAACCGGCACCCATATCGCCGGGGACCGCGCCCTGGATAATTTCCTGGAGATAATTAAGGAGGGGAGCGCGATGGCGGGAATTGGCCTGGAGGGCATCCGCGCCAAGCAACATGTGATCGATCACTGCACGCTGAGCCCTCGGCCGGAACAACACGAGGAGCTGAAACGATTGGGCATAACCATGTCCTGCGGGCCCAAGTACATTCCCAACTCGGAACGAGTGCTCAGAGATTACGGCGAAAGATATATAAGCTGGGTGGTGCCGGCTAAATCCCTGATCGAATCGGGCGTTAAAACGGTCTGGGAGATAGACGATCACGAGGTGGCGGAAAAGGGCGCGTTTCATTACCTGGAGCTTCTCGTGGCGCGAAAGGTCGATGGGAAGGTCTGGGCCCCGCAAGAGCGGGTCGATCGCACCATCGCCTTGAAAATGGCGACCACCTGGGCCTCCGAATATATCCTGCGCGAGCAGGTGCTGGGCACGCTCGAACCGGGCAAATGGGCCGACCTCCTGGTCTTAAACCGCGACTATTTTAGCGTGGCCGAAGACGAGATCCATGCCGTGCGGCCCCTGATGACCGTCGTGGGCGGCAGGATCGCCTACCTGGATAAAACGTTCGCTGAGAAGATCAAAGCGGAGCCGCTCGGCATACAACCTAGATTCAGCAATTAAGTGGGATGAAACAAGCCGCGCTCGTACTGCATTCTGATCGGCTGGCGCCCGTCGGCGCCCGAAGGATGAACATACTTTGAACCGCGCCTTGAGACGCCAGCAGGGCGGAGAGATTCCCGTGGGCACTCAGACCTATCAGTTCGATGAGAATTTATCTAAGCAGTACACGATGGGGCACACAATGAACAAAAGAGCAGGAGCATGGAGGTGCTCGCTTATGGCAAAGGAAATCTTTCGCTTCGGTTGGCTTGTTTTTGCAACCTTCTTCTTATCTGTATCCGCCTTAGCTCAAGCTCCGTCCCAGTTGCCCGAGGCGGTAATCAGGTACGCGGACGTGGTCCTCTACAACGGCAAAATTCATACCGTCGATCGCGACGATACGAATTATTCCATCGTCCAGGCAGTGGCGATAAGGGATGGCAGGTTCCTGGCGATCGGGAGCGATAAAGATGCTCTGGCCCTGGCCGGTCCTGGCACAGTCAAGGTAGACCTGAAGGGAAGGACGGTAGTGCCGGGCTTCATCGACACCCATTCGCATCTTTTCCCTCTCCCGCCGCGCGAGCAGCGAGCGCGATACGGCAGGTTCAGGTTGAGCGTCAGAAAGGTGGAGGAGAAGCAGCAGGCCCTTCAGGAAATTTCCGAGTTCGTCAAGGCACGCAAGCCGGGCGAGTGGGTTGTCACGGGCACGAGCAACGATCTGGTCAGGGCGTTCACCATTCAGGAGCTGGACCAGGCGGCCCCGCGCAATCCTCTCTTTATAGGCGGGACCCCCTCGGTCGGCGCGGTCAATAGCCTGGCGTTAAAAGAGCTGCTCAGCCTTTACCCTGAAATAGAAGGGGTGTTCCGCGATGACCAGGGCAGGCCTACCGGTCAAGTTGAGACTCCGGCGGTCGGATTGATCCAGCAGGAAGTGTTACCGAATCCTCCGGCTGAGGTCATGGGGCCGGTCTACAAGGAAGCGATAGATAGCTGGGCACGTGCTGGAATAACCACCTGGTCTTCGAGGATCACCGGGGCCCAGCTCTCCAATTACGTCTGGCTCGACCGGCGCGGAATGATGACCACCAGGCTGGCGTATTCGCACCAGTGGCTGATGGATAACCCCAATTATCGCTCCTATATCAAGCGGCTGGGCGATTTCGTGGGACTCGGCAACGAGATGATCTGGAATATCGGCGCCAGCGTCGTATCGATAGATGGTTCGACCCCGGACCAGTGCGTTTCCCTTGAAAAACGCAAGCCGGCCGGCTTTTCCGGGCCCTTCGGCGACTGCCGCGCATTTCCTGGAATGCCGAGATACGAGGCTTACAAAGAAGCGCTGTCAAACGGCATACGCGTCTCGGGAGTTCACGCGGCCGGCGATAAGAGCATAGATAAAATCCTCGATCTCTTCCTGGAATTAAATAAGGAAGGAAATATCAGGGACCTCCGGGTCAACCTGGACCACTGCACCATGATCTCTCCTGATAATGTCAGGAAGGCCGGCCGGGTGCCGGGCATCATGTTCAGTTGTGCTCCCAAATATGTTTTCGGCACAGCTAAAGAGATAGCCGACATATGGGGCAGGGAAATTGCTCATCGCTGGGTGGTGCCTGTCAAAAGCCTGTTAGACGCGGGCATAAAAGTAGTGTGGGAAATCGATACGAGCGACTCTTTCAAGGGATTTCCTGTCTACCATCCGATGCTTCAGATGCAGGTGCTCGTAACCAGGATGGACGAAGACGGCAACGTGTGGGGACCGCGCGAGAGCATAAGCAGGCGCACCGCCCTGCTGATGATGACGCGCTGGGCCGCCGAATACGTTTTGCGAGAAAAAGATTTAGGATCGATCGAGGTGGGGAAGATAGCCGACCTGGCGGTCCTCGATGGCGACCTGTTGGGCGCGGCTGATAATGATCTGATAAAGCTCGCGACGCTTATGACCATGCTCGGAGGCGAAATCGCTTACGCCGATCTCGAGTTCGCCAATGAAATGGGGCCGGCCCATGAAAGAATTCTCCATAAGTATGCGACGAAGCATCCGGCCTACAGGCCCTCGAAAGAGGTTTTGGAGTGGGCTGCTAAGTACAAGCCTGCTTCCTGAGGCCAAGCCGCTTGACCGAGGTGGCCTTTGGGGGCTAATGTATTATTCTCATCGGCGTCCTTGAGCCTTAGAGGGCTATGCAAGGATGACTCCATGGAAGGGGGGAGCAAACAATGGCTGGAAGATCTCATTTGCGGAGCAGGATTGGTTTTCTTGTTCTCTCGGCTGCGCTAGTTACCGTCGCCGGGCTGGTCATATCCGCCACGGAAGCCGGCGATCTGAAGTTGGCCGGCACTCCTCAGGTCAATTTCCTTAGGCCAGCCGATTACACCCGTCTGGTTTCCTATCAACCGCTGCCGGAGATGGATGAAGCGACCTGAATGATGCGCATGCCTTCCAGCACCAGGTTGGTGGCTGATCTAAGGCAGGAGCAGGCTTCGGGCGGTGCCACGGCGCAGAGGTTAGCTGCGTCGAGGACAACTGAGGCGGCACAGAGGGCCCCGGTACGCGTTATCCGCGATACCTATCCGGCCTACAGCTCGGTAGCAGTAGACGTAGCAAGAAACGAGGTGGTCATGACCGACGAGAACCTCTTCCAGATTCTGGTCTACGATCGGCTCGACAACACCCCGCCACAGGCTGCCATGACCGAGCCGAAGCGCCGTATTGGCGGAGCGAAGACGAAGATCGAGTTTCAGTGCGATCTATACATCGACCCTGAAACTGGAGAGATATATGCCGTAAACAACGATACCATGGATACTCTGGTCGTCTTCTCGCGCAAGGCGGAAGGGAACGTCGCGCCGGATAGAGAGCTGCACACTCCGCACGGGACCTTTGGCATAGCAGTGGATGAAGAGAGCAAGGAGATGTACTTGACTGTTCAGCATGACAATGCCGTAGTGGTATACCGCAAGGGGGCGTCTGGGGAAGAAGCTCCTGTCCGTCTGATTCAGGGCGATCGGACCAGGCTGGCCGACCCGCACGGCATTGCTCTGGACAGGAAGAACAATCTACTGTTTGTCAGCAACTATGGCTCGTTTCATCAGGTGAGCGCCACGGCCGGCAGGTTCGGAAGGGGATTGCCCAAAGCCAACTGGCCGCTCGGGCGAGAATTTGCGGTGCCGGGCTCCGGGAAGTTCTACCCACCTGCCATCACCGTGCATTCCAGGACGGCGAGCGGAGACGTTGCGCCGCTACGGATAATCGAGGGACCGAAGACGCAATTGAACTGGCCGACTGGACTGGCCGTTGACGTCGAGCGCGGGGAACTCTTCGTGGCTAACGACATGGGCAACTCGATCCTGGTCTTTCGCGAGACGGACCAGGGGGACGTAGCACCGATTCGTGTTCTGAAAGGACCGAGGACCGGTATCCAGAACCCTACTGATGTATTTATTGACGCTAAGAACGACGAGCTTTGGGTAGCCAATTTCGGCAACCACACTGTCACCGTCTACAAGCGGACAGCGGAAGGGAACAGCCCTCCTCTTCGGGTGATTCGCAGCGCGCCACGGGGTGTGCCATCGCTGATGATCGGCAATCCTGGGGCTGTAGCTTATGATTCGAAACGTCAAGAGATCCTGGTGCCCAATTGAGTGGCCCATCCGCAGATTGCGGTCTTCGCCAGGCTGGCGGAGGGAGCGGCAAAGGCGACCCGAAAGATCGAGGGACAGACGACGCTGCTCGGCCGGACAATGCATTCGATCGTTTATGACGAGATCCACGACGAGATCGTGGTGCCGCAGCAGTTTGCCCAGGCTATTTTGACCTTTCGGGGATCGGCCAAAGGAGAGGAGCCGCCTGTTCGTGTGATTCAGGGCCCGCTTACGCAATTGATCGCCCCGGATCGATTGACGCTGGACCCGGTAAACAATGAAATCTACGTTCCGGAGGGGGATTCGGTTCTGGTATTTCCGCGCGAGGCCAACGGCAACGTGGCACCGAAACGGGTCCTGCGCGGCCCCGATACTAAGTTGGGGGCCAGCGCGGTGGCCGTCGATCCGGTTCACAACTTGCTCATAGTGGCCGGTTCGAGCGGAAGAAGGGGAGAGAGAAGAGCACATCTGTTGATCTTCAACCGCACCGATGAAGGCAACGTCAAACCGCGCGCCGTCATTTCAGGTCCCGGGACCGGTCTCACCAGCACCAGGAACGTCCAGGTCTATCCGCGGCGCGGCTGGATCCTGGTCGCCCATGATGGCGTTCAAGGGTTCTCCAGCGAGGAGAGGGGTTCGGGGGCCTCATTTGTCGGGGTCTGGAGCATCAACGACAATGGAGATGTCCCCCCGCGCTGGACGATAGGAGGGCCAAACGGCATGCTGGTCAAGCCGCGCGGCGTGGCGCTGGACATCAGGAACAAGGTGGTCATCGTTTCGGATAAGTACCTTAACGCCGTGCTGTCTTATTCTTTCCCCGAGATCTTTTAGGCCCGTAGTGAAGCCAGGAACTGAAGAGAGGAGCTAGGAGCTAGAAGTTAGGAGCTAGAATAAATACTTGTGCTGCAAGGCGAGATCTGCTCCTCTCAGTTCATCCATTGCCACGCCACCACCCCGGTAGTTTTGTCGAGATCACTCTCCTGGCTTCTAACTTCTAGCTCCTATTTTATTGCCGAAGGGAGGGATTATGATCAGAAAGGGTGTCTCGTTATTAGTGGTATTTTGCGCCCTCGGCGCATTCCAGGCGGCGCGAGCCCAGCTCACCACCGCGTCGCTATCGGGCACGATTTTCGATGAGAGCGGGGCGATACTGCCCGGAGCCACAATCAGAATAAAACATGTGGAGACGGGCTCAGCCCGCACCATGGTCAGCGACGACCAGGGGCGATACAAGGCAGTTGCGCTCGAGCCGGGAAGCTACGAGGCGTCGGCGGAACTCAGCGGCTTCCAGACCAGCGTGCGCAGCGGCATCAAGCTCGCCGTGGGCCAGGAGGCGGTGATCAACTTCTCGCTCAAAGTAGGCGAAATCACCGAGCGCATAGTGGTCGTAGCGCAGGCGCCGCTGGTCGAGACGGCCAGCTCTGCCGTCGCCCACCTGGTCGATGATAAGAAGATACGCGACCTGCCGCTCAACGGACGCAGCTTCGAGCAACTGGCTACCCTCCAGCCGGGCGTGGTCAGCATCCCGACCGCCGGCAGGAGCATTTCGCAGGGTCAGGGGAGAAAAATTTCGATCGCCGGCTCGCGCCCCACACAGGTCAGCTTCCTGCTCGACGGCACGGATATAAACGATACCTTCAACAACACTCCGGGGAGCGCGGCCGGCAATCTGCTCGGCGTCGAGACGGTGCGCGAGTTCCAGACCCTGACCAGCAGCTTCTCCGCTGAATTCGGCCGCTCTGCCGGCGGCGCGATCAACTCGATTACCCGTTCGGGCACTAACGAGCTGCACGGGACCCTCTTCGAGTTCCATCGAAACTCGGCGCTCGACGCGCGCAACTTCTTTGATATCGACCCGGACAATCCGACCGCTCGCTCCGATCCTCCTGCCTTCAAGCGCAATCAGTTTGGCTTTACAGTGGGCGGGCCGATCAAAAAAGATAAGACATTTTTCTTCTCCAGCTACGAGGGGCTGCGCGAAAGGCTCGGCCTATCTGAGGTGGCGCGCGTTCCCACCGCCGAGGCGCGCCAGGGGCGGCTGCCGGGCCGCGCGCCGATCGCCGTCGCTCCGGCGATCAAGCCGGTCTTGGCCCTCTATCCCCTGCCTAACGGCCCGGAATTGAGCGGCGGAGTGGGGCTCTTCTTCAGCTCGCCGACCCGCCCGACCGACGAGGACTTTTTTGTGGTCAAGATCGACCACAACTTCACCGACCGCGACTCGTTCTTCGCCCGCTACAGCTTCGACGATGCCCGCTTCGTCACACCCGACGAGCTTCAGGCCTTCCAGGAGCATGGCGAGTCGCGCGCCCAGTATTTTACGATAGAAGAGAAGAAGATATTTTCCCCGCGCCTTTTAAATATCTTTCGCTTCGCCTACAACCGCTCGGTGGTTGCCCAGTTCGATACGCCGATAGCCGCTGATGTCCCGTTCCTGGTGCCAAATCAACCCGCGATAGGCGTGGCCTTCGGCCCGATAAACGTCACCGGGCTGACCACGCTGGGCACCGGCGGCACCAATCCCAAACACTTCTTTCACAACCTCTTCGAATTTACCGACAATGTCTCTTTCACCAGCGGGGGCCACTCGTTCAAGTTCGGCTTCAACGCCAAGCGCATCCAGTTGAACTTCATCTCGGAGTTCACGACCGGAGCGCAGTATCGCTTCACCAGCCTGGCCAACTTCCTGCAGGCGAGAGCGCAGCGGCTGGAGATTCAGCTTCCGGGCGTCGATACCCAGCGCGGGCTGCGCCAGTCGTTGTTTGGATTTTTCATACAGGATGACTACAAGGTAACCAGGAAGCTAACCCTCAACCTCGGCCTGAGGTACGAGTTCATCACCGTGCCCACCGAGGTCAACGGCAAGGTGGCCAACCTGCGCGACCCGCTGCGCGATGCCCAGACCACGGTGGGCGATCCCTTCTTCGAAAACCCCTCGCTCCTGAACTTCGCGCCGCGCGTCGGGCTGGCCTGGGACCCTACGGGTTCGGGCAAGACCGCGATTCGCGCCGGCTTCGGCATCTTCCACGACCAGATCCTCCCCTTCGCCTATCGCAATCCCATGAGCCGCGTTCCCCCCTTCTGGGAACAGGGCTTCTTGAGCAATCCTCCCTTCCCGCCCGATTTCAGCGCGGCCTTTGGAGCGCGGCGGCGCATAGATATCTTCAGCTTTCGCCCGGAGCAGCCGAACCGAATTCAATATAGCCTGACGATACAGCGAGAGATATTGCCCGAGACCGTGATACAGGTCGGCTACGTCGGAGCGCGCGGCCTGCACCTGATCCGCCCACAGGAGGACGACACGGCAGTTCCCTTCACAGATGCTCAGGGAAGGCACTTCTTTTCGGTCGATGCTCAAGGGCGCTCGCTGCACCAGCGCCGCAATCCTAACTTCGGCAACATCCGCAACCGGCACACCGATACCAACGCCTTTTATAACAGCCTGCAGCTCCAGGTCAATCGTCGCTTCAGCCGCGGCTTTCAGTTCCAGGCGGCATATACCCTATCGAAATCGATCGACGAGGCGGCCTCTTCGGTCGGCGGGACCGATTTCGTCACCGAGCAGGGGACGCTGCAGGACGCCGATTGCCGTCGCTGCGACCGCGGGCTTTCGCCCTTCGATGTGCGCCATGCCTTCGTGCTCAACTTCACCTACGACCTCCCATTCGGCTCTGATCTCGGCGGCGCCGTCAGAGCGATCATCGGCGGCTGGCAGGTTAACGGCATTCTAACCACCGCCTCGGGGAATCCATTTAACGTCGTGCTCGGCTTCGATCGCGCCGGCCAGCTCACCCGCTCGGGAGGCGACGCGCAGCGCCCTAACCTCAAGCCCGGCGCCAGCAACAACCCGCGCCTCGGCAGCCCCGACCTTTGGTTCGACCCTTCGGTTTTCGACCTGGCCCCGCCCGGCTACTTCGGCAACCTGGGGCGTAACACCATTTCAGCCCCGGGCCTGGCGACGTTCGATTTCGCGCTGATCAAATCGTTCAGGATATCGGAGGAGCGGAGCGTTCAATTCCGCGCCGAGTTTTTCAATCTCTTCAACCGCGCGAACTTTGCCGTGCCGGCCGATCTCGAGATCTTTAGCGGAGTAAGTCGGGTGGGGGGCCGCGAGCTGCCGGTGCTCAACCCGGCTGTGGGTCGCATCGAGGAGACCACGACCACGTCGCGGCAGGTGCAATTCGGGCTGAAGCTCGTGTTCTAATGTTTTAACCTAACCGCGGATCGCGACGAGATCAGCTATACGTATAGGGGCGCGCGGCCGTGCCCCTTACTCTGCGCTGAATTTTTCAACACGCAGGAGGCCGGGCATGAAAATGGTGGTTTTATTCGCGTCGATCGTTGGGCTTTCGCTGGCGCTGCTTTATGGGCAGGAGGCCAAGGTTAAGATCGAGATCGTGAATTTGACCGCCGAGGATGGCGGCAGGTTGCGCGGTTTTCTCTACTGGCCGGAGGGGAGGAGCCCGAAGACCGCGATCCTCAACATGCACCCGAACGGCGATAATACCCAGCACTTCACCCTTGCGCCCGCGGCCGCCGCCGGGTTCGCCGCCTTCGGCCTGGCCGGACGTTACGTCAACAGCATCTACCGCGACGGCATACATGAAAACCTGCTGCTCGATGTAGCTGCGGCGATAAAGCACCTGCGCGAGCAACGCGGCATCACGCATGTTGTGCTGGTCGGGCATAGCGGCGGCGGCTCGCTCATGGCCTTCTATCAGGCGCAGGCGACCACTCCGCCGCCCGGGCGGCTGCGCGAAACGCCGGCGGGCGATCCTCCCGACCTGAATAAATACGATATGCCGCCGGCCCAGGGGCTGATAACCATGAACGCGGCCGAGGGGGAGGGGCTGCACATGACCCACCACCTCGACCCTTCGATCATCGACGAGAACGATCCCCTCTCGATAGACCCATCCCTGGATATGTACAATCCGGCAAATGGCTTCCGCATCCCGCCCGAATCGAGCAAGTATAGCGAGGAGTTCCAGCGCCGCTTCCACCAGGCGCAGCAGGCGCGCGCCGTGCGGCTCGACGCGCTGGCCCGTTCCTATATCGCCGAGCAGAAATACTACAAAAAGTTGATGGAGCGAGACGACTTCAAACAGCGGCCGCTCGAGGAGCAGATCTTCATCCAGCGGCGCGCCCTGCTCGGGCGCTGGATGGTGATCTACCGGACAGAAGCCGACCTGCGATACACCGACCTTTCCATCGATCCCTCCGACCGCGTTGTCGGCTCAAACTACACCTTCAGGCCCGACCTGCGCAATTATTCCGAGGAGGCGCGCCTGCGCTACATCGCGCCCCGCTCTTATCTCAGCACCATGTCTCCTATTTCGTCGCGCGCGCGGCTCTGGGATAATATCGCCAAGGTCACTGTCCCCACGCTCGTGCTCGGCGGCACCGCCGACCGCGGCATCTTCCCGAGCCATATCAAGAAGACCTTCGAGGCCTCGGGCGCCAGGGATAAAAAGCTGGTCTGGATAGAAGGGGCCGACCATGGCTTCAATCCTTCCGGGCCGAAGGCGGGGAAGGGAGACCAGCGTCAGCGCACGATCGAGGCGATCATAAGCTGGCTTAAGGAGCGCTTCCCGCAATAAGCGGTAAGGCCAGGAGCCGGAAGAAAGGAGTTAGAAGCTAGGAGCTAGCATAAAACCATGCATGTATTAGCAGGTATAGATAGTGAAACATGGGGTAAGAGAAACCACCTGCTTTTCACCTTTCACCCATTGCCACATCACCAGGCCTGTAGCTTTATCGAAATCGATCTGCTGGCTCCTTCTTCCGGCTCCTGTTTTTTATTGACAAGCCCGCTCGGGTGTGATAAGTTCGCAACCGGTTGCATTTATGAGGGCGCGGAAGACTGCGGCTAAGGGGAAGCATGCCTCCAAGCGCGAGACGATGAGGGATATTGCGCGGAGGCTCGGCGTCTCTGTGTCCACCGTCTCGCGCGCGCTGAACAATCGCCCGGTGATCAGCCGCGAGACCAGGGAGAAGGTATGGAAGGCTATCGAGAAGAGCGGCTACATCAGAAATAACCTGGCGCGCGGGCTTACCCTGAAGACCTCGCACCTGATCGGCGTGATGCTCTCGGACATATCCAACCCCTTCTTTTCAGAGATCGCCCGCGGCGTCCACGACGTGGCGCGACGCGAAGGCTACGTCATCGCCCTCTGCAACACGGAGCGGAAGGTGGAGAACGAGGCGGCTTTCGCCCGCACCCTTCTCGAAAACCAGGTCGATGGCCTGATCTTCGTCGGGGGGACAATGGGCGAACAGCACCTCAAAGAGCTGGAGGAAAATAATATCCCTTTCGTCATTGCCGGGCGGCGATCGAGCCAGCTCAAGGTTCCTTCGGTTGCCGTCGATAATATCGCGGTTGGCTATCAGGCCACCCAGCACCTGATCGGGCTCGGACACAAGAGGATCCTGTTCGTCAGCGGGCCGCCGGATTCGGCCACAAGCCGCGACCGCCGCGCCGGCTATGAGCAGGCGATGCGGGCTAACCAGCTTGAGCCGCTGGTGTTCGAGGGGAACTTCAAAATGGAAAGCGGGTTTTCCCTGGCTCCGGAGCTTATCGGGATGAAAAGGCGCCCCAGTGCAGTGTTTGCCGCTAACGACCTAATGGCGATCGGGCTGATCCTCGGCGCGACTAATTTGGGATTGAATGTGCCGCGCGACCTGGCGGTGGTCGGCTGCGATGATATCCCCATGGCGAGCTTGATTAAGCCGACGCTCACCACGATTCGGCTTCCGATGTACGAGATCGGCGCCCGCGCTATGGAGATGCTGGCGGCGCGGCTGAACGGTCAGAAGGCTATGACCTCGCAGACGATACTGCTCGGCTCGGAGTTGATCGTGCGCGAATCGGCGTTATAGGAGGGTTGGGGCGGCGCAATGAGCCGCGTTTGAAAGTTGCCGGGAGGAGATATGATCAGCGAGGAGGTCTATTTCTATAGCGAAGGCTCAAAGGTAAGAGCAACCCTCAGGCTGCCGAACGATCTGTCCCGAGAGCCGCTGCCTGGAATCGTTCAGGGCCCAGGGTGGCTCGGCCTGAGAGACGCTAAGCTTTACGAGCGATATCATCAGAGGCTGACCGAGGCCGGCTACGCCGTGCTGGTCTTCGATTATCGGGGCTTCGGCGACAGCGAGGGGGAGAGAGGGCTGATCATTCCCGAGCGACATGCCGAGGATATGCGCAACGCCATTACATATTTGCAAACGCGGCCGGAGGTTGACGCGAAGCGGATCGGGCTGTTCGGCTCGGGCGGCACCGGAGGCGCTATTCCTATATATGTCGCGGCGGTGGACCAACGGGTCAAGTGCGTTGTAAGCAATTATCCGTTCGCGACCGGGCGCGAATGGCTGCGCAGCATGCGCCGCGAGTACGAGTGGCTGGAATTTCTCAAACGGCTCGAAGAGGACCGGAGGAGGCGGGTGCTGGAGGGGAGCGGCGAGATGGTAAACCCGCGCGAGGAGATAATGGTGACCACTCCCGAGCGCAAGCAGACGGCAGTCAAAAAGGATGTGGACACGAGAATACCTGAACAGGTGCCGCTCCGCTGCGCCGAGGCGCTTATGGAATTCAGCCCCGAGGATTATGTCGCGCGGATATCGCCGCGCGCGATTATGTTCATTTGCACCGAGCACGACGCCGTGACTCCTGAGGACCAGGTGCTGCGGCTTTACGAGAAGGCGGGGAGGCCCAAGAAGCTGATAATTCAGCGGGAGACTTCGCACTACAGGGCTTATGACGATTATTTCGACCAGGTCATGCCGGAGATCATCGGCTGGTATGACCGGCACTTAAGGTACGCTCGGGTTGAGGTTTGGGAGCAGGGGTAGGGGGCGGGCGGCGCCTTTGTTTCTGCAAACGATTGCGGACGCCCGTGACCAGCTAAACCCCGGCCGGATAAAGATAACCGAATGCTGCGCGCTATGAAAATCGACTTCCAACTGAACGGCAAACAGGTCGAGCTGGAGATAGAGCCACAACAGACCCTGGCCGAAATCCTCCGCAACCGGCTTCGCTTGACCGGTGTGAAGCTCTCCTGCGAGGTCCAGGTGTGCGGCTCCTGTACCGTCCTGGTGGATGGACTCCCAGTTAGTGCCTGTACCTTCCTCGCCTACGAGGCCAGAGGTCGAAAGGTTACCACGATCGAAGGTCTCGCCGGCGAGAACGGACGGCTCCACCCCCTGCAGTGCGCCTTCATCGAGGAGTTCGCCTTCCAATGCGGCTTCTGCACCCCGGGCATGATCCTCGCCGCTAAATCGCTGCTCGACCAAAACCCGGCCCCCACCGATGCCGAGATCATAGCCTATATGGACGGCAACCTCTGCCGTTGCACCGGCTACCTCCCGATCTTGAAGGCCATTAAACGCGCGGCGGCCGAGCTGCGCCGACTGGAGGCAACGAAAGCGCTGGGAGATCAAAGACGATGAGCCGAAAAAAACCGGGCGAATTCCGTGTGGTCAACCGCTCCATGCCGCGCGAGGATGGCCTGGCTAAAGTAACAGGACGCGCGCTCTTCGCCAGCGATATCTTCCTGGAGGGGATGGCATATGCTAAGCTGCTGCGCAGCCCCTTCGGCCACGCGCGCATCGCGGCCATCGATGCCTCTGAAGCCGCGCGGCAGCCGGGCGTGATCGCCGTCCTGACCGGCAACGACCTCCAAGGGCTTGATCCCTATTACGGACACGCGGTCAAGGACCATCCGGTACTTGCTATAGCTAAGGTGCGCTACGCCGGCGAGCCGGTCGCCGCCGTCATCGCCGCCGACGAGCTGAGCGCTTACGAAGCGCTCGACTATATTCGCGTCGAGTACGAGGAGCTGCCGGAGGTCACCGACATCGATGCTGCCCTGGCGCCGGGCGCGCCGCTCGTGCACGAGAAAAGTTACCGTGAGGGGCCGTTCCGCGGCTTCGAGGAGGCAAAGCCGGGCGAGGTGAGCAACATCTGTCAGGTGGTCCGCGTCGGTTGGGGAGACGTCGCAGCCGGCTTCGCAAAGGCGAAGCAGATCGTGGAGGGGGAGTTCCATTTCCCCATGGCATATGCCTACGCCATGGAACCCTACGTCGCCATTGCCGATTACACTTCGAATGGTCTGACCGTCTACTCCTCGGCGCAGCACCCCTTTATGGTGCGCCACGATTTGGCCAGCGTCTTCCGCCTGCCGCTCAATCGCGTGCGGGTAATCGTGCCGTTTGTGGGCGGCGGCTATGGGAGCAAATCTTACACCAAGATCGAGCCGCTGGCGGCCGCCTGCTCCTGGCGGGCGGGGCGGCCGGTCAAGCTTCAGTTGAGCGTGGCCGAAGCGATCCTCACCACGCGCAGCGACAGCGCGCGCGTGTGGATTCGCACCGGTGTCGATGACCAGGGACGAATCGTGGCGCGCGAGGCGGTGATTCACCTCAACACCGGCGCCTATGCTGAAAATAGCCCGCTGGTCTGCAAGAAGGCTGCGGTGCGCGTGGTCGGCCCCTACCGGATCCCCAACGTCAAGGTCGATTGTTACGCGGTCTACACCAACACGGCCCCGGCCAGCTCCTACCGCGGCTTCGGCGCCCCGCAGGTCACCTTTGCCTCCGAGTGCCAGATAGATGAGCTGGCCGAAAAGATCGGCTGCGATCCCTTGAAATTTCGCTCTGATAATCTGGCGCGGCGCGGCGAGCCGATTCATCCCGATCTCCGTCCGCTCGATGCCGACCTGCCAGGCGACCTGATCATGGTGGCGCGCGCGCTGGAATGGGATAAGCCTCTGCCTAAAGGGCGCGCGCTGGCCTGCTCGGCCAGCGATGCCGGCGCCGAGCCGGTCAGCTCGGCTGTCGTCCAAGTCTATTCGGACGATTCGGTCTCGGTCCTCACCGGCACCACAGAGTTAGGACAGGGGAGCCACACCATCCTGACGCAGATCGTGGCCGAAGAGATGGGTGTCGAGACCGGGAAGGTCCGCATCGTCAGCTCCGATACCGCGATCACCCCCTTCGAGCGCTCGACCGGAGCGAGCCGCACGACAACCCTGATGGGGCGCGCGGTGCTGGAGGCCTGCCGCGAGGCGATCGAACAGTTGCGGCGCATGGCGGCCGAGGTCCTGGGCGTGAAACCCGAGGAGCTTCTGCAGGAAGAGCGCGGGGTGAGATACAAGGACCGATATCTCTCCTGGGGCCAGGTGATCGAGAAATATTTCGGGCTCTCGGATTGCAGCGTGGTTGGCCGGGCTTATTTGAGAAGAGCGGGCGACCTGGCAAAGCTGCCGCCCTTCTGGGAGATCGGCTGCGCGGGTGTGGAAATCGCGCTCGATGAGGAGACCGGGCGCATCCGCCTCGAGCGCCTGGTTACCGTCGGCGATGTCGGCCTGGCCATCAACCCGGCTATGGCCGAAGGGCAGGACCTGGGGGCGGCCACGCAGGGGATGGGGCTGGCGCTCTACGAAGAGCTGATTTATGAGGGGGCGCAGCTGGTCAACGGGACGTTGCTCGATTATCGAGTGCCGCGCTTTTCCGACCTTCCGGAAAAGGTCACCCTCATGCTGGTTCAAAATCAAGACGGCATCGGACCCTACGGCGCCAAGGGGGGAGGCGAGGGGGCGCTGAATCCTATCGCGGCCTGTGTGGCTAATGCCCTGTGCCGCGCAACCGGCGTTCGCGTCAGGCAGGTGCCGCTCACGCCGGAGCGCGTATGGCGGGCCTTGAGCGAGTGCCGGGCAGAGGCGCGGGCGAAAGCGAGATAAAGGAGCGGAAATGGCTGTCGATCTTCTTCTGCGCGGCGGCGAGGTGGTGACCGAGGAGACGGTCGTCCGCGCCGACGTAGCTATCTCGGGCCAGACCATCGTCGGGATCGTTTCGCCGGACGTGACTATTGAGGCAAAGCATGTCGTGGACGTGTCCGGCCTCCACCTCCTCCCCGGCCTGATCGATATGCACTCGCACCACCGCGAGCCGGGCTTCACGCACAAGGAGGACATCGTAACCGCAACTTCCGCCTGTGCCGCCGGCGGCGTGACCGTGACCGTGGCCATGCCCAACGTCAACCCGCCGCCGAAAACCTCGGAGACGCTGCGCGACATGTTCGCCCTCTACCAGAAGAAGGCGCTCGTCGATTTCAATGTCAACCCGCTGGCCATGGTCGTCGAAGAGATCCCGCGGCTGGCAGCCATGGGGATCCTCGCGTTCAAGGTCTTCATGGTCGCCGATACCGGCCGCTCTTACCCCCACATGCCAGGCACGGGCGTGCACGACCATGGAAAACTTTTAGCTATTTTCGAAGCGGTGAGTAAAACCGGGCTGCCCATCATGGTCCACCCGCACGACCAGGAGCTGATGAGCGAGATCGAAGGGAGGTTCTGGGCCGCGGGGCGTCGCGATTTCCGCGCCTACGCGGAGGCCTACTCGGCTTACGATGGGATAATCTGGGACACGGCGGTCGCCCTCATCCTTCGCCTGCAAGAGGTGACCGGCGTCCGGCTCCACGTGCTTCATGTGCAGACCCGCCGGTGCGTCGAGATGTTGAAGGCGGCGAAAGCGCAGGGCCGCCCGGTCTCGGCCGAGGTCAACCCGTGGGCGTTATGGCTCGGCAATGACTGGAACAACATAGAACGACTTGGATCATATGCCCTTTCTTACTATGTCCCGCCGCAGAACGCGGAGGCCGTCTGGCAGGCGGTGGTGGACGGGACCATCGACATCATAGCGACCGACCACGCGCCGCACTTGAGAGAGGAAAAAGAGCCCGGATGGACCGACGGATGGAAAGCGCATACCGGCACGCCATCGGCCCAGCATTACCTCTCGCTCCTGCTCACCGAGGTGTCGCGCGGACGCATCTCGCTCCAGCGCGCCGTCGAGCTGACCGCGCTCAATCCGGCCAAGCTCTTCGGCCTCTACCCGCGCAAGGGGGCGATCAGGGTCGGCGCCGATGCGGATATCGTTGCCGTCGATTTGGGGGCAGAAAAGACTATCACCGACCAGGAGGTCTTAAGCAAGTGCGGCTGGACCCCCTATCGCGGGCGCAAGGTGCGCGGGGTGCCGGTACATACCCTGCTCAGGGGGCAATTCGTTTTTAGGGATGGCAAGGTGGTCGGCGCGCCGGGCTATGGTTGCCTTGCCAGGCCGGTTCGGCTGGGACACTGAAACCAGGAGGTGGATAGATGAGCACTGAATATGGGTTGTTGTTGCCGCACTTTGGCGCGCAGGCGAGCGCGGAGAAGATCATAGAGGGGTCGAAGAGAGCCGAGGCGCTCGGCTTCGATTCGGTTTGGGTTCGAGACCATATCGTCTTTCATCCCCACGGCATGGAAGGTACGGACAACACCTTCATCGACCCGTTCGTCGTCCTGGCAACCGTCGGCGGGCTCACCAGAAAGATCAAGCTCGGCTTCGGCTCGCTCATCCCGCATCGGCACCCCATCTTGCTTTCCCTGATGATCAACTCGCTCGCCTATATGGCGGGCGACCGGCTGGTGCTGGGACTAGGGCTCGGGAACTTCCAGCAGGAATTCGACGCCATCGGCATAGGCGAGTGGCCCAGGGACGAGTTGGTGCGCGAGCAGGTGGCGATAGTGCGGAAACTCTGGTCTGAGGACCATTGCTCTTTCGAGGGAAAGTTCTACCGCTTTCACCATGTTGGACTGAAGCCCAAATCCCCATCGCCTCCTGTAATCTGGTACGCGGGGAGCACGCCGGCCTCTGTGCGACGGGCGCTCGAATATTGCGACGGATGGCTTCCCGGACGGATCACGCTCGCCACCTATCGGAAGCGAGTGGAAAAGCTGCGCAGCGAGGCCGCGGCGCGGGGTAGACCCCGCCTGCTCGAGGGGTGCATTCCGATCACCAGCATCGACGAGGAGCGCGCGGCGGCTTTCAGGAAGGTCAATGTGGCCGGCCTGCTCGAGAACGCCAATAAACAGAAGTTCTGGGTAAAACCTCCGTCGGGGCAGTTCACTAAAGCCGAAGACCTGGAAGGGTCGTTCATAGCCGGCAACCCAGATGATATCGTGCGCGAAGTGAAGAAATACCTGGAGGTCGGGATAGATCATATCGTCTTCGACCTCAGATTCAGGTTCGATGAGTGGAACCGCTGCATCGATCTGTTGGGGAAGGAAGTCCTTCCCCGCCTGCGCAAGGCCGAAGCCGGAGCGCGAGAGGTCGAAGGCAAGAAAGGAGGTCTCGCCGCGCGATGATGCCGTTGCGCCGCTTCGAAATCCATCAACCCGCCGACCTCGGAGAGGCCGCCGAGATGTTGCTCGAGTTCGGGGAAGAGGGCTGTCTCTATGCCGGCGGGACCGAGCTGTTGCTGGCGATGAAGCACGACGTGCTGCGCTACAAACACCTGGTGGATGTTAAAGTGATCCGCGGCCTCGATGCCATCGAGCTGAACGACGGCCGCATCGGCATCGGCGCGGCGGCAACCCACAGGAGCATAGAGCGGTCGGAGATCGTGCGAACCTATCTTCCGGTCTTCGCCGAGATGGAGTCGCATGTGGCTAACGTTCGCGTGCGCAGCACCGGCACCCTCGGCGGCAACCTCTGCTTCGCCGAGCCTCATTCGGACCCGGCAACCCTGCTTCTGGCTCTGGGGGCCAGCCTGGTCGTCGAGGGCGTACGTGGGCGGCGCGAGATAGAGATCGATCGGTTCATCGTCGGAGCTTACGAGACGACGCTGGAGCGGGGCGAAGTGCTTGCTCGGATCGACATACCTATTCCCAAACCCGAGACGCGGGCGGCTTATCTGAAATTTCAGGTGCATGAGCGGCCGACGCTCGGCCTGGCGCTGGTGCTGGAAACGCCCGATCATGGGGAGACGCTGGTGCGGGCGCGGGTTGCCGTGGGATGCGTGAGCCCTTCGCCGCGCCGCTCGCTCGAGGCGGAGGAGATACTGGTGGGGGCGCGCTCGCAGGTTGAGCGCAGATTGCCCGATGCTGCCGAGGCGTTGGCGGCCACCGCTCAGCTTGCCGATGACCTGGAGGGCTCGGCGGAATACAAACGACACCTGATCGGAGTCTTCCTGAAGCGCGCCTTCGCGAAGGCGCTCGGCGTGACAACCGGATAGGAGAATGCGCGGATTTATAGCGGTTTTCATTTGCGTGTACGGGAACTTTATTTCGCCCCGCTGGGGCTCGGTCTTAAATTTATCGCCCGCTACCCAGGGTGCGAGCCCTGGGTCGGAGGGAAGCCGATTTAATTCAAGCCCCAGCGGGGCGAAAGAATATCTGGTCCAACCGTACAGCCAATTTAAAATTGCTCTAAATAGGACAAGCCATCAGTACTCAGCTTTCAGCGGTCAGCTTGAAGCTGAAGGCTGATTGCTGATGGCTCGAAAGCAGCCTGCTCGGGGTGGGCAGGCCTGAAATTATCAGGCGCCTCAGGCCAATGCCTGAGCGCCAGGAAGAGAGGTAGCCAGATGAAGAGCAGGAAATCGGCATTTGGCATCGCAGCGCTTGCTGCGCTGATGCTCGGCCTTCTGGCCGTCAGTTCACATGGGCAGACGGTGGGGGGCACCATTTCGGGCATTATCAAAGACCAAACAGGCGCTATACTGCCTGGAGTTAAAGTATCCATCAAGAACATGGCAACCGGAGTAACGCGCACGGTGACCACCAACGACGAGGGGTTCTACCGTGCGCCGAACCTGCTGCCTGGGCAATACGAGGTGACCGCCTCGGCCACTGGTTTTGCCACCGAGGTGCAGAAGGACATCACGCTTACGGTCGGCGCCGAACGGGTGGTGAATCTGGTTATGCGCCTTGGGGAGCTGGCGGAAGAGATCGTTGTTACCGGCGGGGCCTCGGCCATTGAACTGGGCACATCGGCCCTGAGCCACGTCGTCGATGCCCGCACGATTCGCGAGCTGCCGCTGAACGGGCGCGACTGGACTCAGCTTGCCACTCTCCAGCCCGGCGTCGCTGTGGTTCGCACTCAGCGGCTCGACCTCGAGAGCATGACCCAGCGGGGCAACGGAGTGCAGATGACCATCTCCGGCGGGCGGCCTTCGGAGAATAACTATCGCATGAACGGAGTCAGCATCAACGATTACGCCAACACGGCTCCGGGCAGCGCGCTGGGAACCAATCTGGGCGTTGATGCGGTCCAGGAGTTTTCCGTTCTGACCAGCAGCTATTCGGCCGAATACGGCCGGACCTCGGGCGGGGTGATCAACGCTGTGACCCGCTCGGGCACCAACGACCTGCACGGGTCGGTTTATTACTTCCACCGCAACAGCGCCCTCGACGCGCGCAACTTCTTCGACCGCGGCTCCAGCCCCCCTCCCTTCCGCCGCCATCAGTTCGGAGCAGCAGCAGGAGGGGCGATCAGGGAGAACAGCACCTTCTGGTTCGCCGACTACGAAGGGCTGCGCGAGTCGCTCGGCATAACCCAGCTTTCTGTTGTCCCCTCGCCCGCGGCGCGCGCGGGCCAGCTCTCTACGGGTACAGTTACCGTTGACCCGGTGATACAAAAAGTTCTCTCGGTTTTTCCCCTGCCGAACGGGCGCATCCTTCCTCCCGGCGATACGGGCGAATTTTCCTTTGCCGGGCAGAGGGTCTCGCGCGAGGACTTCTTCACTGCCAGGCTAGACCACAAGTTCTCGGATAGGGATAGCCTGAGCGGCGTCTACTTCTTCGACCAGGGCGACATCAGACTGCCGGATGAGTTCAACAACAAAGAGCTGGCCAACGATTCGCGCCGGCAGGCGATCATAATTGAAGAGTCTCACATCTTCAGCCCGCAGCTCTTCAACTCCTTCCGCCTGGGAGTCACCCGCACCTCCGCGGCCAACGGGCTGAGCCTGGTGGTCTTCAATCCGATCCTTGATGACACTTCTTTGGGCACTGTGCCTGGACGGGCCCTGGCAATTATAAGTGTGCCGGGCCTGACGGAGTTCTCAGGAGGCCTGGGCGCGGTGGAGTTCAACACCTTCAATTACACCTCAGGCCAGATCTACGACGACCTGTTTCTGACAAAAGGGATCCACTCGCTCAAGTTCGGCTTCAACGCCGAACACATGTGGCACAACTTCAATCAGACCCAGGACCCCAACGGCAACTTCAATTACGGCTCGCTCGCCGCTTTCCTGACCAATGGGCGTGCCACGTCGTTTTCGGCTATGCTGCCCGGAACGGACGGCGTGCGCGGGATTCGGCAGTCTATCTTCGGCGGCTACGTGCAGGACGATATACGCTTGCGCAGCAACTTGACGATAAATCTCGGGTTGCGCTACGAGATGACCACGGTTCCCACCGAGCACCACGGCAGGCTGGCTACGCTGCGCAACCTGACCGATCCGGAAGCTACGGTGGGACGCTATTTCGAAAACTCAACCTTCGCCAACTTCGCGCCGCGCATCGGTTTCGCCTGGGACCCGTTCGGCGACGGCAAGACAGCAATCCGCGGAGGCTTCGGAATATTCGACGTTCTCCCGTTGCCTTACATCTTCGTCAGCCAGTTTCCGCGCTCGACTCCCTTCTTCAAGCAGGGCCGCGTGCGCAATACCCCGGCGGGGTCGTTTCCCAAGAAAGTCTTCGACCTTCTGCTCCCGACCACCTTCCGTACCACCTTTAACGATCCGGAGCCGTCGCGCTCTTACAAGATGCAGTGGAATATCAACATTCAGCGGGAGCTTGCCGGCGGCGTGGTGGTGGAGATTGGCTACGTCGGCGCGCGCGGCGTCCATCTTCCCTGGCGGAACAACAACGTAAATACGGTTATCCCAACCAGGACCGCGGAGGGCTACGTATATCCGCCGACGGCCACCAGCGTGAGGATCAACGAAAATTTCGGTGTCATCCGCGCCGTGCAGTTCAACGCCGACAGCTTCTATCAAGGCCTCCAGTTCGCGGTCAGGAAGATGCTCAGCCGCGGCTTTCAGGCTCAAGCCTCTTACACCTGGGGCAAAAGCATCGACACAGCTTCGGTAACCCTCTCGAGCAACGAGTTTAACAATACCGTGAACAACCCGGTGCCGTTCGACACCAGAGTGAACCGCGGGCTGTCGGACTTCGACGTCCGCCATAACTTTGTCCTCAACTTCGTATGGGATATCCCTTCGCCCGGAGCCTGGTCTGGCATGGCGCGCTGGCTGGCGAGCGGCTGGCAGCTTGGGGGGATTTACCAGGCGAGCACCGGCACGCCCTTTAGCGTCGGGATCAGCGGCGACGTGGCCGGCACCAAGATGGGCGGCGATTCGGCCCAGCGCCCGATCCTCCTGTTGGATCCGGGTTGCGACGATCTCACCAACCCGGGAAACATCAGCGGCTACATTAAAACCCAGTGCTTCGCCTTTCCCCCCGCGGGGGTGATCGGCAACATCGTCGGACGTAATACTCTGATCGGGCCGGGGCTTTCCAACCTGGACTTCTCGCTGTTCAAGAACAACCGCGTCTCGCGCATCTCCGAGAACTTCAACGTGCAGTTCCGCGTCGAGATCTACAACGCGCTTAACCGCGCCAACTTCGCCATACCGAGCTTCAGGACGATATTCGACGTGAGAGGAAACCGCGTTGCGGCCGCCGGTCGGATCACCGAGACCGAGACCACGTCGAGGCTCATCCAGTTTGGGCTCAAGCTCATCTGGTGATGCGGCAGCCAGGCGGCTGTTTGACATATGAGTTATCTATTCGCCGCAGAGCGCGCAGAGAAATTGCCGGGGCGCGGCAAGCCGCGCCCCTACAAAGCGGTTTCTGCGACAAACAATTTCGATGGCTTGGAAGGAGGTTTAAGGCGATGCAGGTGAAAAGAGAGCCGTTCATTTTAGCCCTGGTCTTCATAGCGGCCATGCTCAATGGATGTGCGCGAAAGCAGGAAGTTAAAGAGGAAGTCGGCAAATTCCCGGAGCCGCGCTTCCCATCCTATCTGAAGGCGCCCCAATCGATCGATGAGATAATGCCCTATGCCCGCGAGCTGGCCCGCAACAAGTCCTGGCGCGGCGGTTTGGGGCTGGGCGTCGTTAATTCGGGCGAATCGATATTGATCGTGGTCGGCGCAGAGGCCGAGGATATGATCATGCAGGCGATCCAGCGTGCGCTCGAGGAGCGCGGCGTCAAAGTCCAGATCCTGCGCGATTACGAATTGGTGAAGGTCAGCAAAGAAGATGCCCTGGCCCTCAGGAAGGTCAGGCGGGCCTTTACTTCCGAACTGGGATATATGGAAGCGGCCGACTGGGTCGAAAACCAGTTCCCCGATCCAGAGGCGGCCAAAAGGTGGCTGAAGGAGAGAAGGCCGGACCTGCACGATATCCTCTTCCCGAAAAATCGAGAGCTTCCTAAAAACTTGAAAGAGGTGGAACGGAAGCTGGAGAGAGACAACGTGGGCCGGGCTATCCAGGACTACTTGAAACAGCACCCCGAGATCAAAGGGGTCTTCTGGGGCAAGGGAGGAGGCGCCGGCCTGGCCCGAGCCCTCCACCCTTATGAGGACAAATATATGGGTTTCTTCACTGCTGACAATCGCTGGGAGGTGATCAGCAAGATCCCATCGTTCCCGGGCGACGTCTGGCAGCTGGCCGAAGAGCAGTCGATGGAACCCCTGGCCTACGTCGATAAGTTCGAGGCGAACGATCCGGAGGGAACAAATGTCTGGTCCGACATCACCGAGGAGATGGCGCAGCGCTGGGTAAAAGGGGCTTACCAGCGGGGCCATCTCTACATGTTCCCGACTCAGGCCACCGGGCGATTTGCCTTTTCCTTTATCGACTATCCGGCCCTCGATAAGGAATGGATTCCCCGCGAGCCGATGCCTCTGATCAACGGCGTGATCGCCGGCACCAACGGACATACCGGTTTCTTTCCCCGCATCGAGGTCCACTACAAGGACGGATATGTGACCGAGGCGAAAGGGGGCGGCCCTTACGGCGAGGCGCTGAGGGAATTCTTGCAATATCCTAAGATCAACGAGGTTACCTACCCCTTCCACAATCACCGCGGCTTCTGGTATCTATACGAAATTGCCTTCGGCACCAATCCCAAATGGTTTCGCAATCCGGCTTACATGGAGATGGGCAGCCTCGGCCCCGAGCGAAATCGCAGCGGCGTAATCCACTGGGGCGTTGGCCTGCGCCTCTGGCATGATCCCGATGCGCCGGTGGAATCGAAATCGTGGCTGGACTTCACGGCCAAGCACAACCTGCCGATGGATCATGGTTTCCACATCCACACCTACTTCACGACCTATCGCGTGCATTTGCGCAACACCGACAAGTGGGTTACTCTGATAGACCGTGGCCGTTTGACCAGCCTGGATAATCCCGAGGTGCGGGCCCTGGCCTCGCGCTACGGCAACCCGGACCAGATATTGGCTGAAGACTGGATACCAGAGATACCCGGGATCAATGCTCCGGGCCGGTACGAGGATTATGCCGCCAACCCGTGGAGATATTCCAAAGCTGTGATAGACAAAGCCCTGGCTGGCAACTACGAACACTTCTATCCGTCGGTCGCCAGCGCTCAGAAGTGAGCGGATGGGGCAAGCCAACCGCTGCGCGGAGGTTAAAAAATGGGGCGCCTGACACGTCATCTTTTCGGCATCCTGGGGAAAAGGGCCTTCCTCATCTTCGGAGTCGTCACCTTCCTGGTGGCAGCTCTGCTCGCTACTGTGAATATAACCTCGCGATACGCGCTCAAACGCTACGTCGATGACCAGCTCGAGCGCACGCCCTGGGACCTGGTGGTCTATCAGGCAGGTCCAATCGGCTCGACGCTCGGGCTAAATATTCCCGAGCAGATGCGATCGGTCGAAGCGGTCAGAGAGGTCGAGAACCTGGTCTTCCTGCGCGCCATGTTCCCGCGCGGCGGAGAGGCGGTCCCGGAGGTGGATGGCAAGCCTTTAGGGACCCCCTGGGTCTCTATGCTCGCGGCGACCGATGCCCGGCTACTGCCGCCGGAATTGCAGCTCGCGCTGGGAGATTCGAACGGCGCCGCCGACGGCCTGGGATACGAAAAGGATGCCGCGGTCCTGGCCCTGGTGGGCCCGGAACAGGCAATAGGCCAGGCGTTTTTGGCGCTCCAGGGTGCCCGGCAATTCGGCATAACAATCCAGGTCGCTGGTGAGAAGCGTTCCCTTTTCACCACATCGATTCGCGGCGTCATCCGCCTCAGTCGAGACGAGCTGAACCGATGGTTCATGGACCAGATCGGGTCCATAGCCTTCGTCCCGCACATCGGGATAATTTTGCTGATGCCCTATCAGTCCGAGGTGCTGAGGAAATTCGATCTCGCGGCATCGGGACTGGTGCCGCCGGAGTTAATCGGGGCAGGCGAAGCTCAATACGGGCACATCGCCGAAGCGGAGTATATGCCTGAGATGGCATATTTAGGCCGGGTCGATCGCAGATCGGTGATTTCGGGATGGGATATCGGCAGCTCCTTGAGACGGATGGCCGACGTGCGCCGCCGCGTGCACCGCGCGGTGGCCCGCTCTCTCGGCCTGACCGCTTCGGCCGAGCCGGACACAAGGATCGTGCCAGTACACGATCCGGGGCAAGGGGAGGCCGAAGAGGATTACATCGGTTCCACCAGCTTCGTGGTCGATAGCACGACCTTGGTGCTGCTCGAGCGGATGAACGGCATCGCCCGCCTGATCGGTGTGGTGACGCTGTTAGTAGCTTTTCCTCTCCTGTGGATGGCCTGGGTGCTGGCCGCTAACCTCTCGGGTCTGCTCATGCTAAACGAGCGGCGCAAGCTGGGACTGATGCGTCTGCGCGGCATTCCGGGCCGGGCTATGGGCCGGGCATTTCTGCTCGCCATCAGTTCGGGCGGCCTTTTAGGTGGGGTCCTGGGGGTGGCAGCGGGCTCGGTGATTCCACTGCTCATCTACGAGCGGGGACGCCTGCTGGCCGGCGTTCTCACTCGGCCCGAGCAGGTTATTTTATTCTTGCTGTTCCTGCTGATCACACTGCTGCTGGCATTTTTGGTCAGCTGGCGGCTCGTGCGCTACGCCAGCACGATCTCGCCGCTCGAGGCCTCAGGTCGCGTGGCAAGCTCCGAAGCAAGCCGCGCTGCCGTGCGCTTCGGCCCGCTGCAAGCGATCGCGCTTCTTTTCGGCGTCTATACTCTGACCGGTTGGACTCTGGACTTCTCCCTGTCGGCGACGCTCCGCTATCCGGCCCTCTGGTTCACAGACCGCATCCTGGACTTCATCGGTCTGCCTCTCTTTCTCTATGGAGCGGCGACGCTGCTGGTGTCCCGAAAAAGCTGGATTCAGACGCTGCTCGATCCGCTGGTCAAGCCGATGGGCGGCCGCCTCGGCATGCTCGCTTTAAAGCATATTTCGGTCAAGCCGCACCGGACTGTCAGTTTCCTGCTCATCGTGGCCCTGATGGCGAGCGTGAGCCTCTACCCGACTGTGGCCAGCCGCTCTTTCGAAGAGAAAGCTGTGCGCGGGGCGCGCGTGCAGATAGGGACCGAATGGCGCTTGACTCTGAACGCGCCCGACCTGGCCGGCCCGGAGCGGTTCGAGCGGGGGCTGGCAAGCCAGCATGCCGCGCTGCGCCCGGGCATCGAGCGAGTTATCACCTCCTTGGCCCGAGTGGAAGGGGTTCAATCGGTTACTTACATGCTCGAGGCGCTGCTTCCCAGTTTTTATCTTCGCGGCTATGGATTCCGCGGCGTACCGCTCTACCTGCTCGGCGACCCTGGCGACTATCTGGGAAGCGTCTACTCTGAGCCGGAGTTGGGGATCAGCTTCAGCTTCGGCGAGCTTATCGAGCGAATCAAGGCCGGCGAGGTGGCGGTTTCGCCGCCCGTAGCCGATTTCTGGCGCCTCGAGCCAGGCACCTCGGTGCTGCTGGGAAGAGGTGAACCGAAGGCGACCGTGTTCGCCCCGACAGCCGGCGTCATGGCCTTTCTTCCCGGCACGCCGCCGCGCACGGTAACCGACCGGCAGGGCTATGTCCAGGCCAGAGTCGATTACCTTAACTATCTCTTCAGCAATACAGCATATCTGGTGGCAGCGGCCGATAACCCGAAGCTCTCGAACCTCGAGGTGCTTATTCCACGCATCATCGTGCTGGTGAAAATGGACGAAGCGATTCCGCCAGCTTCGGCCCAGGCCGCGCTGGTCCGGGCGCTCCCCTATCCTCCGCTGGAAGTGCACAATCTCGGCCAGGAGGTCCAAAAGGTGGGGAGCGATATGTTCATATCGCTGGCCCTGGAGAACATGCGCATATACCTGCTCGGCGGGCTGCTCCTGGCCCTGATTGCCATTCTGGCGGTAGCTCTGGCCAACTACACGGAAGACCGTCGTACCTTCGCCCTGCTCAGAATCCGTGGGGCCTCGCCGGCGCACATCTGGCGGTTTATAGTGGCCGTGCTGCTTTCGCCGGCCATGCTCGGGCTCATCCTTGGAGCCCTGGCGGCGCTGGTAGCCGGCTACGGATTGACCAATTATGTCTGGAAGCTGCGCGAGCTGAAAACGGTGGTGCAGTTGCTGCCGACGCACCTGGTGATCTCTTCGCTCACCATGGGAATCGCCCTGCTGCTCCTGGTGATGCTGGTGAGCGTGACGCTGGTTTTCAGCTTTTGGGTTTTTCGCCGAACCGCGCGCGAGAATATTCAGGAGGGATGAGAGATGTTAACTAGCTCGAATTCCGCGGCCACGGGAGTGGCCCGTTCTTTTTTTGCCACCACGGGAGTGGGGGTCAAGGTGCTGGGGGTAAGCAAAAGTTACCATACGGCCGCCGAGGAGGTACATGCGCTGCGCGACATCAACTGGGAGGTCCAGGCAGGCCAGGCGGTCGCAATCATGGGGCCGAGCGGCTGCGGCAAGACCACCCTGCTCAACCTGCTGGGCGGCGTCGATCGGCCGTCGCAGGGAAGAATCCTGGTGGATGGAGAGGACCTGGGCCAGGCGAGCGAGCGCGCGCTCGAAAAATACCGGCTGCTCAAAGTCGGGTTCGTTTTCCAGCTCTTCAATTTGATCCCGAGCCTGACCGCCTTCGAAAACCTGGAGCTGCCCATGATGGTCGCCGGGTTGAGCGAATCGGCGCGGCGCGAGCGGGCTCGTGCTCTTCTAAGCATGGTAGGCTTGGTCGAAAAAGGGCAGAAGAGGCCCGAGGAGTTGAGCGGTGGAGAGCAGCAGCGCGTGGCCATTGCCCTGGCGCTTGCCAACGATCCCGCCTTGATCTTGGCGGACGAGCCCACGGGCAACCTCGACACCAGCAATGCCGAGACGATCGCTAAACTCTTGCGCTCCCTGGCAATCGAATACGGGAAGACCGTGATCATGGTGAGCCACGACCCGAAAGTGGCCGAACATTTCCCGAAAGTTTATTCGATGCGCGACGGGCGCTTCGTCTAGCGGCTTGGAAATGCACGAGCGAAGGGAGTAAGAGTAAAAAATTGTAGGAGGATGGAAAAATGAAGCGGGTCAAACCCTGTTGTTTGAAGGCGATTTTTGCTCTGGTCCTTTTCGAGCTGGCCCTTTTGCCGCTGGTATTCGTCGATTCGCTCTATTCGCAGCGGGAGCCCGAGGTGCGGCAGGAGGTAATCGTGCTCACGACCGAGGATGGCGAGCACCCGCGCGGCGTCTACTACACCCTGGCCGGGCGCCAGCCGAAGACGGCCGTCTTGATGATGCATCCGCGCAACGATACGGGCACGCATTTCCTCCTGGAGCCTCTGACCAAGCAGGGCTTTGCGGCGATGGGAATGGTTTCCCGCAATCCCGGGCGTTCGAGCGTTCACGAGGAGTTGCTGCTCGACGTGGCCGCCGGCGTGAAGTTCCTCAAAAGCAGAGGGGCACAGCAGGTTATCCTGATCGGCCACAGCGGGGGCGGATCGCTGATGGCCTTCTATCAAGCGCAGGCCGAGACGGCGCCGCCCAACCGGATCAAGGAGACGCCCGCCGGCGATCCTCCCGACCTGAACCGGTTCGATCTGCCCAGGGCGGATGGGCTGGTCACCCTGAACGCGGCGGAGGGGGAGGGGCATCACATCGCACACCGGCTGGACCCTTCGGTCACCGATGAGAGCGATCCTTTCTCCTACGATCCCTCTCTGGATATGTACAACCCGGACAATGGGTTTCGCCTCCCACCCGAGGAATCGAAATACTCGCCCGAGTTTCTCGAAAGGTACAGGAGGGCCCAGGAGGAGCGTGCCAAACGCCTGGTCGAGATCGCTAGAGGGTATATTCGGGAACAGAACTTCTACCGCGACCTGATGAAATCGCCCGAGTTCAAAAAGCTCCCTCTGAAAGAGCGGCTGATGATCGAACGGCGCGCTCGATTCGAGAGACCCATTACAGTTTACCGGCAGTACGCAGACCCGCGCTATTATGATCTCTCGCTCGACCCGAGCGACCGAATGTTAGGCCATTACACCGCGCCGTTAGTAGACGGCGTCCGCAGGAGCGATCTGCATAACTGGGCCTCCGATGACCGCCTGCGGTCCATCTCTCCACGCGCTTTTTTGAGCACAGAGTCGATAGCCTCGAACGCCAGGCTCTGGGACAACCTGGGCAAGATCAGCGTGCCGGTCCTGGTGATCAACTCTTCGGCCGATACCGGCATCCATGCGAGCGAAGCCAAGAAGACCTTCGAATCGGTGGCGAGCAAAGATAAAGAGAGGCTCTGGATCATAGGCGGCGAGCACTCGCTCCAGCCTGCGGGGCCGAAAGCCGGCAAGGGCGATCAGCGAGAGCAGTGTGTAAACGCGATAGTGAACTGGGCCAAGAAGCGCTGGCCGCTTTAAGCCAGCGCTTCTTGTGTCTGGAGCTTAGACAAATTAGCCGGGAGCTTCAGTCCCGACGCACTGGCAAGAAAGGAGGGCTGAAAGATGAGGTGCGTTAGGTTACAAACTAGTCTGATCCTGGCGGCAGCTTTGCTCCTTATCATCGCGCCCCGGCTTGCGGCGCAAACAGTCACTGGCACGATTTTAGGCACTGTAAAAGACGCTACCGGGGCATCGATACCTGGAGTACAAATTTCAGTTAATAACCTTGAAACCGGAGTGGTGCGAACGGCGATCACCGATGACTCGGGCACCTACAATGTGCCGAGCGTGCCGGCGGGATCTTATTCGATTACCGCATCCATAGCAGGCTTCAAGACGGAAGAGCGGCGCGGCATCGCCGTGACCGTCGGGGCCTCTATCGCTGTGAATTTTATGCTCACGGTGGGCGAGCTGGAGGAGAAGATAGAGGTTATCGGGGGCGCGCCGCGCGTCGACGCCATCACATCGACCATGGGGGGACTGGTGAATGAGGCGATCATTCGCGAGCTTCCCCTGAACGGTCGCGATTGGCTCCAATTGGCAACGCTGGAAGCCGGAACGGTTTTTGCCGCCGGGCAAACCCAGTCCGATAGCGCTAGGACACAACGGGGAAGCGGGTTGGCCATCTCCATCTCCGGCGGCCGCCCTACCGAGAATGCCTTTCGCATCGATGGCCTGGTGGTGAACGACTATGCCAACGCCGGTCCCGGAAGCACGCTGCGAGTAAACCTCGGGGTGGATGCGATACGTGAATTCTCGGTCTTGACCAACACCTACTCGGCAGAATACGGGAGAAGCTCCGGGGGCGTTATCAACGCCATTACCAAATCGGGCACCAATACCATTCATGGCACTGCTTTCTACTTCCATCGAAACAGCGCGCTCGACGCGCGCAACTTCTTCGATGTCGAGAAACCGCCATTTCGCAGGAATCAGTTCGGAGCTTCGGTCGGCGGGCCGATCAGGGAAAACAGGACCTTCTTTTTCGCCAATTACGAGGGGCTGCGGGAATTCTTAAGCCTGTCTTTCGTTTCCGATACCCTCTCGCCGAATGCTCGAAACGGCATCCTCACTGGCCGTACAGTGAATGTCGATCCGAGAGTAAAACCGTATCTTGAGCTGTATCCTTTGCCGAACGGACCTATCGCCGGCAATACCGGGAAGCTCATCTTCGGGGGCGGGAGAAGCGGCACTGAGGATTTCGTCCTAGCTAAGATCGACCACATGTTATCGGAAAACAGCTTGCTGAATGTCACCTATTCGTTCGATCGCGCTGAGGTGGCCACGCCCGATGCATTTAATCAACTGCTGGAGGGGAGCCCATCGCGCCGCCAGAATTTCCTCTTGAGCTTTCAACATACCTTCAACCCGCGCGTGCTTAACATCGTCCGTCTCGGGATCAGCCGGACGCGTGCCGCCAATGAGTTCGACCTGGAGACGAGCAACCCGCGGTTGGAAGACCCATCTCTGGGCTTTCTGCCTGGGCGCAACATCGGTTGTATCAGCGTGGTTGGCCTATCTACTCTCTGTGGCCTCGGTGCCTCCGACTCCAATGTGTTCGGCTACACTGCTCCCCAAATCTCCGATGATCTGACCTGGGTGCGGGGTCGGCATAGCCTGCGGTTTGGCTTTACCGTCGAGCGGATACTTTCGAACCTGGACGCTAAGGACGGTCCTCTTGGCGAGTGGGAGTTCGGCTCAATCGAGGACCTTCTGCTGGTGAGGCCGCGCCGCTTTGTCGCCCAATTTCCAGGGACCGACACCACACGTGGAATGCGCTCGAGCGTCGTAGGCGCATACATTCAGGACGATATTCGCCTTCGCCCGAATGTTACCCTTAATCTGGGGCTGCGGTATGAGGTCTCGACTGTGATCAAGGAGCATCATGACAGGACCTCCAATCTCAGAAACCTGACCGACGCTGAGCCGACCCTGGGCGATCCGTACTACGAGAATCCCAGCCTCAGGAACTTCGCGCCGCGCATCGGGTTTGCCTGGGACCCCTTCGGCGATGGAAAGACAGCCATCCGCTCGGGATTCGGGATTTTCGATATCGTTCCGCTCCCCTATCTCTTCACCAACCGGATGCCGCGATCAACTCCCTTCTTCAAGCAGGGGATTATCGTTTCTCCTCCGGGCGAGAGCTTCCCGAACGGAGCCTTTCGGTTGCTTGGCCCCAGGGCGCTGCGTGTGGCCCATGTTCAGTTCGATCCGGATCGCGCCTACAAGATGCAATGGAACCTTAATATCCAGCGCGAAGTGATAAAGGACCTCACGTTGATGGTAGGCTACGTCGGCTCGAGCGGAGTACACATTCCGCAATCGATCGAGGATATCGATCAGGTGCCTGCCACCCTTGTCACCAGGACTCCGGATGGACGCCTCTTGTTCCCGACCACCGGACCTATCCAGCGAATCAATCCCAACTTCGGGCGCATTGCCGCCACGCTGTGGCGGGGGAAATCCAGCTATCATGCGCTGCAATTGAATTTGACCAAACACATGAGCCGCGGGCTTTATCTTCAAGGCGCCTACACCTGGTCGAAGAGCATCGATAACGGTTCAAACACCTTCAGCGACGCCGAGTATGTAAACACAGCCGGCAGCCCGTGGCCCTTTGACCCCAGGCTCAACCGCGGCGTCTCGGATTTCGATGTGCCTCATAACCTGGTGATCAATTTCAGATGGGATGTCCCGTCGCCCGCATCCTTAACCGGTCTGCCCAGATTCCTGCTCGCAGGATGGGAGCTGGGAGGGATCTTCCAGGCCAATAGCGGCGTCCCTTTCACGGTTAAAATAGCCGCGGACCGGGCACGGACCGGCAACAGCGTGGTGGCGCTGGGGACTGGCGCACAGCGGCCCGATTTCAACCCCGCGCCCGGCTGTACGCCTAACGCGATCAACCCCGGTAATCCCGACAACTACGTCAACCTGGACTGCTTCTCCTTCCCGGCTCCCGGATTTCTGGGCAATCTCGGGCGCAATACGTTGCGCGGGCCGGGCCCGGTCAATTTTGATTTCTCCCTGTACAAAAATCACAATCTCTTTTCCGAGAGGCTGAAGGTTCAGTTCCGGGCCGAATTTTTCAATGTTTTCAACCGGGCAAATTTTCAATCAAGGCTCACCACAGTATTCGATCGGCAGGGGAGGCTGGTGGAAACTGCCGGACAGTTGCGTCCCCCCACGATCACGACTTCTCGGCAGGTTCAGTTCGGCATGAAGTTCCTCTGGTAATTTTGCCGGGGGCGGGGCCGGCCCCGCCCCCGGCTCGATATGGGCGAAGAGATCGAGCACGGCGCTGGCTAAAACTTTTAATAGGGAGGTGCAGAATGCATAGCTTTCGCTACGTGCTGAGAATTCTGATTTGTCTCGGCTTACTGGGCCTCTTAGCGGCCTGCGCGCGGAAGCAAGAGGAACAGATCGAGGCTAAAAAGTATCCCGATCCGCGGTTCCCTTCTTATATGAGGTCGGCAAACTCGATCGAAGAGATTATGCCCTATGTGCGCGCTCTGGCCCGCAACAAGTCCGGGTTTCAAGGAGCCGGACTGGGCGTGGTCGGCTCGGGCGAAACGGTTGCGATCGTGATCACGGTGGAAGCCGAGGACATGATCGTCGAGGCGATTCGAAAAGCTCTGGAGGAGCGCGGCGTTAAAGTCAATATCCTGCGCGATTACGAGCTTGTGAATGTCAGCCGCGACGACGCCATGGCCCTTAAGAAGGCGATGCAAACCTATACTTCCGAAGCGGGATATATGGAAGCGGCGCGCTGGATCGAAAACCAGTTTCCCGATCCGGAGGCGACAAAACGTTGGCTTAAGGAGAGGAGGCCGGATCTCTATCGTCAGCTCTTTCCGGAAAACCGGGAGCTTTCCGCGCACTTGAAAAACATTCGGGAAAAAATGGAGCGGGACAATGTGGGCAAGGCCATCATCCAGTATCTGAAGAAGAACCCGCAGGTCAAAGGCGTTTTCTGGGGCAAGGGCGGAAGCACCGGACTACGCCGCGCGTTGCACCCGTTTGAAGACAAGTTCCTGGGAGTGTTTACGGCAGACAACCGGTGGGAGGCGATGAGCCAGATCGGCAACTTTCCGGGCGATGTCTGGCAGCTGGCCGAAGAGAAGACGATTGAGCCTCTGGTCTACAGCGACCGGATAGAAGTAACTGATCCCGAGGGGACTAACGTTACCTGCGATATCGATCAGGTGCAGGCGGAGCGCTGGGCGCGCGGCGCCTATCAGCGCGGGCACCTCTATATGTTCCCCAATCAAGCGACGGGCCGCTTCGGCTACTCGGTGGTGAGCTATCCGGCCTTCCAGAAGGAATGGCTGCCGCGCGAGCCGATGGCGCTGATCAACGGCGTCATCGCTGGCACGTGCGGCCACACCGGCTTCTTCCCGCGGATGGAGGTGCATTACAAAGACGGACGCGCGGTGGATGTGAAAGGGGGCGGCCTTTATGGCGAGACGCTGCGGGAGTTTTTGAATTACCCCCGCATCAACGAGGTGACCTACCCGTTCCATAATCGCCCCGGCTTCTGGTTTTTATACGAGGTCGCCTTCGGCACCCATCCTAAGTACTTCCGAAATCCCTATTATATGGAGAGGGGCAGCCTCGGCCCCGAACGGATGCGCAGCGGTGTAATCCACTGGGGGCTCGGGATACGGCTCTGGCATGATCCCGATGCTCCCGTCGAGTCAAAGACCTGGCTCGACTTTACCGCCAAGCACAATCTGCCCAGGGACCATAATTTTCATATCCATACCTACTTTAGCACCTACCGGGTGCACCTGCGCAACACCGACAGGTGGGTGACTCTCCTCGACCGCGGTCGCCTGACCAGTTTGGATGACGTCGAGGTGCGGGCCCTGGCCTCGCGCTACGGCAATCCGGACCAGGTGTTGGCCGAAGATTGGATACCCGATATCCCCGGGATCAATTCTGCGGGCCGCTATGAAGATTATGCCGGAGACCCGTGGCGGCACGCTAAAGCTGTGGTGGATAAAGTAGGCGACGGCAGCTATGAGCACTTTTACTCGTCGGCCAAGGCTCAGAGGTAGCAAGGCAGCGTGAGGCGCGAAGTGGCCTTGGCGGTTTAAAGCGAGGAGCCGGGAGTCAAGAGCCTGAATAGTAGCCATTCGATAGTCCTTAGTTCAATCTGACTCCTTGAAGGGAGGGTTGGAGATGAGATATACCATAACCTCTTGCTTGAATAAGTTTCCGAAGGCTGCGCTAATGGGCATAGCCGTGGCTGTGGCCTTGTTGGCCATCGGATCGCTCTTCTCTCAGGACGAACCCGAGTTGCGCCAGGAGGTAATAGTGCTCAATGCCGAAGATGGCAAGCGGCCGCGCGGCGTCTACTATTATCTCGCCAACCGCCGGCCCAAGGCCGCCGTCTTGATCATGCACCCGCGCAACGACAGCACCACGCATTTCATTCTTGCGCCGCTGGCCAGGCAGGGCTTTGGTGCGTTCGGGATGGTGTCGCGCAGCGCGGGTCATTCGGGGATTCACGAGGAGCTGCTGCTGGATGTGGCGGCCGGAGTGAAGTTTCTCAAGAGCAGAGGAGTGCAGCATGTGATATTGGTGGGGCACAGCGGAGGGGGATCTCTGATGGCCTTTTACCAGGCCCAGGCCGAGACGGCCCCGCCGCACCGCGTTAAACAGACGCCTGCCGGCGATCCTCCCGACCTGAACCGCTTCGATCTGCCCAAGGCCGACGGCCTGGTGACGTTAAATGCAGCAGAAGGGGAAGGGTTACATATCGCGCACCACCTGGACCCATCCGTGGTTGACGAGAACGATCCTTTCTCTTACGATCCTTCTCTTGATATGTACAACCCGGACAACGGATTCCGCATCCCGCCGGAGGAGACGAAGTATTCGCCGGAGTTCATTGCGAAATTCAAAGAGGCTCAGCAGCAGCGCGCCAAGCGTCTGGTGGAGATCGCTCGGGCGCATCTTCGTGAGCAGGCCTTCTATCGCGAGCTGATGAAATCGCCCGAGTTTAAGAAATTGCCTCTGAAGGAGCGACTGATGATCGAGCGGCGCGCCGAGTTCGAGAGGCCGATGGTCATCTACCGGACGCGGGCCGACCTCCGATACTACGACCTCTCGCTCGACCCGAGCGACCGAATACCGGGCCACTTCACCTCGCCTTGGAGGGACGGCTATCGTAGAAGCGACCTGCACAACTGGGCTCTCGATCAACGCATGTGGGCCGTTACCCCGCGCGCCTTTTTGAGCACAGAGTCGATAGCCTCGAACGCCAGGCTCTGGGACAATCTTGGCAAGATCAGCGTGCCGGTCCTGGTGGTCAACTCTTCGGCGGATGCCGGCATCCATCCCAGCGAGGCTAAGGGAGCATTCGAAGCGGCGGCGAGCAAAGATAAAGAACGCGTCTGGATCCTGGGAGGCGATCACGGATTTCTGCCCGAGGGACCGAAAGCTGGAAAGGGAGATCAAAGAGAACAGTGCATTAGTGCCATAGCAAGCTGGGCTAAAAAACGCTGGCCGATTTGAGAGGTAAGCTATCAGCCGTCAGCTTTTAACTGGTGGGCTGTTGTATAAATTTTGCGAACAATTTGCTTCACCGCGGAGGCGATAGTGAGCGTTATTCTCTGCGGCAATAATTTGTTCATAGGCTTCTGTTACACTTCACCGCCAGGGGGCTGGGAAAATGTCTGATCTCAGCGATCTCGCCAGACACATCGATGCTGAAGAGCTGGCCGAGCTGGCGCTCCGGCTGGCGAATACCTTCAGCCCGGCCGGCCACGAGGGGGCTCTGGCTGATGTTATACTAAGCTGGTTCGATGCGAACAGGTTAACCGCCCGCAAGCAGGTCATCCTGCCCGATCGCGCTAATGTCGTCGCCGTCCTGGAGGGAACCGGAGGTGGGTCGAGCTTGATATTCAACTCTCATATGGACACCGAAGTTTCCGGGCCCGAATATGATTGGGGGATGATGCAACCGGATTTGAATAAGCTCGGCGCTTATCGGGAAGGCGACAGGCTATTTGGCCACACGGTCCTCAATGACCGCGGGCTGCTCGCCACCACGATGATTGTGCTCAGGGCGCTACGCGATTCGGGCCTGGCGCTTAAAGGCGATGTGATCTTCACCGCCGTTGCGGGCGAGACCGGCAGCGCTCCGGTGGACGAGTGCCAGGGGCTGACTTACGAGGGGAAAGGATTTGGCACCCGGTTCCTGCTTGCACATGGCATACGGGCTGATTACGCGCTGGTCGCCGAAACCACAGATTTCGGCATCTCCTGGATCGGATGCGGCGCGTGCTACTTCAAGGTGAGCGTGCCCGGGCGCAACATCTACACGCCGCGATCATTTCGCCCCACCGATATCCGCCAGCATCCGAACGCCATCGTCAAGATGGCGCGGGTGATCGAAAAAATCGAGGAGTGGGCCAGGCAATATGAGGAGTCGCGCGCTTACGACTCGCCCTGCGGGCGCGTTACGCCGAAGGTCAACATCGGCGCGATTCGCGGCGGCATCCCGTACCGGCCAAACCGGACCTCGCCGCATTGTGCGATCTACGTGGATGTGCGGATGGTGCCGGGCGAGGACCCTTTGAGGATACTGCGCGAACTCCAGGCGGTTGTAAGTTCAGCCGAGGTCGGAGCCAGGGCCGAGATGTTCCTGGCCCGGCCGGGGGCCGAGGGGCGAAACATCGAGCCGCTGGCCCGAGAGGTGCGCAGGTGCTACCAGGAGATCACCGGACAGGATCCGCCCGACAAAGCGCCGACCGAGGTGGTGAGCATGTGGCGCGATAACAACGTGTTCAACGCGGCCGGAATCCCGGCGCTGACCTTCGGTCCGCCCCGCCGGCGGGAGGAAGAGAGCGGCCGCCTTTACCTGGATGTTCGCGATCTGGCAACCACGGCGGCGATTTATGCGCACGTCGCTTACGCTATTTGCAACAGAGCGCAGGTCAGGTCGGCGGCGGGATGAGATCTCGCAATCCAGTGAAAATGTTAGCGGACTCAAACCAGAATGCCTCGGTACGACTTCAGTATCTGCGGGCCTTTCGCCATCGCAACTTCAAACTCTTCTTCGTCGGGCAGTTGCTCTCGATGTCCGGCACCTGGATGCACCGGGTTGCCCAGGGGTGGCTCGCCTACCGTCTGACTCGTTCCCCGCTCATGCTCGGCCTGGTATCTTTTGCCGGCAGCGCCCCGGCGGTTTTTTTATCTCCGGTGGCAGGGGTCATTGCCGACCGCATGGACCGCCACCGCATGTTGATGCTTGCTCAAGCGCTGGCCATGATGCAGGCCTTCTCGCTGGCCCTGGTGACGCTCGAAGGCTGGATCACCCCGACTCAACTTATATTATTTGCGCTGGCCGGAGGGATTATCAATTCGTTCGAAAATCCGGCCCGCCAGTCCTTCATCGTGCAGCTTGTTCCCCGCGAGGACATCGTAAATGCCATCGGGCTCAATGCCGTTCTCGCCAATATAGGACGGATCGTAGGGCCGGCGTTTGCCGGCATTATCGTTGTTGCTTTCGGCGAAGGGCTCTGTTTCTTGACAAATGGTCTGAGCTTTATGATCGTGCTCGTCTGCCTGCAGCTCATGCGTTTTGAAAGAAGAGGGGATGGGAGGTCTAGCCGGTCTCAATGGGAATTGTTACGCGAGGGGACCTATTACATCAGGAGGACTTTTCTCGTCCGTTCGCTTTTGCTTTTGTTCGCGGTGATGAGCTTCGCCGGCGCGCCGTATCTGGCCCTGCTCCCCATGTTTGCCGGGACGGTCCTGGACGTGGGAGCGAGCGGCCTGGGGTGGCTGGTAACGGCATCGGGCGTCGGCGCGCTGGTCTGCGGTTTCGCCCTGGCCGGCCGCAGCCAGTCGCCGGGGCTGGTAAAGGCGATTTTGTTTGCTTCTCTGGCCTTCGGCGGCGGGCTGATCGGGCTGGGGCTATCTCGAAATTTTTATCTGTCCGTAGCTATCCTCTCCGTCATAGGCGGCAGTTACCTGTTAACGCTGGCGGCAACTCAAACTCTGCTTCAGAGCTTGACCCGCGACGAGCTGCGCGGAAGGGTAATGAGTTTTTACTCTCTGGTGTTCCTTGGGTTCCCGCCTTTCGGGAGCCTGCTCGAGGGATGGATCGCCGAGCATCTCGGCGTTGCTTTGACCGTGCAGTTGGGTGGTCTGGCATGTCTCGGAGCCGCGCTGCTCTTTGCTCGATATTACTCGGAAATCCAGGCGGCTGCGTCCCGAATGGCTGCTGCCCAGGCGGCACAGGAACCAATCAGGGCTTGAGAAGGTGGCAGAGCAGATCTGACCCGAAAGCCCTTGCCTGATCGAAAGGAGGTAACGGAGATGTCAACGCCTGTGGCCGAAAGAAGCGAACTCTATGGCTCTTTTCAGGCAGGACTGGCCCTGAAGTTCCTGGCCGGCCCGGCCTGCTTTCTGCTTATCTATTCGATTGGCGTCGAGGGGCTTTCGGCGGCCGGGACCGTGGTGCTGGCCACCCTCGGCTGGGCGGTGGTCTGGTGGGTGCTTCAGCCCGTCCCCTGGGCAATCACCTCGCTTTTGCCCCTGGTGTTATTTCCGCTAACGCAGACGATGTCGATCGCAGAGACGGCGCAACTATACGGCCAGAACATTTTTTTCTGGATCATGGGGACCAGCCTGTTCGCCTATGCCATACAGAAGCACGGTTTGGCCAAGCGCTTCGCTCTCTTCTTCCTCGCTATTCCTGGCGTAGCCTCCAGCACCTACCGGCTGCTCTTTTTCTACATGCTGGCTACGGCTATGGTCTCGTGGTTCGTGTCGGACGCTTCGGCAATCGCTTTGATGATGCCGCTGGCGCTTTCACTTCAGACCCATGTTCGGACTCTCACGGCGCCGGCCTCGAGCGGCGCTCAAGCGACGGCTCGAGCCGCAGCGGCGGGAAATCCGGCCCAGCCTTTGGCAGCCGGCGCGCCGGCGCAGGAGCGAACTCGAAATCTCGCCACATTTTTCGCCCTGGGGACGCTATACGCAGCGGTAGCCGGCGGCATCGCTACCATGGCCGGCATGCCCCATAATGCCGTGGCCGTCGCGCAGCTTGAGACCATTACCGGGCGCACCATCGGCTGGTTCACCTGGATGATGGTGGGAGTGCCCACCTTCATTACGCTGCTGGTCGGATTTTATCTTTTACTGCTTTATTTCTTCAAACCGGAAGTCGAGAGGATCCCCGGCGGCGAGGAGCTGGTGCGCGAGGAGCGGAAAAAGCTCGGCAAGATGAAGCTGGGCGAAAAGAGCGTGCTCGGTGTCTTTTTTGTGCTCGCGGCCCTGTTCACGCTCCCCCCCTTGCTCCCGAACATCCTGGGAAGCCAGCATCCGGTCTGCCTCTGGCTGGACAAGGTGATGTCGATATGGATCGTCCCTCCGATTATCCTGCTGCTGCTCTTCAGCCTGCCCGCCGACCTGCGCAAGCGGGAATCCGTGCTCGACTGGAAAGAGGCAGCGGCGCGCACCCCCTGGCATATCCTTTTCCTGGTAACGAGCGCGGTGGGGATGACCGACGCCCTGGCCAACTTCGGCTTCATGAAGCTGGTCACCGAGGCCGTTAAGGATACGCAGATCAGCCCCACGCTGCTGCCTTTCTTCACGGGCGTGGTGACCTCTTTATCGACGAACTTTATCTCCGGGGTTGCCGCCACTTCGATCTATACCGGGATGCTGATTCCGGTGGCGCAACAGATAGGTTTCAATCCCGCCTCGATCACCATTCTGGTCCCGAGCACGGCGATGGGGCTTATCTTTCCCTGGGCGGGCGCAACCGTGGGAACGGCTTTCGGGTTCGGCGAGATCAGCCTGAAGGACCTGATCCGGGTCGGTATTCTAGCGGAGATAATCATGATCATGGTCGCGGCCGTATATTGTCTGGTCTTCGCGCCGTTCCTCTGAGCCGATTGCAATCGGCGCATGTAATTGCCTTGGCGGGCACGAATGGCGGCCCCCGTCCCGGCTGTGCGAACAGGTACGCTTTTCCTCTTGACGGGCGTTGTCCCCCTGCCTTAAAATCAAGGCCATCTTGTGGTCTGATGTTTTGATGTTTTACCGCAGCAGGGTCCAAGCGGGGATGGGGCGCAAGCGGGCGACGGTCCCCCGGCGAAGGTCGATGCAGCGCCGGGGAGAGCAGAGGCCCGATCTTTAAACGCCGAAGCGAGGCTGATATGCAGCCTTTGGCAGCAGGGGGATTTATGTTTAGAAAATCGTCTCGGCTTGCGTTTTCGCTCTGGGTGGTCTTTTCGGTCCAGGCTGCTCTGGCACAGGTCACCACAGGTAGCATTTCAGGCATAGTAAGGGATACCACGGGCGCGGTCCTTCCCGGCACTACGATCACCGTGCGGCACCTGGATACGGGCGTGAGCAGAACTTTGGTCACCGACGACCAGGGGCGGTACCATGTGCCCAACCTCGGCCTGGGAAATTACGAGGTCCAGGCCAGCCTGGCCGGCTTCCAGACCGAGGTGAGGGGCGGGATCACCCTGACCATAGGGAGAGAGGCGATCGTCGATTTCACGCTGCGCGTCGGCGAGATCACCGAAAAAGTTGTGGTGATCGGCGAGGCGCCGCTGGTCGATCTGACCGGGTCGTCTCTGAGAGAGCTGGTCGATGACCGGAAAATCCGCGACCTGCCGCTGAACGGGCGCGACCTCACCCAGCTCACCTTCCTGCAAACCGGAGTGATCTTCTCGCGCACCAGCACCAGGGAGATAACCACGGGCGAGGGGAATAATATCTCGGTTTCGGGCGCCCGCCCCACGGGAAACCTCTTCCTGCTCGACGGCACCGATATCCTCGACTGGCGGCAGCGAACGCCGGCCAGCGTGAGCGGGGCGCTGACCGGAGTTGAGACTTTGAAGGAGTTCGTGGTGCTGACCAATACCTTCAGCGCCGAGTTCGGGCGCGCCACCGGCGGCGTGATGAACGCGGTGACAAAGTCGGGAACCAACGAGCTGCACGGTTCCGCCTATCTCTTCCACCGAAACGATAACCTGGACGCGCGCAACTTCTTCGATCCCGCGGACCCGCGGGAGTTTAAAAGAAACCAGTTCGGCTTCACCGTCGGCGGCCCGATAAAGCGAAACAGGACCTTCTTCTTCGGCAGCTATGAGGGGCTTAGGGAGCGATTGGGCTTCACTAACATCTCGGCCGTTCCCGACGAGGCGGCGCGACAGGGGATCATCGCCGGCAGGCGCATAGGAGTAGATCCGGCGGTGCGGCCGTTCCTGGACCTATATCCTCTCCCCAACGGTCAAAATGTCGGTTCAGGCATAGCCGAGCTCATATGGGGCTTCAGCCAGCCGACGACCGAGGACTTCTTCACGGTGCGGATCGACCATCAGCTCTCGGATAAGGACTCCTTTTTCGCCCGCTATACTTTCAACGATGCCGAAAAGCTTTTATCCGGCAGCCTGCCGCTCTTCCCTCAGACCAACCTGTCGCGCAGCCAATACGTGACGATCGAGGAGAAGAAGATCATCACGCAAAAGGCGCTCAACCTGTTTCGTTTCGGCTTCAACCGCAGCACGCCTTTTGTGGACGAGGCGCCCTTCGAGGTGCCGCAGCAGCTTATCTTCGTGCCCGGCAAGCGCTTCGGCATCATCCAGGTGGGCGGCCTGACGCCCTTGGGCACCGACGACAGCAACCCCAAGATCTTCTTCCAGAACCTTTTCGAGTTCTCGGACGATTTTACCTTTGTCAGCGGCGCCCATTCCGTGAAAGCCGGGCTGAACATCAAGCGCTTCCAGAACAACGGCATCTCGGAATCGCGCGGCCGCGGCCGGTATCGGTTCAGAAGCCTGAGCGATTTCCTGCAGAACCGCGCGCGCGACTTCGAGGCGATCGTGCCGGGATCGGACATCGTGCGCCACATGCGCCAGTCGCTCTTCGGCTTCTATCTGCAAGACGATTATCGAGTCAAATCGAACCTAACCCTGAACCTCGGCCTGCGCTACGAGTTCGTTACCGAGCCGAGCGAGACCGAGGGCAAACTGGCCGTTTTGAAAACGCCGCTCGATGCCAAGCCGCTGGTCGGCAGAGTATTCGAGAACCCGTCGCTCGAGAACTTCGCGCCGCGCGTCGGCTTCGCCTGGGACCCCTTCTCCTCGGGCAAGACCGCGATCCGAGGCGGCTTCGGCATCTTCTATGATCAGATCCTCCCCTCCTTCTATCGGGTCACGCAGTTTCGCATGCCACCCTTCTTCGTCGGCGGGCGGGTAAACAGGCCGCCCTTCCCGAACGCCTTCGACCTTTTCCTGCGCGGCGCTGCCGAGGTGAGGGCGCGGGCCCGCTCCATGCAGTTCGATGCCAACCAGCCCTACATCATGCAGTACAACCTGAACATCCAGCGGGAAGTGGCGGCGAACACCGTACTCACCGTCGGCTACGCCGGCTCGCGCGGCGTGCATCTGGGAAGAAACAGCGACGGCAACACCGCTATCCCGACAATAGTTAACGGCAGGAAGTTCTTCCCCGAAAACGCGCGCCGGCGCAATCCCGAGTTCGATGAGATACGCTTTCAGTTCACATACGCTAACTCGTTCTATAACGCCCTGCTGATCGGCGTAAACCGCAGGTTCAGCCGCGGCCTGCAGTTCCAGGCCTCTTACACCCTATCTAAGACCATCGACGAGGGCTCGAACGTGGAGGGGGGCGGCGTTTTTGAAAACGGCGCAGATTTCAGCTATGACCCTTACGACCCGAAGCGCGACCGCGGGCTGGCTAATTTCGACATCCGGCACAACTTGGTCTTCAACTACACCTGGGACCTCCCCTTCGGCCCGGGACGGAGGTTCGGCGCCGGCCTGAGCGGCTTTGTCGCCAAGCTCCTGGGCGGCTGGCAGCTTAACGGCATCGCCATGATAACCTCGGGCAGCCCCTTTACCGTGGAGCTAGGCTTCGACCGCGACCGAGACCAATCCACAACTACCGAGGGGCGGCCCGACTTAAGGCCCGGCTCGAGCAACAATCCGAGACTGGGCAGGCCGGAGCGCTGGTTCGATCCGAGCGCCTTCCAGCTTCAACCCGAAGGCTTTTATGGGAACCTCGGGCGGAACACCCTGATCAGCGATGGCCTGGTCAACTTCGATTTTTCGCTGGTCAAGGATACCTTTATAAACGAAGGGGCGAAGGTCCAGTTTCGCGTCGAGTTCTTTAACCTCTTCAACCATGCCAACTTCGCCCTGCCGGTGGGCGAGATCAACGGGCTGCTTGTCTTCAACGACCCGAGCGGCGTGCCGGTTCCGACCGCCGGGCGGGTGACCAAAACGGTGACGACCTCGCGCCAGCTTCAGTTCGGTTTGAAGCTGATCTTTTGATGATCGGCCGGCGGCAATTAAGGGGGAGGGGCTGTTTTCATCACGATTTATCAGGGGGTAGTGCAGAGCAGCCAACCGATAAGCGGCAGGAACTATGGTTCCGGTTCTCGGTGCTTTTTATACCTATGCGAAGCCGATGCGCCGCAGCAAGTCTTTAAATCTCGGGTCCGAGCGCAGGCTGTCGAACATCGGCTCGACCTTGAGGTAAATCAGCCGGTCGTAGCGCTCCTCATATGCCTTTCGCAGCCACTTTAACGCCTGATCCTTCTGGCCCAGGCCGGTATAGATTATGGCCAAGCTATAGGCCGGCACATAACATCGTTTGGATAGATCTTTCAACTGCTCGAACACCTTCAGGGCCCTGTCTTTCTTGCCCGACACGGCATAGGCGTGTCCGAGCACACCTACCGCTAAGGCTAACGGGTTGTCCCCTAAAATAGCGATTGCCTTTTGAATCTCTGCTGCGCTCTCCTTAAACAACCCCTTTTGCCCATAACATAACCCAAGGATGAAGTGCGCTACGGCGAAGGTCGGGTCCATCTCGATCGTCTTCCGAAGTTGTTCGATAGCCTGGTCGTAGCGACGCGCGTAGTATAATCCCCATCCCACATCCGTGCTGATTATCAACGAGAGCGGATCCAATTCTTGAGCTTGCAGGATTTCTGCATGGCTCTCTTCAAACCACCCCATAGCTGTCAAATACTCGTGATACCAATGATGCGCGGTCGCGTAATTAGGGTTTAGCTCGAGGGCGCGCAGGAATTCCCTTTTGGCGCCAGCCCAGTCCCAATCGTAATAAAGTTTGGCATAGGCGAGCGAGGTGTGAGCTTCAGCCAGGGTGTTGTCTATCTCCAATGCTCGCATCGCTGCCGCCTTTGCTCTGGGCATGGTCTCTTTAGGCGGAAAAACGCCGTAAAGGCTCAGCAAGTTATAGCAATCGGCTAACCCGGCATAGGCCAAGGCATAGGTGGGGTCTTTTTCGATCGCCTGCTGGAAGTACTCGATCCCTTTCTTCAGGCCTTGGCCTGTCCTTTTGTTCCAGTAGTAGCGACCTTTCAGATAAAGCTGAAAGGCTTCGATGTTCTCGGTGTAACGTTTGGTCAGTCGCTTCTTATCCTCACCGGTCAACTTCAGCATCAGCGCTGCTGCAACTCGCTCGGAGATCGAATCCTCCACCACGAATATGTCGGTGAACTTCTCATCAAACCTATCGGCCCACAGCGGCACCCCGTCTCGTACGCTCACGAGCTGCACCGTCACTCGAATTCTCTCGCCCGACCTCCGAAGGCTTCCATCCAGCACTGATTCCACCCTGAGCGCCCGACCCACCGCCACCGGGTCTTGCTCAAGACCGGTGTACTTGCGCACCGAGCTAGTAGGCCGAACGACGATCTGACCGATATTGCTCAGCCTGGTTATCAAGGCATCTGCCAATCCAAGACCAAGGTATTCGTCGCCATTCTTGGCGCCCAAAGGTTTAAAAGGAAGCACAGCGATTGATCTCACCGCCACGCCCGTCAGGTCGGCCCCCTCATATCGCACCTCCCTCACGCTGGCTATAAATCGGTAACCCCGCCTCGGAATCGTCTCTATATATTTGGGTTTGGTCGGGCTCTCGCCCAGGGCCTTCCTCAGGGTGAAGATGTTTTGGCTGAGGTTGCTCTCCTCGACGATGGCATCGGGCCAGACGGTCTGCATCAGCTCATCTTTCCCCAGCAACCGCCCGCTGTTCTGCACCAGCACTAACAGCGTGTCGAACACCTTCGGCGTCAGCAGCACAGGTTCTCCCTCTCGCAGCAGGAGGCGCTCTGCGGCATCCAGGCGGAACGGGCCGAACTGGTAAAAGTGCCTGGCTGGCTTGCTCATGGCCGCCTTGATAAATTTTTGAGAAATTTTTGAGCGCTTTCTGAAAACTTCTGGCCGGCTCTTGTTATATAAGCTAAGCTGAGGCAGCGAGGTTCAGCTCACCGGCCTTGAGCCGATGCTAATGTATCATACGGCATCGGCCAGGGCAATATAGTGACGAGCTATACGTGAAAGCTGTCATCGCTCGTCTGCATCGTGAGGCTGGGGACGTTTGCTGCTTCTACCTCAAGCATAGGAAGATACTTTATGAAAAAACAGCGGACAATGACAACAAATTTTTTTAAGCCCATTATAATGCTGCTGGTGATACTGCTTGCTATTCCATATGGAGATATCCCCCTTATGGGGGCAAATCACCGCGAAGCACCGATCACGGCCATAGACCGCCTGGCCGATATCACCGACTTTTACGCTTTCGTCAGCTACGATAACCCGGACAAGGTCACGCTCATCATGTGCGTTGACCCTTTGCTTGAGCCGGCAAACGGCCCGAACTATTTTCCGTTTGACCCCGAAATACTTTATGAGATCAATATCGACAACAACCACGATGCCATCGCCGACGTCACCTTCCAGTTCCGTTTCACGACCGAGGTTCGGTTGCCTGGCGTATTCACCGGCTTTGTTGGGACCGGCAATGGCCTCACTGCGCCGTCAAATTCACCGGCACCGGTTGCGCCAGGTACGCCCCTCGTCCCGCCAGCCATCACTGCGCTTGATGGTCCAGGCTCTGAAGGTTTGAGCTTGCGCCAGAGTTACACGGTTACGATGATAAGCAAGCGTGGCACCCCCTTCGGCTTCATCGGCACCACTACAGTCCTGAGCGAAGGGCGTCGGTTGTTTGCCGTCCCATCGAACGTTGGCCCGAGGACCATGCCCAACTACCCGGCGCTGGCTCGGCAGGGCATCTACACTCTGAGCAATGACATTCGTGTGTTTGCTGGAACGGTCGATGACCCCTTTTGGATCGACCTTGGCGCAGCCTTCGACTCGCTCAACTTCCGCCCGGGGGCCTTCATAACCGGCGTGCCGGGTGTGCTCGGCGATGCTCAAGATGCTGATGACACGCTGAACTTCGCTGCTGACGACGTGGCCGGCTACAACGTGAACGCGATTGCCGTTGAGGTGCCGGTCTCCTTGCTCACCAGAGACGGGAGAAAGCACTCGGCCGATGAGCCGGCCGCGACAATCGGCACCTGGGGGGCAACCTCGCGTCCGAGAGTTACTGTGCGGCGGGGCCCGGGCGAAGCGCCAGCGACGTCAGCAGATTTCATCCAAATTCAACGTATGGGCAACCCTCTGTTTAACGAGTTGATTATCGGCACCGGGTCCAAGGATAAATTCAGCATGAGCCAGCCCAAGGACGATGCGCAGTTTGCTAATTTTGCCCTCGATCCTCTGCTGGCGCGCGTGCTCAACGCGATTTACAGGGAGGTCCTCCCCATCCCGACCCCGCCGCGCATCGACTTGCTGCCGCTTGTTCAATACTTGCCGCCGATTGCCGCGCCTGGCACGCCAGCCGGCCCGGTGGCTGATTTGCTGCGGATTAACACCGGCGTGCCGCCAACGCCAGCCGCCGAGCGCAAGCGACTGGGCTTGCTTGCTGGCGATCCGGCCGGTTTCCCTAATGGCCGTCGCGTCTCCGATGATGTGACGGACATTGCGGCGCGAGCCGTGGCTGGCGTACTGGCCGGCCCCCCCTTTAACGGCTTCCCACACAATCGTATCGGAGACGGCGTCAATACCAACGACGTGCCCTACCAGGAAACGTTCCCTTACGTGGCGTTTGCCCATGATGGGCGCAACAGCCGTCACGTCGATCCAGGTGAGCCTGGAGGTGGACCGGTTAACTGAGACATGTTTTGTCTGAATTTTGTAAAAGGGCTTGGTCCCGCCGCAGGCGGGACAAGCCCGGTCCTTCCGCGACCCGTCTCTGCGTCTTTGTGACGGCATGGAAAAGGGGGAAAGCATGCCGCCTCGAAATAAACTTTTATTTACAACATTAGTTGCAACACTATTTTTGTTGGGAATTGCCAGGTTGGCATTGGGACACGATTTTTATTTGCTGCCAGAGCAATTCGTCATCGAACCCAATCAAGCCGTTAAGGCGCATTTTCATATAAGCGATAGCTTCCCAAGCCCGCCTCAGAACTGGTGGCCCGAACACATCGAAAGCTTTTATATCGTAAACCTTAATCAGAAAGTCGATATCTCTTCTTTCGTGGTGGGAAACCCACAGGATCTTCAGGTGAGTATTCCACAGGAGGGCAATTATATGTTGGCATACATATCAAGACCTCAGTTTATCACTTTGAAGCCCGAAGTCTTTAAAAAATATCTGGAGCAGGAAGGGCTAAATAAAATAATTACATTACGGGACCAGCTGAAGCTCAGTGACAAGGAGGGGCGAGAGAAATATACGAGATATACAAAAGTTCTCCTTCAGGTCGGCGAGATTTATGATAAGAGCTTGCAGAAGGTCTTAGGACAGAAGCTTGAGATAATTCCTGAGCAAAACCCATACGGGTTAAAAGTCGGAGATGAGTTAACGGTGAAGGTGATTTTCGAAGGCAAACCTCTGCGAAGCGCTCTGGTCTCAGCAACCCATACGCGGTTCGAAGGGAAAGAAGGCTATGCCTGCAGAGTAAGGACGGACGCTAAAGGCAGAGCCAAGTTTCGATTAACAGCAACTGGACCATGGCTGGTTCGCCTGGTGCATATGATTCCCTTGAAAGGCTCAGCGCAGGTGGATTGGGAGAGCTTCGCCAGAGAACGTATTATCAAAGGCTATAGCAGAGCGGATTGGGAGAGCTTCTGGGCAAGCATGACCTTTGCTCTCAAAAGCGCTCCGAAGCAGGCGTACTCATCTAGCCACCAACTGGAGAAAGGACGGATGAGGTAACGTAGGGGCGTGGCTTGCCACGCCCAAAATGTCGCAGCAAGCAGCGCCGCCGAGAGGCGCAGGGATTAGAAATCGAAAGAATAGGTGAGCTTGAAGATGACGGCGCGGTTGATGGTGCCGCCGCGCGTATCCCGCGTCTCGTTGAAGACGAAGAAGAAGTTGTCGTTTTGCCTGAAAATATAGTTGAGCCTGAACCTGAAGTTGACCAGGTTGGCCAGGTTGTTGTACTGCACCGTGGTGCTGGTGAGCCAGCGGTCCGAGAACGAGTAGTTGAACCTGCTGTTGATGACGTGGGCCGTGAACGACCCCTGCGGGACGTCCACGTCGTCCAGCGCGTAGCCTATTCCAATCAGAAGGTTTTCGGATAGCTTGATGTCCGGGTTCAGGCGCAGCTCGGTGTGATGCCCGCCCCAGAAACCGTTTTCCCGGACAAAACGGAGAATGGGGCTTCCCGCGATCTTTCGCGCGGGGGAGGCGGTGTATTCGAATCTGAGTTCGCGGACCCGATAATCTCCCGGCGGTATTACCAAATTCCGCAGTTTGAACGGCCTGAACAGCCTCTCGAACTCGCGGTGAAAATCGATCTCGATATGGTCCCCGCTCTGGAAGAAAGCTTCGAAGGTGAAGAGGTGAAAGGTCTTGCTCTCGACGACGTTCTCGCGGTTGGCGACGTAGTCCATGCGCGTGCGGAAGACCAGTTGGCGAATGATGCTGCTGTCGGGGCGGGGCTTGATGCCGAAGGCCAGGCTGGTCTTTTGCTGGTCGCGTCGCGGCACCCAACCGACCTCTGCATTGTAGTTGGAACCTATGTTGAGATGGTCGATTTCGGCCAGTAAAAAATCGCTGTCCCAGAGCACGCGGGCGCGGCCCGCCCAGTCGTCTGCCTCGAGGCCGGGCGTTTCGGACTTGCTGATGAAGCTCTGCAGGTGAAGGTTCCTGAAGAAAACGAAGTTGCCGTCGAGGCCGAAGAGCCGGTTGTAATCGCCCGCGCGGTCCGACTGGCGATTGGTGAAGATCGCGCCGATATTAGAACGCGAGAAGACGTCGCGCTTGATGCGAAAAACTCCGAAGTTGTTGCTCGGCATACCGGTGGCCTCATCCTCATCGGTCTGCATCTCGATGAATCCCAGGCTGAAGCCGCGCGTGCGTCCGGTAAGCTTGACGCCGGCCAGAATGGGAATCGGCGTGCCGTCGTCCGAGATGCCGATGCGCCTGCTGAAAAATGCCTTCAGGTCGCGCGCCTGCGCTATGCCCACTCCGGTGCCGAACTCGAAGATCCCCAGGTCCTCGCGAAAAAACTCCCGCTTTTCCGGGAAGAACACTGGAAAACGGGTGACATTGACCACCTGTTCATCGACATCCACCTGGGCGAAATCGGGATTGACGGTAAAGTCCGAGGTTAGGCCCGAGGTGATCCTGAGCTTAATCGTCTCGAAGCCGAACTTCGAGATGCGCTCTGTGCCCGGGTCTTGCCCGAAATCGGTGTGGCTGGCCCCGCCGACCACGAATGGCTTGAAGCGCAGCCGCAATCCACGCTCTATTCCCTCCAGGCCGATGAGGTGCCCGGCCTGTGAAACGTGAAACAGGGTGAAGTCGCGGCTGTAATTGTTCCAGAAGACGGTCTCGTTCTTGCGCCTGATTATCCTCTGGAAATCTATGCCCCAGACCTGATTCTTGCTCTCGGGCATGCGCAGGCTTTTAAAAGGGATCTCTATCTCTGCCGTCCAGCCCGACTCGGTTATCTTGGCTGCTGCCTGCCACCTCTCATCCCAGTTAGCGTTAACGTCGCGGCCTTCGTCTGTGATGCGGGCATCGAAGCGCGTGCCGAGCGCGTTGGTGACGAAGAGGAACGAGTTGCGGTGATCGTGAAAGGTATCGATTACGATCCAGATGCTATCGTCCTTGCCCAGGTCCTGGTCGCGGCGCAGCTCGGTGGCGATGATTTTAGCCGGCTCCGAATCGTAGCAGACGACGCCGAAGTAGATGTTGATCTGGCTGTAGAGAATGCGGACTTCGGTCCTTTCGCTAGCCGGTTCTCCGTACAGCGGCTCCTTTTGCCTGAAATCGTTAGCCGGCTGTGCCCGCTGCCAATCGGCTTCGTCGAGAACGCCGTCGATTTTCAGGGCGCCCGAGGCGCGCTGCGCGCCGACCCAGCGCGGCTCGGCGCCCTCCTTGCCGTTATGGGCCTCGGCGGCGCAAGCGAAAACTAATAGAGGCAGAATAATCCAGGGGCATCTCATCGTATACTGCGGCACGTCGGATCACTACGAGAAGAGGATCTTGCCCCATTTCTCGAAGACGGCGCGCTTGAGTTCGGGGCTCGATTCGGCCACCGGCGGGAACTCGTCTTTCCATTCGTAGGGCCTGGTGGCATCTATGATCGCCCGCGAATTGAAGCCCTTCTGGCCCTTGGGGATGATCGGATCGAGCGGCCCGCTCCAGGCACGTCGTATGAAATCGATATCCTTTTCGGGATCGGTTCTGGTCGAGAGCGCCCAGAGGACATCGTTAGTGTTGGTCGGATCGATGTCCTCATCAACCACGATCACGTAGCGGCCGAGATAGGCTCCGGCGTGGCATTGGCTAGCGACAAAGCCGGCCTGGCGCGCATGGCCCGGGAAGCGCTGCTTGATCGAGACGATCACCAGCAGGCGGCTGCCGCCCGCCTCGTGGCACCAGACCCCTTGGATGTCGCGCACACCAGCTGCCTCCATCTGCTCCCAGATAAGGGCCGAGCGCAGGAAGCAGCGGAAGTAGTTGAACTCGCAGGGCGGGCGGGTCGGCGGGGCGCCGAGGATAATGGGATCGTCACGATAGTAGAGCCTCTTCACCTTCATGGTCGGCTCGGGCCGCACCGAGCTGGCGTAATAGCCGGTCCACTCGCCAAACGGCCCCTCCGGCAACAGCTCATCGGCAGAGGCTTCGGCCTCGACCACGATCTCGGCATGCGCCGGTATCGGCAGGCCGGTGAAATCCCCCTCGATCACCTCGAGCGGCTCGCCACGAATGCCGCCGATCCATTCGTATTCGCTCATCCCCCAAGGGATTTCGATTCCGCCGGCCAGATAGATCAGCGGGTCCTGGCCGAACGAGACCGCCACCTTGCACTTCTCGCCGCGCGCGAAATATTTTTCCCGCATGATCCGCCCCTGCTTGCCCGGCGAGATGTAGAAACCGAGGGTGTCGCGGTCGTGGACCATGACCCGATATGTCCCCAGGTTGATCCAGCCTTCGTCCGGATCGCGCGTGATGTCCACGCTGCCTGTGCCGATATAACGGCCGCCGTCCTTCTCGTGCCATTTCGGCGTCGGGAACTTCCACATGTCGATATCTTTTCCGGAGAGGACGTTTTCCAGGATCGCCCCGCTCTTGACCACGCGGGGCGGCGTGGGCTTGACCTGCTTGATGCGCTGGCGCACCGCTTTAACGAAGGAGAGCTTGTCTGGGGCCGGGTCCATCCCCAAGGTGAAGCAGAGCCGCCCCATAGAGCCGAGGGTGTTGGAGAGCACACGGAAGCCTTTGGGATAGCCCTTGATCTCATCGAACAGCACGGCCGGGCTGTTCTCGCGGTGGTGGAGCATCTCGGTGATCGCCCCTATCTCCAGGTTCCAGTCGGCGCCGTACAGTACCTTCAACTCGCCGATCTGATCGGCGCGCGCTATCCAATCCCTGAGGTCTTTTATTTTTATTGCCGTCTCGATTGCCATATCGGTCTCCTTGCTGCGGCCGGGCCGCTATAGAGCTAAGGTTAGTCCTTTTATTTATATTCGACGCGCGCGACGTTGTCAACGAAAAAACGGAAAAAGGGGAGCTAGAAGCTAGGAGTTAGGAGCTAGGAGAACGATCTCGATAAAGCTACAGGCGTCGTAGCGTGGCAATGGGTGAAAGGTGTAGAGCAGATGTATCCCTAACCCCATATTTCGCTCCTTATGCCTGAATGCATAGCTTTATTCTAGCTCCTAGCTTCTAGCTCCTAGCTCCTTTCACAGTTTAAGCAGTTCGGCGGCGGTCAGCCCGAGCATGCGCTCGGCGAGCCCGGGCGGAAGGCCCAGCGCCCGGATATCGGCGATGTAGCGTTTTATCCCATCGGTTCCTTTACCGGTATCGGTGGTCGCTCCGGTGAAGTCCTGCGGGTAATCGGTGGCGAAGACCAGCCGCTCGGGGCGAATTCCGGTCAGGGCTGAACGGAGCGCGGCGGCTCCTCCTTCGAAGCCGGCCATATCGAAATAAAGCTTATCGAAATAGTAATCGAAAGGGCGCGGCAGCGCGGTGCCGAAGCGCCAGGCCTTGGCGGCGATGCGCTCTTTGATCGCCGCTATGCCGCCGCCGAAGTGGGCTATGACTATCTTAAGCTCGGGAAACGATTCGAGCACGCGGCCGGCGATGAGGCGCGTGGCGGCGAGCGCCAGATCGAACTCGCGCGCCAGGATGCGCGCCAGGTCGTAATCTAGCGCCAGGTCGTAGCCGCGCGGCACCATGGCCGGATGCACGAACACTGCTATGTCCAGCTCGACGACTTTTCTGTAAAAATCGCCGAGTTCGGGGGCGTCCAGCGGCAGGCGATTGACCTGTGAGGTAATAGCGGCCCCGCGCAGCCCTAGTTCGCGCACCGCCCGCTCCAGCTCGCGCAGCCCTTTGCGGTCCGGCCCGGGAAAATGCGCCAGCCCGACGAAACGGCCGCGATACCTCTCCTGGGCCTCGGCCATCTTCTCGTTGACCAGGCGGCAGACCTCGAGCGGCGCGTCCCAGGCGAGCAGGCAGGAGAGCACAGCCACATCGATGCCGGCCGCATCCATATCTTTGATCTGTTCGTCGAGGTCGCAGAGCTTATCGTGAAGGGTAACTTTCTTTACCCCCTGCTCGCGCACATCCTGGCGCGAGCCGGCGCTCGCGCCGTATCGCTCCGCCAATTCGGCGGGGACATAATGGTGCTGAAAGTCTACGATCATTTCTCCTCGCAACCCGTTTAATCCATGGCAAAAGCCAAACGTAGTATGCCACGAGTTGGCGACAATTACGCGGATTAAAAATCAGCGCGATGCGGCCTGCCTTGCGCTGCATAGATGGTTCTGGTAAAGTTGCTTCCGAAATTTTCGGGGAGCCGGAAGTGAGAAAAAAGGGAATCGAAGTCAGCGAGCGAAAACTAGCGCAGAGGGAAATAAAGGAGAAATTGGCCGTGGCATGCCGCGTCCTGGCGGCCGAGGGCCACAGCGATATAATATTCGGACACATGTCGGCGCGCGCGCCGGGCGGCGACCGGTTCTGGATGAAGGGGGCGGCGGTCGGGCTCGAGGAGATAACGCCGCGCGACCTGGTGCTGGTCGATCTCGACGGCAACAAGATCGAAGGGGCGCGGCCGCGCCATGCCGAATATCCGATCCACAGCGAGATCTACCGGCGCAGGCCCGAGGTGATGGCAGTTGTGCACACCCATCCGCTCTTCTCGACCGTGCTCGGCTCGACGGAACACGAGCTGCGGCCTGTGACCCACGAGGGCTCCTTTTTCGTTCCGCCCCTGGTGCCGAAATTCGACCTGACCACCGATCTCATCGCCACGCGGGAACTCGGCGCGGCGGTGGCCGAGGCGATGGGCGAGCACCGGGCGCTCTTTCTCAAGAACCACGGCGTGGTGTTAGCGGCGGAAAGCATCGAGCAGGCCTGCGTGGCGGCCGTGCTCCTGGAAAAGGCCGCGCGCGCCCAGCTCCTGGCGATTTCCGCCGGGCGCTTCTCATGGACGGACGATAAAGAGGCCCTGCTTAAACGCGAGCATATCTACCATGCGAAATCGATAGAACAGGTCTTCGAATATTTCGTGCGCAAGCTCAAGGGAAACCTGAAATCAGCGTGAGCGGCCTGCCGCCTCATCGCCTGGAGCGGACGGCGCGCCTGGCGGAGCGAGCCGAGGCATCGAGCCGCTGCTGTAAGTCCACGATGTGCCTGGACATAACTTCGGCGGCCTGTTCGGGACGGCGCTTCTCGATGGCCGCCAACACACGCTTGTGGTACTTTATGACGTTTTCCACAACATCAGCCGTGGGATGCAGGTCAGAAATGGCTTCCGACAGCAGGTCGATGAATGAGTCGAGCAGCAGCGTCAAAACGGGATTGCGCGCGGCATGGGCCAGGATGCGATGGAATTCGAGCTTGAAGCGTTCGGGCAATTGCCCCTTCTTGAGCGCCTGCTCCTGCTCGATGATGGCGCGGCGCAGGCGGGCGATATCTTCGGCGCTGGCCCGAGTGGCGGCCAGCCTGGCGATCTCCGGTTCGATCAGGGCGCGCGCCTCGGTGATGTCGGGCAGCGAGACCTTGCCCATGCGCAGCATGGTGCTCAAGGAGCGGCTGATGGGATGGTGATCGAGGTCGGCGATGTAGGCGCCGCCGCCGGCGCCCCGCTTTATCTTCAAAAGCCCGGCTAATTCGAGCGAGCGAAAAGCCTCTCGAATCGAGACGCGGCTCACCCTGAACTTCTCGACCAGCTCCCGCTCGGAGGGGAGCTTGTCGCCCGGTTTGAGCCGGCCTCGGTAAATCGCGTCCTTGATCTGCTCGGCTATATCCTCGAAAACACGGTTGCTTTTGATGGGAGTAAACATAACGCCTCTCTACCCCGTTCGGTTAAAAGGCTAGCCCTTAGACCGAAATAATGTTACAGCCGAAGACCTTCGATGTCAAGCCGGCGGTGAGAAGGCGCATATTTATGCATCTAGGTGACGCTTAGTGCAGTAAGGGCATTGGGATTATAACGCGAATGAGCGTCGGTTCAGCGGACCTGCGCGGATCGATCCGAGTAAATCAGCCGAACGCGTGCCATCCGCATTCTATTTCTAGTTCCGGCGGCCGTTTGCATGCCGCGCTAAATCGCGATGGCCTCTCAGCTCACACTTGACAGCTACGGATTAAAGGAGTAACATCAGACCAAACTTGGCGGGGGAAGCCGCACGGAAGCGCAACTAGGAGGCGATTATGGGAGCTTTTAAAGGCGTTAGTGCTAAAAGTATAACTTCTCTTTGCTTGGGCCTGTTGCTCCTCATCTGCGCAAGGCCGGCTTTCCCGCAGGGGGTGGCCGCGACTATCTCCGGCCTGTCGAAAGATGAGACCGGGGCTATCCTGCCGGGTGTGACGATAGTCATAAAGAACCTCGATACCGGGGTGACGCGCACCGTGGTCTCAGATGAGGCGGGCCGCTATCGCGCGCCGGGGCTGCCGCTCGGCAACTACGAGCTGGAGGCCTCGTTGCCCGGCTTCAAGACCGAGGTGCGTCGCGGCGTCAAGCTGACGGTGGGGCGCGAGGCGGTGGTCGATTTCGTCCTGCCGGTGGGCGAGATCGAGGAGCGGGTGGTAGTGGTTGGAGAGGCAGCGCTGGTGGAAACCGCAAGCTCGACTTTGGGGGAGCTGGTCGACGAAAGGAAAATCCGAGACCTGCCGCTCAATCTCAGAGACGTGGCCCAGCTGGTTTTGCTCCAGCCGGGGATACAGCTTTACAAATCGACCGATTCGAATATAGCCGTGAGCGGCGGCAGAGGAGTGAGGATTTCAACTGCCGGGGTTCGCTACACGGGCAATCTCTTCATGCTCGATGGCACGGTCATTAACAACTTAGGCAACAGGACTGCGGCCGGAGCGGCGGGACAGATAACCGGGATCGAAACGATCAAGGAGTTCAAGGTGCTGAGCAACACCTACAGCGCCGAATACGGCAGGGCCACTGGCGGGGTCTTCAACATCGTCACCAAATCCGGCACCAACGAGTTTCACGGCTCAGCTTACTGGTTCCACCGCAACGATAACCTGGACGCGCGCAATTTCTTCGACCGTGGCGACCCGCCCGAGTTCAAGCGAAACCAGTTCGGCTTTTCAGCCGGCGGTCCGATCATCAAGGACAGGACCTTTGCCTTCGGCAGCTATGAAGGTTTGCGGGAGAGCCTGGGATTAACCGTGATAAGGACGGTCCCCGACGCCGATGCGCATCGCGGCATTGTCCGCGGCAAGTTGGTGGGGATCAAGCCCGAGGTGAAACCCTACCTCGACCTCTACCCGCTCCCGACCGTCGATCCGATTCCAGGCGACGGCGCCGGGCTCTGGTTCGGGTCTTTCTCCCAGGAGTCGGACGAGGATTTCTTCACGGCCAGAATAGATCACAGGCTTTCGGAATCCGACTTTCTCATGGGGCGCTATACTTTTTCCGATTCGAGCCTGACGCTGTTAAGCCCCGACGTCTTCCCGCAATTTTCCAATGCCGCTCTGAATCGCCTGCAATACCTGACGCTCGAGCACAAAAAGATATTCTCACCTGCGGTTTTAAATGAGTTCCGTTTCGGATTCAGCCGCACGAATCCGCGCGAGGATATCAACCCGGACAGCGAATTCCGCGAGCTGGCCTTCATTCCCGGCCAGCCCATCGGGACCATAGATATCAGCGGATTTAACCGCATGGGCACCGAGCGGAACCTGCCGCGCAGACTGACGCAGAACTTGTTCCAGTACGCGGACAACCTGAGCATAACGCGGGGGCGCCATGTGCTCAAGCTGGGGTTCAACGTCGAAAGGCTCCAGTATAATCTGATCTCCGCCTCGCGCGATCGCGGCGAGTTTCGCTTCAGGAACCTGGAGGACTTCCTGCGCGCCAGGGTGCGGACTTTCGAAGGTAATTTGCCCGAGGCCAACGACGCCACGCGCGGATATCGCCAGACGCTTTATTCCTGGTACTTTCAGGACGATATAAAGCTGACTCCGAGATTCACGCTGAACCTGGGGATTCGACACGAGTTCGCCACCGTGCCATCGGAGGAAAACGGCAAGCTGAACAACCTGCGCGACCCGCTCGATCCTGAGATCATAATCGGAAAACCGTTCGTAACTTCAAAAGATAACTTCGCGCCTCGGCTGGGCTTCTCGTGGGACCCCACCGGCTCGGGCAAGACCGCGATTCGCGGCGGATTCGGTATCTTCCACGACCCGTTTATCGGCTACCAGTGGTGGAACTCCATAGTTCGCCTGCCTCCCTTTGCCATCACTGCCAGGGCCAGTGGCGCGGAGGTCACGTTTCCGGATGCCACGTCGGCGCTGAAGCCGCTGAAACCGGCAATCTTCGCGATCGATTTCGATCACGGACAGCCTTACGTCTACCAGTATAATCTCAACATACAGAGAGAAGTACTCACGGATACCGTTCTAACCATCGGCTACGTCGGCAGCCGCGGGGTGAAGCTGCCGCGCGAATCAGACTTCAACATCGGAAGCCCTGGCAATCCGAAGCGGCGCAATCCGAATTTCTCGCGCGTTCGCTTCAGGGTGTGGGATGCTAGTTCCTTCTATAACTCCCTCCAGATCGGGCTGAATAAGCGTCTCAGCCGCGGCTTTCAGGTCCAGAGCTCATATACCCTTTCCAAATCGATCGACGATGCGTCGAATCTGATGGGAAGAGGCGAGGGAAATGAAAGAGGGCAGGCCCGTACCATGGACCCGTTCGACGTAAGGCGCGACCGCGGCCTTTCCAATTTCGATATAAGGCAGAACCTGACCATCAATTATACATGGGAGGTTCCGTTCGGCAGGACGCTCGGCGGGATGGCAGAGAAGCTTTTGAGCGGCTGGCAGATAAACGGGATAACTACTTTCACTTCGGGCCAGCCGATGACTCCGATCATTATCGAGGACCTCGACCAGGATGGGACGGATGATAACGAACAGAGGCCGAACCTGCGTCCGGGCAGGAGCAACAACCCGAGATTAGGACGACCGGACCGCTGGTTCGATCCGAGCGCCTTCCAGTCCATAGACCCGGGAACTCGCGGCAACCTGGGCCGCAATACGATCATCGGGCCCGGCCTGGCTAACTTCGATTTCTCGCTGGTCAAGAATTTCAAGGTAAGCAGGGCCTACGAAGACATCAACATCCAGTTCCGGGCCGAGTTCTTCAACATGTTCAACCGGGCTAATTTCGATTTGCCGACCCGAGCCAATGTGACGATCTTCCGCCGCGCGGGCTCAAATGCGCCGTTTGTTCCCGATACCGGTAGAATAACCAATACATCCACGAGTTCGCGGCAGATCCAGTTTGCCCTGAAGATCATGTTTTAAACAAAAGCCACAGTGCTCGAGGTGAGGCGTGCTGCTCCTGTGCGCTTCGCTGGACAAAGGCTGCGGGAATCCCGATTATTTTTTGCTTGACAAAAGCTCGGCGGTGCATTAAGGTCTGATATCAGACCAAGAGGGCTCCGGCCCGGTCTGTAACCCGAAAGGAGGAGCGATGCGCGAAGCTGAGAAGACACGCACCAGGGAACGTGGAGCTGTAGAGAAAGGCGGATACGACGTCTTGGTGCAGATGCGTGAGAAGTTCCTCGAGCGCCAGTATCGAGGCAAGATCGTGATCAAGAAATCGGAGCGGGAGTGGGACCTTTCCGCGCAAGGTAGGCTGCTCTGGTACCTGCATCCGGAGTTATATCAGGATACCCCGATCGGCGATTGCGTGTTTTTCCTGCACGATATTCGCACCCACTCGGGCAAGCATACCCACCAGGGCGGGCTGGTGATATTCGTCGTCGAAGGCAGGGGCTGGACGACCATCGACGGCGTGCGGCACGATTGGGAGGCGGGAGATTTGATCCTCCTGCCGATCAAGCCCGGCGGCGTCGAGCACCAGCACTTCAACGCCGAGCCGGGCAAGCCCTGCGTCTGGTTGGCATATATCAATCAGCAGATCTGGGACTGGGGCGCGAGCGAGCTGCGACAGATCGAAGCGGCGCCCGATTATCAGCAGGCCGGGGCGAGGAGGTGATGGAGATGGGGAACGGAAGCCAGGAGAAAGCAAACTCGAATCTCTGGGATGAGCTTTTCAAGCTGCGCGATCAGTACCGAGAGCAAACCAAGCGGGCGCCGCGCGTGATAAAAGGAAACCAGTTGCCCCTGGAGCGCAACAAGAAAGCCCAGTTCGAAGCCTGGCACTTGGAAGAAGCTTGGAGAAGCATCCGAGAATTCATGTTGAGGAATTTCCAGGTTATGCTCCTGAGCTAAATCCTGCAGAGTATATTTGGAATCATGCGGATAGCGATCTATCTAACACAGCTGCAGAAGACTTGAGTCAGCTTGAAAGCTTACTTACCAAAACTGTTCGCAAACCGTCCGGATCTCAGAAGTTGCTATGGTCTTGTATTTATGCCTCTGAGCTGCCATGGAAATGATGTATCGATTATTTATGAAAAACTCAATAATTCAAATCATTTCCTTTCTTCTCAAGGTGTGCCTCGCCCGCCTCGATATTCGCCAGCCAAGTAGATTTGCGACTGACCACCTTGATTGTCTTACCGTCGCTTAACCACTCCACGCCCCGGATATTCTGTCCTGGGAGAAGCTCTTTTACCTCCTCTGCTAAGCCTTTTAACTCAATACTCTTATGGCTTGAAATTACCATTTCACCGTTTACTACCAATGTGGCCGAGCCTGGCACCGTGGCCGTTGATCGTGAGGCTGAAGCTCGAAGATCCTCTTGTTGTTGCCGGCTGGCAAGAGGCTTGGCCAGCCGCCTTTAAGGTCTTGGGCCGCGCCGTTTGCTTTCTAATACTTTCTCAAGCTT
>FWPU01001063.1_pt1 | contig 85332 bp, 66 predicted proteins | sample 2228361 | NCBI WGS metagenome assembly FWPU01 (sample SAMEA103939777, study PRJEB20133) | metagenome | reverse complement strand
TCCAACGGCCCCGGACTTCGCTCTCCCAATTATCAAACTTGCGATTTTTCAAGATGTGCGCTTTGACCTTCATGGTCCCTCCGAGAGATTTTATAAACTCTGAAAGAATGTAGAGCCAGTATAGCACCACTTTCCCTGTTTGTCAAGGCCAGGACTTGTTATTTTCCATGATGCACGCTTTAACCCCTATGGTCTCTCCGAGATATTTTATAGGCCCTGAATGAACGCGAGGCCAGTATAGCATCGCTTCCCCTGTCCGTCAAGGCCGGACTCTACGCACAAAAGCGATCGTCTTGTTTGTACCTCTTCTTGCGAAGTCGCGAAACCTCATTTATAATGTCAATCTGTTGCATGACAGGACGGCGTTCCGCGACCCTAAAGAGGAGTAAACGCGCGTGCAGGCTCTCATCACCGGCATCTCCGGTTTTGTCGGGAGTCACTTGGCCGACTATCTGCTTCAGCATACCGATTGGCAGTTAGCAGGAACTCTGTTTGGAGACACCTCAGCCGTTGCTCATTTACGCGATCGCGTGGCGCTCTACCCTGCCGACCTGACACAGCCGGAGGCGGCGCGCGCGGTGGTGGAAAAAACGCAGCCGGATGTCATCTTCCATCTGGCGGCCCAATCCCTTCCCACCCTCTCGCGTCATGACCCCTGGGGAACCCTGGAAACCAACCTGCGTGGCCAGTTGAACATCCTGGAGGCGGCGGCGCAGTTGCGACAGCCTTGCCGTATCCTCATCGTCGGTTCCAGCGAGGAATATGGGCTCGTGCAGCCTCAGGACTTGCCTGTATCCGAGACGACTCCCCTGCGCCCCGTCACACCCTATGCGGTGAGCAAGATCGCCCAGGAGATGCTGGGCCTGCAATATCATCTCAGCCAGGGGCTGCCTGTTTTCCTGATGCGGCCCTTCAACCACATCGGGCCGCGCCAGCGATTGGGTTTCGTCGCCGCCGATTTTGCCTGCCAGGTCGCTCAGGTTGAGGCGGGCTTGCGCCCACCGGTGGTAGAAGTGGGTAACCTGGATGTGGCGCGAGACTTCACCGATGTGCGCGACATCGTGCGGGCATACTATCTGGCCGTGATGAAGGGTGAGCCGGGCCAGGCCTACAACGTCGGTTCGGAGCAGGCGCACACGGTGCGTGAGCTCTTGCAGCGCCTGATTGATTTCACCGGCCTGCGCATTGAGGTGCGGGAAGACGAGGCCCGCAAGCGCAAGGTAGATGTGCCTATGATCGTCAGCGATTGCCGCAAGTTTCGCTCGCGCACAGGTTGGCAGGCGACGATTCCTTTCGTCCAGACCTTGCGCGACATCCTTGACGACTGGCGAACGCGCGTGCGGCAGGAGGCGGCCAACCCTTTCCCGGCACGTGCGGACGGTAATTGACCGTAAAGGCATGAAGGGGCGGCGGATAGGTAACGGGTCTTTCGGTGGCATGATCCACCGTGTCTAAAGGTGGCCGCTGACATCCATTTGCGATAGCACATTCCTAACGTCCTCGGGTTTAAGCGATGGCAAGGAAAGCACTGATCACCGGCATCACCGGTCAAGACGGCTCGTACCTGGCCGAGTTTTTGCTGGAGCAAGGCTATCAGGTCATCGGCATGGTGCGGCGTTCCAGCACCGTGAACTTTGACCGCATTCGTCACATCCAGGATAAGATCGTGCTGGCCCAGGGCGACCTGCTGGATCAAATGTCGCTGGTGGATATCCTGCGGGAGCACAGGCCACAGGAGGTCTATAACCTCGCCGCGCAGTCCTTTGTCCCTACTTCGTGGAAGCAGCCGGTGCTGACGGGGGAATTCACGGCCCTGGGCGTGACGCGGATGCTGGAAGCCATCCGCATCGTTGACCCGGAGATTCGCTTCTATCAGGCGTCATCGTCGGAGATGTTCGGCAAAGTTCTGGAAGTGCCGCAGAACGAGAAAACTCCCTTCTACCCTCGCAGCCCCTACGGCGTGGCGAAGGTCTATGGTCATTGGATTACCGTCAATTACCGGGAGAGCTACAACCTGTTTGCCTGCTCGGGGATACTTTTCAATCACGAGAGCCCGCGCCGTGGCTTGGAGTTTGTGACCCGTAAGGTCACCCACGGCGCAGCTCGCATCAAGCTGGGGCTGGCCGATTGTCTCCCGCTGGGCAATCTGGATGCGCGCCGCGATTGGGGCTACGCGGGCGACTACGTGCGGGCCATGTGGATGATGCTCCAGCAGCCCAAACCGGATGATTACGTCATCGCCACTGGCGAAACCCACTCCGTGCGCGAACTTTGCCAGGAGGCTTTCGGCTATCTGGGCCTGGATTGGGAGAAATACGTGGTGGTGGATACCGCCTACCTGCGCCCGGCGGAGGTGGATCACCTGGTAGGCGACGCGACGAAAGCGGGCCGCGTCCTGGGCTGGGAGCCGACCGTCACTTTTCGTCAGTTGGTGCGCATGATGGTGGACGCAGATTTGCAGGCGCTGCAACAGCCGGGGAATCACATGTTGAACGCGAGGTGAATCAGGACCGACCGGCGGCTCCGGCAGGCCGTCCACGACCTGAATGAAGCCCATCATGCCGCACATTCTGATAAGTTCGGTTCGCAAAGCAGTGAAGGGAATCTAAGAGGTTTCCATGGCTGATATCAAATTCGGTACGGATGGCTGGCGCGGGCGCATCGCCGAAGACTACACCTTCCCCAACGTGCGCCGTTGCGCGCAAGGTTTTGCCTCTTACCTTCTGGAAAAGGGCAAGGGCGACGGCGGCGTTGTCGTTGGCTATGATAAACGCTTCGCTTCGGAGGACTTTGCCGCGGCGGTGGCCGAGGTGCTGGCCGCCAACGGCATACGCGCTTACCTGACCGCCGGCGCGACACCGACGCCTGTGATCGCCTATGCGGTGGTAGAGCGAAAGGCCGCAGGCGCGGTGAACATCACCGCCAGCCACAACCCCCCATCGGACAACGGCTTTAAAGTGCGCGACGAACACGGCGGCGCGATAGACCCCCAAGGCCTAAAGGAGATTGAGGCGCGTATCCCATCCACCGCAGAAGCGGTGAAGCGAATGCCGCTGACCGAGGCGGAAGCGAAGGGTCTGGTAGTCCGTTTTGATGCCGCCCCCGCCTACCTGGCACATCTGAAGGACCTGATTGATGTGGAGCCGATCCGCCAGGCAGGACTTACCATTGTGGCCGATGCCATGTGGGGCAACGGCGCGGGCTGGTTCCCGCACATCTTGAGCGGCGGCAAGACCAAAGTCATTGAGATTCATCACCAGCGGAACCCCATCTTTCCTGAGATGAAACGGCCCGAACCGATCCCGCCGAACGTGGACCCCTGCCTGCGGCGGGTGGTAGAGACGAAAGCCGACGTCGGCATCATCACCGACGGCGATGCCGATCGCCTGGGGGTGAGCGACGAGGAAGGCAATTTCGTCAACCAATTGCAGGTCTATGCGCTCCTCGCCCTCTACCTTCTGGAGGTACGGGGCGAACGTGGCCCCATCGTCAAGACCCTCTCCACTACTGCCATGCTGGACAAACTGGGGCAACTGTACGGCGTTCCCGTCTATCAGACGGGTGTCGGCTTCAAATACGTCGCGCCCAAGATGCTGGAGACAAACGCCATGATCGGCGGCGAGGAGAGCGGCGGCTATGCCTTCCGCGGCCACGTGCCGGAGCGAGATGGCATCCTGGCCGGCCTCTACCTTCTGGACTTCATGGTCAAGACCGGCAAAACGCCCAGCCAACTGATTGAATACCTGTATAGCAAAGTAGGGCCGCACTACTACGATCGCGTGGATGCCGCGCTCCCCGTCGCCCAACGCGATGCCTACTTTCGTCGGGTGAGCGCCGCGCGCCCGGAACGCATCGGCGGACTGGCGGTCAAAGGAATTGATACTACTGACGGTTTCAAGTATTTGTTGGAAGATGGTGGATGGATGCTGATCCGTTTCTCCGGCACGGAGCCCCTCATCCGGGTCTATACGGAAACGACCCAGAAAGAGCGGGTGAATCTCATCCTGGATGACGGGTTGCGCATCGCGGGATTGAAGACGGATGCTGGTTGATACCCATTGCCACCTGGACTTTCCGCACTTTGACGCGGATAGAGAGGAGACGTTGGAGCGGGCGCGGAGGGCAGAAATAGAGTTCATCGTCAACCCCGGCTCGGATATGGAGAGCAGTCGCCGGGCCGTGGCTCTGGCGGATCGGTATCCGGATGTTTACGCCGCCGTGGGCGTTCATCCTCACCATGCGTTGAGCCTGGATGCCGCTGCCCTGGCCGACCTGCGGGCCCTGGCCCAGCATCCCAAAGTGGTCGCCATCGGCGAGATCGGCCTTGACTACTATCGTGATCTGTCACCCCGCGCCAGGCAGGAAGAGGCTTTCCGCCGCCAGCTGGAACTGGCCGCGGAACTGGATAAGCCGGTCATCATCCATGACCGAGATGCCCATGCAGACGTGGCGCGGATATTGGAGGAATGGAGCCGCGCGCGAGGAACCGAAGAGAACAAAAGAGAACAGGTTGCCGGAGTGCTACATGCCTTCTCCGGCGACCGGGCGCTGGCCGAGATCGGCTTTCGTTGGGGGTTCATGGTGGCTTTGGGAGGGCCACTGACCTTCCAAAACGCCCGGCGATTGCAGGAGTTGGCGCGAGGACTGCCGTTGTCGCACCTGGTTGTGGAGACCGACGCGCCTTACCTCTCGCCCCATCCCTATCGCGGCCAGCGCAATGAACCTGCGCGCGTTACCTTGGTTGCCGAAATGTTGGCTGCCTTGCAAGGTCTATCTCTGGCAGAAGTCGCCCGCCGGACGACGGCCAATGCCCGGCGGCTCTTTCGCATTTTGTGAAAAGCACAACTATTATGCCTGCTATTGGCGAGGTTCAAACGATTGATCGTCCTGTGGCGCTCAGGCGCAGCCATGTAGAGCTGCCGGCCTTGGAATTGGTGCGCGATGAGTTGGCCTTGGTAGAAGCGAAGATGCGCGACATGAGCGATGTGGAATTCGCTCCGCTGGCCGAGGCATTTCTCAAGATATTAGACAGCGGCGGCAAACGGCTGCGTCCTGCCGTGACCATCCTTTCAGCCCGCTTCTATCCCTGCCCGTTGGAGCCCCTCATTGCGCTGGCAGCCAGTGTGGAAATGTTGCACACGGCGACGTTGGTGCACGATGACGTGATAGATAACGCGCTCCTGCGTCGCGGCATGCCGACGCTCAACGCCTCGTGGAGCCAGGGCACGACGGTTCTGGCCGGCGATTACCTTTTCGCCCGCGCGGCCAGCTTCGCCGCCGATGCCGCGAATGTGCGCCTGATGCGCATCTTCGCCCAGACGATCAGGACCATCGCGGGGGGCGAGATCCGGCAATTCTTTGCCTCGCGCAACTGGAAGCAGCCACGCGAAGAGTACTATCAACGCATCTTTGCCAAGACCGCCTCCCTCTTCTCCGCGGCCTGCGAGTCGGGCGCGGTCTTGAGCGGCGCGCCGGAACCGCACATCCAGACCCTCAAGAACTACGGCTATTATTTGGGCATGGCCTTTCAGATTGTGGACGACGTGCTGGATTTCACCAGCGACAATGCCGCGCTGGGCAAACCTGCCGGAAATGACCTGCGTCAGGGTACGCTGACGCTGCCCGTCTTTTACTATTTGCAGTCTCATCCCGACGCCGCGAATTCCCTAGAACAGGAATTGCGAAGCGATAACGGCGTTGAGCGCGTGGTCATGCGCATCCGCGATTCCCAAGCCATCGCCCTCTCGCTGGATGAGGCGCGCGGTTTCGCGGCTCAGGCGAAGGCATCTCTCGCTCCCTTACCCGATAATCCCTATCGCCAGGCGTTGGCTTCCCTGGCCGACTTCGCGGTGGCGCGCGAGAGCTGACCTATGCTGTACAAGACGGCTTAGAACTGGCCCCCTCCTGGCCCTGTGGGCCCTCCTACCCCGCCTAGCAGGTAGGGTAAAGGAGAGGGGCTTTGTATAGGTTTTCCTCCCCTCCCTATGGACCTCGCCGTCATCATCGTCAATTGGAACGTGCGCGATCTCTTGCGCCGCTGTCTGGCGTCGCTGGGCGAGGGCGCGCGGCGCGGCGGCCTGACGACGACGATCATCGTGGTGGACAACGCCTCGCACGATGGTAGCGCCGACATGGTCAAGGCCGAGTTCCCCGATGTGCATCTCGTCGTCAGCAAGCGCAACCTGGGCTTTACGGCAGGGAATAATCTGGGGCTGCGCGCCCTATCCGAATATCCGGAGAATAACCTGCCCCCCTACGTCCTCTTCCTCAACCCCGATACCGAGGTCATCGGTGATGCCCTGGCGATCATGATTCGCTACCTGGACGCGCATCCCGCCGTCGGTGTTGTCGGCCCGCAACTGCGCTATCCCGATGGAACGGTGCAACCCTCGCGGCGTCGTTTCCCTACGCTGGCAACCGCCTTCTTTGAAAGCACCCTCCTGCAACGCTGGTGGCCGCGCAACGGCATCCTGCGTCGCTACTACATGGCGGACACGCCGGACGACGCAGAGCAGGAGGTGGATTGGCTCGTCGGCGCATGCCTGATGGTGCGGCGCGAGGCATTGGCACAGGTAGGCGGTTTTGACGAGGGTTTCTTCATGTACTCCGAAGAACTTGATTGGTGCCGGCGGGCGCGGGCACTGGGCTGGCGTGCCGTCTATCTCCCTTCGGCCCAGGTGTTGCACCACGAAGGGAAGTCCAGCGAACAGGTCATCCCGGCTCGGCACATCCATTTCCAGGCCAGCAAGGTGCGCTATTTCCGCAAATATCACGGGCGGCTGGCCACTGAAGGGTTGCGGCTCTTTTTGCTGGCCACCTACGTCTATCAGTGGGGGGAGGAGGGCGTGAAGTGGGCGTTGGGGCACAAGCGGGCATTGCGCCGGGAGCGGATGCGTGCCTACGGCCAGGTGTTGCGCTCGCGCTTGAGCATGCCGAATCTGAACAGAGATGATTTCGCCCCCACCCTACACCTTCCTCAAAGGGAGGGGCGGGGAGAGGGTTGAGCGCAGATGAGAGCCGCACCATGCGTATCCTACTCCTGAGCGGCGAATATCCACCGATGCAGGGTGGCGTCGGTGACTACACGCGCGAGTTGGGCACGGCGCTGGCGCAGCAGGGCGCGACGGTGCACGTCCTCACGGCACGCCGGGCCGCCCAGGGGCCGGAACCCATCACCGTGCACCCCCTTGTTTCCCGTTGGGGTTGGGGGATGGGGCGATTGGCCGGAGCATTGGCCCGGCAGGTGCAGGCGAGCGTCGTCCATATCCAATATCAGACGGCAGCCTACGGGATGCACCCCGCGATCAACCTCCTGCCTTGCTGGCTGCGGCGGGCCATGGACGTTCGTTGCGTGGTCACCTTTCACGACCTGAAGGAGCCTTACCTCTTTCCCAAGGCGGGAGCAGCGCGCCGCTGGGTGAATCGCGTGCTGGCGCGGTCGTGTGACGCGGTGGTGGTCACGAACCGGGAAGACGAGATAGCGATGCAGCGAGAGGGGCTTGCGAATGCTTTGCATCTGATCCCCATTGGTTCCAATATCGCGCCTGCACCGCCGTCCGGCTATGACCGCGCGACCTGGCGATCGCAGCAGGGCGCGGCTCCTGACGACGTCGTGCTCTGCTACTTCGGCTTCCTCAACGCCAGCAAGGGGGGCGAGACGCTGATTCGTGCGCTCTCGCTCCTGGCAAGCGATCGTCGTTATCGCCTTTGGATGGTGGGCGGGCAGGTGGGCGCGAGCGATCCCACGAACCGCGCGTACCTGAGCCGTGTGCAGGCCCTGATCGGCGAGTTGGGGCTGAAAGCGCGCGTCCGTTGGACGGGCTACACAACGGCGGCGGAAGTCTCGGCCAACTTGTTGGCCGCAGATATCGCGGTATTGCCTTACCGTGACGGCGCATCCTTCCGCCGTGGCAGCCTTCTGGCGATGCTGGCCCACGGCCTCCCCGTTGTGACCACGCATCCTGCGCTGCCGCTATCCGAATTGGCCGATGGTGAGACCGCGCTCCTCGTTCCGCCCGATGACCCGCCTGCGCTGGCCACTGCCGTGGCCCGCCTCGCGATGGATGAGATTCTACGCCGACGGCTGAGCGAGGGTGCGCGCCGCGTTGCCGCCGAATTCGGTTGGGAGCGCATCGCGGCCCGGCACCTGGCACTCTACCACCAGGTTCAGAAAAGGGTATCTACATGAGTCCGACGGTGATTCCGTGAAGGCGCGATCGCTCTTGTTGCTTCTCCTGTGGGCGGCGTTGGCGTTGCGCGTTTTCCGATTAGATGCACAAGACATCTGGTGGGATGAAGCGCGCAACATAGACGTCGCGAGCCGCCCCCTCTCTGCCATCGCCCTCGCGGGCGAGCTGGACATCCATCCCCCCCTCTATTTCTACCTGCTGCACGGCTGGATGGCATTGGCAGGAACCCGCGAGTTCGCGGTGCGTTTTCTGTCGGTCATACCGGGGGTCCTCCTGGTGCCTTTGTGCTATCAGTTGGGGCGCAGGATCGCGTGGTGTAACGCTTCACCCCCTCCCGACCTCCCCCTGAAATGGATTGGAAGGGAGGGGGTAGGGAAGGGTAGGACACAAGCGTTTCAATGGCCTGCGTGGGTCGCGGCGGGCGCGGTGGCATTGGCTCCTTTCCTCGTGGCCGAGGCACAGGAAACCCGCATGTACACCTGGGCTTACCTGTGGCTGGTCGCGGCGGGATATGGGCTGTTGCGTGCGTTGACGACGAGGCCGGGGGATCGGCGTCTTTCCGGACGCTCCCCACTCCTGTTTGCCGGGTATGCCATCTTCTCCGCCCTCGCCCTTCTGACCCACTATTCCGCCGTCTTCGTTATCGCCGCCTGGCAACTCTTTTTCATCGTCTGGGTGTTGGCCGCGCCGGCACCGGCGCGACGGCAGCGGCTTGTCGGCTGGTTGGGGAGCGGCTTCGCCATCGTTCTCCTTTTCGCGCCCCAGGTCCCCCGCGCCCTGCAACAGATCGTTCCCTATCGCAACCCCACCCTTACCGTCCCTTCTCCGGTTGAATACCTTTCCCTCTGCTGGCGCGCGTTCAGCCTGGGCGAACACTACACGGTCGGCCAGGCCACACCGTGGCTATGGGGCCTGGCCTTCGTGATAGCCGGTGGGCTGGTGCTCTGGCTCCTGCGAGAACAGCAGGGGTGCGCGATCGCGGTGCTGGCCGTTTCTCTTCTAGTTCCCCTTGCCCTCTATTATGTCGTCCTGGTGGAGCGGGCGACTTTCGCGCCTCGCTACATCAGTTTTGTCACGCCCGCTTACTACCTTCTCATCGGCCTGGCGGTGGCCGGATGGGCGCGCCTCCGGCGCGAATTGGGGATCGGTGCCGTCTTCTTTCTGTTGGCCGCGGCCATCCCCGCGCAGTATTCGGATTACTTCAACCCCACCTCTTTCAGCGAGGACACCAGAGGCCTTACGACCTGGCTGGCCCAGGCTGCCGGACCAGATGATCTGGTCCTTTTTGATGTGCCGTACCCCTGGCGCTACTACTATCGGGGTGTGGCCCATGCCGAGTACCTCTTCGTGGACATCAACACCGTGGCGGACCGGTTAACGGACCTGGCCCAGGGGCACAAACGGCTTTTCTGGGTGCGCTGGTTCAAGTCGGATACCGACCCGCGCGAGGCGGTTCCCTGGCTCCTGGAGAAGTACGGCCACCGCGAGGGAGTGCGAGCCTTCCGTGGCTATCAGGTTACCTGGTATGAACTGCCGCGCGAGCCGCGCTTTGAACTCGCGCCCATCCTGGAGCCCGCGGAAGTCACGGCTGGCGGCGTGACCCTCGTGGCAAGCGCGATCGGCGGGCGCGGCCCCCGGGCAACCAGCACTTTCGCCGAAGCCCGTGACAGGGTTGTGCCCTCGGACAAGTCGGCCTGGGCCGTGTTGCATTGGCGGGTGGATGGTGCGGCGGCCGATTATAAGGCTTCGGTCATTCTCAGGGACGCACAGGGGCACGTGGTGGGGCAGGAGGATCGCTACCTGCTGAGCGATCGTCACCTGCGGGCCCGCTTCTGGTCTGCGGACGAGGAGGCGCTCAACGTCTATATGGTTTGGCCGCTGCCGGGCTCACCTCCCGGCCGCTATCGCCTCTTCGTTGCCCTCTACGATCCCCAGACCCTGCAACGATTGCGTTGGCGCGACGGGCTGGACGAGCATCCCTTGGGAGAAGTGGAGATTGTGCGCCCGCTCAAACCGCCCGACGCGGCGACCTTGCCCATGCAGCATCGCCTCTCGGCCCGTCTTGGCGGTCTGACGCTCCTGGGCTACGACCGGCCCCCAGGCCCCTTCGCGCCGGGCGCGACGCTCCTCCTGCGCCTCTATTGGCAGGCCGATCGCGCGCCGCTTCCTACCTACATGGTACGTCTTGCCCTGCGCGGGGACGAGACCTGGAGCGAGCAGATAAGCCAGCCCGCGGCCGGTACCTACCCCACAGACCGCTGGACTACAGGCGAGGTGGTGCGCGATGACCACGACTGGCGATTAGCAGCAGACGTGCCGACAGGTGAATACCGGATCGTTGTATCGCTCATAGAGACGCCTGCAGGCCGGCCTGTGGGCGAGATGGAATTGGGAACGGTGCGCATAGCGGGGCGTGCCCATTCCTTTGATGTTCCCCCTCTTTCGCATTCCCTTTTCGCCGACTTCGGCGGCTTCATTGAGTTGTTAGGGTATGACCTCCTTACGACGACCGCGCGCCCCGGGGCCAGCATCCCCCTGACCCTGACCTGGCGCGCGCAGGCCCCGACGGATGTCTCCTACACCGTCTTCGTCCACCTGCTGGACGCAAATGAGCAGGTGTATGGGCAACAGGATAGCGTGCCGCTGAAGGGCACCGCACCGACGACCGGTTGGCTCCCCGGCGAAGTACTGTCGGATGCCTACCAACTCCCTGTATCGTCCAACGCGCCGCCCGGCCTCTACACCATTGAAATAGGCTTCTACGATGCAGCGACGAATCGCCGCCTGCCCCTGTTGGGAGCCGACGGTAAACCAGCGGGCGATCGGCTCTTGCTGGATACGCAGGTACGGATAGAACCATGAACGATCGCCGCGATCCTCTCATCGCCCTGAGCCTTTTCGCCTTCTTCTCGGTTTTCTATCTCCTTACTTACAGCGGCGTCCCTCACAACCCCGACGAATGGTTCTTCCTGAGGGGGGCACAGGCCGTCGTAGATGGCGACCTCGGAGCCGTGCAATCTCACGGCTGGCTCTTTTCCGTCGTCGTTGTGCCTTTCTACGCGCTTTCTCTGCTTTCCTCCCGCATCGGAAGTTACCAGGCAGCCTCGCTCTTGAATATTCCGGTGACGGCCCTGACCGTCACGATCCTCTACCTCTCCTTAGGTGAATTCTCTTTCTCCCGACGGCTACGCCTGGCCGTGGCGCTGGCTTTCGGCCTGGCGACGTTGGCCTGGCCTTATAGCCATTACCTGTTTCGCGAGCCGTTGGCCGCGCTCCTCCTCCTGGTGACGACGTGGGCGGCCATCCGTTTCTGGCATAAACCTACCTTGGCCTCCTTTCTCGCTGGCACGGTCGCCTTCGCGCTCGGCGTCTCCGTCAAACTGACGATCCTCGCCTTCTTCCCCTTTTACCTGGCGATGATGGCGGCATTGGTTTTTCGCGATCGGATGCCCCTTTCCCTCGTGATGCGGCGGAGTTCGGGGCTCACCTTCTGGCTCCCCCTCGCCGCGTTCGTCCTTATCGTCTTCGCAACCGCCGTCGTGGCCTCCCTCTTTCCGGCTTTGTTGGCCGGATACCTGCGTAAGTGGCCTGATGTATCGGCCTTCGTCGCCCTGTGGATCAGCCCCGGCTGGGGGCTACTGACCTTTGCCCCAATCTTATGGCTTGCAGTCGTCGGTGTCACGCCGCTGCTGCGTCGCCATCCGGCCATGGCCTTCCTGGTCTGGGGTGGCAGCCTCTTCTTCATCATGCAAGCCAGTGCGTATCCCATCTGGTGGGGCTATTGGGCGTATGGGCCGCGCCAGTTGATCCCGCTGATCCCTGTTCTCTGCCTTTCCATACCGTTCGGTTTGCAATGGCTCATCGCGCGCGGTCGGCGCATCGGCTTCGGTATCTTCTGGCTTCTGGCCGTGGTGGGCGGGCTGGTGCAGGTTGTGGGGGTGATGGTCCCCTTTGGGGATTATATTCGTCAGATGCTGTTCCCTGCCGGGATCACGGGGGAGAGCCTCACCTGGAATTGGCACTACGCGCTACCCGTTGGCATGGCGCGCTTCTGGCGGCCAGCGGTGCTGGATGTGGTCTGGATCACGGGGAGAGAGAGCGGTTCTATCCAGGTTAGATGGACAATGCTCCTTCCCCTGGTGCTGCTGACCCTGCTGGCGCTCGTTTGGCTGGCTTACGTGGCCGGCGCGCCGCGGCACCGGTGGCCGCGATCGTCCTTTGCGCTTTCTCTCATTGTGGCAGGGGCGTGGTTGCCGGCAGCCATTCTCACCGTGCGCGCTGCCTACTGGGACGAACGCTATCGGCCGGAGTTGGGCTTTCAGGCTGCGGCCCAGATGATACAACGGGAACGGCAGCCCGGAGATATCGTCATTACCGATCTGTGGACGGATCGTCTGACGGAACCTGCTAAGTCGTTGCTTAACTATTGCCACGCGCGCTGCCCCAGGCGCCTGGATTTGGTGCGCGAGACCCTCACAGATCGGGAGACGGACTGGCAAACCCGCCATCTGGACGACCTTGTCGGTTTCCGGCGGGCCTGGCTGCTGTTGGAGCGGGTGCAGGAGGGCGACCCTAACAGCATCGTGGAAAAGTGGTTGGGCCAGGTAGGTTACCTGGAGCGCTGCGACTGGACCGGCCCGCAGGTGCGCCTTTGCCGATATAGCCTCGTGCGGGGTTGCCCTGTAGCGTCGCTGCCGATGGCGGCAACCTTAGGGGACCGCATTGCCCTTCTACAAGCGGAAATTCTGGCCGCGAACCCGCGTGCCTGCCCTGCACCTTCTTTGACTCCCGGCGATGTACTTCAGGTTGAGATCGCCTGGCAAGCCTTGGAAACGGTGGGCGCGCACTATGTGGTCTCGCTGCAACTCTTGAATGCGCAGGGCCAACTGGTGGCGAGCACCGACCGCCGCCCCGCCAACGGCTTCCGTCCTACGACCTCGTGGCAAGCGGGTGATACCATCTCAGACCGTTATGCAATAGAGATACCTGAGGCTGCCGCGCCCGGTTCTTACTCCCTCGTCGTATTGATGTATAATCCGGAGAACGGGCGGCGTCTGCCTGTGCATCTGGCCGATGGCGCGAGAGGCGATATGGTGCCTCTGGCGTCCATCCAGATCGGGGCGCGTTGACCATCTGCAATATCCGGATAAAGGAAAGGGCCTGTGTCCCGTTTGCGGATTAAGCATGAATGGTGGCAGCCGTTCCTTGTCGTCGCGCTCACCGTGCCCGCGTTGCAGCCGTTGTGGCAGGCAGGTTTGCAGCAGACAGACGACGGCGCGCATCACATCTTCCGTCTTTTGAGCCTGGACATCGCGCTGCGGTCGGGGCATCTGGGGACGCGCTGGCTCTCCTACGAGGGTTTTGGCTACGGCTTTCCGGTGTTCAACTTCTATGCACCGCTGGGCTACCTGCCGGGGTTGATCTTTCACCTGTTGGGCGCAGGCTTCATCACCAGCCTGGAACTGACCATCGCCGCCGGGCTGATCGCGTCGGCGCTGGCGATGTACGCCTTTGCGCGCGAACTTCTGGGATCGTGGGGTGGGGCGGTGGCGGCGGTGGCGTACACCTGGGCCCCCTATCACCTGGCCGATGCCTGGACACGAGGGGCGCTGGCCGAGCACCTGGCTTTCATCTGGCTCCCTTTGCTCTTGCTGGCCTTGTGGCGTAGCGCGCGGGCAGAAGGGAGGGACAGGCTATGGCCTATCCTTTGGGGCGGGGCGAGCCTGGCAGGGCTGATTCTCACCCACAACCTGACGATGATCCTGGCCGCGCCCGTTTTGATTGCCTGGGGACTCCTTTTGCTGCTGGTTGAAGCGAGAAAGGCACGCTGGCCGTGCCTGCGCGGCTTTATCGTCATGGGATTGTTGGGAGTGGCCCTCAGTGCGACCTTCTGGCTCCCCGCCCTGGCAGAATCCGGCTATGTCTGGGCAGGGCAGGTGTCGGTGGAGTTCGGTAAATGGGCGGGGGGGTTAACGCCTCCGCCATACTTACTGGCAGAGTCGTGGGCACATCGCTTCACACCGGCTCAGATGCCGCGCGCGTTACATGCCCTGGGGCAGGCGCAGGTCGCCGTCGCTGCGTTGGGTCTGGCGGCAGCAATATGGCGATGGCGGCGGCTGGAACGCACGGCCCGCCTGGCTCTGCCTCTCTTCACAGGGTTGGCGTTGTTGGCCCTGTTTATGCAATCGGCCTGGTCGCGGCCGGTATGGCGCGCGCTACCTGGCCTCCTCCTTTTGCAGTTCCCATGGCGCTGGCAGGCGGTGGGAGTGTTGGCGTTAGCCCTGGTCAGTGGCTATGCAGGACAGGCGGCAGGCGTGCTAGATGTTAACCGCGAGCCCCGTAGGGGCGTTCAATTGAACGTCCCTACGGGGCTCGCAAAACAGGTTGCCCTTGTCGTTCTTCTGACATTGGTTCTCATGAGCGGCGCGCTGCCGAACATCCCCTGGGAGCGCGGCAACATCCCCGCGACCGACACGCCCTTCCGCAACGACAATGTCAACCTGGCGAGTATGGCGATGTACGATTTCGGGCGCGGGCTCTGGCTGCGGGAGCACGGCAGCGATTGGATGTTTGAGTACATGCCGATCTGGGTGCAGGTCCCCCGTGCCGACTTTTTCCTCTCGGCAGGGCCGAACGCAGGGAACGAAGTGCCGCTGGCCGCGCAGGTCGTGCCGGGGCGGCAATCTCCCCTGGAGCACGCTTTCCGGGTGACGTCTCCTGTGGCCTGGCGCTTGCAGTTACACCAATTCTATTTCCCCGGTTGGGAAGCCAGCGTGGATGGCCAAATGCAGGCGGCTATGCCCACAGGCTCGCTCGGCCTGGCAGGGATTGACGTGCCGGCGGGTGAGCATCAGGTAATCTTCCGCTTCGGGTTGACCGAAGCACGTCGCCTCGGCTGGTCTTTGAGCCTGGCCGGAGCCGCGCTCTGGCTGGCAGGCATGGCCTGGCTGCGCCGCTGGCGCTGGCTGCTTGGAATGGTCGTCATCGGCTTGGTCTGCGGTGGGCTGGTCGTGCGCCAACGCCTGACCGACCCATCAGACTACACGCCCATAGCGATCTCCGCCAACTTCGGCAACCAGGTGCAACTCGTCGGATTCTATGCCCCGCCGCAGGAACTGAGGCCAGGCAAAGAGGCCACGGTGATCCTCAGCTGGCTGGCTTTGCGCCGCCCCGCCACCGACTACAAGGTCTTCGTCCATTTGGTCGACATAAACGGAAAACTCTGGGCACAACATGATGGGGAACCGGTCTTTTTCTTCTCGCCCACCACGCGCTGGCAGCAGGGGGAGATCGTGGAGGATCGTCATGTCTTGGATTTCCGGGGGGAGCCGCCGCCGGGCCGCTACCAGCTGCGCGCCGGTCTGTATGATCCGGTTACAGGCCAACGCCTCCCTCGCCTCGGCCCCGACGGCGCGCCGGTGGACGACCAGATACTTTTGGCCGAGTTTGAGATCAAATGATGGACGGATTGGTTCCCGCCTCATCGCGAATGGATGGCCCCCGTCCGACCCTCCCCCGTGAAACGGGGGAAGGCAAGGAAGGGGCCGCGTTAGCGAAATTCTATGCCGTCTGGTTAGCCCTCCTCCTCACGCTCCCGGCCCTATGGCCTCTCCTACGGCCTGGCTTCTTCGTCTCCGATGACGGGCGTTTTCACGTTTATCGCATCGCCGCGTTGGCCGAAGCTTGGCGACACGGCGTGATCTTCCCGCGCCTTTTCCCCGAATTCGGCTTCGGCTATGGGCAGGCGGTGCTGAACTTCTACGCGCCGCTCAGTTACTACCCGGCCGCGCTTTTGGCTCTCCTCGGCGCCGGGCCAACGACAGCAGCCGAACTCACCATCGCCCTGGGCTTCCTGTTGGCCGCCTTGGCCGCTTATGGCTACGCCTGTTCCCTCTGGGGGCCTGCGGGGGGCGTGCTGGCCGCCATCGCCTATACCTACTTCCCTTATCACCTGGCCGATGCCTACCTGCGCGGCGCGTTATCGGAACATTTCGCCTTCGTCTGGCCGCCATTGATCCTCTGGGCCTATACTGCTGCCTTCCGCGCTGAGAAACCGCTGCGTCCGCTCCTGTGGGGCGCGCTGGTCTGGGCCGCCTTGGTCTGTACTCATAACCTGACCGCGCTGCTGATGGCCCCGGCCACGGCCGTCTATCTCCTGCTTCTGGCCTGGTGGACGGGGCGCTGGCGGCGCATACTGACGGCGATAGGTTCCCTGGCGTTGGCGTCGGGTTTGAGTGCGATCTTCTGGCTCCCATCGTTGGCCGAGAGCCGCTATGTCGGCATCAGCCTCGGCCCCTCCGACGGCTATCGGCGACACCTTGCGCCGCTGGGAGGCCTGATAGACTTCTCTCTTTTTTACCGCTATCCGCCGACCGGCGCGCCCTACTATCCCCTCAGTTGGCTCACCGTTCTCCTTTTCTTGGTAGTTCTGATCTTTCTAGTCCGTCTGGGCTTGATCAAGCCCCCACCCGGCCCTTCGGGCCACCCTCCCCCGCATAGCGGGGGAGGGACGGGGTGGGGGCCGCCGAAAGTGCCGATCCTGATCTTCGGCCTTCTCCTGACCGTCATTGCCGTTTTCATGATCACCACACCCTCATTGCCCATTTGGGAACCGTTGACGCCGGTGCTGGGCCACCTGCAATATCCCTGGCGCTTCCTGACCTTGGCAGCCGTGGGCTTTCTGAACGTGGCGGGCGCGCTCCCGTCGTTCCTGTCGCCTGCCGGCAGGCGCGCGTTGACAGGTCTGGCAGCCTTGGCTTTGCTTCTCGTGCCTTTGCCGACCATCCCGGTGCAGCGGTTGGACATACCTGATGCGGAGGCGTGGGCCCCCGATCGCATGTGGCGAGAGGATGCCGAGGCCGGGCAGGTCGGCGCGACCTGGACGGGAGAATTCCTACCCCTGACCGTCACAGAGCAGCGTTGGGCTTTGGGACGGGCGCGAGAGGGCGCAACCGATGGGCCCGCGCCCGCGGCGCGGCCTACCGTACGCCTGACCGGCACCGGCCATGCCTATTTCAACCTTGAGATTGAGAGCGCGCTGCCTATGCCTGTGCGCCTGCATCAGTTCTTTCTGCCGGGCTGGGCCGCAGAGGTGGAAGGGCGTCCTGCCCGCACATATCCCACAGGCGAGTTGGGGCTGGTCACGGTGGATGTGCCGGCGGGGGGGCATCGCGTGGCTTTTCGCTTCGGCCAGACGCCCGCGCGCGCGGCAGGCACGGTATCATCTATGCTTGCCGCCATCCTATGGGCAGTCCTAGCCTGGCGGGAACGGCGACGCAACCGTGCTATGGCGCTGTTCGCAGCCCTCCTTCTTATCGTGATGATCCTCGTGGGCCTCAACAGCCTCGGCATCGGCCAGCGTATCCGCCACCCCGCGCCAGTAGAGGCTGTGTTGGAAGACGTGGCCCTCCTGGCCGGCTATGATGTTGCGCCCGCGCGAGGGCAGGAGGCCTTAGATGTGACTCTCTATTGGTTTGCCTTGCGCGAGGTGGCGACAAATTACAAAGCCTTCGTGCACCTGGTGGGAGAGGATGGGCAGATCGTCGCCCAACACGACGGTGATCCGGTGGGCGGCTTCACTCCTACGACCCGCTGGCGGCCCGGCGAGATCATCGCGGACCGCCATCGCCTGCCGCTCCCTGCCGGTGCGCAGGGCACCTATCACCTGAAGGCCGGACTCTATCGGCTGGAGCCGCTGCGCAACCTCACCGTGGCGCCGCCGTCGCCCGACGACAGGGTGGACCTCGGTGAGATTGTTGTACGTTAGGTAATCTGCTAGAAGATGACATCAGCAAGAAGAAGAAGCAATCCTGACAGGGCGGTTCGCATCGCCCTCATCGTGCTGCTGGCCGCCCGCCTTGTCCTCGGTCTCGCTTATAGCGCGCTCAACCCGTTGGGCGAAGCGCCCGACGAGGCCGATCATTATGCCTACGTCTCCTTCATCGGCCGCGAAGGGCGTTTGCCGGTAGGCGCCGAGATGACGCAAGGTAAGCATCCGCCGCTCTATTACGCAACCGCCGCCCTTTTGACCCGCTGGACCGGCTTGGACTTCACTTTCTTGCGTTCTAATCCGGATGTCGGCGTGACGGCGGAGGCCGCCGCGCCCAACTTCTTCGTGCACACCTCGTTAGAGAATTGGCCCTGGCGCGGCGGCGCGCTGGCGATGCATCTGGCCCGCCTTCTGTCGGTGCTCTGCGGCCTCGTCCTGACCGTAGCGACATACTCTCTGGGCCGGGCGATCTGGCCCAACTGGCACAGTATGCACCTGGCGGCGGCGGCCCTCGTCGCCTTCTTGCCGGAGACCCTCTTTGTCGGTGGAGCGGTGAACAACGACATCCCGGCAGCCATGTTCGCGACGTTGGCACTCTGGGCCGCCCTGCGGAGCAGACGCTTGCGAGACGCCGTTTTGGCGGGCCTGTTCATGGGTCTCGGACTCCTCACCAAAACCAGCACCGGCGCGCTCTGGCCGGCGATTGGGCTGGCTATCTTCGCCCGCGAGTGGCGGAGCCATGCCGGTTGGCGACGCTCCCTGACGCGCGTCGCCCTTGCAGGCGTCCCGGCCTTCGTCATCGCCTCTCCTTGGTTCTGGCGCAACTGGCGGCTCTATGGTGATTTCCTCGGCTGGCCGGTGGTGCTGGCAACGGTGGATCGGCGGCAGGGGCCTCTGGGCTGGAATGACCTTGCCCAACTGGCGCGCGGGTGGTTCTATTCCTTCTGGGGCAAGTTCGGCGGCGCGGGCCACTTGCCCTTGCCTGCGCCCCTCTACGCCATCTGGATTATCTTGACCGTTGCGGCTATAATAGGATGGCTGCGCTGGTGGCATCTGGCGCGACGCAATGGCCGGTACATCCCTCTGTATGTATCGCTGGCCGACAGGCTGGTATTGTTGGGCGCGCCCGCGCTGGTCATTCTGTGGGCAGTGTCGTACAGCCGCGTTGCCCTCGGCACCGATCAGGGACGGCTCCTCTTTCCGGCCATCGCGCCGCTGGCCCTACTCTTTGTGGCCGGGTTGGCGGCCTGGTTCTCCGCAGAGCGGCAAGGTTGGCTGGTCGGTGGGTTCACAGGGCTGATGGCATTGGTAGCCGCTACTGCGCTCTACGCCGGGATCATGCGGCCTTTCGCACCGCCCCCACCGCCCAATTCACAAGAGGTCGCGCAGGCATTACCGGTGGGCCGGACGTTCGGCAATGGCCCGGAACTGGTGGCCTTGCGTTGGGGTAACGGAGCCGACGCCCCGCAGAGGCCGTCCGCACGGCTCACCCTATATTGGCGTATGGTGCAGCCGACCCGGAACGATTTGCGAACCGCGCTGCGTCTCATAGGTGGCGACGGTAACTTGATTTGGGAGTGGAAGCGTTCTCCCGGCGCGGGGCGCTTCAGCACAGACCGCTGGCCGCCCGGTCGCCTGATCGCCGATGCGTATCGTATTCCGCCCGCGGCTTTGGATAGGGCAGCACGGGTAGAAGTAGGGGTCTATGTCTTTCCGGCAGGCAACTGGCTTTCCGTGCAAGGTGAAGGGGGTTCTGCTCAATTTCTGACCCTCTATTCGGTAGGGGAGTAAACGTTTGTGATGAGGAGATCATGACACCCGTGCTCTCTCGTTTGCAATCTCTCGTTCTGCACCCCGATCGGCGCATCGGCGCGTTGACGGTAGTCGCGCTCTGCGTCGGCGGCGCGTTGGCGGTGGGCCTCTACACCGCGTTCCTGGGCCCGGCTTTCGCCTTTGCCGGGGCGGTGGGCCTGGCTGCGGGCCTCCTGATGCTGCGCAGCCTCCGTTGGGGGTTCACCGTGCTCATCGCCATCGCCATGCTCCTGCCGTTCGCCACGCTTCCTTTCAAACTCGGCCTCACGCCCACCTTCTACGACCTGGCGCTCGTGGCGATTTACTTCGTGTGGATCATGCGGTTCGTCACAGGACGCCAACGCCGGATCAATGGCTCGCCGTTAGGGCTCTTCGTGGCAGCGTTCCTCGCGATGGCCCTCTTCGCTTTTGCCGCGGGGATGGCCCATGCCAACCCCACTTCTACCACGTTGCGCCGCTTCGCCGAGATGATCCTTAGCATCCTCCTCTTCTTCGTGGCCGTGGACTTCGCGCGGGAGGAAGAGAACCTGACCTGGCTGGCGCGGGTTATCCTCCTCGCAGGCTTCGGCGCGTCGTCCATTGCCATCGTCCTTTACATCATACCGGAGGCTTGGAGCATCCGCCTCCTTTCCTCTCTGGGGCGTTTCGGTTATCCGACCGGCAATGTCCTGCGCTACATTGAGGATGATCCCGCGATTCCCATGCGCGCCATCGGCACGTCGGTGGACCCCAATGTCCTCGGTGGGCTTCTCATCTTTATCGGCACGATGGCTGCGGCACAAATCTTCACCGCAAAGCCGCTCCTGCCGCGCTCTCTTGTCGCCGCAACCTTGGCGACCGCCGGGCTGGCCCTCTACCTCACCTATTCGCGCGGCTCTATGGTGGGTTTCGCGGTGGCCCTCTTCTTCCTAGCCGTGGTCAAATACCGGAAACTTCTGGTGGTATTGGTCATCGCCGGCGCGCTTCTGATGTTATTACCCCCTGCGCAGGAATATGTGTCGCATTTCATTGAGGGAGTGGGCTTGCAAGATCGGGCCATGCAGATGCGCCTCGGCGAGTTCAAGGATGCTTTCATCCTCATCGGGCGCTATCCCTGGTTCGGCGTCGGCTTTGCCGGCACGCCCGATATTGACACCTACATCGGGGTTTCTAACGTCTATCTCCTCATGGCCGAACAGATGGGACTGGTGGGGCTGGCGACTTTCCTCTTGGCAATGCTGGCCTATTTTCTGCTTTTGGCCCGTGCCTGGCCGCATATGTCCCACTTGGCGGGGCAACGCGACGGGTTGGGGCCACAACGCGAGGCTATCCTACTGGGGCTGAGCAGCGCGGTGGTCGGCGTCCTGAGCGGCGGCCTGAGCGATCATTACCTCTTTAACCTGGTCTATCCCCACATGGCAGGCCTCTTCTGGCTCTACGTGGGCCTGGCGACGGCGACGATGAGGAGGCAATCTGTTCCCCTTAGCCCCTCTTAGGGCTTTCTCAAAGGTCGGCAGGTTGTACAGCATGGCATGGTCAATCATCTATGGCTGACAAGCCCCGAAGCCTGTGGGAATGGGGGAAGTTCCCTCATACGCTCTGCCTATCCTGACATCGGCTTGACCGCCCACTTCCTCCCCGGCAACATCCCGCCGGTGTTATCCGCCCTGGGGCCCAGGTCTCGCCACGCCTGGTGCGCCGGGCCGCCTGTCGCCCCGTCGTCGCCCTCTCGCGCTATGGGAACGCTCCTTGCTCCTTCCTCGCCCTGTGCTACATGCTGTTTCTGCCTGCCCTCCCCACTTTATAAACGATTTCGTTTATAAAGTTTGACAAACGCGAGAAAGCGTGGTATCATGTTTCCTGCGGGTGTGAACGACCCCGTATCCTGATTATTTCCTAACCACCCAGGAGGTGATTCCGTGGTACACACGCTTCCCGCTTTACCGTATGCGTACAACGCGTTGGAGCCGTGGATTGATGCGATGACGATGGAGATCCATCACACCAAGCACCACCAGGCTTACATTGATAATCTGAACAAGGCATTGGACAAGCATCCCAACCTGAAGGACAAACCGTTGGAATCGCTGTTGCGCGAGATCAACACCGTGCCGGAGGACATCCGCACCGCAGTGCGCAATCACGGCGGCGGCCATCACAACCACAGCCTTTTCTGGACCATCATGGGCCCGAATGCCGGCGGCGAACCGACGGGGGCGTTGGCCCAGGCCATCCAGCAGAAGTTCGGCTCCTTCAGTGCCTTCAAGGAGCAGTTGACGAATGCGGCGATGGGCCGTTTCGGCAGCGGTTGGGCCTGGCTCGTCTATACCGGTGGCCGCGAGTTGATGGTCTATTCCACGGCCAACCAGGATAGCCCGCTGATGGAGGGGCACACGCCCATTCTGGGCATTGACGTGTGGGAGCACGCCTACTATCTGAAGTATCAGAACCGGCGTGGCGAGTATGTCAACAATTTCTTCAACGTCATCAACTGGAAGGAAGTAGAGGCCCGCTGGCACAAGGCGATGGGCCATTGAGGACCCGGCCTTCTTGAACGAGAGGAGAGAACGAACGGGGGGCGAGCCCAGTCGCCCCCCGTTGTCTTTTAGCCGGCAGAAGCAAAGAGGATAAGGGTAAAGGCTATGGCTCAGGGAATGGCTGCGGCTTAGGCAAATCTCCCTCGGCGGGGAACGGCTCGCGCACTACGGGCGGACGCGCTATGGTATCCGGCTCGCGCAGCAGACGGTTCTCCCGCAACGCCAGCGGCGACGGCCAGGTGACAATACGATAGAAGTAGGATAGGCCGTAGCCGTTGCTCCAGGTGCCGTTCGCCACATAGACGTACCAGGCGTACGGCGTATCGTAGAACAGAGAGCAGACGTTCCCTGCCGTGTATGCATCCAGTACAAAACTGTTAGAATCTACGGGCGGGTTCACGAAGCACAATTGGATGCTCAGGTCGGAGGTAGCAATCGCCCAGGCGTAACGGTCGTTGGCGATGCCTCGCTTGACCCAGGTGAAAGTGGTCGGTAGCGTCACGAAGGCATTATGGGCCGGTGACTGCAACGCCACGTCTTTGATATCAAAGTTTCCGCCGCTCACGCTGCTACCTGCGGTGTAAGGGGTGATGTCAAAACTGCGCCACCAGGCCAGGCGGCTGCTATCGGCCGTGTTGCCGCCGTTGGGGTGATTCAAGAAGAAGACGTGATAGGTGTAGCCGGCGGGAAGGCTCGGCACGCCGGTGAAGTTGTAGAACCCGCCGCCGGTGGACATGGCGTTCGCGATGACGGTGCAACTCCCGCCGATGCAGCGCCGCAGTTGCAGGTTGACGCCGCTGATACCGCTGCCGTTGAAGCGCACCACGCCGTTGATGCCGCCCGCGGGCGCGGTGGTGGGGGTGCGGGTCGGCGTGGCCGTCGGCCCCACCGGCGTCGTGGGCGTGCGGGTGGGGGTTCGGGTAGGTGTGGAGGTCGGCCCACCGCTTCTCTGGAAGGTGATCTCGGCATAGTAGAAGGAATCGCCGTAGCCGTTGCTCCAGGAAGGGCCGGCCACGACCCAGGCGAACCAGCCGTACTTCGTGCCGTAGTTCCCGCCGCAAGTGCTCTCAAAGTAGGCTGCGGTCAGCGTGAAGTTCGGGTTGGGCAAGGGATCGTTGCCGCTATCGCACACGGTATTGCCGGTATTCAGGTCAAAGGGTTCCCAGGCGTAATGCTCGCCGGGGATGCCGCGTGTGCTCCATGAGAAGGTGGTCGGCAGGGAGACCGTCGCCTCGGTCGGTGCTTGCAGGCGAATGTCGGCGACGTCAAAACTGCCGCCGGGAGCGCTGGCGCCCGCCGCATAACTGGTGATGCGTGGGGCATACCAGCGCCATAGGTATTTGTCGTCGGCGATGTTGCCGCCCCGCTCGTCGTTGAAGTACCAGACGAAGTAGAAATTATCGGCAGGGAGGCTCGGCACATTGACGAAGTTATAGTAGCCGTTCGCGCCGGTCGTGACGGTCATCACCTTGCTGGCCTCCACGTTGCAGGTTCCGCTGGTGGGGCATCGCCGCAAGATGACCTTGACACCGGCGAGGCCTGCGCCTTGGTAGCGCACCTGGCCGTTGATACCGGCAGTAGAGGGAGGCGTTGCCGTAGGCTGGCCCGGCCCCGGCGTGGGCGTGGCCGTCGGGTTCGGCGCGCCCGATCGCCAGGTTGCCGTCCAGTTCACCGTGCCGGACCAGTTGCCGCAGGACATGCCGAAGTACATGTTTGAGAATTCGGCGGTGCCGGTGGCCGTAGTGCGTCCCGTGAAACGGCCGCTGTTGCGCCAGAGGCCGTTCTCCCGCAAATCTACCGTAAAGGAGAAGGTGCTGCCGCCGCTGATGCGCGCCAGGTAGGGATAACTGATCCAGGTGTCGCAGCCGGGCACCGGCACATGGATTCGCACATCCCAGACGTTAGCCTGGTCGGTGGTGACATTGAAAGTGGCATCCTCACCTTCCCAATAGCCGGGGGCCGGGCCGCTGGGGGGCAAGGTGGGGGTGCGGGTCGGCGTGGGCTGTGATCGCGGGAACAGGCGTACCAGGAGCGGCAAAAAAGCCTCTTTACGGCCGGAGGGCGGGGGTGAGCCGCCCAGGTTCAGGCGGAAGACGCCCCGGCCGTAGGTGCCGGCCCAGAGGAGACGAGTAGATTGTTGCAACTCCAGGTCATAGACCGGAATCTGCGCCAGGCCGGCATTGTAAAAGGCCCAGTTCCCGCCGTCGTTGGTGGAGCGGAAGACGCCGATGTCGGTGCCGATGTAGAGGTGCGTCGGGTTCTGGGGGTCTATGACGATGGTGAGGACGGGAATATCGGGTAGGTTGCTGCTGATATTCTGCCACGATTGGCCCGCGTTGGTCGTCTTAAAAACGTGGCCGGGGCTGCCGGGGGTGTGGGTATCGTAGCCGTTGAAAACTACATAGGCCGTGCTGGCCGCAGTGGGGCTGATGGCGAAATCGCCCACCTGGCGGTTGGGCAAGGGTGCTTTGGTGACGTTCGTCCAACTCCCGCCTCGGTTCCTGGTGACCTGCACGTTGCCATCGTTCGTCCCTACGTAAATGGTTTGTGGATCATTGGGCGCGACGCCGATGGCCGTGATGGTCCCTCTCGTTTGTTGCCCTTTGGTCAGGTCGCCGCTGATGGCCGTCCAGCTATCGCCGCGGTTGGCCGTGCGATAGAGGCGATGCGTGCCCAAGTAGATCACGCCGGGCGATGAGCGATCCAAAGCAAAGGGCACATAGAACTCCATGCGGTCGTTGATGTCAATCCCTTGGGCCGCCAGTTGCCAATCTCCTAGCGCGGCTGTGCCCCCTTGGTGTTCCGCTGGAACTGCACGACAAGCCCCTGCATACTGAAGCGGGTGCTATACCAGATGTTAGGATTGAAGGGGTCAATCTCCGAATAGCCACCGTCGCCGGTATCCAGGCCCACCCATTTCGTGCCGTCATATTTGGCCTTGGCATTGTCTTGCAGGCCGCCGAAGGCGATGTTGGGATTAGTAGGGTGAACGCCGATGTTGACGAATTGCACCGTCGCCAGGTTGCCGTTGCGCTGCTCCCACGTCCGCCCCCCATCGGGGGAACGGAAAAGGCCACCGTCGTTGCCAACCCAGACGATGTCGGGGTTCGTCGGGTCCAGAACGATCGCGTGCATGTCAGGATGCACCATGCGGTTCAAGGCCGTGCCGGGGGTCATATCTTGCCAGGTCTGCCCGCCGTCGGTGGACTTATGGACCACGCCGGCCCAGCGGTTTCCCTGACCGACGAAACTTCCGCCGATATAGACCACGTTGGCGTTGCGGGGGTCCACAGTGATGATGTTGTCGTAGTTGCATTGGCTGCTGCAATAATTCGGGGCGTTGGACAGTTGCGTCCAGGTCTGCCCATGATCTGTGGACTTGAAGATGACCCCCCAAGGCTGAACTTGCCCCCCCACATTCACCCTGGCTGCCAGCCCCGCGTAGATGGTTCCCGAACCGGCCCCTTTGCCGATGCCCAGTTCAATGCGCACGTATCCCCGGTCGGGGAAGTTCGGCACAGGCGCCCAGCTATTGCCGCCATTGGTCGTCTTATAGATGCCGCCGCTGGCAAAAGCAGCATACAGAACCTGTGGGTTCGTGTCCTCCATGACCAGGTCGGAGAAGCCGTAACACGTCTGGCTGCATTGCAAGAGGGCCTCCCAACTGTTGCCGCCGTTGGTGGAGCGGAAAACACCGGCGAGAGCGGTGTTCTTGCCGAGATAGAAAAGGGGATGGGCCGTGGCAACATAGAGGAGATTTGAGTTGCCGGGGTGGATGATGATGGAGGTAATCACCATGCCGGCAAATTCGTTTTGGCCCAGCGTCGTCCACGACTGCCCGCCGTTGGTAGATTTCAGGAGGCCGGTGCCGTAGTAGCCGGTAATCTCGCCTGTACCCGCGTAGATGATGTTGGGATTGGCCGGATCAAGGGCCAGAGAAAAGATGGAAAAGGACGGCAGGTTATCGGTGAGCGGTACATAGGTATTGCCACCGTCGGTGCTCTTCCAGATGCCGCCGGTGGCCGTACCTACGTACATGATGTTGGGGTTGGTGGGATGAAAGGCGATGGCTTTGGCGCGCCCGCTGACGTTGGTACGCCACACTTCACAATCGGTCTGGCCGCAACTGGCGATGCCGATGAGCCCCTGTTGAATCGGCGCAGGGCCGATGCTGGTCCAGGCCTGTTCCGGCGATTGGCTGGCGAGCATCCGTTGGGCCTGCCGTGCTGCTTTGAGGTTGGCATCTGGGGGATGGTGTCCAGAGGATAGGCCCGCTGCCGCCAATACCAGTTCATACGGCGGACGTGCCCTCCTCCCCCCTCGCCTTCTTCACCCTCGCCTTCCTCCATCCATCTTCACCTCTTCCCCGGCCACAGGCTGCTGAACCGGCCGTACAAGGAGGTCACCCTCGGAGCGAAAGGCATCGCCATGGCAGACGGCGCAATCCTGGCCCGCTCCATGGTCCAAGACCGTGTCGGCGGGGATTTCCGCGAAAGGAGATAGTCCGGAGACCAACATTGGTTTAGGTCGCGTCCATGCCTTGTAGTCAACGAACGCGAGGGAGGTGAGAACCGACAGGGTCAACAAGAAAGCCAGAAGCGGCCACCTGCTGGTGTGGTCTTTCTCCAACATCTTTGCCCTCCTCCATGGGGAACGCCGATGCACGGCAGGAGAATATCGCTACCGACGAGGAGTACAAATTGCGAGGCAGACATGACAATTATACCAGATTTTGCCGGATGAGAAAATCCGCCTGAACTTCGGACATAAGTTTGGCATTGCGGGAGCACCCGGCAGCCGCGCAGGCCGACTTCGTTCCCTCTGCCCTTGCCGACGCCAATGTCATCGGTTCCGGCCACCTGCCCGACCCCATGTCCGCACATCAAGTTTTTGCAGAACGCCCAGTCAGTGCTATACTGTAACTCTATGCCGAGGTCGTGACGGCGATCCACCAATTCGTTGCGGAGATTCTGCCTGCGTGACCCTCATCTTTGCTCTGTATCTCGGCGCGGCGCTCCTCCTCGCGCTTTATGGGATGCACACCCTTCTTCTCACCTTCATCCGTTGGCGCTATCGGCCTAAGGCCACGGTGCCCCCGTCGCCGACGGCAACGCCCGATGTGACCGTGCAACTTCCCATCTACAACGAAGCTCACGTCATCCAGCGGCTGATAGATGCCGTTGCCTCCCTTGATTGGCCGCGCGAGCGGCTGCATATCCAGGTGCTGGATGATTCCGATGACGAGACGACCGCGCTGGCCATGGCCGGCGCGGAGAAATGGCAACGCGCGGGGGTGGACATCGCCGTAGTGCGACGCCCGACGCGCGCGGGCTACAAGGCAGGCGCGCTGGCACACGGGCTGTTGACGGCAAAAGGCGAGTTTATCGCCATCTTTGATGCCGATTTCGTCCCCTCGCCCGACTTCCTACGGCGCACGGTTCCCCATCTCCTGGCCGACCCTCGCGTGGGGTTCATCCAGACGCGTTGGGGGCATCTGAACGCGGAGGAGTCGCCCCTGACCCGGGCCCAGGCGTTGGCGTTGGACGGGCACTTCGTCGTGGAACAGGCCGCGCGACAAGCCGCAGGCTGGTTCATCGGGTTTAACGGCACGGCGGGCATCTGGCGACGATCCTGTATCGCCGATGCCGGAGGCTGGCGATACGACACGCTGGCCGAGGATTTAGACCTCAGTTACCGGGCGCAACTGCGCGGTTGGCGCGGCCGCTACCTGGGCGATGTGGTTTCGCCCGCAGAAGTACCACCGCAACTCCTTGCGCTCAAACGGCAACAAAGCCGTTGGGCGCAAGGTTCCATTCAATGCCTGCGCCTGCTCGCCGGTCCTGTGTGGCGTTCTGGCCGCCCGCTGGCCCTGCGCCTGGCTGCGCTCCTGCATCTTTCCGGCTATCTGGTGCATCCGCTGATGCTCATCCTTCTCCTGACGACGCTGCCGCTGCTGTGGAGCGATGCAGGCGCGCGTTGGCCCCTGGCCTACATGAGCCTGGCAAGCCTCGGCCCACCGCTCCTGTACGCGACGGCCCAGAGGGAGTTGTACCCGCGCGGCCGCTGGCTACGCCGTTACGCGTTTTTGCCGGTGTTGGTGTTTATCGGCACAGGGGTCGCCTTAAGCAACGCATGGGCAGTGTGTCGGGGGCTACGCGCTCCGGGAGGCACGTTCAAGCGCACACCTAAGTTCCGGCGCGAAGGGCAGCGCGGAGGCTGGCTGGGCCAACGTTACAAATTGCCATTAGAGGGAACCGTCGCGGGCGAGATACTGCTGGCCCTCTACGCGCTGGCTGCGGTCGGCGTCGCCGCGGCGCGGGCGCACTATTGGGCTATCCCCTTCCTCGCGCTCTACGTGGGGGGCTTCGGCCTGGTGGCGGGACTGGCGCTGTGGCAAGCGCGGCCGGCGCGAGAGAAGAAAAGAAGCGGCGCGCCCGTTACGTCGCAGCCGCTCCTCAGTGGCGAAAAAGCGTAGGATCGTTTACCTAATTCTGCCTGTGGCATCGTTCCCCCAGGTTGAGCGGCCCCTACGCGTTGCAATCCTTAACGAATGCCCGGCTTCTCGGCAGTTTATCTTACTGCCAAGGCTATCTCTGGGGAACCGGCCCTTCGTCTAATACCGGGATGGGCCCCGATGGCGCCGGTATGACGAAGGGCTCCTCCGGCACTTCGCCCAGCATCTCCAGTTCGCCTTGCAGGAACGCGCCTTCATCCAGCAGGAACGACGCAACTTTGATTTTGCCCCAGATGCGGCCGCTTGCCAGGAGTTCCACCCGCTGTGCCTCAATGCTCCCTTTGAAGGCTCCGGCGACAGACACGGTGCGCGCGCGAATGTCGGCCATGATCTTGGCCGATTCGCTGATCAGCACGTTGCCCAACGTCTCAATAGAGCCGCCTTCCATTGTGCCGTCCAGCCGGATGCTGCCATCGCAGCGGATGTCGCCGGCAAAGGTGGCACGGGGGCCCAAAATGACCTCAATCTGATCGGGCTCCGGACGTTTCTCTCTGCCGATTCCGAACACGATCGTCTCCTTCGTGAAAGGTGTCCTACCTGGGAACGCCGGCAGCGTTATGAGCCGCTACGCTGGCGAGCGCGGGCCTGCGCGATGGCTTGGCGTTCCTCTTCGCTCAGGTGCATCGCTTCCCAGGCGTGCAAAGCGCGAGCATAGATGCGCGTGCCATCCCGACTGTGGAGCGATGTGATCAGCGCGCCGTCGCCGTGGGCGTCGGTCAGGGCCAGGGTGAAACTCTGGTCGCCACCGGTGTTGGTAAAAGGGTTAAAGCGCACGATCCCCAGGTGTTGCAGATGATACTCCGACGCACGCTGCAAGGTGTGCAACGCGGCGTCTATCTCCTCCATGCGCGCCGTTGCCGCGCGCACCTGTTCCATATGATGCAGAAGTATCTGCTCCAGGCTGTTCCCCTTCGCGCCTTGGGTCAGCCGCGCATAGATGGTCTTCAGGCGACGGAGTTCGCTGAACGTGACCATCTGCCAGACGGCCAGGCACAGCAAGAGAACGATCAAAACGAGCACGAGAAGCCCGGCGTTGGCTTGCACGAGCGAGAAGAAGCTGATCAACGGCATCTCCTAACTATGTCAGAAAGGCTGTACCAGAGGGCCGACAGTGATCCCTTCGTGAATGCGACGGATCGCATCGGCCAGAAGCGGTCCCACCGAGACGACGCGCACCTTCGGATGTTGTTTCTCCGGCGGCAGAGGGATCGTGTTGGTGACGACCAGCTCTTTGATGATCGGATTATCCAGCTTGGCGAGGGACTTGCCTACCAACACCGGATGAGTGATGGCGAGGTAGATTTCCGGACGTGCCCCGGCCTCTATCAAGGCAGGCAGTTCATCAATGATGCTTCCCCCCGCGATCACATCGTCAATCACGATGGGGATTTTATCTTTGATATCGCCCACCACATGGGTCACGCGCACGCCTCCTCCATCCAGGTGTCGCTTGTACATCAGTACCAAGGGCAGACCCAGAAACTCGGCGTATTTGCCCGCGTGCTTGGCGCGTCCCACATCGGGCGAGACGATGGCCGCGTTGCGGAACCGCTCGCTGCGGAAGTGCTGCGCCAACACGGGGATGCCGGATAGGGGGTCCACCGGCACGGTGAAAAAGCCCTGAATGGCGGGAGAGTGAATATCTACATAAATGACGCGGGTGACGCCCAAGGTCTCCAGCATCGTCGCCACCACGCGCGCGCTGATGGCCTCTCGCCCCCGCGCCATCCGATCTTGGCGCGCGTAGGGGAAATAGGGCACCACCACGGTGATGCTGTGCGCCGAGGCGCGGCGAAAGGCATCCACCAGCAGAAGCAATTCCATCAAATGATCGTTTACGGGCGCCGGGCAGGGTTGTATGAGGAAAATATCCTGGCCCCGCACCAGATCGTCAATCATGACGTGCGTTTCGGTGTCGGGGAACCTCTCAATGGTGCAACGCCCCAGACGCGTGCCCAGGATGGCCGCGACTTCTTCTGCCAACGGACGGTTGGCGCTACCGGCGAAAACGCGCAGTTGGTGTGTAAGCATATGGGTTGCCTGAATGGCATTATATGCCAACCTGGCGCATGGGTCAAACAGAGAGGGGGTGGTCAGTGAGGTTGAGCACGCCTTCGGCCCTTTCTCCGCCGCGCAGAGGAGGGTATCTAACTGCCAACCCTCCTGTTCCATTTCAGGGGCGGACAGTTTTATGAACCCGGCGCTCGCGATGGAGGCGCAAGGGGTACAACGGGCTTCCCACCGCCAAGACCTCTCTTCTCCCCCCCTTTATCCCCCCTCCTCTCCCCGATTCGGGGAGAGGAGGGGGGAGGGGGTGGAGAGAGGTTATATGAGGCACATCCCCATACCCCTGTGCGGGGACGAAGCCCCCGCCGCCCCCATCAAAGCGAAAACCGTCCGCCCTTCAACCTGTTCCATAGGGAGGGTTGGCAGTGGCATTGGGATCATCTCAAGATGGCCAAGGGAACCTACGGCTTTGCGCGTCCGTTGGCTCCGTTCGTCTTCCCACGCAGGTAGTCAATCATCGGCTGCGTGACCAGCGGCACCACGTCGCCGATCATGTGCGGCATCAGGTTATCCATCACCTGGGGCATCAGAATCGGCATCTGCTCGGCCATGTAGTCCGGCATGGGGATGCGCTCGGCCACCCGCGCCAACATCGTCGGCATCACCTTCGGCATCATCAGCGGCAGGAGGCGCGGGAAGAGGACGGGGAACATCGGTTTCATCAGTTCCAACGCCCCGGGGATCTTGCCCATCAACCGCATCATCGGCCCCATGCCGAAGGGCATGGCATCAATCAATTGCGGCCACATGGTTCCCATGAGGTCGGCGAAGCCCTGCGGCGTCATCAGCGCGATCATCGCCTCAAAGACGGCCCACTGGCGTCGCACCTCCGGATTCGGGTCGGGGAAGTCGTAGCCCAAAGCAGATGAAGCGAAGCGCGCCAGGTCCACTACTTCCACCGGCACCTGTTTCTTATCGGCAGAGACCCGCAGTTGGAACTCGCAGCAAGGGCAGAGGGCCAACACTTTCTCCGCGCCCGCCTCTACGGCTTCATCTAGCCTGATTTTGCCGATGTCGGCGGCTACGGGCGGCTCCTTGATCAGGGTCAACACGGAACCGCAACAATGGGCGTTCTGGCGGTTGTGGCTCATCTCCACGAAGTTGACGTTCGGAATTGCCTTGATGACATCGCGCGGCGGCTCATAGACGCCGGAGACGCGCCCGATGTGGCACGAGTCGTGCCAGGTGACGGTCGTCGGCTGCATGGCATTGGCCGGAAACTTGAACTCGCCCGATTTGATCTTTTCGGAGACCAGTTCGCTGTAGTGTTTGGCAGTGATGCCGTACTCTATGCCGAGCTTCTTAGCCCACGTGGGATAGACCTGACGCCACATCATGTCGCAGGCCGGGCAGGAACTGATAACCGTATCGGCGCCCGCGTCCTTCACCGCCTGGATGTTTTTCTTCATCGTCTCCACAAAAAGGTCCCACTTGCCTGCCACCAGCATCGGCGTAGCGCAGCAGGATTCCTTCTCACCCAGATAGGTGAAGTCCACACCGGCGGCATCCAGAAGGCGGACGCTTGCCATGCCGATGTCGTTCTCCACGTAACTGGCGGTGCAGCCGGCGAAATAGACGTTCTTCGCCTTGTGTTCCGGCCCGTGCTTCGGCAAAAGGTCTTTCGGGAACCAGGCGGAACGATCCTTGCGGTATCCGGCCCAGATGTCGCCTTCGGCCCTGAGCGCAGCCGCCATCATCTCAAAGGGCGGGAAGGTCATTCGCTTGTCTTCGTTGATGAGTTGGCCCCGCAGTTTCATCCACGATGACTCGATGGGGAGCGCGGCCGAGCAGCGGAGGTTACACATCTCGCAGGTGGTGCAGACGAGCATCGTATCCACCATGAACTGGTCCCAATTCTCGCGCCCCTCCATGTATTCTCGTAACCAATACCATTTGCCGCGTGGCGTCTGGCTTTCCCAGCCGCGCCCATAGAACTGGTCGCACTCGTCTATGCAGTAGCCGCACTGAGAACAGGAGTAGGCATACCAGGCTACATCCGCCGGGATATCGCGCACCGGCTTCGTGGGCCGCTCACCGACCTGAGTGATGACGTAGTTGCCGAAGGGCCGAATCAGCGGTTCAAAGGTGTTGGCGACGCCGAGGGCGAGGCCGGGGAGCCCGTTGCCGATGACCTTGCCGGGATTCATGAGTCCCTTGGGGTCCACCTGCTTCTTGAAGGCATCCAACTTGCTCGCGCGGTCGCTGCCCAATACCTGCCGTGCCTTCTTGCTGAAGTAGAGGCCGGTGCTGTAGGGCCGACCGCCGTGCTTCTCGGCAATTTTCATCAGCGTCATCACCAGGCCGAAGACGAAGTTATAACTGAACTTGCGCTGGTCGCTGGGGATGAAGCCCAGGATGACGACTTCCGGCTTTCCGTTCGTTCCCTGGCGGATGACAACGCCTTCCTTGACCAGCGGCTGGTCAATCTTGCGCTCTATCTCGGTCATCACGTCGCCCAGCGCGGTCAGCGGGATGACAACCTCAGCCGGGACCAATGAAGGCCCCAGCCGCTTGACCACCATCAATTTGAAGCGGTTCTTCCATTCGTGCTCGGCGATGCGCTCGCTCAAGATCTCGGCCTCGCACGGCTTGAGGATTGCTGGCAATTTGCCCATGACCGCCTCGTGATCCTTCTTGCGGAAGGCCAAGGTCATGATGTAGGCAGCCGGCAGGAGTACGCGCTCCTCTACGGGGTGGCCGTAATGTTCCATCAATGGCGCGCGATTCTTCAGTTCGGCCATCTTAGGGTTGATGAAAACGAGAGACCAGATGGGAAGTCCGGCGGCGATGATGGCCTCTACCAACTTTTGCAAATCGTAAGGATTGGGGCAGCCGATGGCGACCACGTCCAGCTCTTCCAACGGCTGCACCTTGAGGGTGAGCCGGCTGATGAAGCCGGTGATGCCTTCGGCGTCGGCGATGACGTCCAGGTCGCTACCGGTGAACTCGCGCACTTCGCCGGTGGGCAGAACGACCCGCGCGCTGAGGACGTTTTCACGATACCAGCCCGCCTCGTAGGAGCCGATGCCCGCGCCGCCCTGGGCCAGCCAGCCTCCGGCGGTGGAAGATGGGTAGCTCGTAGGGTAGAGGCGCAAGGTCAGGCCGTGCTTCGCCAGTTCCCTATCCAGTTTTTCCCACACCACGCCGGCCTCTACCGTTGCCGTTTGTGCCTCGGCATCAATGGCAATGATCCGCTTCAGGCGATAGAAATCTACGACGATGCCCTGCTTGACCGGGATGACGCCGCCATAGCCGGAGGAGCCTTTGCCGCGCGGCGTCAGGGGGATGTTGTTGGCCGCTGCCCAGCGGACTAACTCCACCAGTTCCGCCTCGCTCTCCGGTTGCACCACCGCATCCGGCACGGTGTTGCCGATGAGCGGCTTGAAGAGGCTGGGCATGGCGGCGATGTCATGCCCGTACAATTTGCGCTCTACCTTGCGGAACGAGACGCGGCTGCCGAATTTGCCTTCCAGCCACGTCTTCTGTTGCGAGTTTATTGTGCTCATGTTCTCTCCTCTTAAGATTGCTGTAGCAGATTTCTAGACCGTATGAGGCTCCACCAGAACCTCCGCGAGGGCCGCGCTCTCGGCCAGATGCTCGGCCAACACCTGCCGCAAAAGGTCAAGGGCCGCGATCACGCGCCGATCGGCCAGCGAATAGACGACGTTGGCCCCCTGCCGCTCCGCATGCACCAGCCGATGGTCGCGCAGGGTTTTTAGGTGGCGAGATACGGACGATTGCGGCAGGTTTAAGAGTTCAGTCAGTTCGCTCACATTGTGGGGCTGATCTGCCAGTTCATAGAGAATGGCAATGCGGGTGGAGTCGGAGAGGGCGCTGCACACGCTGGCGTGCAGGTGCTGCAACTCTTGCGCCAGCCTGGCCCGTTCATCGGCTTGCATGATCCAACTCCTCACGTTCTAGTGGATATGAGCATATCCGCAATTCCGCATATCCTCATATCATTGTGAATGATACCACAAGCCAGGCGGCGCGAGTATGATTTGCGTCATATTGGGCCGCGAGCGCCGGCCCTCGCGAGGCGAGACGGCCTCTGCCGCCCCGGCAAGCGACCCCGAATGACTTTTCAAGGTTCTTTCCAGGGGGGGCGAACTTCGGTTCTCCGGCAGCGGCATTGGGGGCTGAATTGTCTTTCGCCTCGCTTCGTGCGATAATGGGGCCATGCTCACAGCCGTATCCTGCCCGCCATTCTCCCGTTTGTCTTGTTGAGACCGCCGACATGAACGACGTCTGCTCCGACGCCGAAATGATCCAGCTCATCCAGGGGGCCCAACGCTGGGAAACGGCGGCTGTCGACCGTCTTTACGATCTCTATGCCGACAAGGTATTCCGTTACATCTGGTATCGCGTCGGCAACCGGGAGACCGCCGAGGACCTGACAATGGATGTCTTCCTTCGCCTCCTGGAGCATATACCGGCCTTCCGTCTCAACCGCGAGCGTCCGGTCTCCTCCTTCTCGGCCTGGCTCTTTCGTATCGCCAGCAACCGTGTGGTGGATTACTACCGTCGCCAGGGCAAGGGGGAAATGCCGGTAGAGCCGCGCCCGGAGGTGGAGGCAGATTTATCGTTCGCCGAGCGCGGGCAGGCGGTGGTGGAGGCGGATGAGACGGCAGCCGAGTTGCGCAGGGCTATTGCCACCCTGACGGAGGAGCAGCGGCAGGTCATTCTGTACAAATTTGTGGAAGAGATGAGCAACGCGGATGTGGCGAGGCTTCTGGGTAAGAGCGAAGGGGCCATCAAATCCCTGCAACACCGGGCCCTTGCTGCCATCCAACGAGCGTTGCGTTTGCCCTTGACAAGGAAGACCTAGTGGAGATCGCGGCTATCCTGGACGATTGCATTGAGCGCTTACGCCGGGGCGAGGCTATGGAGACCTGCCTGGCCCGTTACCCTGGCCGCGAGCGAGAATTGGAGTCGCTGCTGCGCGTGGCCGTGCAGCTGTATGATGCGCCGCGCCCTCGCCTCTCTATTGCCAGCCGTGTCGCCATGCAGGAACGCCTGCATAGGGTCATAGCAGGCAAAGAGCCACTGCGTGTCCGCCGTCCTCTGTGGGGGCGATTGCCTATCTCGTTGCCACGCCCACGTTTCGCCTTCGCCTATGCCGTCCTGGTTGTCATCATCCTGCTGGGCGTCAGCCTGACCAACCTTGCTGCCAACAGCTTGCCCGGAACTCCCCTTTACACGGCCAAGCGTGTGGCAGAGGATGCTCGCCTGGCTCTGACATCGGGGGCGGCCCAACGGGCTATGCTGCACCTGGAGCGGGCGCAAAAACGGCTGGCCGAGCTGGAGCGATTGTTTGCCGAAGGGCGCTATGATGCCGAGGCGTTGGCCGCCATGCAAAACGAGACCGGGCAAGCTTTTGTGGAGATCGCTCGTGTCGGCGGGACACGACGGAGCGAACTCCTGGGGCAATTCCTGGCGGTGACGCGCGCCCAGCGCGCGGCCCTCTCTGCGGCAGCAGAGAGACAGGCCGACCCCGTTGCCCGCCTGGCTTTAGAGACGGCCGCGGCGGCAGCCGCGCGCGCGGAAGCGTGGGCCGACTATGCCATACAAGAGCCGGAGGTACTCGTGCCCGTAGCGCAAGGCACACCGCTGCCCGAAGGCCTTCCACCTGTGCCCACAACGACCGAGACGGCAGTCGCAACGGCATTGCCAACCCATACTCCTACTGCCACGCGCACGCCCACACGAGTGGAGCCTACGCCCACCTTTACGCGCACGAACACGCCCACTACCTTACCGCAGGAGACGTCCACGCCCGTCCTGCCATTGACTCTGACGAGCACCCCCACCCCCACGCCATCGCTCGGCCTGCCCACGCGCCGGCCAACTGGCCCGACGAACACGCCGACTAAGGAGCCGACCCCCACCGCAGGGGCAACGACGTTGCCTGCTCCGGCCACCCAGTCCCCACCGCCGACCAGGACGCCGACGCCCAGGCCCACCGCGACATTCAGCTCTACACCGCGGCCCACTGCAACGCCAAGGCCCGAGCCCACAACGCCCAAACCGACCTTTACCTGGACACCGCGCCCGACGGCAACGCCGAGCCACACATGGACGCCATCTCCCACCCTAACCCCCACGCGCACGCGGATTCCGACCCGCACACCCATCTGGGCGCCCACGCGGACGCCAACCCGCACGCCGCGTTTGCGGACGCCGAAGCCGACGGATACCCTCAAACCGACCTCCACACCGACGCCGGCACCTACGCTGACCGACACACCGCACGCGCAGTTTGAAACCCCTACACCGGACCTGATGCCGCGCGCAACGCCGCCTCCGACCTGGCAACGACCGCCTGGGACGCCAACACCTACAGCGCCGGGGGAGCCGCGCTTCACGCCAAGGCCCACGCAGGAGCCCAACCGGACGCCATGGCCTCTGGAGACCTATGTCGCCATCTATTATTAGACGCCTCTTCCTTCTTTCCCTGTTGTTTATTGTGCCCTTTGCTTCTACTCCATCCGTCCGGCAGGCCAGCGGCTTCATGGCCGTACCGCTGGCCTGCCAGGAGATCATCGTCAATGGTGGCTTTGAGGCCGGTACCGCGCCCTGGGTAGAAACACCCGGCGGCAACTACCACATCATCAGCGATTATAACCCGCGCCCCAACTCCAACTATAGTGCCTTTTTCGGCGGCACCAATCTGGCGGTAGATGACCTGTATCAGACGGTGACCGTTCCCGCCTGGGCAAATAGCGTAGAACTGAGTTATTGGTGGTTCATGGAAACCTTTGAGGTTGTGCATCCCGCCGATTTCATGACGGTGACCGTGCGCAGCACGTCGGGGGCCGTCTTGAGGACGCTGGCAACCATCAGCGACGGCGATGAGGCGGGCGATTGGTTCCAATCTCGCTTTGACCTGCGCGCCTATGCCGGGCAGACGGTGCGCATCGGCTTCCATAGCGTGACCGATCTGGCCGATTCAACCAGTTTCTTTGTGGATGATGTAAGCCTGTTAGCCTGTAGTGAGACGCCGACGCCGACCACCACAGCATCTGTGACGCCGACCTACACGCGGACGCCGACGCCGACCCGCACCCCGACGCGCACGGCAACCCGCACGCCGACGGCCACGCGGACGCCACCCCGCACCGCCACCATCACCGTTTCGCCAACTTCACGACAGCGAGAGTTTCTGCCGTTGATTCTGCGGAGACATTAGCAACAAAAATACGGAGGGGGGGCCAGCGTAAACGAAGCCGTATCTTTCTGCGCCCCCTTTCGTTTGGAAGGATAGAAGTCCCGCGCTGACAGGCGCGCGGGAAAGACCGAAGTCACAGAGGTACGGGGCAGCCCCGAGGCTTCAGATGCCTGAGGCAAGGGGGCTGTGAGCATGGGGCCCATTGTTTTGGGGCGTTGTCGGGCTCTGCGGTCAGCTTGGGGTTGCTTCGAGGGAGGGCCCCCCCTCGAGCCAACCTCCAGGCTGCCCGCAGGGCCCGCCCCCCGCCACACTCTCATCCTCCCCTGCGCGGGGAACAAAGGAGCGTTCCCATGAATCCCAAGCATCTGCTGGCGCCGCAACGGATGACAAAACCGCTGCGGTGGTTGTTAGCAACGATACTGACCGTTCTTCTGGCCGGCGCGTTGATCCTCTCGCCTGGCCCGGCTATGGCGGGGCCCTCCCTCCAAACGACAACCGACGATAGCCCGTCCGTATGGGATTCTACCGACGAACCGCTGGTGGTCAACGAAGTTCGCTTTGCCGGTGTGATCACCTCGGTCCCTACCGGTCTTATGGGCGATTGGATCATCGGCGGCAAGACGGTGCACACCGACGCCACCACGCGCATAGATCAACATCGTGCGCCTGCTCAGGCAGGTAATTGGGCGGCGGTGCGCGCGCTGAAACTGGACGATGGCTCTCTGTTTGCTATGCGCATTGACGTCTTGCCTCCCATTGTGCGGTTGGAAGGCCCCATCCTCAGCATGGACGACACGGCAGGGGTGTGGAACGTCGCCGGGCAGCAGATCAGAATCAATAGCGAAACCCGTATCAACGAGCGCATGGGGCCTGCGGTAGTGGGGGCCTGGGTGGAAGTGCAAGCCCAGGAGCAGAGCGATGGGAGCCTGTTGGCCTTGCGCATCGCCGTCATTGAGCCGAAAGAGGACATCAGCGGTTTTGGTGCTATCCAGGAGGTGGCTGTGGATCATTGGGTTGTGAGCCGTATGACCTTCAGCGTCGGCGTGAGCACCACCATCCGCGGCCCGGCTGAAGCAGGTTTGTTGGCCCGTTTCCACGGCTCTCTACAGGATAACGCCCTGGTCGCGGAAGGCATCCGGGTTGAGTGGCGGGAGGCCGAACGCCCCCATCTGGAGCCGGTGGTCTTCCAGGGGATCATAGAGTCCCTACCCACAGGCGGCCTCATCGGCGAGTGGGTTGTCAGCGGTCGCCATGTCATGGTGGATGCCAGCACGGAGATCAATCAAAGCAAGGGGCCGGCAGAAGTCGGCGCATCGGTGCACGTGGAGGCGATGCGGCAAAGCGACGGTTCGCTGCTGGCGACCCGCATTGTGGTCCTGGCGCGGCCCGATCTGGCCTTGGTGCACTTCAAGGGCGTTATCAAATCTATGCCTGCCGATGGCTTCGTCGGCGAGTGGATCATTCACAACGACGACGGCGATCACCCTGTGCAGGTGAGCGAGCGAACCTGGATAGATGAACACGCGGGCGAAGCGAAGGTAGGTGCACCGGTTCAGGTAGAAGCATTACGGCGCGCGGATGGATCGCTGTGGGCCTTGCGCATCAAGGTCATAGGCGACGGCGCCGCCCATGTGGTGCGCTTCCGCGGCCCTATCCTTTATCTGCCGAACGACCCTAACTTCATCGGTACCTGGCTGGTAGGTACGCAGCGCGTGGTCGTGACTTCAAGCACGGAGATTGACCAGACCGAGGGCGCGGTTCGCCTGGGCGCGTGGGTAGAGGTGGTCGGCACGCAAAAGAACCATGACCCGGTGCAGGCACTGCGTATTAAGGTCTTGGCCCGGCCCGAAGTCCCGCCAACCATAACCCGCACGCCGCGGCCGACCCCCACGCCGCGCCCCACCCGTACACCAACCCCGACACGCACGCCGCGCCCGACCGTGACGCCGGTGATGCAAAAGGTGGAATTTGAGGGGCGCATAGAGAGTCGCCCGCGAGAACGCATCGGCCTCTGGCGCATCGCCGGGCGCGACGTCATGGTGACAATGCAAACGGAGATAGATCAATCGCATGGCCCCGCCGAGGTAGGAGCGTGGGTCAAGGTGGAAGGCTGGCAGGTGACCAACACCGGCCCGGTGATGGCCCGTGAGATCAAGGTAAAAGCACCGCCTAGCCCTTGAGCATCCTCTAGATAGAAAATAAACGAAACCGCCGGAGCCTCTGCGGGCTCCGGCGGTTCGTTATACCTACCCCCCGATAACAGACGGGTATTATCTTGCTCTCACAAGCCGCGATCCTCGGGCTACGGTTCTCCGGCTTCTATCTTACCGCGATAGACTCTGCTGTGCGATGAAGGACGAGAGGACGACCTCAGGCAGCGAACGACATTGGCTGGCGGACGAGACGCTGACTCTGACGGTTACGGCTCGCTTCCAGATAAGCCTGCACCATCTCACGGCTGTAGCGTCGATGGCCGCCAGGCGTGCGGAACGGCGTCAACCCTCCCTGCCGCTCAATCAACTGTAAGGTGGACAGGCTGACATGCAGAAAAGCCGCCGCTTCGCGCGCCGTCATCAGGGCGTTGCTCTGATGCTCCATGCCTTTGCCTCCTTGATAAGCTAAGAACCAGCGCGAAATAGAGAGAATGATACAGAAATCATCTGAAACAACATTCTCACAACTGAAGCCGGAAGTCAATGGGACTGCGGTACTATTCAGGATGGTCGGCCAGCCTACTTGTTTGCGTCCGGCCTTTACGCTATAATGGCTCCACCATGCGATTCCGACCGTTTCTCCGGCGACAAGTTCTGGGCGGCGCGCTCTTGCTCGGAGGGGCGGTGCTGCTCCTCTCCGTCGGGGCGAGCCTGGCTTACCGACAGTGGCAAGACTGGCAGTTCGCCAAAGCGGTGGCCGTTGCACCGACCAGGATCGTGGTGACCGCGAGAGTCTCTCTGCCGACCGTAGCCGTTCCTACTCTGCCCCTAACGGCCACGCCGGAGCCGCCAACCGTGGCAGCGATCGGCGCGCCCTCGGTATTGCCTGACATTGGCGAGGAAGGAACCCCTGAACCGGCATCGGCTCAGAACCAACCGGCAGGGCCCACGGCTACGCCGGTTATCACGCCCATCCCGCCCTCGCCGACGCCTCTTTTATCGCCCACATCGCCGCCTACGCCGTCGCCTACTCCTATCCCATCATCACTGCCTGTGCGTCTGGTGATGCCCTGGCTCGGTCTGAATGTACCGGTGGTGGAGATGTCGTGGCAGGTGAAGGATACGCCGGATGGCCCCGTCAGCGAGTGGGTGGTCCCCGATAATGCCGCGGGCCACCACGTCAATAGTGCCAGCCTGGGCGAGGTCGGCAACGTCGTCATCTCCGGCCACAACAACATCAAAGGGAAGGTCTTTAAACCCATCAGCGTCGCCTTTGACCCCAAACAACCCGATAAATTCCTGGGTGAGCAGATCCAGGTTATCGCAGCAGACGGGCGAACCTTCAACTATGTGGTCAAGACCGTTTACTTCTTTCTGGAGAAGGGAGCGACGCTGGCCGAGCGCCAGGCAAACGGGCGCGTCATGGATGCCACTTCGGAACCGATGCTCACCATCATCACCTGTTGGCCGCCCAGCAGCAACACGCACCGCATCGTCATTCAGGCCGCGCTGGATACACGCGAGCAGTTGGATAGCGGCATGAGGCCGTAGGGTATCTCTTCTCCCCCTGCGCTCCTTCCTCTCCCCACGATTTTATTTCAGGAATCGGGCGAGTTCCTGTAGCGCATCACTTCAAGTCAATCCACTCCGCGGCTATCTTGGGCAGTTTCGCCAATGGCCCGCGTTGCACCGTGCATTGGGGGAGCGATTCCACGAATAACTGTCCGTAGGATTTGCTCTGGATGCGCCGGTCCAGCACGACAACCACCCCGCGGTCGGTCTGGCTGCGGATGAGCCTTCCAAACCCCTGCCGGAAGCGGAGGATGGCATCGGGAACCGAATACTGGTTGAAGGGGTCCTCCATAGATTCGGCGCGGGCCGCGAAGATGGGATCGGTAGGGACGGCGAAGGGGAGACGGACGATCACCAGGCAACTGAGGGCCTCGCCCACCACGTCAATCCCTTCCCAGAAACTGCGCGTGCCCAAAAGCACAGAGTTCGGCGTGGTGCGGAAATTCTCCAAGAGTTGCCTTCGCGAGGAGCCGTCACCCTGCTCATAAACAACGATGTCTTCGTCGGCCAGGAGCGGCGCGATGGCCTGAGCCGTGCGGCGCAACTGGCTGTGCGAGGTAAAGAGGACGAGGGTGCGGCCCCGCGTCGCCTTACACAAGGCGATCAGGGTGCGCTCTACCGTCTGCTGGTAGCCGGGGGTGTTCGGCTCCGGCATATCGGTAGGGAGATACAGGAGGGTGGAAGCCTCGTAGTCAAAGGGCGAACCGACCGTCAAGGTGCGCACGTCGTACGCGTTCAGGCGCGAGCAGATAAAGTTGAAACTTCCCGCCGTGCGCAGCGTGGCCGAGGTCATGATGATGGTATCTTTCTTGTTCAGCAAATGCTCCTGCACCAGCGGCCCCACATGCAGCGGCGCAGCGTGGAGCGAAACACGCTGGCCGCGCCCGCCCAGTTCCGCCCAATAGACGGACTCAGGCGACGGCGCGCTGACCAGGGCGGTCAGTTGCTCGTGCAGCGTCATCAGTTGCCGAGATACGGCCCCCAGGTCGGCCAGGAGCCCCTCTAGGTCTGGGATGTCGTAAACGTCCAGGTCGGTCAGGAGGCCACGCAGACGGTCTATGCCATTTGACAGGCGGTGCAAGGGTAATGCCGCATTATCCCAGGCGATCTCCACCTGCGACCAGGCGGGCTGCGAGCGGGTCGCGGGGAAGATACGCAGCCGTTGGTCGTAACCCTCGGCACTGGCTCCCTCCTGGTGGCTTTTGACGAACTCGCCCACTTCCTCAAAGAAGGTGTTCAAGCGCGCGCTGGTCTGATCCACCTCTCGTTGCAGGCTCGCCACCATATCGCCGACGTGGGTGAAAGTCTCCGGGGGCAAGACGGGTTTGCAACGGGCCAGCACATCGCCCAAGAGTCCGCCCGCCTGCGCCGCGCCGGGCGGTGAGAGTCTCGCCAGGAGCGCGGCTGTGGAGCCGCGATCCGCCATAAAACTGAGCTGATCGGTGACGGCCTCTTCCAGATGATGCGCCTCGTCTATGATGAGATGCCTGTATTCGGGGAGGACGCGATTTTCCGTGGCGACATCGGCCAAGAGGAGCGAATGGTTGACGATGATGATGTGGGCGCGCTCGGCCTGCCGACGGACGCGATAGAAGAAGCATCGCCCCTTTTGTTCCTGCGTGCAGCGCTCCGTCGTGCAGCCGTCCGGGTCCACCGCCACTTTGGCCCATACTGCCCGATCCTGATCGCTTGGTAGGAAAAGCTCGGCCTGATCGCCGGTGGTGGTCGTCGGCAGCCAGACGAGGATTTTCGCCAGCACTCGCAGTTCATCGGGCGAAAGGCCGTGCGCGTTGCGCAGCGCGTTCAGGCGACGCGGGCAGAGATAGTTGCTGCGGCCTTTGACCAGCGCGACCTTGAAGGGAGCGGAAGAGTCGGGAGCAGCCGGGTCGCCGATGCCAAGCACCCGTTGTAACAGGGGCAGGTCTTTATGATAGAGTTGGTCTTGCAAGTTGATGGTGTTGGTGGAGACGACCACCCGCGTCTGGTTGCGCAGGGCGTAGAGGATGGCCGGGATGAGATAGGCTACCGACTTGCCCGTACCGGTTCCTGCTTCCACCATCAGGTGGTCGCCGTTGTTGAAGGCCTCTGCCACGGCGCGCAGCATCTCTACCTGAGGTGCGCGATGCTCGTAGCCCGGCAAGGCTCGTGCCAGCGCGCCGCCCGGCTGCAACAGGGCCGCCAGTTCGTCCACGTCCAACGGTTCCGGCGGATCGCGCGGGCGCAGGGGGCGGTCGTCGGCAGAAACGACGAAGAGCGGCCCTGCATCTTCATCCTCATCTATGGATGGCGCCCGTCGCAAGCCCTTGCCGAGAGCCCCGGCGCGCCGCTCCAACTCTTGAAAGACCTCCTTCAGCGGCCAATGCCCCGGCGCGGCCAGACGGTTGATCTCCTTCAAGATATGGAGCGGCAGCCGTTCACCTACCTCCAACAGCGCCAGGAAGAGGGCACGGCTCGTTTGCGCGTCTTCCAAGGCCCGGTGGCGCACGGAGACCGGTATCTCTAATCCCTCGGCCAGCGCGCCCAGGTCATAGCGGCTCTGGCGGGGAAGAAGGATGCTGGCGAGTTCAAAGGTATCAATCAAGGGATTGGCGAGGAAGCGACCGCTGGCGCGGAGGAAATTGAGGTCAAAAGCGACGTTGTGGCCCAGGAGGGGGTGATCGCCCACGAAGCGCAGCAGGTGGGGTAAGACCTGATGCAATTCCGGCGCGCCCTTCAGGTCTGCATCGGTCACGCCGGAGAGTTGTTGGATTTTGAAAGGCAGAGGGCGGCCGGGGTTCACCAAGGTGGACCAAGTATCCAGCACCTCGTCGTCACGTCCGTGGGCGCCGGGGCGGAATTTGACCGCGCCGATTTCCCAGATGGTATCTCGTTCGGCGTTGAGGCCGGTAGTTTCCAAGTCCAAGGCCACATAAACGGGGCTCACATCGCGCATTTCTAGGAGGCGTATGCCTCTGAAGAATGTGCTGCTATCATACCCGACGCCGACAGATTTGACAAGCGAAGGGAAGGTGTTAGAATCTGCGCGGAGGGTCCCGCATCGCGAGGAAGTCCCGTTTTGGGGATGGAGGTGAGACCATGCCTAGCGTGACCATTAACCGCGCCACCAAGGCGATGATTTTTGATCCGGACGAAAAGCAGAAGATCAAGGATGCCCTGAAAGGCCGGATGCGCTGGGAGACCGGCGCGAACCGCTGGCTTGCCAATGGCGACCTGGATGAGATCGCGCAGATGCTGCGCGCTGCCGGCTACGAGGTAGAGTTCATCGGGCGCAAGATGTGAGGAGCGAGGAGAGAAAAAGGCCAGGCGGATGCCTGGCTTTTCTTTTACCATGTGACTCGTCACCATGCCACAGCAAGCCTACGCACGCGCAAACGCAACCCTCTTCCTCCTGGTTGCCGTCGGTGTTCTGAGCCTGGCGCTCTACCTCCTTGCCTTCACCCATCCCTACTACCTGCCCCGCACCTATGCCATCGTCCCGCCGGTGGATGTAGGGAAGTTAGCCGACTACTCCACCGAAGCAGGAGCCACCTACTTCGGCGTGGTGTGCGCCCTCTTTCTGGGCTACCTCTTTGCTTGGCTTGGCCTGCGCGGGCTGGATATCGGGCGGCGCGGGCTGGCGGTTGTCCTCGGCTTTGGCTTCCTCTTCAGCGCGGCCCTGATGTTGGTCTATCCCATCACCGCCATTGATCTCTTCGGTTACGTGGCGCGCGGGCGCGTCCTGGGCGTTCACCACGCCAACCCCTTTCTTCATCCGCCTTCCGACTTCCCTGCCGACCCCACCGGGCCCTATGCGGGTGGCTGGATATCCCTCGCCTCGCCCTATGGCCCTGCGTGGGAGTGGCTGGCGGGCATAGCGGCCATCCTGGGCGGTGAGGACTTTCTACGCAGCATCCTCGTCTTCAAAGGCGTCGTGGTGCTGGCCTATGGGCTGGACGCGCTCCTCATCTGGGCGATCCTTTCCCGCCTGAATCCGCAGCAGCGCCTGGGCGGGATGCTCCTCTTCGCCTGGAATCCGTTGGTGCTTCTGGAGACGGCGGCTAACGGCCACAACGATGTGGTGATGCTCTTGCCCGTGCTGCTGGTGGTCCGGCTCATGGCGGGCCACCGGACGTCGGCAACCACCGTTCTGCGCGGCGCGTTGGCCCTGGCGGCGTTGACGCTGGCGGCCTGGGTCAAGTACATCCCCCTGTTGCTGGGGCTTCCGGCGCTGGTTGCCATCTGGCGCGCTCTACCCACCTGGCGGGCCCGCTTGGGCGCGCTCCTGGGCGGGGCAGTCTTGAGCGCGGCGATTACCGTGGCCCTGTGGCTTCCCCTGTGGCCGGGGCTGGACCGGCTCATGGTTATTGAGGAGGCGGGGCGCGTCCTCTTCTCGCCGGCAGCGCTGGCGGTACAGATTCTGATGAAGCAGGGATGGGAAGGAACTCGCGCGGCCAGCCTGGTTGGGCAAATCGCCCTTGCCACCTTTGGAGTAGTCTATCTGATCATCCTGACACGCACGGAGCGAGGCTCTTTGGGGTTCGCGACAAGTGGCCTTGCCGTGCTCTGGGCTTATCTGTTGATCGGCGGGCTCTCTTTCCGCCACTGGTATCCCCTGTGGCTGTTGCCTCTGGCCGCGCTGGTTCCTAAGCCGGTGCTCGTCGCGGGCGCGCTGGTCTTCAGCCTGACGGGAGAGTTATCGCCCGCGTATTATACCTTCGGGTGGGTCTGGTGGGGGCCCAGCATCGGCTGGGATGGGCTGGCCGCCATCGGCATCCCCATCGTCTTCGGCCTGCCGGTGGTGATGGGGCTCATCGTCTGGGCCTGGCAGGGATGGGGGAAGCGGTAAGTCCCATGCCTTGTGAAGTTCTCGGCCCCTTACGGACTCTCGCTTGAGCCCGCGTCCGTGCCATACGGCCCGCGCAGCCTCACGGGGGCAGGAGCCTGCGGGGCGCGTACCCTCATGTTCAGCATCTCCACGAACACCGAAAAAGCCATGGCGAAGTAAATATAGCCCTTGGGGATGTGCACGTCAAAACCCTCGGCAATCAAGGCCACGCCGATCAGGAGCAGAAAACTCAGGGCCAGTATCTTCACCGTCGGATGATCCTGGATGAAGTCGCTGACGGCCCCCGCCGCCAGCATCATGATGCCCACGGCGATCATGATGGCCGCAATCATGACGCCGACTTTGTTCGCCATGCCGATCGCCGTGATGACGGAATCAAGGGAGAAGATGATGTCAAACAGGGCGACCTGCACGATCACCCCGACAAACGAGGCGGCTGCGCGCGCGGTGCGATGCCCTTCCGCCCCTTCCAATTTGTCGTGAATTTCGCTGGTGCTCTTCACCAACAAGAACAGGCCCCCGGCGACCAGGATCAGATCGCGCCCGGAGATCTCATTGCCCAAAATGGAGAACAGGGGCGCGGTGAGCCGCAAGATGACGGACAACGAGAGAAGGAGCGCGATGCGCGTCAGCATCGCCAGCCCCAAGCCCATGACGCGCCCCCGCTCTTGTTGGTGAGGAGGGAGTTTGCTAACCAGGATGGAGATAAAGATGATGTTGTCAACGCCCAACACGATCTCAAGGACGGTGAGGGTCACGAGCGCGGCCCATATCTGAGGGTCGGTCAGCCAGCTCATGCCGATGCCCTTTCTTCCGGCAAACGTTCCTGCGCTAGATGCTCCTGAACTGCCCTGCGTCCATCGGCAATCAGTTCCTCGGCCCGGGCAAAATTCCAGAAGCCGGGGTCTATGCCAGGGCAGAGGCGGATCAGGTGCAGCCGGACGCGGGGATCCCTTTCCACCATCTCTATTTCGCGCTCCACCTGATGGTCTATCATCAGCGAGATGGCATGGATGCTCACGGCAGACATCCCATGCGGAGCATCATCGCCGTTCTCCGTGAAAGAGGGGCAGTTCAGGAGGGCAAAGACCTCGTCCGCGCCCCGCTCAACGGCAACCCGAAGGGGCAAATTAGACACAATCCCCCCATCTATGTAGGCTATTCTATCCACCCGCCACGGGGGGAAGATGGGAGGTATGGCCGTGCTTGCCATCAGCCCATCCAGCAGGCGATCGGCGGGATCGTCACCAAAGACCCAGGGCGCGCCGTCCATCAGGCGGGCAGCCGTGACGTACAGGCGAGGATGGGAGATGTCGCCGAACCGCATCTCGGCAGGCAAGAACTTGCAGATGAAGCGCTGCAGCGCGGCGCTAGGGAGAACGCTCTCTCTGTGCAAAGCAAGTTTCAGCAACATGCTGGCCTGATCCAGGGGTCGGAACATCTGCGGTGCGATGTGGCTCCAGATTCGTGCCAGTTGCCTTATGCCGTTCAGGTCCGGATGGGTGGCAAACCAAGCCGCGTTGATCGCTCCGGCTGACACGCCAACCATTATATCCGGATGGATGCCATAAGACAACAATGCTTCCAGCGCACCGACCTGGAGCGCGCCATAGTTCGCGCCGCCGCTTAGGACGAAGGCTCTCATCATTGTGCCTCCTCTGTTTCTCTTTGTGAAGCCAAGACATCTGCGGCGCATCGGTCAAACGGGTGATCTGAAGCCGGTCAGGTAACCGGTGTCTGGCCTGGTCGGGTGATCGGGCGTTCATGTTCATTTAATCACAAAGCGGAGATGTGTCAAGAGTTCTACCCTGACATTCAGCAGACGTTACCACCCTCGTTCTGACCCTTAACCACTGTTGACGGCTCGTGGAGACGAGACGGCGAGGCATCTGGAAGTGGTCTGAGATGCTTCGCTTAGGGTTTGCGGGCGTAGTTGTGATACAATGCCGTCAGAGGCGATAGAAATGCGTACTCTGGCGGAAAGCCTGATAGATTACCCGAAGCCCCTCTTGCATGGCATCGCCGAAACGCGGGGTATCGCCCTCGCCGGTGGTACACCACGCCAGATGGCAGACCAACTGGCCGCGGCGCTGAGCGATGCAGATTCGGTGGCGAGCGCGGTACATGGGCTATCTCCTGCGGCACAGGCGGCCCTGGCGCGCCTGGTAGCTGCCCACGGGCGCATGACCGTCGCTGCCTTTACGCGCGTCGCGGGCGTCATCCGTGCCTTCGGCCCCGGTCGCCTGGCCCGCGACGAGCCATGGCGCGAACCTGCTAATGCTGCCGAAGAACTCTGGTATCGCGCGCTGATCGCGCGGGCCTTCGCTGCCACAGAGCAGGGGGCAACCGAGTTCGTCTATGTGCCCACCGACATCCTGCCGTTGTTGCCGCCCCTGACCGAGGGCACACGCCCGTCCATTTCTCTGGCCCCGGTATCGTTCCTGAACGAGGGTGAGCCGCGCCTCCTTGGCGCGTCTGACGCGCTGCTGGAAGACGCTTGCACCTTCCTTATCTTCGTCCAAAACCACGCGCCGTGGGCCCGGCCCGGCACCTCTCCAGATTCGCTTGGGGCCGCATCCGCCTGGCGAGAAAGGGACCTGGCAACCCTGCGTGCGCAGATGCTGGAACCCCAGGCCCTGCCGCTTCTCCTGTACCTTGCCGGGAAATTGGGCTGGCTCCGGTTGGATGGGGGGCGGCTGCGGTTGGAGATGCGGACGGCGCGCGGTTGGTTGGACAGCACGCGTCAGGAACAGCGGCGTGCCCTTTTCCTGGCCTGGCGTGATGCACCCGACTGGAACGATCTCTGCCACGTGCCGGGTTTGCGTTGCGTGGAGACAGGCTGGCGAAACGATCCGCTCCTGGCACGCCGCGCCATTCTGAGCCATCTGACGCGCTGCGCTGGCGGATGGTACAGTTTGGATGCCTTGGTGGCCGCCATTCGTGAGGCGGACCCTGATTTCCAACGGCCCGATGGCGACTACAACTCCTGGTACATCCAGGACGAAGCCACCAGCCGCTATCTGCGTGGTTTTGAGGATTGGCCGCATGTGGAGGGCGCGCTGATCGCCCATCTGATCACGGGGCCGCTTCACTGGCTGGGGTTGGTGAAGGTCGCCGCGCTGGCAGGGGAAGAGAAAGGCAAAGGAAACGTGGTCTTTTACCTGACGCCGGCCGGAGTCTGGCTTCTTGGCCTGGGCAGTGAGCCGGAGGAATCGGCCCCTGCGCGCCTGCAGGTGCATGACGACTTCACCGTGACCGTGCCGCCGGGCGCGCGGCTGTTGGACCGTTTCCGGTTAGCGCGGGTGGCGGTATCCCTTCCTGCGCCTGATGCTCCCGTTGAGGGGTGGCGCTATCGCCTTGCGCGCGACAGCCTGGCCCGCGCCGAGCGGCAAGGGCTGTCTCCTGAGCGTGTCCTCGCGTTCTTGCAGGAGGCCAGCGGCGGCCAAGTGCCGAAGCGAGTGGCCTCGGCCTTGGCGCGCGTCGCCGCGGCCCCTGTTCCGCCTGCAAGCAGACCGGCACCCTCGCGGCGGCTGCGGCTCCGGCGGCTGACGGTGCTCCAGGCCGAACCCGCGCTGTTGCGGGAATTGCGCGGAAGGGTGGAATTGATGCGCTTCTTGCGCCAGGAACTTGCACCGGGCGTGGTGATTGTGGATGAGAAAAACCTGGCCGCGCTGCGCCTGGCGCTGCACCAATTGGGTTACGCCGTGGTGACGGGAGAGGGGCCCGCTGACAGAAGTGAGGGCCGGAATCCCTCAGGCGAGCAAAGCAGAAAGGTATAAGCATGGACGAACAGGGGAAGATGCCTCAGGCCGGGTGGACACCGGCGCGTCGCAACCGGCTGCTGCTGGTCACGGGCCTTGTAGTCCTCACCTTGGTCGCTTTATGGAGCGCCCGCAACGCGCTCTTCCCCTACGTCTTCGCTCTGGTGCTGGCCTATCTGGTGTTGCCGGTCGTGAACAGGCTAGACCGTTGGCTGCGCCTGACGTTTCGGGATCTTCGGTTCACACGCCCCCTTGCCATCGCCATCGTCTATCTGCTGATGGTCGGCCTGGCGGCTTTGTTTTTTATGCTGGCCTTGCCCGTCGTAGGTCAGCAGTTTGCAAAACTGTGGGAAAACCGAGACACGCTCATCAGGCAAGGCCAGGAGTTGGCCGGCCAGGGCCTTATCTGGTATCGCGAAAACGTGCCCCCTGAGATCCAGGTACAGGTGGAGGAAACATTGCGGCAGGCCGCCGGCACAATCATGCGCGCCATACAAACCAGCATCGCGCGCACGCTATCTGTGATCACCAGCACCGTCAGTTTTGTCCTGGCGTTGGTGGTGGTCCCGTTCTGGCTCTTCTACATCCTGAACGATCAGGCGGAGGTGGCGGAAGGGATCAAAAACCTCATCCCGGCGCGCTGGCGCGCCGATGCCTTCAACCTGGCGCGCATCACCGACGACATCCTGAGCGCGTACATCCGGGGGCAGTTTTTGCTCTGCATCTTCGTCGGCGGGATGGCAACCATCGGTTTGACACTTCTGGGCGTGCAGTTCTCCGCCATCCTGGGCCTGATCTCCGGCGTCACCGAGATCATCCCTTTCCTGGGACCGATCCTGGGCCTGATCCCGGCCCTCCTGGTGGCGACCATCCAGTCGCCTCTGCTGGGCCTCTGGACGCTGATCCTCTACCTAGCAATCCAGCAAGTGGAGAATCTGCTCCTGGTGCCGCGCATCTCCGGCGCGGCGGTGCAATTGCATCCGGCCCTGATCATGGTGGTCCTGGTGCTCGGCAGCGAGATGGGAGGGCTGGTAGGCCTGGTGCTGGCCGTGCCTCTGACGGCGATCTTGCGCGACCTCTTCAAGTATCTCTACCTGCGCTTCCAGGATGAGCCGCTGACACCCCAGGAAGCGATGAAGCGGTTGGGCCGCACCCCCCTGCAACTGGATATTTAGCCCCTTTAGCGTCAGTCGTTTTTCTTGGGTATCCTGGGCAGGAGCCACGCCAGAAAGGCGTCGGTAGAGCGGGTTTGCATCAGGACGCGGCCGGGACCGGTCAGGTCCACCACGAGCCCTTCGCCGCTCAGCAGGGTGGATTTGAGACCTCCGACGCGGCGCACGTTGAAGCCGATGCCCTGCGTAAAAGCGACAAGGTGGCCGGTATCTACGGTATATTTCTCGCCTGCGCCGAGGATCATGTCGTGGATCGCGCCGTAACTGGATACGATAAGGGGGCCGGAACCGGTGGCTTTGAGCATGATGAGGCCTTCCGAGGCGAAGAAGGTCTTGGCCCCGCCCCAGCCGGTATCCAACTCCACGCTGGTAGCCGCGGCAACAAAGGAACCCGATTGTACCATCAACGTTTCGTTCTTCAACTCCAACACCGACAGATCGCCGGGGAGTGCCGGAGCGACGCTGATTTCGCCTCCTTGGGCCGGAGCCTTATAAACGTTGACGAAGAACGACTCGCCGCCGAGCACCGAGCGGGCCAACGACTTGAGCAGCCCACCCTGCATCCTGGTCTCAATGGCAATGCCGGCAGACATGCTGACCATAGAGCCGGCTTCCACGCGGATTTCTTCGTTTGGCTCCAGCCGGACACGGGCGAGAGAATAGGAGGGACGGTAGAGGATCTCGGTTTGCATGGAGGTCTCCTTAAAGGTTGAGTTACTTGATGCCATCTTGCCCCAAGCGATGGGTTTTGTCAAGCCTTGCTTCTTTGCCGCCTGCTGGCCTCCGGTGGTAAAATAGTGCCATCGCAAGCAGGGGAGGCGGGCATGGAAGCGTTGAAGGCGCGGATTCGGGCCGAAGGGCGCAACCTGGGCCGAGGCATCCTCAAGGTAGATAGTTTCATCAATCATCAGGTGGACCCGCTGCTCATGCAAGAGGCGGGCCGTGCGCTGGCGGCGCGCTTTGCCCACCTGGGCGCGAACAAAGTGCTGACCGCTGAGATCTCAGGCATCGCGCCGGCCCTCATGACCGCATGCGCGTTGGGCATCCCTGTGGTCTTCGCCCGCAAGGCCAAACCCATCACGATGCCGGAAGAGGTTTTTCGCGAGACCGCGCCCTCGCATACGAAGGGCCGCATCGTAGAACTCTTCGTCTCACCGGAATTCCTGGGCCCGAACGATCGCGTGCTGCTGATAGACGACTTCCTTGCCACCGGTCAGACGATTCAGGCCTTGGCTCGCCTGGCCCAGGCCAGCGGCGCGACGATCGTCGGCATCGGCGCGGTGATTGAGAAGACATTTGAAGGCGGGCGCGAAGCCTTGGCTGACCTGGGCGTTCCCATTGAAGCGCTCGCCATCATTCGCAGCATGGACAACGGCTATATTGAGGTGGAATGACGCCGGGAAGGGAAGTTTATGGCCGAGCCTCGCGAAGCAATTGCCGTCCTTGACTTCGGTTCGCAGTACAGCCAGCTGATTGCCCGCCGCGTGCGCGAGGCTCACGTCTATTGCGAACTCTTTCCGTGGGATGCGTCTGCGGATGAGGTCATGCGCCTGGCGCCACGGGGTTTCATCCTCTCCGGCGGTCCCAACAGCGTCTATGAGCCCGGCGCGCCCTATCTGCCCCCTTACGTTCTGGAGAGCAGGCAGCCGGTTCTCGGCATCTGCTACGGTATGCAGCTCCTGGCCCATGCGCTGGGGGGGCGCGTGGCGCCCTCGTCTCAACGGGAGTACGGCCCTGCTCAGGTCGCATTGGCCGCCGAGCCCTCACCTCTGTTCTCCGGGCTCCCTTCCCCCCTCGCCGTCTGGATGAGCCACGGCGACCGCATTGAGATGTTGCCCCCCGGCTTCGTTGCCTTGGGCCGCAGCGCGAACTCGCCCTTTGCCGCGATGGGCGACGTGCGCCGGGGGCTCTACGGGCTGCAATTCCATCCGGAAGTCGCGCATACCCCTCTCGGTAAAGAGATATTGCGCCGCTTTCTCTACCAGGTCTGTGGCTGCCGGGGAACGTGGACGCCGAGCGCGTTCATAGAGGATGCTATCGCGCGCATCCGCAGCCAGGTGGGCGATGGAAAGGTCGTCTGCGGCCTCTCCGGCGGCGTGGATTCGGCGGTGGCCGCGACGCTGGTGCATCGCGCCGTGGGCGATCAGCTGACCTGTGTCTTCGTGGATACCGGCCTCTTGCGCCGGGGCGAGCCGGAACAGGTGGTGGAGACCTTTCAACGCCGCCAGGGGATGCGTCTGGTGGCGGTCAACGCGGCGGAGGAGTTCTTGACCGATCTGGCCGGCATCACCGACCCGGAAGAGAAGCGCGTCCGCATCGGCAACCGCTTCATCCGGGTCTTTGAGCGGGAGGCGGCGCGACTGGGCAAGGTGGAATTCCTGGCGCAGGGAACGCTCTACCCGGATGTGATTGAGAGCCGGGGCCCGGAACGCCAAGCTGCGGCCAAGATCAAGACGCATCACAACGTCGGCGGCCTGCCGGAAGATATGCGGATGCGCCTGGTGGAGCCTCTGCGCTACCTCTTCAAAGACGAGGTGCGCGCCGCAGGCGAGGCGTTGGGGCTGCCGGAGGAGATCGTCTGGCGGCATCCCTTCCCGGGGCCGGGGCTTGCCATCCGGGTGATCGGCGAGGTGACATGGGATCGCCTGGAGACGCTGCGCCATGCCGACGCCATCCTGCTGGAAGAGCTGCGCAAAGCGGGCCTCTACCGGCAGACGGCCCAGGTCTTCGCGGTGCTCCTGCCGGTGCGGAGCGTCGGCGTCATGGGCGATGGGCGCACGTATGCTAACGTGGTCGCGCTGCGGGCCGTGACCACCGACGACTTCATGACTGCCGATTGGGCGCGGCTTCCTTATGATCTCCTGGCCCGCGTCTCCAACCGCATCGTCAACGAGGTCGCGGGCGTCAACCGCGTCGTCTATGACATCTCCTCCAAGCCGCCCGCGACGATTGAGTGGGAATAACGGTATATGCCTACAAAGCTCCTCCTGGACACCGACATCGGCTCCGACATAGACGACGCCGTTTGCCTGGCCTATCTCCTGGCCCAACCCGAATGTGAACTCCTCGGCATCACTACGGTCACGGGCGAGGCCGATAAGCGGGCGATGCTGGCGAGCGCACTCTGCAAGGTCGCGGGCAAGGACGTGCCAATCTTGCCGGGGGCCGAAACGCCGCTTTTGATCCCACAAAAGCAGCTCCTGGCTCCCCAGGCCGCGGCTCTGACCAATTGGGCCCATGACCGGCACTTCCCGCGCGGCCAAGCCGTAGAGTTCATGCGGCGGACCATCCGCGCGCATCCGGGCGAAGTCATCCTGTTGACCATCGGCCCGCTGACCAACGTGGCGCTCCTCTTTGCTGTAGACGCGGAGATTCCCTCGCTGCTGAAGGGTCTGGTGATGATGTGTGGCGTCTTCACGAACCGGCTGGCAGGCGTCGGGCCTGTGGAGTGGAACGCGCGCGGCGACCCCCACGCCACGGCGATCGTGTATCGGGCAGCCGTGCGCAGCCATCGTTCCATCGGCCTGGACGTGACCTGCCAGGTGACGATGAACGCGCAAGAGGTCAGGAAGAGGTTTACCGGCAAACTCTTGCGGCCCGTCCTGGATTTTGCCGAGGTCTGGTTCCGGCAGAGGGAGGCCATCACCTTTCACGATCCGCTGGCGGCAACGACCATCTTTGATGAGACGATCTGCACCTTTCAGAAGGGAACCGTGGAAGTAGAACTGGCAAGCGAGCGGCTGCGTGGGCTGACCTATTGGACACCCGATGGGGCGGACGCGAAACACGAGATCGCGCTGGAAGTGGATCGCCGGCGCTTCTTTGAGCATTATTTCTCCATCGTAGAAGCCACTGTATAAACGCCATGCGAAACCTATCTCGTTTTCTCCTTATTGCTATTGCCGTCGCCGGTCTTTTCCTGTTTGCGCAAGCCCGACGTTTTTCCCAGGCTCAGGGTGCTGTCCCTGCGGGCGTCACCTTGGCAGGTATCGCCCTGCCGGGGCGGACGGCGGACGAAGTAGCCGCAGCCTTGACCGCTGCTTTCCAGCAGCCGGTTGCCGTCTATTATGCCGAACAGCGGATCATCTTGCGCCCGGAATCCATCGGCTTCAAGGTGGACACGCGCGCCATGCTCAAGGAAGCGGAGCAATATCGCGGCGGTTGGTACTTTGTGGCTGCCTTCCTGGGCGATCTGATAGGCAACCTCACGCCGGTGGTTGACGTGCCGTTGCGCTACACGGTGGATGAAGCCGCCCTTAACCGGTGGCTGACCGATCTGGCGGCTCGTTACGACCGCCCCCCGCGCCCGCCGCAGGTGCTCGCCGATGCGCTTTCCCTCAGCCCAGGAGAGCCCGGCCTGCAATTGGACGTCAAAGCCTCGCTCCCCCTCATACGGCAGGCCTTGGGGGCCATAGGCGAGCGGCGCGCCGATCTGGTGCTGGTGAAGTCGCCACCGCCTGCGCCGACCCTTGCCGTGTTGGGCGACCTGTTCAAGGCGCAAGCCGAAGGGTTCCCCGGCGTGATGAGCGTCTTCTTGCGAGATGTCACGCGCAACGAGGAAGTGGGCGTGGACCCTGAGATCGCCTTCGCCGGCATGAGCACGATGAAGATACCCATTATCATAGAGACCTATCGCCATCTGGATGGCCCTCCCGACGCCGAGGTGACCAAACTCCTGACCGAGACGATCTCCCTCAGCGGCAATTACACCGCGAACCTTCTGTTGGCATTCATCGGTAAGGGCAAGGCGGAGCAGGGCGCGCGCGCCGTCACCGACATGGTGCGGCGTCTTGGCCTGCGCAACACCTTCATGGCCGCGCCTTACGACTGGAAGCAGCCGGTGCAGACCCCTTCCACACCGGCCAACAGCCGCCGCGACGTGACCACCTATCCCGACCCCTTCATGCAGACCACGGCCAAAGACATGGCCCTTCTGATGGAGATGATCCTTCAGTGCAGCGAAGGCGAAGGCGCGCTCTTGGCTGCCTTCCCCGACGAATTGACGCCCAACGAATGTCAGGAGATGATAACGCTTTTGGAGTCGGACAGGTTGGGCGCGCTCATCCAGGGAGGGCTTCCCGCGACGGCGCGTGTGGCTCATAAGCACGGCTTCATAGATGACAGCCACAGCGACGTTGCCATCATTTGGGGGCCTGAAGGGCCTTACGTTCTCAGCATCTTTTTATACAGGCCCAAGTGGTTGGAGTGGGAATTGAGCAACAGCACCATGCAGGCTCTCGCCAAAGCCACCTGGGCCTATTTCAACTTCATCGCCGCGACGGATGCGCAGCAGATCACCTCTCAGGCCACGGGCGCGGCGCCGTAGGATTCGCAAACAGATGTATCCTGTCATCCCTCTCGGCCCTTTGCGTTTAGAGGCACGACCGCTTCTTATCCTCGTTGCTCTCTGGGCATTTTTGGAGATAGGGGCGCGGGGGGCGCGTCATGACGGTCTGGACGGCGATCACGTCTATAACGCGGGGCTTTATGGCTTGGTGAGCGGCGTTCTGGCCGGGCGCGTGGCTCACGTTTTCGTCTATTGGTCTGCCTACCGTAGCGACCCTCTGCAAATCCTCTCCCTCAACCCCAATGCCTTAGTCGCGCCGGTAGTGGTGATCATCGCTCTCGCAGTGATCGCAGCCTACCTTTGGCATCACCGGCTGCCGGTCGCCCGTCTGGCGGATGCGCTGGCTCCGGCCTTCCTGGTCAGCCTGGCATTGATGAGCATAGGCGATCTCTTGAGCGGGCGCGCCTATGGCCTGCCGAGCGATCTGCCGTGGGCTATCCCCCTTTGGGGCGCACGTCGCCACCCCACGCAAGTGTACCAATTGTCAGCGATCCTCATCGTCCTGGTGCTTGTTTGGCGGGCATGGGCCCGTGCGCGGCCCGCCGGTTCCCTCGCTTTATGGGCTTTACTGGGCATCAGCGCGTCGCGGCTCTTCGTGGAGGCCTTTCGGGCCGACAGCATCCTGCTCCCCGGCGGATTCCGCGCCGGGCAAGTTGTTGCTCTGGGCGGTGTGCTGCTCGCGCTGGGGTTCCTCTGGTGGCTGCACGCGCGGCCTGCAAGCGGCAGCGAATCGGAAGGAGATGTTTAGCATGGAGTGTCGGGTGGGGTGTGGGGCCTGTTGTATCGCTCCGTCCATCTCTTCTCCCATCCCCGGCATGCCTCGCGGCAAACCGGCAGGTGTGCGTTGCGTGCAATTGACGCCGGATAATCGCTGTCGTCTATACGGCCAACCGGAGCGACCGGAGATATGTGTGCGGCTGCGTCCCAATGAGGAGATGTGCGGCCAGAGCGCTGAGGAAGCCTTGGCATGGCTGGCAGCGCTGGAGCGCGCCACGCAGCCGGATAAGGTCTCGCAGACCGTTGATCATGTAACTGCCCGACTTTGAGAGGTGTTCCCTAACACCCTCTCGCTACTTTCTTTGACACCTGCGCGCAACTCTGCTATACTTCCAGGCGTTCGCCCCATCATAATTTGAGTTCTCATGGCTGGGGACGGTGGCCGTCCCCAGCCACGCGTAAGGACTCCTGGATGAGGAGGGAGTTTGGCTACTTTAAAAGGTAACGGCGGCATCTCGCCCCATGGTGGCACATTGGTAGATCGCGTCCTGCGCGGCATCTTGCGCGAGGCCGCATTGGAACGGGCCGCGAGCCTCCGCCGTATCACTCTCAACCCCGTCTCTATCTCCGACCTGGAATTGATCGCCGTCGGCGCGTTCAGCCCCCTCACCGGCTTCATGGGCCGGGCCACCTACGAGAGCGTGTTGGACAACATGCGCCTGCCCAACGGCCTGGCCTGGACGATCCCCATCACCCTCCCTGTCTCGGCAGAGGTTGCGGCCTCGCTGAAGGAAGGAGAGGAGATCGCCTTGTGCGAGCCGGGCGGCCTGATCCTGGGCATCATGGAACTGGCCGAAAAGTACGAGTATAACAAAGAACGTGAGGCGGAGAAGGTTTATCGCACGACGGAGACGAAGCACCCCGGCGTGGCGCGCCTTTACGGCCAGGGCGAGGTCTATCTCGCGGGCGACGTCCATCTGCTGAATCGCCCATCTAACATTGAATTCCCCGAATTTCGTCACGACCCTGCCCAGACACGGCGGATGTTCGCCGCGCGCGGCTGGCGGCGCATCGTCGCTTTTCAGACGCGCAACCCTATCCACCGCGCCCATGAGTACATCCAAAAGACCGCGCTGGAGGTGATGGACGGCCTCTTCCTGCACCCCCTGGTGGGCGAGACAAAGGCCGACGACATCCCCGCCGACGTGCGTATGGCTTCCTATCAGTCGCTTCTGCGCGACTACTACCCGCCGGACCGGGTTATCCTGGGCGTCTATCCGGCGGCGATGCGCTACGCGGGCCCGCGCGAGGCGATATTCCATGCCATCGCCCGCCTCAACTATGGCTGCACCCATTTCATCGTCGGGCGCGACCACGCGGGCGTCGGCAAATATTACGGCCCCTTTGACGCGCATCACATCTTTGACGAGTTCACCCCGGCAGAACTTGCCATCACCCCGCTCTTCTTTGACGCTACCTTCTATTGCCGCAAATGCGGCGGCATCGTCAGCGCCAAGACCTGCCCTCATCCTGAATCGGATCACATTGTCCTCAGCGGCACACAGGTGCGGCAGATGCTGGAGCGGGGCGAGATGCTTCCGCCGGAGTTCACGCGGCCGGAGGTCAGCCGCGTGTTGATGGAGGGGCTGCGCGCGAAACGGGAGGCCGCCGGGCAAGCCCGGCTCGTACCCGGCTCATCTTCCGCCCGCCCGCGCAAGGTCTTCATCATCGGGCTGGACTGCGCGACGCCGGAACTGGTCTTTGACCGCTATCGGGCCGACCTGCCGAACCTTTCACGTCTCATGGCGACGGGCGCATGGGGCAGACTGGAAAGCACTCATCCCCCCATCACCGTTCCCGCTTGGGCCTCCATGATGAGCAGCAAAGACCCCGGCCAGATGGGGTTCTACGGCTTCCGCAACCGGGCCGACTATTCCTATGATCGCATGACCATCGCCAACGCCAAAGCGGTCACGGTGGACAGGGTATGGGACATCCTCTCCGTCGCGGGGAAGCAGGTAGTCGTCGTGGGTGTGCCGCAGACCTACCCCCCGCGCGCCGTCAACGGCGTGATGGTCGGCTGTTTCCTTACGCCGAGCGTGCAGAGCCCCTACACCTATCCCCTCGCCGTCAGGGACGAGATCGCCAACCTGGTGGGCGAGTATCCGGTGGACGTGCCGAATTTCCGCACCGAGGATAAGGACCACCTCCTCTCGCAAATCTACGAGATGACCGAGAAACACTTCAAGGTCATCAAGCACCTGATGCAGACGCGACCTTGGGACTTCTTCATGTTCGTGGAGATGGGGGTTGACCGCATCCATCATGGCTTCTGGAAGTACATGGACGCAACGCACCCTAAATATGAGCCGGGCAACCGCTACGAGAACGCCATCCGCGACTATTACCAATACATAGATCGGGAGATCGGCGCACTCCTGGGAATGCTGGACGGCGACACGGTGACCATGGTTATCTCCGATCACGGCGCGAAGAAGATGGACGGCGGCATCTGCCTGAACGAGTGGCTTATCAAAGAAGGATACCTGACGCTGAAAGAGCAGCCCAACGGCGTCGTGCCTTTGGAGAAGTGCGAGATAGATTGGAGCCGCACGCGCGCCTGGGGCGCGGGCGGCTACTATGGCCGCCTCTTCCTGAACGTGACCGGTCGTGAGCCGCAGGGCATCATCCCGCCGTCGGAATACGAGGCGGTGCGTTCTGAACTCATCGCCAGGCTGGAGGCCATCACCGACGAAACGGGCCGCAACATCGGCACGAAGGCACTGCGCCCGCAGGACATCTACAAAGAGGTTCGGGGCATCCCGCCTGATCTTATCATCTACTTCGGCGACCTTTACTGGCGGGCCATCGGCACGGTGGGCACGGGCCGCGTCCACACCTACGAGAACGATATCGGCCCCGATGACGCGAACCACGCGCAGCATGGCATCTTCATCGTGAACGAGCCGCGCCATTCCTACGGCGGTTGCGAACTCAAGGGCCTGCACCTGATGGACGTCGCGCCGACGGTGTTGGAGACGATGGGCGTGGAAGTGCCGCGCGACATGGAGGGGAAGGCGGTGAGGGTGGCCGTTCAGGTAGCGGGGGTGTAGAATCCTTGTTGCCAGTGCGGGTCATGATCGGTGTCCCACAACAGGGTTCATCCTATGCGTATCTGGTCATTACACCCCAAATACCTTGATCCGGTCGGCCTCGTCGCGCTCTGGAGGGAAGGGTTGCTCGCCCAGGCGGTGCTGCAAGGCCGCACAAAGGGCTATCGGAACCATCCCCAACTGATCCGGTTCAAAGAACAACCTGATCCAGAAGGAGCCATCGCCACCTACCTTCAACATGTGCATGGAGAAGCTCAGCGGCGCGGCTACCGGTTTGATCTAGCGAAAATCGGAACGCGACGAACAGCCGCGCTCATGGCTGTCACGCGAGGACAACTCCTGTACGAATGGGGACATCTGAGAACAAAGCTGAGCAAAAGGGACCCAGACAGGTGTCAATCTCTGTCAAAGATAGCCCAACCTGAGCCTCACCCTCTCTTCGTCGTGGTAGAAGGCGATGTTGAGGCATGGGAGATCAAAGCCGTATGAGCGCGGCCACCCGCCGACCTTATTCGCAAACTATGTAGCATTTATCAGGAGTAGAATGACGGAACAACAAGGCTTTACCCTCTGGTTCACAGGCTTGAGCGGCGCGGGGAAGACGACCCTTGCGCATCTGGTGGAAGCGGAACTCAGGCAGCGCGGCCTCAAAGTAGAGGTGCTGGATGGCGACGTGGTGCGCACGCACCTTAGCAAAGGGCTCGGCTTCTCCAAAGAGGATCGGGATACCAACATCCGGCGCATCGGCTTCGTCTGCCAACTCCTCTCCCGCAACGGTGTCGTGGCCATCGCCGCGGCCATCTCGCCCTACCGCGCCGTGCGCGACGAGGTGCGCCAGATGGTCGGTGGCCGCTTCGTAGAGGTCTATTGCCAGGCTCCGTTGGAGACGCTCATTGAGCGGGATGTGAAGGGCCTCTACAAGAAGGCGCTGGCCGGTGAAATTAAGAACTTTACCGGCGTCTCCGATCCCTACGAGCCGCCGTTAAACCCGGAAGTTACCATAGATTCCAGCGCGGAGAAGCCGGAGGCGAGCGCGGCCCGCATCATCGCCAAACTGGAAGAACTGGGCTACATCCCCCCCGCCGAACCGCCTGCATCTTCGGATGGATATAGCGCGGATGAGGAAAAGGCGGTAGAGGAGCGTCTGCGCGCGCTGGGATATTTGTAAAGGTACGACTTGCGCACAAATTCCCAATAGACATGCCGAGGATCGGCTATGGAGTACCGCAATTTAGGCAATACCGGCTTGAAGGTCTCCGCGCTCTGCATGGGCTGTCTCACCTTTGGTCGTGAGACGGATGAAGCGACCGCACGACAGATTCTGGATCGCTTCGTGGCCGCAGGCGGCAACTTCCTGGATACTGCCGATGTCTATAGCCAGGGCCTATCGGAAGAAATCGTGGGCCGCTGGCTGCGCGACACGGGCAATCGCCAGCAGATCATCGTCGCCACGAAGGTCTTCGGTCGCATGGGCTCCGGCCCCAACGACGAAGGGCTCTCGCGCAAGCACATCTGCGATGCGGTAGAGGCCAGCCTGCGCCGCCTGCAAACGGATTACATTGACCTCTATCAGGTGCATTGCTGGGACAACCGCACGCCGTTGACAGAGACGTTAAGCGCGCTGGACGACCTGGTGCACGCGGGGAAGGTGCGCTACATCGGCGCATCCAACTTCGCAGGTTGGCACCTGATGAAAGCCTTGGCAACATCTGACGCGCATGGTTGGGCGCGCTTCGTCTCCTTGCAGCCGCAGTACAGCCTCATCGTGCGGGAGACCGAGTGGGAGTTGATCCCTCTCTGCCAGGCCGAAGGGTTGGGCGTTCTCCCCTGGAGCCCCCTGGGGAGTGGCTGGCTAACGGGGAAATACCGCGCCGGGCAGGAGCCACCGGAAGATTCGCGCGTGGGGCGCGCCTACAAGCGAGGCGATGATCGCTGGCGCTCGCGCGAGAACGAGCGCACCTGGGGCATCCTGGCGGCGCTGGATGCGGTGGCCGCGGCGCGGGGCAAAACTCAGGCCCAAGTCGCGCTGGCATGGCTATTGGCGCAGCCCGCCGTCACCGCGCCCATCATCGGCGCGCGCACGGTGGAACAGTTGGAAAGCAACCTGGGCTGCCTGGGCTGGTCGCTCACCGGCGAAGAACTGGCCCAACTGGATAAAGCCAGCGCGCTGCGCGAGCCTTATCCTTACGACTTCATCCGCAACGCGCAGCGGGCATGAGAGCAAAACAATGCCCCATCGCGTCTGTGTCATCGGCCTAGACGGCACGCCCCACAGCCTGCTACAGCGCATGGTCACCGAGGGCATCATGCCCAACGTGGCAAACCTTTTGCGCGCCGGTTCGCTCTGCCGCATGAGTTCCGTCTATCCGTGGGTCTCCTCCGTCGCCTGGACGACTTTCATGACCGGTTGCAATCCGGCCCGGCATGGCATCTTTGGCTTCGTGGATCGCGACCCCGCAACCCTCAAGACTTTCATCCCCACCGCCCGCCAGATGCAGGCCGAACCCCTGTGGGATATCTTGAGCCGAGCCGGGAAACGCGTCATCGTCGTCAACGTCCCCGGCACCTATCCACCCCACGCGGTCAACGGCATCCTCATCTCCGACTTCCTCAGCCCCACTTTAGAAAAGGCGGTCTATCCCCCGGCCCTTCTGCCTCTCCTGAAAGAACTGGGGTACCGCATAGATACCGACCCCTGGCTGGCGCGGGAATCGCGAGAGAAGTTCCTTCCCGATTTGCACGATGCGCTGGAGAAGCGGACGCGCACGTTGCTCCATCTGCTGGACACGCAGCCATGGGATTTCTTCATGGGCGTCGTCATGGAGACGGATCGGCTGCATCATTTCCTCTTTGAGCCGATGGAGCAGGGCGACCCGACCTATGCCCCCGCCTTCTTTGACGTTTACCGGCGCATAGACGGCTTCATCGGCGAGGTGCGGCGACGGCTGGACGAGAACACGACGCTCATCCTGATGTCGGATCACGGCTTTTGCAGCATCCGTCGCGAGGTCTATTATAACCGCTGGCTCTACGATGCGGGTTATCTCCGCTTCAGACAGATGCCACCCAAGGACCTCTCCGATTTAGGCCCGGAGAGCCTGGCCTATAGCCTGGACCCCGGTCGCATCTTCATCAATTTGAAGGGGCGAGAGCGGGAAGGGCGGGTTGCGCCCGGCGCGGAGTACGAGCGATTGCGGGATCGGCTGGTGGCCGAAGCGGAAGCCTTGCGCGACCCCGACACGGGCGATCGGCTGGTGCTGCGCGCCTATCGCCGCGAGGAACTCTACCACGGCTCCTTTCTCGCCAACGCCGCCGACGTCATCCTGGCCCCTGCCGATGGCTATGACCCCAAGGGCGCGCTCTGGAAGGAACGTCTGACCCATAAAGACCCCAGCATGGTGGGTATGCACACCTACGACGATGCGATGCTCTACGTCGCTGGGCAGACGCTGGCACGCGACAATGTGCGCATTCTGGACGTGATGCCAACCATTCTGGCGCTGATGGGCATCCCGGCACCCACCAACCTAGATGGACGGAGCCTGCTCCCTAGACAATAAGAAAGAGGAAGCAACAAGGCGCCTCCAACCTTGCAGGGAGGGAAAGCCGGCCTTTCTCCTCTTCAGAGGGAGGTTGGGAAAGAGGCCCCTCACTATGTACATCGTTCTCGCTCTAAGATAGCCCCTTACAGAGGTGCATCCCGGTTTCAGGGTATATCTGAAATGCGCCCTTTACAGCCGTTTGACAGGACGGATAGTTCGTGGTATCATATCATCGGTTAGCACTCTCAGGGTGAGAGTGCTAAAATGGGGATGATGGTATGGACGTACTGAGCGAACGGCAACAGGCTATACTGGGCATGGTGGTGCGCGAGTTTATCGCCACCGCCCAACCTATCGGTTCACAGCACATCGTTGCCGCCTACGATCTGGCGTGGAGCCCCGCCACCGTCCGCAACGAGATGGCAACGTTGGAGGAATTGGGCTATCTGACCCACCCTCACACCTCGGCCGGGCGCGTGCCCACCGAGAAGGGCTACCGTTACTTCGTAGAACATCTGCTGGAGGAACTGACCCTACCGGTATCGGAGCAGATACGCATTCGCCACCAGTTCGGCCAGGCGCGCATGGACCTGGAGCAATGGGTTCGTCTGGCCGCGTCCATCCTTGCCCAGGAGACCCAGGCCGCTGCCCTGGCGACGCCGCCGCGCGTGGACCGCTGTCATGTCAAGCGGATTGAACTGATCTCCCTGCGCGAAGGGGTTATTCTCCTGCTCGTAGTGCTTCAGGAAGGGCGCGTGCGAGAGCAGATGCTGTCGCTGGACCCGCCGCCTTCGTCGGACGAATTGAGCCGCGCCGAGCATCTTTTGAATGTCGCCTGCCGGGGAGCCGATGCCCGCCAGGTAGAAGCGCGGTTGGCCGTCTTGCCGGAACTGGCGGCCCAGATGGGCGGCATCGTGGCCGACATCATGCACCGGGTGGATGCAGGCCTGAGCGATCATCTGGTGCGCGAAGGGCTGGGGCGGGTGCTGGCCGCTCCGGAGTTCAGCCGAGGCGAGATCGCCCGGCGCGTAATGCGCTTGTTAGATGAGCGATTGCTGTTGGAATCGCTCATCGCGCAGGGCCCCGGCGTGGGCGAAGTGCAGGTCATCATCGGCGGCGAAGGCCGTTGGGATGCCCTGCGTCAGACGAGCCTCATCCTCTCGCGTTACGGTATCCATGATGGGCCAACGGGCGTGCTGGGTGTGTTGGGGCCGCTGCGAATGCCTTATGGACGTGCCATCTCTACCTTGCGCTACGTGGGCGGGCTGATGAGCGAGCTGCTGGCCGATTGGTATGGGTAACCGACGAATCGCAGCATCGGTTTGCCCCTATAAGACACAAAGCCATGAAGCAATCGCCTTAGAATGCTTTGTGCCTTATTTTATGTTAGAACGTTCTCAAAACACACCGAAGAAGAGGAGCGGGAAGTGAACGATACAGAAAACCAGAAGACCGAACAAGTCACCCCGCCTGGCGACGGCAGCGCCGCGCCGGAAGGGGAGAGCATGGCCGAACCGGCGACGGTGACTACTGCACAGGAGGAACTAGAGAAAGCGAAAGCGCAGGCCGCGGAATACCTGGATCAATGGCGGCGCACCGCGGCCGAGTTCAGCAACTACAAGAAACGGCTGGAAAAGGAGCAGGCGGAGCAAAATCGCCTGGCTGCCGCCAACATCATCCGCAAACTTCTACCTATCCTGGATGATTTTGACCGCGCCTTTCGCACCTTGCCACCCAACCTTATGGACCTGACCTGGATAGATGGCATCGCGTTGATCCATCGCAAGCTCCAGCTCCTTCTGGAACAGGAAGGAGTCAAAGCCATAGAGACGGAAGGCAAGGCTTTTGACCCGCTGTACCACGAAGCCGTCACCCATGAGGAGGCGGAAGGATTCAGCGAAGGGCAGATCATCGGCGAGGTGCAGAAGGGCTACATGATGGGCGACCGGGTGCTGAGACCCGCGCTGGTGAGGGTCGCCAAGTAGGATAAATCATCACCCTTCTCTCCCCTTTCCCGCCTCTCCCTCGACGAGGGAGGGGCGGGAAAGGCAGAGGGAAGAGAGGCTTTACGACTAAGGAGCCAATTATGGGTAAGATCATCGGTATTGACCTGGGTACGACCAACTCCGTGGTTGCCGTGATGGAAGGAGCCGAACCGGTCGTCATCCCTACGGCGGAGGGCGGACGCCTGTGCCCCTCCGTTGTGGCGGTCAACCCCAAGACGGGTGAGCGTATGGTGGGGCAGGTGGCCCGGCGTCAGGCCATCACCAACCCGGAGAACACGATTTTCTCCATCAAGCGCTTCATGGGCCGCAAGTTCAGCGACCCTGAGGTGCAACAGGCTATGAAACGGGTCCCTTACAAAGTGACCGCTGCTCCCAACGGTGACGTGCGCGTTTGGATGGGCGGCAAAGAATACTCGCCGCCTGAGATCTCGGCCATGATCCTGGCGAAGCTGAAGGCCGACGCCGAGGCTTATCTGGGCGAGCCCGTGACCCAAGCCGTCATCACCGTCCCGGCTTACTTTAACGATTCGCAGCGACAGGCCACCAAAGACGCGGGCAAGATCGCCGGCCTGGAAGTGCTGCGCATCATCAACGAACCGACCGCTTCTTCGCTGGCTTACGGCCTGGATAAGAAGAAAGACGAGCGCATTGCCGTCTATGACCTGGGCGGCGGCACCTTTGACATCTCCATCCTGGATGTGGGCGATGGTGTCTTTGAGGTGAAGTCCACCAACGGCGATACTTACCTGGGCGGCGATGACTACGACCAGCGCATCATAGACTGGGTCGCGACGGAATTCAAGAAGGAACAAGGGATTGACCTGCGCCAGGATCGCATGGCGTTGCAGCGTCTGAAGGAGGCGGCGGAAAAGGCGAAGATAGAACTCTCCAGCATGATGCAGACGGAGATCAATCTCCCCTTCATCACCGCCGACGCCTCCGGGCCCAAGCATCTGAACATAACCCTGACGCGGGCTAAACTGGAGCAACTCACCGCCGATCTCACCGAGAAGACCGCCGGCCCTGTGCGCCAGGCTCTGGCCGACGCCAAACTGACCCCCGAGCAGATTGACGAAGTGGTGCTGGTGGGCGGCATGACCCGCATGCCCGCCGTGCAGGCGATGGTCAAGAAGCTCTTCAACGGCAAGGAACCCAACAAGTCGGTCAATCCCGACGAAGTGGTAGCGATCGGCGCGGCCATCCAGGCGGGCGTCCTGGCCGGCGAGGTGAAAGACGTCCTGCTCCTTGATGTGACGCCCCTGACCCTCGCCATTGAGACATTGGGCGGTGTCGCCACGCCCATGATTGAGCGCAACACGACCGTGCCGACCAGGAAGAGCCAGATCTTCTCCACGGCAGCCGACGGCCAGACGCAGGTAGAGATCGTGGTAGTGCAGGGCGAACGCCCGATGGCGCGAGACAACAAGGTGTTGGGCACCTTTATCCTGGACGGCATCCCGCCCGCGCCTCGCGGCGTCCCCCAGATTGAGGTCACCTTTGACATTGATGCCGACGGCATTCTCCATGTCAGCGCGCGGGACAAGGCGACAAACCGCGAGCAGAAGATCACCATCACCGCTTCCAGCGGCCTCTCTAAGGAGGAAGTGGAGAGGATGGTGAAAGAGGCGGAGCGTTTCGCCGCGGAAGACCGGAGGCGCAAGGAAGAGGTAGAGGTGCGCAACAATGCCGACTCCGCGATCTATAGCGCGGAAAAGGTCCTGCGCGACCAGGGCGACAAGGTTCCCGGCAACGTGCGCAGCGATGTGGAGAGCAAGATTCAAGCGTTGAAAGACGCCCTGGGCGGCAAAGATGTGGACCTCATCCGCCGCCGCACGACGGAACTCGGCTACGCCGTGCAGCAGATCGGTCAGGCCATGTATGGCCAGGCGGGTGGCCCTGGGGCCACGCCTCCACCGGGGGGTAGTGGTAGCAGCGGCCCCGGCGAGGATGTGGTGGATGGCGAGTTCCGCCAGGCATGATTAAGTAGAGAGCAAGATGAAGAGCGTCGGCCTCATAAGAGGCAGACGCTCTTCGTTTTCAGCCGAACCTGAGCCTCTTGAACTTCTCGGTCATCGGCCCTTCTTGCTTCTCGCGGTTCTCCTTCATCCGCTGGTAGAACTTGTCCAGGTCGCCGATCTGGCTGCGGTGGCAAGCGATGGCCGCGATGCGGTCCTCATAAACCTCGTCAATGTTGAATTCCAGATCGGGTTCATTGGGGCCTGCCAACCAAACCTCTTTAACCGCGTGGGGTTCCCACCCTTCAGACAGCAATTCCGGGAAATAGCGATGGTTGCGCGCTCCGGGATAGACGGCATCCAACGTGAGGATGCCGGCCACGCGATGATCGCGATGATTGACGCCGCGCCCGTAGAGGCGGGCAGGGTCGGTAGAAATAACGAGATCGGGCCGGAAGCGGCGTATCTCGCGCACGATCTCGCGGCGGATGTTAGGCGTATCCTCCAGCTCGCCGTCGGGATGGTGCAGAAAAACGACCTCCGCCACGTTTAAGCGCGCGGCTGCGGCCCGTTGTTCCTCCTCGCGCCGCTGCACCAAACCTTGGTTCGTGACGGTACGATCGTCGCTCCCTTTATCGCCGCTGGTGAGAAGGACATAACCGACTTTCAGGCCGCGCCTAGTCAACAGGGCGATCGTCCCGCCGCAGAACATCTCCGGATCGTCGGGGTGCGCCATGACGACCAGGACCCGTTCCCAGCCGGCGGTCAATTCGTTCAGGTCTTCTATAGATCATCACCTCCCAAATCAGGGCCAAGTGTACCACCGAACAGGAACGCCGTCAACCGCTTGGCTCGCTGAACCGCCACTTCAAAATAAATATCCCTCCCGGTCAACTCCGAGAGGGATATCATAGAAAACCGCCGCCTCGCCCTATGCACTCTTTTCGGCAACTCCTACCAGGAAATGGTGCGGCAGGATATTGGGCTTGCCCAATATCTGCAAGTGACCTACCGGACCTTGCACCTGTGCCAGCATCGCCGGGTTGACGTAACAGGTATCGGGCGCGCGCCCGAATTTTTCCTGATAGCGCTGCGCGGCGCGGCGTATCTTCTCATCTGCTCCCCGCTTGGGGTCGTTGTCGTACCACAAAAGTCCGGTTTTCATGCTGCCCCCTTTTCGCTCAGGACGAACCCCCGTTTATAAACGCGCGCACGACGTGTGCGCATCCGCGCCAGCGCCTTGCGCAGGAGGCGAAAGGCGCGCCGCCGGTGAAAGGGCAACGGATAACGCGGGCGAGAGGCGGCGGCCAAGTCCAGAATGGCCGGCTCCGGAACGCAGACGCGCCAGAGGTTTCGCCGTGTGTCTTGGGCCAGTTCAAACACTCCTTCTGGGGTGCGCACGCGAAAGCGCACTTCCTTCCGCCAAGGCGGAAGCCAGCCGGCCACTACCAGACGGCATTCCTCCACCGCTTCCACTTGAAATTCCTGGCCGCGCCAACCAAAGACGGCTGGAAAGAAGCCGAATCGTTTGGCGATTAACTCAACGGGTTCGTAGGTTTGCCTCTTCATCGTTACCTCCTAAGACCTCTCTACCATTCTTCGCCGGTGGCCGGTTCGCTCCCTATGTAATGTACCTCGCGAGGAGCCGGAGCCGAAAACGCGGGTGCCAGCGGCCATTGTACCTGATAGCCGTTGTAGCCATTGCTAAAGTTGCCGTTCGCCGGGTGTTGGCCGCCGGGGTTCACAACGATCACGGGGGGCAATTCTCGCCTGCGTTCCCAAGATGGCTCCACCTGCATGCGGCCCTCTACGGGTTCCATCCGTCGCCGACCCACCGTCGCGATCAAAATGCTGGTCGGAATCCCTGCGGCCACCCCGAAGACGACGCCGATCGCCACGGCCATCGCCTCGGTGCTCATGCGGGTACCGATGACGGCGGCCAAGGTGACGGCAAAAGCCAGCATGATAACAACCGTCCACTTGCGCATATTTCCTCCACGTGATCCGGATTCGTTCATTTCACAAGGCGGAACTGCACGCCGGGTCGCTTCGTTCCGGCAACGGCCTTGCCCTCCGTACCTGTAGCCGAGCGCAGCACGGCTGAGGCCGATTGAGGTTGCTGTAGTCGCTTCACCAATCGGGCGATAGCCTCCGGGCCGATCCAGGCAGCCTGGAAACGGATCGTCTGGCCCTTGCTCACCAACAAGAAGTCGCCATGACCGGTCAACTTCTCCGCGCCGCTGGCCGCGATGCCGGTGGCGACCTTGGCTTCCTCCGGGCTGCCGACGCTTCCCACCAGCCGCACCGGGAAGTTGGCCTTCGCCAGGCTACCCAACACGGCAGCGGTGGGCTTCTGCGTGCTGGCGATCACGTGGATGCCGGCCTCACGGCCTCGCTGCGTCAGCCTGGTCAACAGGTTGAGCACGCGATCACCGGCCAACATCGCCAGTTCCGCCACCTCGTCTATGGCAACGATCAGGCGCGGCTCCCGAACCTTGCGCCGGTCGCGGCGCTCCATCTCGGCCACCACGCGATGGAGCACATCTATCACGTCCCATATCTCGCGCGCCAGGGGGCCCTGCCGGTGGGGTAGGTCGGCCAACATCCCCAGTCCCCGCCCTTTGGGGTCTATGAGGACGATTTGCAGCGCGCTGGAACGATTGTGCATCGCCAGGCTCGCGAGCAGGGTACGTAGAAGAGCGGTCTTGCCGCTACCGGTTGTGCCCGCGATGAGAACATGGGCCACGTCGGGGCTTGGGAGGCGCAGGAGCAGGGGTGATCCCGCCTCGTCCACGCCGAGGACTGCCGTGCAGGGCGGGGGTGGGGCAGGCATCTGGCGCAGGAGGGTTTCCAGTTCCACTTTCCCCGGCTCAGCGCGCGGCACCTCTACTTGCAGGGCGCCCTCGCAACGAACGATGCGGGCCGAGGAGACACCTAACGCGAGGGCGATCTCTTCGGCCAATCCCGAGATGCGCTGCACCTTCGTCCCTAACGAGGTTGCCAGGCTAAAGCGCACAACGCGTGGGGCAACGGTCATAGAAAAAACTCTCCCAGGCACCCGCTGGCTGGCGAGTACCATCTCAATCGTATCGGCTTGCTGCTCCAGAATGGCGCGACGCATGGCACATCCGCTTCTCCTCACGCCAACTGACGGATAACCAACATGACCTTGCCTTGGATTTGTACCTGGCTAGGATGAAAGTAGAGCGGCTTCATCGTCGGGTTGGCGGGTTGCAAGCGCACATGGCCGTTTTCGCGGTAGAATCGCTTGAGGGTCGTCTCGTTGCTATCCGGCAACCAGACGGCGACCAGGTCGCCGTTATCTGCGTGCTGCTGATGTTTCATCACCACCAGGTCGCCATCATGAATCATGGCATCTATCATAGAGTCGCCCTTCACCCGCAAGGCATAGAGGCCCGGCTGCTGGCGCAGGATGTCGCGGGTCAACTGAATGGTGTCGCCGCCGAAGCCGTCACCGGGGTCGCGCGGAGGGCTGGCGGGGATGCTCGCCAGCAAAGGCACATCATATACGGCCTCCTGCGCCTCCCGCAGGCGGACGCTGCGCGCCTTCCCACCTTGCCGCTCTATGATACCGGAGGCCGCCAGCACGCTCAGGTGATGCTCCACCAAAGACTTGCTGCTCCACCGTAGGCCCCGGCGCATCTCCTCCACCGTAGGCGGATAACCGTTTTCGCGTTGAAAGTGCCCGATGAATTCCCTTAGTTCTTCCCGTCGTTGTTTCATCATATCAACCTCCCGCCGTGCCTGAAATAAAATAGAACGTATGTTCTGGTAGTTATTATATCAGAACATACGTTCTATTGTCAAGAGGGAAGACAAAAAAAGGGCTAAATTTTAAGGTTCCTGTCGGCCAAACTTCCCCTAATCTAAGCGCCGAATGATGGCGATGACTTTTCCGTGTATCTCTACCTTATCGGCATCCACGTAGATCGGCTGATAGTCGGGATTGGCGGGTTGTAACCGCACCTTGTTTCCCTCCAGATAGAAATGTTTCAGGGTTGTTTCCTCCCGGTCTTTCAGCCAGGCCGCAACCATCTCGCCGTTGTTGGCGCTGCGCTGCGCGCGCAACACCACGATGTCGCCGTCGTTCACCGAAGCATCAATCATGGAATCGCCGCGTACCTGCAAGGCGAAGACGTTCTCCGGCTCTTTGACGATATCGCGCGTCAGTTCTATGGTCTCGCCCGCGAAGGGATTATCGGCCACGTTGGGGAGATGGATGGGCTGGCCGGCCGCGATGCGCCCCACCAGCGGCACACGTAAGAGGTTTAGAGGCATCCGCCCACCGCTTACCCGGTCGCCGATCAGGCGCAGCCCGCGAGAGACCTCACGGTTGCGGGCGATATAACCGCCCTCCTGCAATTTGTTCAGGTTGTAGTTGACAACAGAGGTGGAGGAGATGCCGACGTGCTCTCCGATCTCGCGGATCGTGGGGGGACGGTCGTACTCTTCCATGTAATTCCGTATGAATTCCAGCATCTTCTGCTGGCGTTCGGATAGTGCCATCTGATTCTCCTTGCTCCTTTTGCGCAGATCATTACCCATCGGCCTACATTATGTATTATACGCGAACAACCGTTCTATGTCAAGTACTTTTCGGGGCGTGTTAGAGTCTCCGGTTGACGAATCGGTGGGGTCTGGTTATAATATCCCCCATTGTAGCCGGTTTGTAGCGCATTCGCGCTCATAAATATCGCCAGGAGGGAGTAACATGTTGCCTGAATCAGCCGTGCGTGAGGCCGAAATCCATGCCGCAGAACACGAATTGTATAAGCCCAGTCCGGACGTCATCCGCTCGGCCTGGGTGCAGGATTGGGAGAGCATCGCCCGCCGTGCCGAGGCTGACCTGGAAGGTTTCTGGGCGGAGCGCGCTTTGGAGCTAGAGTGGTACTCACCGTGGAACAAGGTCTTGGACGATTCCAACAAACCTTTCTATAAATGGTTTGTAGGGGCGAAGGTCAACATCATCCACAACTGTCTGGACCGCCACATGAAGACCTGGCGCAAGAACAAGTTGGCTCTCATCTGGGAAGGGGAGAAGGGCGAAGTGCGCACCTTTTCCTACTTCGCCCTCAACCGCGAGGTCTCCAAGTTTGCGAATGTCCTCAAGAGCATGGGCATCCGCAAGGGCGACCGGGTCACGATTTACATGGGCCGCGTGCCGGAACTCCCCATCGCCATGCTCGCCTGCGCCAAGATCGGCGCCATCCATTCGGTAGTCTATGGCGGCTTCTCTGTAGAAGCGCTGCACGGACGCATTGAAGATTCGCAATCAAAACTCGCCATCACCTGTGATGGCGCTTTCCTCAACGGCAAGATCGTTGAGCTCAAGCAGATCATGGATGAGGCGCTGAAACGTTCGCCGACGGTGGAGAACGTGATCGTCGTCAAGCGCACCGGCCATGAGGTCAACATGGAGGCCGGGCGCGACCTGTGGTATCACGATCTGATGAACCTGCCCATTGCCAACGGCAAGTGCGAGACGGAGGTCATGGACGCCGAGGACCCCTTGTATATCCTCTACACCTCCGGCACGACCGGCAAGCCGAAAGCGGTGCTCCACGTCCACGGCGGCTACATGGTCGGCGTCTATACCACCCTCAAATACGTCTTTGATATTAAAGATGAAGACCGTTGGTGGTGCGCCGCAGACCCCGGCTGGGTGACCGGGCACAGTTACATCGTTTATGGCCCTTTGCTGTGCGGCGCAACCAGTTTCATGTACGAAGGCGCGCCCACCTATCCGTATCCCAACCGCTGGTGGCAGATGGTGGAGAAGTACGGCATCACCATCCTCTACACAGCACCGACGGCCATCCGGGGCCTGATGCGCTTCGGCGAGGCCTGGCCCAACCGCTATGACCTTTCCAGCTTACGGCTCCTGGGCACGGTGGGCGAACCCATCAACCCCGAGGCGTGGCGATGGTATTATCGGGTCATCGGCAAGGAACGCTGCCCCATCATGGATACCTGGTGGCAGACGGAGACCGGCATGTTCATAATCACGCCGCTCCCGTGTGTCAATTTGAAGCCGGGATCGGCCACGCGTCCCTTCTTCGGCATCCAAGCCGATGTGGTGGACGAGGAAGGGAAGCCGGTGAAGAACGGCGAAGAGGGCTACCTGGTCATCAAGACGCCGTGGCCGGCCATGCTGCGCACCATCTACGGTGACCCCGACCGCTACGTCAAACAATATTGGAGCAAGTATCCCGGCCTCTACCTCACAGGCGATTCGGCCAAGAAAGACGACGATGGTTACTTCTGGATCATCGGTCGCGTGGACGATGTGATCAAGGTGTCGGGCTACCGTTTGGGCACGGCGGAGATAGAGAGCGCGCTGGTGAGCCATCCGGCGGTGGCCGAGGCTGCGGCCATCGGATTGCCGCACGAGGTCCGCGGACACACCATCTATGCCTATGTGCTCCTTAAGTCCGGGCAAACGCCCTCCGAAGAATTGGCCGAGGCGCTGCGCCAGCATGTGGGCCGTGAGATGGGCCCCATCGCCAAGCCGGAGAAGATCATCTTCGTGGACAAACTCCCCAAGACGCGCAGCGGCAAGATCATGCGTCGCGTCCTCAAGGCGCGCGCGATGGGTTTGCCTGAGGGCGACATTACAACGCTGGAAGAATGAGCCTAGTCGTCGGCGCATTTATGTAGGGGGATCGCAGCGCGATCCCCCTACTTGAGCCAATGCTGTTTTCCGACAGTTGATGCAGCCACCTGGCGCAATACCCTAAAATATCCCAAAACGCGCTTGGGATAAGTTGGGATATCCATCATTTCAGAATATAATACGTCCCCCTCTTGTCCCCGATCTTTAAGATCAATCCCCGCTCTACCAGGTCGGCCAAATCCAGGCGCAACGTCTCCGGCGAGACATCGGGGCAGAGTTCCTGGTAATCTCGGTTGGCGATGCGCCCCTGCTCCTGAATGAAGCGCATGGCGCGCATCTGCCGCTCGTTCATTCGGTACTCCCATTCGGGCGCGGCACGCCTCTCGCGGACGTTTTTCAGGGTCACGCTGAAAGAGTAGGGCGTCGCCTTGAAGATGGGGGGCGGATGCCCGGCCCGTAGCATATCCTCAATCATACGGTCCACGCCGAGGCCCAACGACTCAATGAATCCCCACTGAAAAAGGCCATCTACCAGGCGCGGGTTGCGCGCGTAGTGCTCGTCCACCAGGTTCTCCAGCGTCATATAGCCCGGCAGGCCGCCGGGGCTGATGACTTCCAGCCGGTCGTCAAACATCCGCACTTCAATGCGCCGCCCGCCCAGGCGATAATCGCGGTGCGCGACCGCGTTGACCAAGGCCTCGCGCACCGCGAAAGGCGGATATTCCGTCCTCTCCTCGCGCACCAGGCCACGCACCACCGCCTCTACCCGCATCTCCGACCAGACCACCTGCCAGGCCCGTTCAATGAGACGAGGCAACGGCCCGCCAATTTCCTCGCGTCGCCCGTAGCCCGGCAGCCCCTCCGGTCCTCGTGGCTCATTCCCCGTGAAGCGTACAAAAAGGAGACCACTTTGCGGCAGATGGGTCTGTGGCTGGCGGCCAAATAGCAACAGACCGCTGACCGTAGGCTGGCCCGACAAATCCAGCGCGCCGATGTCGCGTAGCATCTGCTCGCGGGCGACGATAGCAGGCCGCCGCTGCCGCTCCTCGCGCTTCGCCAGATATTCGGTGATGAGATCATCGTCCAGATCGGCCCTGGTCGCGCCGGCGACGCTCTCCGTCTCAAAGTCGCCGCTGGATTTGGTCGCGGCCAACTGGCGGATCGCCTCTCCTCCCAGGGGCCGGTTCTCGTTGCCGGTGCGCAGAAGCACGCGGCCGTCGGCCAGGGAGTGGAGCTCGGTGCTGCGCGGCACGCGGATGGCGACTACTACGCCCTGCGGCGTCTCCATCTGTTCCCATTCCGTCCTGACCGGTGGGCGGCAGGCGACGAGGGCCAGGCGCAGCGCACTCTCTATCTCCTCGGAGAGGAGATCACCCTTTATCGTCCCGTCGGGGCTCACACCCAGGAGCACCGTGCCGCCGTCGGCATTGGCAAAGGCAACCAGCGTCTCGGCCAGACGCCCGTGATCGGCTTGTGGTATGTATTCCAACGTGGGGCCGGGGCCTTTGCTCAGAAGCGAAGAGAGAGACATCTCACCGATCCTCCGCCAGCGCGAGGATTATGCAGGTGCAGGTTCCGCGTTCTCGTTGGCGCTCAAGCGCGCGATGGATGCTACGGTATCCCCACCATCTAGAATCATCAGCCGCGCGCCGCCCGCCGCCCGCCCCTGTCTCGGCACGTCGGCCACCTTTGTCCGCAGCGCCATCCCCTGCGCGGTGACGATCGCCAATTCATCCTGAGGCCGTACGACGCGGGCCGCGACGATGGGGCCGGTGCGTTCCAGGTTGCGGGTCAATGTCTGCACCCCGCCACTGTGACGACCCTGGCGCGGGTACTCGCTTAACGGCGTGCGCTTGCTGAAACCTTTCGTCGTGACCAGCAGCAACTCGTCTTCCGGTTCTGCCACATCCATGCCGGCCACGCGGTCGCCCGCGGCCAGACGGATGCCCAAAACACCTGCGGCAGAACGGCCCATGGGGCGCACCTCTTCCTCGGAGAACCGCAACGCCCGGCCTTGCTCCGTCACTATGATCAGTTCCTGCTCGCCACGGGTGAGACGCACCCAGCCTAACTCGTCGCCCTCGTCCAGCGTGAGGGCGATGATGCCGCTGGGACGCACCGCCTCAAACTCGGCCAACGCCGTGCGCTTCACCTTGCCGTTCACCGTCGCCATGGTCAGATATTCCGCCTGGGCGAAGTCGGGCACGGCCACCGCCGCCGTCACCCGCTCGCCCGGTTCCAGGCCGATGAGGTTTACCAGCGGCACGCCGCGAGCATCGCGCCCGGCGTCGGGAAGTTGGTGTACGCGCTGGCTGAAGACGCGCCCGCGATGGGTGAAGAAAAGGACATAATCCAACGTGCGTGCCGATAGGATATAGAAGACCGCGTCCTCGTCCTTCGTCGCCATGCCGGTAACGCCGCGGCCACCTCGCGCCTGGGCACGGAAGGCACGGGCAGGCGTGCGCTTGACGTAGCCCTGCTGCGTGATGGTAATGAGCACCTCTTCCTGCGGGATCAGGTCTTCATCGGTGAAATCTTCCTTCTCCTCTGCCACGATGTGGGTACGGCGCGCATCCCCGAATTTCTCTTTTAGGGCAAGTAGGTCATTCTTGACGAGTTCCAGGATTTTGCGCGGGTTCGCCAACAGGTCTTCCAGCCGGGCGATAGCGGCCCGCACTTCGCGGTATTCATCCTCAATCTTCTGCCGCTCCAACGCGGCCAGGCGGCGCAGCGGCATATCTAGGATGGCCTGGGCTTGCGCTTCGGATAACCGGAAGCGGCTCATCAGGCCGGCGCGCGCTTCCTCTACAGAGGCAGCAGCGCGGATGAGCGCGATGACGGCATCCAGATTGGCGAGGGCGATGCGCAGCCCTTCCAGGATATGAGCACGCGCCTGGGCCTGCGCCAATTCGTAGCGGGTGCGCCGGGTCAACACGTCGCGCCGGTGCTCTATGTATATCTGCAAGGCGCGCTTCAGCGACAGGTGGCGCGGCTCATTTTCTACCAAGGCAAGGAGATTGATGCTGTAGGTCGTTTGCAGGGGTGTGTACTTAAAAAGTTGGTTGAGCACCTTACGGGCCGGCGCGCCGCGCTTCAATTCAATGACGATGTGCATCCCTTGGCGGTCCGACTCATCCCGCAGATCGGCGATCTGATCCAGGCGACCGTTGCGCACCAATTCCGCGATGCGTTCCAAGAGGGCCGACTTATTCAATTGATAGGGAATCTCGGTGACGATGATGCGCTGGCGACCGCCTTTCATTTCCTCAATAGTCGTCGCCGCGCGCACGACCAGCCGTCCTTGGCCCGTCGCATACGCCTTGGCGATGCCCTCGCTCCCCAGGATGATGCCGCCGGTGGGGAAATCCGGCCCCGGCACCAGGCGCATCAGGTCTTCGGGGGTGATAGAGTCGGCCTCGTCCCAATGATCAATCAGATAGACGACCGCGTCGGCGATCTCGCCCAGGTTATGGGGCGGGATGTTCGTCGCCATCCCCACCGCGATGCCCGATGCACCGTTGACCAAAAGGTTAGGAAGGAGGCCCGGAAGGACGAGGGGTTCGTTCAGAGAGCCGTCAAAATTAGGCCCCCAATCCACCGTCTCTTTCTCAATGTCGGCCAGCATCGTCTCGGCAGTGGCCGCCAGGCGCGCCTCGGTATAGCGCATGGCCGCCGGGCTGTCGCCATCTATGGAGCCGAAATTCCCCTGGCCGTCCACCAGGGGATAGCGCATGGAGAAATCCTGCGCCATGCGCGCCATCGTCTCATAAACAGCGGCATCGCCGTGGGGGTGATACTTGCCCAACACCTCGCCGACGATGCGGGCCGACTTCTTGTAGGCTGCGTTTGCCCGCAGGCCCATGTCGTGCATGGCGTAAAGGATGCGCCGTTGCACAGGCTTCAGGCCATCGCGCGCGTCGGGGAGCGCCCGCGCCACAATAACGCTCATGGCGTAGTCCAGATACGCCGAGCGCATCTCCTGCTCTATATCCGCCAGCCGGATGATGCCGATTTCCTGCCCGTTTTCGCTCAAGGTCATCAACTCCTCACGTTCTCAGGGCGTTATTATACCCCAAACCGACGCCTTTTTCCATTTGGTTCTGATCGTCCATCTGATTGCCAAGGTTGCTTGAAGGTTAGGTCGTTGCCCTTAGAAAAACGGATCGCGTTCGGAGCGAACGCGATCCTATGGAGCGATGTTCGGTTGTGAATCGGTGCCTACCGCAATACCACTTGCTTCTTTCCTAACACCTTTCCCGACTCGTTCACGAAGGTAAAGGACAGTTGGCCCAGAGGGAGCGTCTCCCGCGAGAGGCGCACGAACCGGCACGGATAGGTAGGCCCTGCCGGCGCGCCATCGGCATCTTCAGGCTCCGTCACCCGTACGACAACCGTCACCAGGCGACCCACTCGCGCCGCGCTGAGGATGGAGACATCATAGCCGCCGGTTGGCTTCTCGCCCAGGCAGAAGCCGATGATCAGATATTTCTCCCAATCCATCTCTTGCGGTGCGGCAGCCTGGGTTAAGGCATCAGCCGCCCCTTCTGCGGGCGACTCCTCGCCTCTCTTGGCTTGCATATCGTCGGTTGGAGCCTGTCGGCGCGGTGGCGCCTCGGCAGGGGCCGCACCACCTGGCGGCCCGGTATCATCTACCGGCAGGCGGCTCCATTCCGTCTCAGAGGTCACCACCACCTGGCCCGACTTCTCCGACCGGCGCGGCGGCCCTTTAGGGAGGTCGTCATCCGTTTCCAGGCCGCCCAGTTTCAGGATGGTCTCGGCCTTGGCGGAGCCGTCGGGACGGCGGGCGATGACGCGTGCCTGCGATTGCTGCGCCCACCGCCGCGTCTCCGGCACGACGAAACCGGCCTGGATGCGCCCGTTCGCGCCGGCGATGGTGCGCGTCATCTCCTCGGCTTTGGCGATGGACGCCTTCATCTCCACCAGAGAGATGACCACCGTATCACCCGGCAGCCAGCCCTGTCCGGTCACGGTCACGGTCCAGCCGACCGCGGCCACCGTCGGCGATACATAGATGCTTACCGCTAGGGCCGTTCGTGTCGGCGTGGCCGTCACCGGCCCGCGAGTGGGTGTGCGCGTCGGTGTGGCGGTAGGTGGGAATGGCGTCCATGTGGGCGTGGCCGTCGGTGGGATCGGGGTGGGCGTAGCAGTAGGTGGCACCGGCGTCGGCGTCTCCGTTGGCGGGATTGGGGTGGGCGTGGCCGTAGGTGGTACCGGCGTCCATGTGGGCGTGGCCGTCGGCGGAATTCGCGTAGGGGTCGCGGTGGGTGGGATGCGCGTGGGCGTGGCCGTAGGTGGAACGCGCGTCGGGGTAGCCGTCGGCGTCGCGGTGGGCGGCACCCGTGTGGGTGTGGCCGTCGGCGGAATTCGCGTAGGGGTCGCGGTCGGCGGGACGCGCGTCGGGGTGCGGGTGGGCGTCCGCGTCGGTGTCGGCGTGTCCGGCGTCAACTCCCACCAAAGTTCTGCCCGCGCGCCGCCGGTGTGTTCGTAGTACTCCATACGCAGGTTATGGCTGCCGCCCGTCAGCGCGACGTCGGCGAAATAGACCTGAGAGGCAGAATCGTGCCATTGGTCTATGATCAGGTTGCCGTCTATCCAGAGGCGCACGCCGTCGTCGGCCTGCACGAAGAAGCGATAGGTATCGGGCAGGAAGTTCAAGGATCGGGTCCAACGCACCGAAAAGTTGTCGGCAGGAACGCCCGCGGCCGGCGAGGATGCACCCCAATCAAAGTTGATGGCCGTGTCGTTGCGCACCACGGCCGGGCTCCCGGCCAGGTCGCGGTTGGCGAAATACTCGCCCTTCCAGTCGGCATAGTTGAGGGCGCGCTCCCACCAGAAGGCCAGGCTGGCCGCGCCGGTGTGCTCGTAGTATTCCACGCGCAGGTTGTGGTTGCCGCCGGCGAGGGTGCGCCTGCTGGTATAGGTCTGGGCAGAACTGTCGTGCCACTCGTCTATCACCAGGATACCGTCTATCCAAACGCGCACGCCGTCGTCGGCCCGCACGTTGAAATCGTAATCTCCCCCCTCAAAGGCGAGGGTACGGGTCCAACGGGCCGAGAAATTGTCGGCAGGGATGTTGCCCGCAGGCGAGCCGTTGCCCCAGTCAAAGTTGATGGCCGCGTCATTGCGCACCACGACCGGGCTCCCGGCCAGGTCGCGGTTGGCGAAGTATTCGCCGCGCCATTGGGGGAACGTCTCCACCAGGCCCCAATCCAGGCGTACCTGCGCCTGACCGGTGGCTTCAAAGTATTCCAATCGTAGGTTATGCACGCCCGCGCTCAAGTTGCGGTCGGCGGTATAGGTGGTCGGGGACGATTCGTGCCACTGGTCTATGATCAGTTCGCTATCCAGCCAGAGGCGCGCGCCGTCGTCCACCCCCACCGAGAAGCGATAGGTGCCCGCGGCAAAAGAGAGGGAACGCGTCCAGCGGGCCGAGAAGTTATCAAAGGGGATGCCCGCGGCCGGCGAGCCGTTGCCCCAATCAAAGTTGATGGCCGTGTCGTTACGCACTACAACCGGGCTCCCCACCAGATCGCGGTTGTTGTAGTATTCGCCCCGCCACTCGGTAATGACGGCGGGGGTGGGAGGAAGAGGCGTTGGCGTGGCAGGTGGGATTGTTGGGGTTGCGGCCGGCGGCACCGTCGGTGTGGCCGTCGGTGGAACGCGCGTCGGGGTCGCCGTAGCCTGCCCCGGCGTGGCCGTCGGCACTGCGGTGATAGGGGTAGCCGTAGGTGGCACAGGCGTCACCGACTCGCCCGCCCGTGCGGTCGGTGTAGGCGTTGCCGGAATCGGGGTTGCCGTCGCGCCTGGGGCAACGACCTGGAACGGTGAGGAGGCCGCCGCGCCGGTGGCAGGAACCCAGGCAACGATGTTCACGACGCCCATCTGGAGCCAGCGGTCGTCCGCCGGGAAGGTGAAGGTCGCGGTGAAACGACCGTTATCATCCACTACCGCGCCGGCAAAGGCCGATTCGCTGCGCACGTCGCCGGACGCGCTCTCTATGCGGACGAAGATGGTCTCGCCCGTGCGCCAGCCTTGGCCTTCCACGGTGACGACGGTGCCCGCGCTCCCTCGGATAGGTTGCACGCGGATCGTGCCCGCGGGGATGCGCGTCGGCGTGACCGTCGGCTTGCTTTGCGCGCCAGTGCGCAACATCAGGACCGTCGCCACAACCAACGTAATGGTGCCCAACGCTGCCAGCGCGATGGCCATGGCAAGGGCAAAACGCGCCCGGGGCGACAGATCGTCTGAATCTTGCGGTGCCAGATTCATAGCACTCATCGTCGTATCACCTCTCCGGCCATAAACACCGGGATCATCATTTCAAGCAACGCTCTCCTGCATCTACATTTATAACGACGAGAGGGGCTATCCGGTTCCCCGCCTTTTATACACCAGCACACAGGATATGGATTATCGCGTTAATGGGCCTGGCGGCGCTTTCGGCCTTCGCGCCAGGCAACGAAGGGGGCTCATACCTTGCGGCCGCTGGCGACGAAGATGCCGATGGCCGCCGCCTCGCCCCGCGTCGACGAGGCACAACAATTCTCGCCCACGCAATCTACGACAACATCGGCCAGGCCCGCCTCCTCCAGCCAGCGGCGCACGTCGGCACGGGCGAAGCCAGGCCAGCGGTCCGCGTGCTCCCGCAAAAGCCATTTATGGGTGTGGCTATCCAGGTCGGTGAGGACGACACGCCCGCCCACCCGCACGATGCGCGCCATCTCGCGGATCGCCGCGGCGGGGTCCTCGGTGTGGTGCAGATACATGTTCGCCAGCGCGGCGTCCACACTGCCATCGGGCAGCGGCAGGTGAGTGCCCTCGGCCACGCGCCATTCCACGTTGGTGAAACCGGCCAGGTTGCGCTGCGCTACGGCCAGCATCTCCGGCGACACATCCAGGCCATAGACCTGCCGAGCGATGGGCGCGATCCCCATAACAAGGAACCCCGTCCCCGTGCCGATGTCGGCTACCGTCGCGCCGGCAGGGAGCGCCGCCTGCCGGATGGCTGCCTCACGCACCGCGTCGGAAAAGAAGGTTTCCCGCAGGGAATCCCAACGCTCTGCCACCTGGGCGAAATAGGGCCGTGATTTGCTCATTCGTTAACCTGCCGATGCCGACGGCTTGAACGCGGTGATATGCGCGCTAAAGACCAGAGCATTGGTACAACAGCCACCTCCTCCCTCCCTATCAATCTCTATCCTTTCAAAGCCCGCCGCGCGCAGTTTCTCTACATAGGCTGTCAGTTCTAACGCACCACCGACGCAACCGCTCCACGCGCGCAGGTTCCGGCGCACTATCTCCGGCAGCGGCTGCAAGGTCACAATGTCCGACACGCTCAACCGTCCGCCAGGACGCAGCACGCGGAATGCCTCGCGGAAGACCGCATCCTTGTCGGGGCTCAGATTGATAACGCAATTGGAGATGATCACATCCACCGAGGCATCGGCCAGCGGAATCGCCTCCATTTCGCCTTGCCGAAACTCCACATTGCTTATGCCGAGGCGCGCGGCGTTGTCCTGTGCTAGCGCGAGCATCTCCGGTGTCATGTCCAGGCCGATGACACGGCCCGTCGGCCCTACCTGACGCGCGGCCAGGAAGCAATCTAGCCCACCACCGGAACCCAGGTCAAGCACCATCTCGCCCTCTTTCAGACCCGCCAAGGCCAGAGGATTGCCGCAGCCTAGCGATGTGCCGATAATCGCATCGGGCAGCGCCATCACTGCGCCGGGGCCGTAAAGACCAATGGTCTGGCCAGCGCCACAGCAATCCGACGAGCCGCAGCCGCATCCGGCTGTTGCCTCTGCACTCTGGAATCGGCGCGCCAGTTCACCATACGTCTCACGTACCGCCGCTTTGATTTGCCGGTCGTCCATGTTATCCTCTACTCCTGGATGGTATAGAGATATTTGGATTCTTCAATGCAACGGTTTACAAAAAAAGCGCGAGCCTGCGATGCATCACGCTAGGTCGGCGCGGCCTCCGTCAGGGCGATGGGATGTTGTTCCAACGCGAACTTGCTCCATAACATGCCACAACACTCGGTCAGGTTATCGCGATTGACGGCGTAATAGACCATCTTGCCCTCCCGGCGAGTGCGCAGAAGGCCTGTCGTCTGCAAGATGTTGAGGTGGTGTGAGATGGTCGGCTGCGATTTGCTGAAGGCGGCGACGATATCGCTGACGCAGAGCTCTCCCCGCTCCAAGAGGAGCTGAAGAATCGCCTGCCGCGTATCGTCGGCCAGCGCCCGGCAGAAATCCACAGGATTCATCGCAATCATTGCTCAGCCATCCCTCTCATATAGATCAATTTAAATATGTAAATATTATACCCCCGCTTTTCTCAATTGTCAAGGGAGGCGCTGCTCGCATTTGACAGGAGAGGAATCCGGTATAAGATAGTAGGAAGAGATCCCCATCGCTGCCACCGGCACCACTTGATCGCGCAAACGCTCCTGGAAATGGGAGTGACCGTCTGGCATATTCGCGGGGGCGGTGCCCTAGAGGCTGCCAAGCCCCAAGCAGAAGAGGAATTGGAAAGAAGCCGACAGCCACAGCAATTGAGCCTCTTGGCCCGGTGAGACGACATGATAAGAAACAGGAGGTCCCCATGCCTTACGTATATGCCGGTAAGTACTTGCGGATAGACCTGAGCACAGGAGAGTGGCAGGCAGTCCCTATCGCCGATGAGGACGTGCGCCGCTACCTCCTTGGCAGCGGCTACGCGGCCAAACTTTGCTACGAGGAGTTAGACCCCAGCATTGAGCCGCTTGACCCGCGCAATACCCTATACGCCTTCAATGGCCTCCTCTCCGGTACCTTCGCGCCCACCGGCTGCCGCTCCTCGTGGTGTGGCCGCTCGCCCCTCACCGGCATCTGGAACGATGCCAACATGGGCGGCCACTGGGGCGCGGAACTCCGTTTCTCCGGCTATGACGGCGTCGTCGTCACCGGGCGCGCCGCGGAGCCTGTCTATCTCTGGATTGATGGGCGCGAGGGAACGGTGGCCCTGCGCCCCGCATCTCACCTGTGGGGCCTGGACCATTTTGCCTTCCATGACGCCGTGCTTCAGGAGACCGACCCCAAGGCCGCCGTCGCCTGCATCGGCCCTGGGGGCGAGCACCTGGTACGCTTTGCCGGGGTGATGACCGGCGGCCAGGCCCACGCGCGCACCGCCGGCCGAGGGGGCATGGGCGCGCTCATGGGTTCCAAGAACCTGAAGGCCATCGTCGTGCGGGGCAAGGAGAGGCCCGAATACTACGACGCGGCGGCCTTCCGCCAGACGGTCAAGGAATCCAACAAGAGCATTCAGGAAAATTCCCTCTCCATGAGCAAACTGGGCACGCCGGGCGGCGTCATCAACGCGGAGAAGGCAGGCGACATGCCTTTGGGGAACTGGCGCGAAGGCGACCGACCCGACCTGGCCGCGAAGATTTCCGGCCAGCGCATCGCCGAGACGATCTTCGTCAAGCATACCTTCTGC
>FWPU01001047.1_pt1 | contig 85362 bp, 72 predicted proteins | sample 2228361 | NCBI WGS metagenome assembly FWPU01 (sample SAMEA103939777, study PRJEB20133) | metagenome | reverse complement strand
GGGGCCGCTGCCCTCCCGTCCACGTCCGCCCGTAGGAGCCCCCGGGGTCAGGCCAGGGCCGCGCCCGGAGCGCGAGCAAAAACCGGCTGAGCCGCCAAAGCCCCCGCCTCCACCGCAGCCCGCGCGCCCTAGCCAGATCGCTCACCTGGAAGCGCTGGCGAAGCGGCTTGGGATAGAGATAAGTCAGTTGCAGGCCCAGGCGGGGAAACCTCTGACAGAACTCACGCGCCCGGAAGCCAGCAAATTGCTAAGCGAGTTGCAACGGCGCATCCGCGAGGAGAACCCACCTCGCCTCAAGAGCGAAGTGGAGCGCCATCGGCCCTATCTTCCGGAGTCGGTGGACGCCTTTGAACTAAATTATCTGACGGCTGCTCAACAGTCCGGGGCACACATCACCTTTACCCTGTTTGATGGACGCACATTGTCCGGCCAAATCATCGGCTTCAGCCCCTATGCCATTACCATACGAGAGGATGGCGGCGACGAGGTAACGCTTCAGAAACTGGCTATCGCCTTCTATCGGAAAACGGCTCAACGATGAAAACCGAAGCGGCTATCTTGTATGAGATGGGGAAGCCTGTGCCGTATGCCGCGTCGCAACCCCTGGTCGTACAGGAAGTAGAGTTGGAGGGGCCGGGCCCGGGCGAGGTCCTTGTGGAAGTAAGAGGGGCGGGGCTGTGCCACTCTGACCTGTCGGTGGTAGATGGCTCTCGGCCCCGGCCCATGCCTATGATCCTCGGCCATGAAGCGGCGGGCATCGTGAGGGAAGTAGGCCCGGGCGTCTCGGATTTCCGGCCTGATGACCATGTCGTCTTTTCCTGGATGCCCATGTGTGGGCGTTGTCTGTTTTGTGCAACCGGACGACCGGCCCTCTGCGAGAACGGCATCCGCGCAAACCTCGCGGGCTCCTTGCTGAACGGCAACCGCCGTTTCCGCGATGGGCAAGGCCGGGTGCTGAATCACCATTTGGGCGTGTCGGGCTTTTCCCATTACACCGTCACGGTGCAGGAGTCGCTGGTCAAAATCCCCCAGGATACTCCGCTGGCGAAGGCATCTCTGCTGGGATGCGCCGTCCTCACCGGTGTCGGTGCTGTTGTCAATACGGCGCGGGTAGAAGTAGGGATGGCGGTGGCCGTCTGGGGATTGGGCGGAGTCGGGCTCAGCGCGGTCATGGGCGCTCGGCTGGCAGGAGCCCATCCGATCGTAGCGGTGGATGTCGTGGAGGGCAAACTGGACCTGGCGCGCCGTCTTGGAGCAAGCCACGCCATCAATGCCAGCAAAGAAGACCCGGTCAAGGCCGTGCGCGATCTAACAGGCGGCGGAGCGCCCTATACTTTTGACGCGGTGGGCAACGAGCAGGTGCTTCGGCAGGCCTATGAGGCTTGCCGGCGCGGTGGCATAACCGTCACCATTGGGCTGCCCCCTGCCGATCGCATGTTTACCGTCCCCGCGGTGCACATCGTCAACGAAGAGCGAACCATCAAAGGCTCCTACATGGGGTCGGCGGTGCCGCGGCGCGATATCCCCCGCTTCCTCGCCCTTTATCAGGCGGGGTTGCTACCTTTGGATCTCCTGATGACGCGCACCATCGCTTTGGATGAGATCAACGGAGCCTTTGACGCGCTGGCGAAGGGCGAGGCTGTGCGGCAGGTGCTTGTATTTAATGGATGAAAACTTATTCGGGAGCCTGCAATGAGCCTGGGTGATTATCTTCGTTATCTTCGCGCTTGCAAAGGAGGGCCGACGCCTTGGGAAATCCAGGAAGCAACGGGAGTCCCTTCGGGCCTTTACGGTCACATCGAGCAGCGCTATCGGGAAATCGGCGATGATGAGACGATGCGGAAGTTGGCCGCCTATTTCGGGGTGCCACTGGAAGAGCTCACGCGTCGCAAACCTAAGTATCGTAAGGCTCTCAGCGCAGCGTTAGCCGCGGCGATGGCCCAGAACGCGCCCATCCGCCTTATTTTGCGTTCCGGTCATGAGTTCACCGGCCGCGTGGCCTGGTGGGATCTGGGAGCGACCCTCTTGACTCTGGATGACGGCAGCGAGGTCGTCGTGCAGCGACACATGGTAGATGATTGGGTGGGGACGGCTGAACCACCGGAGATGGATGAAAACGACGAACCGGCAGAGGACGAAAACGACCAAGACCCTGCTACTCCTTGATGTCACCCGCGTTAACCCTTGCAGACATAACCGACAGAACGGAGCCCTATGCTCGGCGAAAAGCGCATTCACGAGATAACCGATAGGGTGCTTGCCCACAGCACTGCAAATGAAACTGAGGTCGTTGTTCTGGCCGAGGAGAGCGCGTTGACCCGTTACGCCAACTCGGCCATTCACCAGAACGTATCTTTGGCAGATGCCGAGGCGCGCATCCGGGTGGTCGTAGAAAAGCGGATCGGGATCGCTACAACCAACGACCTGTCGTCCGCAGCCCTCGCTGGGGCCTGCGCGCAAGCCACCGAAATGGCCCGCCTGCGCCCGCCTAATCTCCAGTTCCCCGGCCTTCCGGCTCCCACGCGACTGGCCTCTGTGGCTGCGTTCTCAGAGGCGACCGCTGCCTGCACGCCGGAGCGGCGCGCCGATGCCGTCGGAGCCATCTGCCGCCAGGCTATGGCTGCCGGTCTGACCGCTGCCGGCGCGTTCAGCACGCAGATATATGAGATCGCCGTGGCTAACTCTCATGGTCTCTTTGCCTACTTCCCCACCACGCGTGCCGAGCTGACCGTTGTGGTCATGTCTGATGATGGGAGCGGTTATGCATCGGCCCTGGCCTTGAGCGTGGATGATATTCAGCCGGATGCTTTGGCGGCAGAAGCCATCGCGCGGGCTCTGAAAGGGCGTGGTCCCCGCGATATCGCGCCGGGGGTCTATCCGGTTGTCCTGGAGACCTACGCGGTGGATGACTTCCTGCACATGTTTGCCCACATGGCGTTTGGCGCGCTCGCCCTTCAGGAAGGGCGGAGTTTCCTGGCCGGGCGTTTGGGCCAGCAACTGATGGACCCGCGCGTCACCATCTGGGATGACGGTTGGGACATGAAGGGCCTCCCCTTGCCCTTTGATTTTGAAGGTGTGCCCAAGAGCCATGTCCGGCTCATCGAGCATGGCATCGCGCGCGGCGTCGTCTGGGACCGTTACACGGCAGCCAAGGAACCGAAGGCCGATGGCGCGCGCTGGACCCCGATTTCTACCGGCCACGCCCTTCCTGCACCTAACCTCACGGGCCCTTTGCCCGCCAACCTGTTCTTTGGCCCCGGCGACGCCAGTCGCGAGGAGCTGATCGCCGGCTTGGATAAGGGCCTCCTTGTCACTCGCTTCCATTACACTCGTCCGGTTCACCCTGCCCAGGCGGTCGTTACCGGCATGACCCGCGACGGAACCTATTGGGTGGAAAAGGGTGAGATCGCCTACCCGGTCAAGAACTTGCGTTTCACCCAGAGTTACGTGCAAGCACTCAACCAGGTGGAGGCGATCGGGCGGGAAACGCGGCTGTATCGCGGGGTCAACGACTGGGGAGCGCACAGCGTGCCGGCTCTTCGGTTATCGGGTTTCAATTTCACGGGGGTGACGGAGTTTTGATGAAATAGAGCACCGGGTAGGGAAAGGAGGAGATATGCCTGAGCCTACGGAACGAGATGTCACGATTTTGTTGAAACTTTGGGAGCTGGCAAACGCGCCGGAAGCGCAGGCAGCGCGCATGTGGATGTTTACCGAGTTTTCCGCGTCCAGCTATCAAGAATTCCTAGCCAAATATCCGCCGGGGAGCCCGGAATGGCGTCGCTTTTCCAGCACGTTGGCCCTGATGGAGTTGTACGGCGTCCTCATCAACCGGGGCCTGTTGGATGAAGACCTTTTCTTTGACCTGTTTGGCGGCTTTGATACCATGTGGCAACGGGTGCAGCACGTGTTGCCGGGGATGCGCAAAGAATTGGACCCCCGCCTTTACGAGAACTTTGAACTCCTGGCCCGCCGCCATCGTGCCTGGCAGGAAAAACACCCACCAAAAGTATAGAAACCGCGAGATAGCAGGCCTGATCTCCTGTGACCTACTATCCCTTGTCCTTGTGCGACTCGGAAGCATAGTACGACCGGCAAGCAAAACGGCCAGCGATGCTGTGAACATCCTGGCCTGTGGCCCCTACGGTGAGAGCATCGGGCTCGCAGCCTTGCTCGCTTGTCAATTGAGCAAGGCCGTTTCAGCATCCCGGCAATCGTTCACCAAGCGGCTAGGATGAACCGATAACCTTCTGTGTAGGCTAAAAGGCGTGCCGTTAAAGTCAACGGTTCATCGGTGCTGCATGCAGAGGGAACATGGCCTCCTGGTTAAGCCTACTGCGCGAACAGATTCAGCAGGAACCCCTTTATGCCTGGATCATCGCCTCGGTAACAGTTTTCGTCGTGGCTTCCTGGCTCGGCTGGCTAGCCATGTTGTGGCAAAGCCGCCGTCCCGACGGCTGGCTCGCGCGCCGGGCCCGGCGCAGTGAGGTGCAGGGCATCCTATGGATTGTGCGCTTCGCTTATGGCCTGGGCATTCCCTATGCCGCTCTGCTCCTGGGCCTGGCGTCGCCGCGGCTGCTTGGCCTTACCGAGATTAATTGGGTGCAGAGCCTCGGCCCCGGCGGCGCGCTGGCAGGCATTGCCTTGGCAATCCTGATCTTGGGCTGGTGGAGATACCGCCGCGATGTCCCTCCTCCCCCCGATCTGCTCCCCTGGCCGCTGGCGATCCTTGACATCGCTGCTCTCCAGGGGCATTGGGCTCTCTATCGCACAGGAGCAACGCTCTGGCTGAACGATACCTATGGGGGAGTATGGGCAGGTCTCATCCTGGTAGCCTTGGAGGCCGCGCTCGTGCCGGTCACCTGGCAGGCACTAACCGCACCGAACAATGCAGAAAGGGTACTACGCCCTGCCGCCTTCGCCTTTTCCTCTACGATTCTCTTCTACTTCACCCACAACCTCTGGCTCTGTTGGGCTTTTCACTGCATAGGTGAAATGGCACTGACCCGCTGGATGCCGTCTCGGCCAAGCGTAGGACGCGAAAAGCCCACATCCTGAGCCAAGTTATTTGATGATGAAGGACAACACAACAAGAATAAAAAGAATGGTTCCTGCCAGGATGGCAACCCGGCGCAAATCCTGATAGACGTAACGATATTCCTCAGCAAAATCGACCTTTCTGGCCGGCTCCGCCACGATCCCGCGCGGGCGTCCTATCGGCGTCGCAGTTGTTGTCACCGACGTGCTGCCGCCGGGGGAGACAGAAGGTCTCGGCACAGAATAGCGATTAGGCGAGGCCGATCGCGGCCGACGTGTCTTTTTCGCCATAATTCTCCTTAACAACGTAAAAAGCCCGGATGGCTGAATGATAGACGCTTCGCACGGCCAAAGTGTTTCTGGCCGCTCATGATGCCATTATACTCCATGACGTAGCCGCCGCAAAACCTCCGCCCGCAAGAGGCCCACTTCTTCCACACGCAGAAGCATGAGGATACCGAAATACAAGACAAACCCGACCGCGCCGCCAAGGGCCACCACCGTTGTCTCGGCCAAGAATCCTTCCCCTATTCCTCCTCCTTCCATCGCCCTCCGCGCGATCCAGACGCCTCCCCCCATCACAATCGCAGCCAAAGCCGCGCGCCCCCCTACCGCTGCTACACCCTGATTTGCCAGGCTACCCACGCGTCGGCGCAGGAGCAGCAGCATCACTAACGCGTGGCCTGCCTGTTTGGCCGAATCGGCCAGAACAAGCCCCAACATCCCGAAACGCCCCACCAGAAGCAGCGCAACAGCCAGATAAACACCCACCGAGAAAACGCCGACGAGGGCGGGCGTGCGTGTATCCTGCCGGGCATAGAAGGCATAATTGAGGGGCCAATCTATGGCGGCGAAGGTGAGCCCCAACAAATACAGCAGGAGTGCACGATTCGTCCAGAGCGTGTCGGTCGGCCCGAACGCGCCGTGCTCAAAGATAAGGCGGATCAGCGGCTCGCCCAACACTCCCAGGCCCACCGCGGCAGGAAGGATGAGGACGAGCACCAGCCGCAGCCCGCGCGCCAGCGTGCGCCGGTAGCCATCCCAGTTGCCGACGGCGCTCAGTTGCGAAAGGGAAGGGAGAGCCGCGAGGGATATGGCGACAGCAACTAGCCCCAACGGAAACTGGATAAGGGTTGTGGCGTTCTGCATCCAGGCGATGCTATGCTCGCCGGTGCGAGAGGCCAGGTTACGGTCCACCGCGATCTGCACTTGGGTAATCATCAGCCCCAGCGCGATCGGCAGATAGAGTTGTGCCATGCGGGCCAAGGCAGGATGGTGCCAGTCCAGAGAGAGGCGTAAGCCGCTGCCGCGCAGGCCGGGGAGTTGCAGGGCCAGTTGAATGACGCTACCGAGCAATATCCCCACCGCCAGGCTGTAGATGTCGAGGCGTCCGGCCAATAGGGGCGCGGCCACGACGATGCCGAGATTAAAAGCCGCAGCCGCAAGCGCGGGAAATGTGAAGCGATGGCGAGCATAAAGGATGCCGGTGACGATACCGGAGCAGAAAAAGCACCAGACGGCAGGAGCCAGGATGCGCAGCGACCGCACCGCCACCGCGCGCAGGTGATCATCAAAGCCGCCGCCCATGATCCACACGACCTGAGGGGCGAAAAGTTCCAGCAAGAGAACGATGATCGCCCCTCCCACGGCGGCCAGGCCGAGGATCGCGCCTGCCGCTCGGCCCAATTCTTGCCTGCGAACGCCCGCATATTCGCTAAGGACAGGCACCAGCGCCGCGCTGAGGAGCCCTCCGATGAGGAGGTCGTAAAGCATCGTGGGGACGATGCTGGCTACTCGGAACGCGCTCACCAGGCCGCTCGCGCCAAACCAATGGGTAATGACGATCTCGCGCGCCAGGCCCAGGACGCGGCTGGCAACATTGCCCAGGGCCAGGATGCCCGCGGAACGGGCCAAACCGGGCTGCGGCGGCAAGGGTTGTTCAGCGGCCACTCCGGCAGACCTCGTGACTCATCCGGCTCTACCGGTGTAGCGACTTACGATGCGCTCCACCAGCGCGGTGGTGGAGTGCTCCGGCATGTAGGGGAGAAAACGCACCTCTGCCCCATGAGAGCGTGCGACCGCTGCTTCCGGGGGGATGCGGGTCGCCAGATTCCAGTCGCCTCCTTTGACATAAATATCGGGCTCCAGCGTGGCAACCAACGCTTCCGCTGTGGGTGAGTCAAAGATGACAACCACATCCACGCAGGCCAAAGCCGCGAGAAGCCGCGCCCGCTCCTCCTGCGGCACAAAGGGGCGCGCGGGCCCTTTTAAGGCACTGGTTGAGGCGTCGCTGTTGAGGCCGACGCAAAGCGCATCGCCCAGTGAACGCGCCGTTTCCAGATAATCCAGATGCCCTACGTGCAAGAGGTCAAAATGGCCGTTGGTGAAAACAAGGCGAAGGCCTGCTGCTCTTAATTCCTCACGCCAGGCTCGCGCCGCTTCCCAGGACAAAACACGTCCCATCTATCCTCTCCGATCGCTAACTGCCTTCCAGTGCCGCTACCAGTTCCGCGGGCGTTACGGTGGCGTTGCCCAGACGACGGACGACGAGGCCCGCAGCTACATTCGCCAGATGCGCCGCCGTGCGCCAGTCAAGCCCGGCGGCAGCGGCCTGTGTCATCACCGCGATGACGGTATCGCCTGCACCGGTCGCGTCAAAGACCTCGCTACGATTTGTGGCCGGAAGATGTACCGCAAGCCCGCCGCGCTGAATGATCGTCATGCCGTCGGCCCCGCGCGTGATGACCAGAGCACCTGTTACCAGTGCCGGTAGAAGTTCTGCACCCGCGCGCTCAAAATCTGCGTCGCGCGTCAGGGGTCTCCCGATCTGCGCTTCGGCTTCGGCGCGATTGCATTTGACGAGGTGGAAACCGCGAAACTTCAGGAGGTCGCCCTGCGAGTCCACCGTCGCTAACTTGCCGTGCTCGCGCGCCGCCGCCAACACCGTCGCGACCACTTTCTTCGTGACGACGCCCCCTTTGTAGTCGGAAACCAGCACGGCATCCGCCGCGGCCATCGCCGTCTCAATCGCCATGCAGAGGCCATCTTCCAGTTCACCGGTCACCGGGCTGCGATCCAGGTGATCCAGGCGCGCCAGATGCTGGGGAAAGCGCAAAGAGGATTCGGCCAGGAGGCGGGTCTTAGTAGTCGTCGGGCGCGCCGCGTCGCGAATCACACCCTCGGTGGCGATGCCGGCTTGGGCCAACAGGTTGAGAAGCGCATCTCCTTGTTCGTCCCCACCCACGATGCCAACGACGCTCGCGCTGCCTCCCAACGCGACGATGTTGGCCGCGGGGTTGGCCGCGCCTCCCGGCAGGCGCGTCCGTTTCTCCAATTCCAGCACGGGCACCGGTGCCTCGCGGCTTAGGCGCGTTGCCCGTCCAATCCAATACTCATCCAGGATGAGGTCGCCCACGATAAGGATGCGTTGCCCTTGCAGGCAGGCGACCAGGGATTGGGGAGTGGCGGTGACATTGGTGTCCGGCATACGAAACCTTATTGTCCGCCGGGTCTGGCCTGCAAATAAACGCGCCGGAACTCGGTCAGGAACTGCCCGGCCAAGGTCGGATCGTCCACAATCAGGATATTTTCATCGTTGTCTTTTTCCGCATTCTGTGAGAAATTGTACGAGCCGAAGATGACCGTGCGCCTATCAATGATAAAGACTTTGTGGTGCATAAGGAAAGGGTTGCCGTCCTGCCGGACATCCAGCTTGGCGTCGCTCATCACCCTGTATTCGCTGAAGCGGGTTTCCGAACCGGTCGTCTCAAAGACGCCCTGCACCGCCACACCCGCCTTTGCCCGATCTCGCACCACCTGGCCTATCTCATCGTTGGTGAAAGAGAAAGCCATAAAATAGATGCTTTCTTGGGCCTTGCTCAGGCGCGCAATGATGTGGCCGGCAACGTTGTCCTCCGGCGAGAAGTAGTTTTCTACGGTGATCCCGCCGATGGTGAAGCGTGTGGTGCGCGTGGCCGGTCGTCCGGGGCCAAACTCCTTGTCTTTGAACATCTGCTCAAACTTGGTGCGGTAATTCCTCGCCAATTCCGGCGAATCTATCTCTATGGCGTTGTTGTTATAGCGATAAGTGTCGTGCTCGGTGAAATTCCAGGATCCGGTCCAGACGGCAAGGCCATCCACCACGGCGAACTTATTATGCATGATGGCCTCACGCTTGTCGTCCACTACGGCGATGCCCGCGCGCTGGAGGCGGGCGATAGCTTGGTTCTTGAGGTTGTCGCTATCGGTCACGATTCTTACGGTCACGCCTTGATTCTTGGCAGCGATCAGGGTATCTGCCACGTTGTTCAGGTCTAGGTCGTATATCGCCATGTCAATGCTCTGCTGTGCGCGCTTTAGAAACGCCACGAAATGCTCATCCAGGCCCCCGTGATGGTCGCGCGGGTCATCGGGGTACTTGGGCGAGGTAAAGTAAACGCGATACCAGGAAGGCGCGATAGGGGTCTCGCCGGCTATCGCGGTAGGCGTCGGTTCTGAAGGGAGGTCGCGCACGGTTCTACCGATTAGCTGCGTCAGCGCGTAGAAGCCGACAATGCCCAGCATGAGGAGGAGCAAAACCACGAGGATTGCCAGTAGGCAGCTCCGGAGGCCAGAACTGCGTTTCGGGGTGCCTTGCGTGGCGCGGCGCGTCTCACGCCAGGTGCGGGCAACAAGGTCTAGCAGGCGATGGATCAATTCCAGGTTAGAAAGGTGATCCCAGTCGCGCAGCAAGCGGCGGGCTTCTTCCCATTCGGCAGAGCCCGACCAAGACGCAGCGACAGGGCTGCCGCGAGAAAGGATCGTGCGCAGTCGTGCCTCGCGCTCCTCGGCAGAGAGCCGTCCTCGCTCGCCGACGAGGTCGTTGATATCGCGCAAGGCCTGACGCACGCGGCGGCCTCGCTCTTCCAGCACGAGGTCGGCGGCCTTCCCCTTCACAGAGATGGGAGCATCCAGTTGGGCCATCGCCCATTCGGTGAGGACTTTGGCCTCCTGGTCTTCCAGGTTGGAATACAGCCGCTCATCATCCAGAATGCGCTCGGCCAGGCGCTGGCGCGTCGCCTCTAAGTTCTCTTCAGGCATGATACGTCTCCACACCGGATTTCCGCCGCGCTCCCGACAGCCATTGCCAGATGATGAGAGCCGCAAAGCGAGGAAGCGCAATCATCCGTCGCCAGCGCCACGGCTGCCGGATCAGGCGATACAGCCATTCCAGGCCACGCTTCTGCATCCACAACGGCGCGCGGCGTGTAACGCCTGCGATGACATCAAACGACCCGCCGACGCCCATGGCGACGGGAACCTGCAACGCCGGCGCGTGGCGCGCGATCCAAAGGTCTTGCGCAGGCGCGCCGTAGGCCACAAAAAGGATATCGGGCCGGGCCGCGCGCACGCGGGCGATGATGGCTGCAGATTCGGTATCCGCGGGTGAACCCGCGTAAGTACCGGCAACCGCCAGGCCAGGATAACGGTCGGCCAAGGCGCGCGCCGCGCGTTCCGCCACGCCCTCCGCCGCACCGAGGAAATAAAGCCGCCAGCCGCGCCGCGCGGCCGTCTCCGCCAGCCGCACCACCGTATCTACCCCTGCCACCCGCTCCGGCAGCGCGCCGCACCCATATAGCAGGCGCGCTGCCCACACCAGGCCCATGCCGTCGGCCAGCGCGAGGTCGGCCCGGTTAAGCACCTGGCGAAAGGCCGGATCGCGGCGCGCGGCCATGATGAATTCGGGATTCACCGTGACGACCTGGTGCGCCGGGCCCGCGTCGACGAGGGCCGCGATGCGTTCTATCGCTTCCTGGTTGGTCAGCGCATGCACCCGCACGCCCAGGATCTCTACCGTGTGCAATGGGCGACCTTCGTACTCTACAAGATGAACCTAAGCATTCCCCACTTCTTCCAGCACGCGCATCACCTCTGCCGCGCATGCGCGCCATGAGAAACGCGTGACGTTTGCGAAGCCACGCAGCCGCAATTGTGCGCGCAAGCCTTCATCGGTGAGAACGCGCACCAAGGCATCCGCCCAAGCCATGGTGTCGTGGGGAGAGATTAGAAGCGCACCGTCACCTGCTACCTCCGGTAGCGATGACGCATCGGAGCAAACTACCGGCACGCCACACGCCTGCGCTTCCAACACCGGAAAGCCGAAGCCCTCGTAGAGGCTGGGGAAGGCGAAGCACGCCGCGCCGGAAAGGAGCGCAGGCAGATCGGCATCGGGCACGTAGCCGGGAAAGATGACGCGCTCCGCTAATCCCAGATCCTTCATCCGCCGGAACAATTCGGCGTAGAGCCAGCCCTTCTTGCCGGCGAGGACGAGTTGCACGCGAGCCGCTTTCGTCAACCTTTTCACTACCTCGCCAAACGCTTCCACCAGACGTATCAGGTTCTTGCGCGGCTGCAACGTGCCGATGTGCAGGATATAGCGCTCGCCCAGACCATATTTAGCCCGCATTGCGGCCAGCACGCCGGCATCCTGCACAGGTGACAGCGATTCGTCGCGGCCCGGATAAATGACACGCACCTTCTCAGCCGATATACCGTAGAACCGGTGCAGGTCGTTGGCCGTCGCCTGCGAATCGGCCAGGACTATCCGGGCGACGCGCGCACTCCAGCGGGTGGAGATGTCCAGGTAAAGCCGGTCGCGCTGGCGGTGCGCCTGGGGATAGAGGCGATAACCGAGGTCATGCACCGTCACAACGCTGCGCCTCGGGTGCAGCAGGGGGATCACATGGGCAGGCACGAACAAGACGTCGGGCGGGCGGCGAACCATCTCCCAACTCAAGCCCACGTGCGTCCACAGGCGCGGCACGCGGATCACGCGCTGCTCAACATTCCCCTCTGTCGCAAGAAGCCCCGGCGTCGGCGGCTCCCGCAGATAAAGGCGAAAATGATGTCCGCCAGCCAAGGCCAGCAGATGCCGGATCAGATGGAGCGAATAGGTCTCGGTCCCCGTCCGTCCGGAGAGGGCAGCGGAAGCCGGAGCCAGGCGGCTAGCATCCAGACCGATGAGCATCCTCGCTGTATTGGGAGCCTCTCGCAGGATGGGGCCAGCAGGCAGGTCAACTGGCAGCCATTATAACACGCGCCCTAGGGGGCGTCAATCTTTTTCCACGACGTCCGGCACCAGCGCGCGCAGGTCTTCCAGGCGCACCGGCCCGCGCCGCAGGATGGTAGGCGGAGAGGTTGTCAGGTCAAGGACGGTAGAGGCAAGGCCGCCGGGGCAGGTGCCGCCATCCACGATGAGAGGGATCCGCCCACCCAATTGCGCGGCGACTTCTTCTGCCGTCACCGGGCTGGGCGCGCCGGAGCGGTTGGCACTGGTCGCAGCCAGCGGTTCGCCCAGGACAGCGATGAGGCGTAAAGCGATCGGATGATCCGGCACGCGCACGGCCACCGTCGGCCCGCCGCCGGTGACGACATCGGGCACGCGGGCATGACGAGGGAGAACCAGCGTCAACGGGCCGGGCCAGAAACGCGCGGCCAGGGCACGGGCCACCGGCGGAATAGAGGCCACGACATCCACGAGCGCGTCAGCCGACGCGAGGAGAATGGGAATTGCTTTAGACTCGGCACGGCCTTTGGCAACATAGAGCTGCGCGACGGCCTCCGCGCTCCAGGCGCGCGCACCCAAACCATAGACGGTATCCGTAGGAAAGGCAACAAGGCCGCCTGCGCGCAGCATCTCTACCGCACGCAGCAGCGAGGACGGCTCAGCCGCAGGCAACGTCTGTGTGTCCATCAGAAGAAGGTGAGAGGATGAAGCGGCGAATGACCTCCGCCACACCATCGTCCATAATGGATGGAGCAACCCAATCGGCCACAGCCTGTACCTCCGGTGTCGCGTTCCCCATCGCTATACCCAACCCGGCCCAGCGGAGCATTTCCAGATCGTTCCCCGCGTCGCCCACGGCGATCACTTGCTCCTGAGGAATGCCGTAGCGCGCGGCCAGATAGGCCAAGGCCGAGCCCTTGGAGACGCCCGGTGCCGTCCCTTCCACAAACAGGTCATGGGAACGAAAGACCTCCAAACGCCCTGCGAAGAGAGCTTGGAGCTCGGGTAGGACGCGGTCGCAGGTCTCGGATTCGGCGATCAGCAGGAATTTGGTGGGGTCACCGGGGAGGCTCGCGCGCAGGTCCGGCACGAGGCGCATGGGGATGCCGAACCAACGATCGTAGAACTCGGGTGGGTGGCGTAACTCTTTGAGATACATGAAGCCATTCACGTACACCGTCACGTCTAATCGGCGCGGCTCCGTCCAATCCAGAAGTTCGTAGATAAGGTCGCGAGGGTATGTTTCGGACAACAGAACTTCTTCGCTGATGGGGTCCTGCACGACCGCACCCTGATAGCAGATGACCGGCGCGGTAAGGCCGATGCTACGGGCGATGGCCTGCGCGCCGCGGAACGCCCGCCCCGTGGCAAGAACCACGATGACCCCTCGCTCCTGCGCAGCACGGATGGCCGCGCGCACCGCCGGACGCACCTGTTGATCTGCAGTTAAGATCGTACCGTCGGCATCCAACGCCAGCAGACGATAAGGAAGATGGCCGCGATGATTCATGTACATACCTGCACGATGCGCGCGTGGCCTGCCAGGTCGGCAAAGAGCACCACTGACGTTTGATGACCGGGAGTGGGGGCCTCCATGCTCAGCTTGCTGGTAAAGTGTACTTGCCCCTCACCCCGGCCCTCTCCCCTTTGGGAGGAGGGAATAGGCATCCCTTCCCGATGGAAAGCCGCGCGTGCCAGATTCATAACAGCCTCTCCCTGCCTCGCGCCGATCTCCAGTAAGAGCGCGCCGCCGGGGAGAAGATACGCAGGAGCCTGCATCAGGAGCCGTCGCACCAGGTCAAGTCCGTCGGGACCGCCATCCAGCGCGCAGCGCGGCTCAAAACGCCCGACCTCCGGCGGCAGCATTTCCCATTCCTGAGCGGCGATGTAAGGGAGGTTTGCGACGATGAGATGCACAGATTGCGGCACGGGCGACAGCAGATCGCCCCAAAGAAACCGGATACGCGACGCAACGCCATGCATCGCCGCGTTCCTTTGCGCTACGGCCAACGCGTCGGCTGAGACATCGGTCGCGTAGATGAGAGCATGAGGCAGATGCACCGCCAGCGCGACGGCGATGCAGCCGCTGCCGGTACCGACATCGGCGATGCGCAACGGACCGGAAGATGATATACGAGACGCCAACCACAGCGCGCGCTCAACCAACAGTTCTGTTTCGGGCCGAGGAATCAGGACGCGGGAATCTACGGCAAGGCGCAAACCAAAGAACTCACGGGTGCCCAGAATATAGGGCAGCGGCTCACGGCCGGCGCGACGTGCCAGAAGCGCGGCCAAGGCCCTCGTTTCCATGGGCGAAAGGAGGCGGTCCGGGTGAGCCAGAAGCGTGGCCCGCGTCAGGCCCAGCCGGTGACAAAGCAACAATTCCGCATCCAGGCGAGGCTCATCTACACCGGCAACCGACAATTGTTCCGTCGCCTCGTTCAGCCAATCCCCAATAGCTAAGCCTGCCAACTTACGCTTCCTCTCCAACCGCTTCCAGACGCTCCGCCTCTTCCGTCGTCGCCAATTCGTCAATGAACTCGTCTATGTCACCATCCAGAATGGCCTGCAAGCGATAGCTACTCAGGCCGATGCGGTGGTCGGTGACCCGGTTCTGGGGGAAATTGTAGGTGCGTATTTTCTCGCTGCGCTCCCCTGTGCCCACCTGGGAACGTCGCGCTTCCCCTACTGCCTTCATGCGCTTCTCTTCTTCCATCGCATAGAGGCGAGCACGCAAGACGGCCATCGCCCGCTCCCGGTTTTGCGTCTGGCTGCGCTCACTCTGACATTCCACCACCATGCCGGTCGGGATGTGAATGAGCCGCACGGCAGTGGAGTTCTTCTGCATGTGTTGGCCGCCGGGGCCGGAGGAACGAAAGACCTCAAACTGCACATCTTCCGGCGCGATGTGCACATCTACCTCGTCCATCTCCGGCAGCACGGCAACCGTCGCCGTGGATGTGTGGATGCGCCCGCTCGCTTCGGTGGCCGGAACGCGCTGGACGCGATGCACACCGCTCTCATACTTCAGGCGGGAATACGCTCCTTTGCCCTTGACCTGGAAGATGATCTCTTTGAAACCGCCGATGCCGGTCTCATTGCTGCTCAGCACTTCTGTCTTCCAGCCATGAGCCTCCGCATAGCGCGTGTACATGCGGAAGAGGTCGGCGGCAAAGAGCCCTGCCTCTTCGCCACCTGCGCCGGCGCGTATCTCCACGATAACGTTCTTTTCATCGTTGGGGTCTTTGGGCAGGAGAAGACGGCGCATGAGCATGGTCAGTTCGGCCATCTCCTTTTCGCGCGCTGCGATCTCGTCACGCGCCAGGGCGGCCAGTTCTTCATCGCCTTCGTCCTCCGCCTCTTCCAGCAAGGAGCGCGCGCTGGCCAATTGCACCTCCGCCTGCTGATAGCGGCGGTAGGCGGTCGCTAACTCCTCTAAGTCGGCCCGCTCACGGGCATATTCCGTCAGGCGCGCGAGATCGCCACTGACAGCCGGGTCGGCCATCAGTTCGCCTAACTCGTCGTACCGCGCGGCCACGCGCGCGACTTTGTCCAGCATCCCCACTTTTTACATCTACTTCTTATCGGTGAACACCGGCAAATGGCCGAGAGCGATGATCTCTTTCCATTGGGCGGGGTCGCCCTCGGTGAAGATGGCAGCCTCCGCCACGACCGTGCCCCCTGCCTTCGTGACCAGGGCGCGCATGGCCTGCAAGGTGCTGCCGGTGCTGATGACATCGTCCACCAGGATGACCCGCTTGCCCTTCACCAGGTCGCGGTCCTTGCCGTCCAGCCAGAGCGTCTGCGGTTTTCCGGTCGTAATAGAGATGGTCTCCTCGCCCAGCGAGTCCAGCATATAGGGCTTCAGGATTTTGCGCACCACCACATAGGGAAGGCCCATCTCCACAGAAAGGGCGTGGGCCAAGGGAATGCTCTTGACCTCCGGCGTCAGGAGGACATCGGCGTTTTTGGGCAGGCGCGCCGCCAGTTCCGCGGCGCAACGTTGCACCAGTTCGGTATCGCCCAGGATATTGAGAAGCGCAATGCGCACTCCCGGCGCTACCTCAATAAGCCTCAGATGGCGGGTAAGGCCACCTACCGTAACGGTGTAATATTCCTGGTTGTCCGGCGTCATCGGGGCTTCCTCCTCTAAGATAGCGCATGAAAAGCAGTGCCATGCTTCGGCAGCCCATAACCTACGCAGGGAGCGGGGCCCTAAAGCGGCCCCGCCTCGCCTATTGTAGCACAAATCGGGTAAAAGACAAAGGCACTCGCCCTTGCGAACAACGGACCCCTTGCACCGAGAGCGTCCTCTCCGTCACTTTGTCGTCTCTCCTCCGTCTATATCAGTGTGAGGCGCAGAGGCATGAGGTGAGAAGGGGGCTGTCATGATGCGCTATCGTGGCCTATCCTTGATGGTGGCGTTGACCCTGGCATTCTTCACGATGGGGGCAGTCGCCCTCGCCGCCAAACCGGATGCCGGGGCCGAATACGTCCCTGGGGAAATCCTGGTGAAGTTCGCAGCTACAGCCGCGCCGCGGAGGCCTTTAGCCCCGGCTGACACGGGCCTGGTAAGCGTGAACCGGCTTAACCGGCGCTTCGGCGTGCAGCGGATAGAGCCGGTCTTCACCACCTTACAGCCGCAGAACGCCGACGATTATGGCCTTAACCGGGTCTATAAACTCGTCGTTCCCCCGCAGACCGATTTAGATGCGATGCTGGCCGCTTACCAGGCTGACCCCAACGTGGAATACGCGGAACCGAACATCATCTTCCGCGCGCTGGAGACGGACGTCTTCCCCGGCGATACGCTCTTTGCCCAGCAGTGGGCCCTGAATAACACCGGCCAGACCGGCGGCACCGCCGATGCCGACATAGACGCGCCGGAGGCGTGGAATGTCATCACGGGGAGCACCGGCATCCTCATCGCCGTCGTGGATACAGGCGTGGACTACACCCACCCGGACCTGAACGATGGCCGCGTGCGCACCGACATTGATCGCGACTTCGTCAACAACGACAACGACGCCAGAGATGACCAGGGGCATGGCACTCACGTCGCGGGCATCATCGCGGCGGCGGCCAACGGCTCCGGCACGGTGGGGATTCTGTGGCAGGCGAGCATCCTGCCGGTCAAAGTGCTAAGCGCACAGGGGAGCGGCTCTGCCGACCAGGTAGCGCAGGGCATCCAGTATGCCGCCGACCAGGGGGCGCGGGTCATCAACATGAGCCTGGGCGCGCCCCTCTGTTCCCAGACCATCGCCGACGCGGTGAACTACGCCTTTGAGAAAGGGGCAGTCATCGTCGCGGCGGCGGGGAACGACGGTGGCGCGGTCGGCTATCCGGCCAAGCATGAGCGGGTGATCGCGGTGGCGGCTACCGACGGCAAAGACAGGCGAGCCACCTTCTCTAACCGAGGGCCGGAGGTGGATGTAGCCGCGCCGGGCGTCGCCATCCTCAGCACGGTGCCGAACGGCGGCTACGAGTCGTTCAGCGGCACTTCCATGGCTTCGCCCCACGTGGCCGGCGTTGCCGGCCTCATTTTGGCACAGACCGGCACCCTGACCAATGCCCAGGTGATGGCGGTGTTGCGCAACAGTGCCGATGACCTGGGCATGGCCGGCTTTGACGATGATTTCGGTCATGGGCGTGTCAACGCCTTCAACGCAGTGACCCTCGGCTCAGCCGCACCCATCACCGACACGCCTCCGGCCATCTGCACGTCCTGCGTGGCGACGACGGTGCTGCGAGGAACAGAAGCAGCACACAGCATCCTCTCTACCCTCTATAGCCTGCGCGATCACACGTTGGCGCAAAGCCCCTTGGGCAGGGAATATATCCGTCTTTACTATCGCCATTCGCCGGAGTTAGCACGTCTTCTTCTGGCCGATCCCGCGCTGCGAGAGCGGGTCGTGCGGCTGTTGGAGCAGGCCGCGCGTCTCCTCAGAAACCCGGAGCGGAGCAGGCTGGACGCGGGCTTTGTTGCCGAGGTGGAAGCGGTGAAAAACGTCCTGGCCGCGCGCGGTAGCCCTGCGCTACGGGGCGATATGGAGCGGGTTTGGGTCACGGTGGACCTGCCGCGCTTCGTCGGCAGCACTCCGGCCCAGGTTTGGAAGGCGACATCATCGGTCTGGGACACAGAATAGGGGGCTGTGTCCTCCGCGCTGGCAGCGGGGCGGCGCATCCGCGAGGGTGCGCCGCCCTTGCGCTGTGAGAGATTTTCCGAAAATCAGAGCATTGCTTGCCGATCCGGCCATGCTGTATCTGAAGCCCTGTTTCTAGCCCCACAACCACGACGGATCGCGAGGCACGAAGGGTTTCTGACGCTCTCTTCGCGTGTTGATTTCTGGACGGCGGACGAGAATGGTTGTACAATCCTATAGCAAAGGGGAGTTGATCTGAAACTATTGAACCGATGGTTTCAGGAGCAAACCCAACTCTAAGAATGCTGATGGCAACCTCTCTGCGCTCTGTGTCCTCCTGGGTGGCCCGCTTTCTGGCCGCGGTTATACTCTTGCTGGCCTTTGGCTCAGGCACGCCCGCGGAGAGGCCGATAGCCTCTGCTCAGATCTCCCGGCGCGGTTGGCCCACCAAAGCCCACGACACTCGCCGTACGTCTCAAAGCCCGGTGAACGGCCCCGCCTCGCCCGCGCTCGTGGCGCGGCGCGCCATTACCAACGCCACAGGCATCAACATCGCGGCCGTGGTGGGTGAGGATCATACCGCTTACTTTGGCACCTGGGGCGCAATCGCCGGCCACGGCCAGGAGGATCGTAGCCGGTGGGATAAATTCGACGGACAGTTCTACGCCTGGTTGTCCGCCTTCAGCCTGGAGCCGCGCTTCTTTGAGCGTTGGGGGCCCGGAACGATGGACCACGTCCCCTTCTGCTACGATTTCAAAACCGGCTGGGATTTCATTCATTGTCCCAACCCGGTTAACAGCGATCTGTCGTGGTGGAATGGCACGGTGGAGGGCACGGCGACCCTCAGCGCCGATCAGCGCACCATCTATGTGGGTCGTGGCGACGGCAAAGTCTATGCCCTGGATACGGCCACTGGCGCGCGCCGGTGGACCTTCCGCACCTGCAACACCACCTCCGATTGCAATCAGCCGACGACCCATCCGGAGGCGGGTGGCGAGGTCATTGCTGGCCTCCTGCTGCGGGGAGAGAATGAACTCTATATCGCTACCTACGGCGTCCCTGAATCGGGCTATGAGAGCAACGCCTTCTATCGGCTGGACGCGCGCAACGGTGATCTGGTCTGGCGTTACCCCGTTTCCGGCACGCTGCCCGCCGCGGGGGTGGCCGCGCCCGCGCTCAGTCCCGACGGCAATACCATCTACTTCGCCACCTGGGGCGAACCCGGCAGCCTTTATGCTTTTGCACCCAATGGCACGCTCCGCTGGTCGCCTGTGGAACTGCGCGGAGAAGGCGGTGCGGGCTCACCGGCGATAGGAGCCTGGACGCTGGCCGTCGGCTCGGAGGGGACAATCTATGTAGGTGGGCGCATGGGGAATGCCTGTGACTCGGCGGTTGTGCTGGCCTACCGGCCCGACGGCACACGTCGCTGGGGGCCGGTGCAACTCCCTGCCAAGCCCCTGACCTTGCCATGCGCTAACATTACAGGCGGACTAGCCTTGCGCGAGGTGAATGGCCAGACGACGCGGGTCTATGCAACCACGAACTTCATCGCCGGACTCTCGGCTGTCGGCACTCCCGACGGCGGGCGTCTTTTCGCGCTGGACCCGGCCACCGGCCAGCAGCCGTGGGGAAGCCCCTTCTTTGAACCATCGGCCCCGCCGGTGAAGGGTTTCGGCAATGCCGTCTATCCGGCCATCGGCGCGGATGGCACGGTCTATTTCGGCGTATCCGGCGCGTTGAAGGCCGCGTTGCCCGTCTATCGTGTAGAGACACCGGGCCGCATCCTGGCGGTCGCCGAGAACGGGGCACTGCGCTGGCAGTACACCGTGGCTGGCCTTTTGACCTGGAGCCACCCAGTCATCGGCCCTGATGGCACACTCTACTTGGGTGAAATGAAAGACCGACCCGTTGATCCCCTGGGCCGGCCCATTGAAGATCCTATCTTTAGAAACTACGATTTCTCCCCCAACTTCTACGCCCTACGGGATCAGGGGCCTCGCGTTCGCTTCCTCCCTCTGCTTAGGCGCGGGTAGCCCCCTTACAAGAACTTTTCAAAAATCCAGAGGCCAAAAAACTCCTCTTCCGAGCCCGGCTTATAACCTGCGGCGATGAAGGCCGTGCGCAGAGGAGGCCAATCAACGAGCATCGTGTGCACCTTCTGAAGGCCGCGGGCAGCGGCAACACGGCGCAAATCGTGGGCAAACTCTGTCATCTCGGCCAGGTCGCTCCCCACCCAACTGATGCGCAACGCATCCTCGTCATACCAATCGTGAGAAAGGAGCGCAAGCCCGGCCAGTAAGCCGTCGCCCACCTGCCTATGCCAGCCTACCGCCTCGCCTTTTTGAATGCCCTCTGCTACTCTTTCTTTATCCAGTTCTTTCCACGCCCAGCCCTGATCGTAGAGTCGCGCGCTGTGCCGATATACGTCGCTGGCGAGGACGAAGTCCCAGGCCGCATCCAAATCAACAGACGAGAGAACGCAACTACGAACGGGCCCCTTCTCTGCCTCTGCGATGAAGGGCACAAACGTGGCGACGTGGCACATCCCTTGCTCGGCTACGATCTTGTGGATGGGGAAGTTGTTCCAGGCAGTTGCCAGCCGCACCACGTGCGCGCCTTTCTCTCGTGCCAGAGCCAGTTGGTGGGCCAGGAATCGCCGCGCGACGCCGCGACGCCGATGCTCCGGATGGACGCGCAGCCCTTCCAGCCATGCTTGATGAGGCCCCAGAAAAGTCACTTTGCCGATGGCAATGACCTTCCCTTCCTCTTCGGCCACGAGGAGAGGGCCACGAGGGTCCACCAGCCAGGCATCATAGACCTCAGGGATGTAATCGCCATGCTCCCAGGTATGCTGGGTGAATTCCACAACGGCTGCTTTGTCGGCCGCGGAAGCCGGACGAATGAGTATCTCGGTCATGTCCACGATTCTAGCACCTGCTCCTGGGCGCGTCAAATCGGATTCGGTTCTCCTGCCTTTTTGCATTCACGGATGGCCCCAGCGCACCTGAACCTGCACCAGGGCAGAATGGTGGTATAATACGCGGCGACAAATACCATCTGCACGAGGACACCATGTACGCTGCGCGCTTATACGGTTCACGAGACATCCGCATTGAGGCCATGCCGGCACCTCCGCCCCCAGGCGAGGGCGAAGTGCAACTGCGCGTCACCTCCGTCGGCATCTGCGGCTCCGACCTGCACCAATGGGGCCTCGGTAGCATCGGCGATACGAAGGCAGAGACGCCGGTGGTGCTCGGCCATGAGTTTGCGGGCGTCATCACCTCTCTGGGGCCGGGGGTAGAAGGCTTGGCCGTGGGCCAGCGGGTGGCGGTGGACCCTGCCGTCCCTTGCTGGCGTTGCGAGATGTGCCGCCTGGGCCATCCCAACCTGTGCCGTCGCCTTCATTTTTGCGGCCTCTGGCCTGACGACGGAGCCCTGCGGGAACTCATGAATCACCCTGCCGACGCCTGCTTTCCCCTTCCGGATGCCATGTCAAACGACGAGGGGGCGATGTTAGAACCTCTCGGCATCGGCCTCCATGCGGTGGACCTGGCCCATCTGCGGGTGGCAAACAGTGTCGCCGTGTTGGGCTGTGGCGGCGTCGGTCTCTTGCTCATCCGCCTGGCGCGGCTGGCCGGCGCGCGGCCCATCTTCGCTACAGACAGGGTGCCGGAACGGCTGGCAGCGGCCTGTCGTTACGGCGCGGACGCGGTCTTTGACGTGGATAAAGAGGATGTGGTGGCAGCAGTGTGGCGGGCAACGAACGGGCGCGGGGTGGATGTGGCCTTTGAGGCCGCCTGGGCCGACGAGACGGTGGCTCAGGCGGTAGAGATGACCCGTTTTGGCGGGCGCGTCGTGTTGGTGGGTATCCCTGCCGAGGATGCCTTGCAAATGCGCGCCTCCACGGCGCGGCGCAAGGGCCTCACCATCGCTTTCTCCCGGCGCATGAAGCATACCTATCCCCGCGCCCTGACGCTGGCGCAAAGGGGAGACGTGGACCTGACCGGCCTGGTGACGCATCGTTTCCCGCTGACACAGGCGGCAGATGCCTTTCGCCTGGCCGAGTCGTATCGCGATGGTGTCCTGCGCGCGGTGATTCAGGTATCACAGTGACCGATGACCCGGAATGGGTTAAAAATTACTAGCCAGGTTATCTGAAACCTGGTATAATCTTGTTCATGGCATATCTTAGGAGGCCTCGCGCCCATGAAAGAAGTGCAAAACCTGGTTGAGAAAGTCACCGCTAATGTTGAGAAGGTCATTATCGGCAAGCGAGAAGAGATTCATTTGACCCTGATCGCCCTTCTGTGCGAGGGACATCTCCTTATTGAAGATGTTCCCGGCGTCGGCAAGACCATGCTGGCACGTTCTATCTCCAAGTCCATCGGCTGCGTCTTTCGCCGCATCCAGTTCACGCCCGATATGCTGCCCAGCGATGTGACGGGCGTTTCCGTTTACAACCAGAAGACGGGCGAGTTTGAGTTCCGCCCCGGGCCGGTGATGGCGCAGATCGTCTTGACCGACGAAATCAACCGTGCTACGCCGAAGACGCAATCGGCTCTGCTGGAAGCAATGGAAGAGCGGCAGGTGACTGTGGACGGTGTGACCTATCCGATGGCGGAACCGTTCCTCGTACTTGCCACTCAGAATCCGATTGAGTATGAAGGAACCTTCCCGCTCCCTGAGGCACAGGTGGACCGTTTCATGATGCGCATCACCCTGGGCTATCCCTCTCCTGCCGATGAGATACTGATGCTGGATTCGCAAAAGGTCTCACATCCGGTCCAGAGCCTGGAACAGGTTGTCACTGTGGAGGAACTGTTGGCGGCCCAGGCGGCGGTAAAACGGGTTTATGTGGACGACCTGATCAAAGAGTACATCGTTGCCTTAACCAACGCCACCCGCAGGCATCCCGACGTCTATCTAGGGGCCAGCCCACGCGGCTCTCTGGCCCTCTATAAAACCGGGCGGGCGCGCGCGGCCATCCAAGGACGAGACTACGTCATCCCCGACGACATCAAGGCTTTGGCCGAACCGACCCTGGCTCACCGCCTCATCATCAGCCCGTCGGCGCGCATCAAGAACGTGGACCCGCGAGCCTTGATACAGGAGACGTTGAACAGCGTACCCGTGCCCGGCGCGCGCGTGCGCGCTCGTTAGCAGTGTTCTAAGGATAACTCCGTTGCGTAGGGTGTGGCCGATCCTGGGCGTCTGGGCTTTATCGCTGGTCTTTGCCCTGCAGACCGGGCGAGATCTGGCGTATAACGTTTTTTATTTCCTTTCGGCTGTCATCGTCCTCTCTTACCTGTGGGCGTGGGCCAATGTCAACTGGGTACGCCTCTCGCGCTACACCCGTACACGGCGTTCGCAAGTGGGTAAGACGGCAGACGAACAGCTGGAGGTGCGCAACCTGTCGCGCTTGCCCAAATTGTGGCTGGAGGTGCGAGACTATTCCGATCTCCCAGGGCACCGTGTCAGCCAGGTTGTTACCTCGTTAAGGGGGCACCGAAAACGACGCTGGTCGGTGCGCACCGTTTGCCAGCAACGGGGGCGCTTCACCCTCGGCCCCATGACCATCGCCAGTGGCGATCCTCTTGGCCTCTTCCGGCTAGAGCGCGCCATCACGGCCACCGCACCTTTCATCGTCTATCCTGCCACCATAGATCTGCCGGCCTTCTCGCCTCAGGAAAGCCAGCTGACCGGCGGTGAGGCGATGCAGCGACGCACCCACCACATCACCACCAATGTTTCCGGCGTGCGCGACTACGAGCCCGGCGATTCTTTCAATCGCATCCACTGGCGCTCCACAGCCCGCACCGGGCGGCTTATCGTCAAAGAGTTTGAGCTGGACCCCTCTGCCGACCTCTGGCTCTTTCTAGATATGGATGGAGAGATGCATTTCAGTGCCCCCCGTGACGAATCATCGCCATCGCGTCGCTTCAGGCCGGAGGCTTACTGGTCAACAGAAAAGCCTTCTTTCCAGCTCGTACCTACCACCGAGGAGTATGCCGTCACCGTGGCGGCGTCGTTAGCCAAGCATTTCCTGGCGCGCAACCGCGCGGTGGGCCTGATTGCCTATGCACGCCAGCGAGAGGTCGTCCAGGCCGATCGCGGCGAACGTCAATTGACGAAAATCTTAGAGACGTTGGCCGTCATCCGGGCCGATGGTCGGGTACCCTTCTCTCAGGTGCTTGAGGCGGAAGGGCGCTACCTGAGCCGCCACAGCACGATCATCGCCATTACCGCTTCGCCCGATCAGGATTGGGTGCGTTCTCTGCGCGAGTTAGGACGGCGAGGCCTGCGCTCTGTCGCCGTTGTCATCGCTGCCGACACTTTTGGGCGCACGAAACCGCCGGATGCAGTCCTGGCGGAACTGATCGCCAGTGGCATTCCTCCTTACCTGGTACGGCGCGGCGACGCCTTGGAGGCTGCCCTGAGCCGCCAGGCGATCATAGGTGAGATGGCCGTAGCAGCTGTGCCTCCGCGTCGGCCCTCTGTGCCTTCGGCGACGACGGTTGAACCCAATGGCCGTCAGCCGTGACTGAAACTCCCGTTATCGGCTCACAGGAGCGCCATTGGCCCACTACGCGGTTCGGGTCCTAGAAGATCGCGAAGAGTGGAATGCCGCGCTGGCGCGGCTGCCGGGCGCGCACGTCTTGCAAACGTGGGAATGGGGCGAGACGAAGGCGCAGACAGGCTGGGCCGCGCGCCGGCTCCTCTTTCTGAACGAAGGCTCGCCTTGTGCTGCCGCGTCGCTCCTGGTGCGTCGCGTGCCCCCTGCTCTGCAGGGTCGCCTCTCTCGCTTCCCCCTTGCCGTCGCCTACGTGCCGCGCGGCCCTGTGCTGAATTATGCCGATACGTCGCTTCTGGATGCTGTGCTTGCCCGGCTGGAGGACGAGGCGCGGCGCGCGGGAGCCATCTTCGTTAAGATAGACCCCGACGTGCGAGCCGATTCCGAGGTCGGCGCGATGGCCCAAGTAGTCTTGCGGCGGCGCGGCTGGCGACCTTCGGCAGAACAGATTCAGTTTCGCAACACGATGGTGTTAGACCTGACGCAAGGGGAAGACGCGCTCTTGGCCGCGATGAAGCAGAAGACGCGCTACAATGTGCGCCTGGCCCAACGGCGCGGTGTGCGCGTGCGCGCCGGGGACGAGGCCGACCTTCCTGCATTCTATCGCCTCTATGTGCATACGGGGAAGCGTGATGGCTTCCTGGTGCGGCCCTACGCCTATTATGAAACCGTTTGGGTAACCTTCTTGCGGGCGGGGCTGGCCCATCTGTTGTTGGCCGAGGTGGAGGGTGAGGCGGTGGCCGGGCTGATCCTTTTCCGCTTCGGCGATACGGCCTGGTACTTCTACGGCGCGTCCGCCGACGCGCACCGTGAGCGGATGCCCAACTATCTCCTGCAATGGGAGGCGATCCGTTGGGCGCGGGCGCAGGGCTGCCGACGCTACGACTTCTGGGGCGCGCCCGACGAACTGGATGAGAAGGACCCTATGTGGGGTGTCTATCGCTTCAAAGAGGGGTTCGGGGGCGAGTTCGTGCGGGGCCTGGGCGCGTGGGATCTCCCGATCTCGCGCCCGCTCTATTGGCTCTACACGGTGGCGATGCCGCGCGTGCTGGAGGGGATGAGGAGAAAGCACCGAAGCAACGTCGGTCCTGGGTGAGAGGCTTACTCTATCTGGCTACAAGCGGAGCGCGGTGGAGCGTGTGTCGGACAAGCCTCTAGGTTTGCCCAACTATTCCTTGATGCAGCGAACATTGGTGGCTTGGACAGACTCGCGCTCTTTTTTCTTGTCGTAGCCCTTTTTGAGCGCAAATTCTACGCGACTGCCCGGTTGGTTACAGCCCTTTGGTAAATCCCGCACGGCAACGTACACATCCTCACCACCATCGTCACGCTTGATATAGGCGAAATGCCTTCCCTCTGGGTAAGATTTAATGGTACCGCGATAGAATTGCACACCGGTATCTTTGCCTTCCTTCCAATAGCGACGACACAGTCGCTCTAGTTGACTTAGGTCTTGGGGAAGTTCTGGCCATGTATGATTGGATGACCGCAATGCCTTGTGGACATCTTTTTCGGTCTGTATAAGTTCCGGGGGAATTTTCCATCTTTTACTTAGCCGAATCATTTTCGCCAAGGTTACATGTGCTGCTGCCACCTCAATCTTGGTGAGTGCCAGGGCAATATGTGCCAAAGTTGAGAAGTATCCCAACTTGTATTCTACGGATTGGCGGCTATTGAGCAGTGCCTCACAAATTAGTCTCTATGCTTCCTCGGTATTACCCGCTTGGTATTCCAATTCGGCCAGCTCGGCTTTCATATACCAATCGGAGCGAGGATGGGTGAGCAAGGCGCGCATCTCAGCAATTGCACCACCTAAGTCTCCTGAGCGTGCCAGTGCCAGAGCCGCTATGCGGCGTAGAAAGATTCCGTCAGGAAACTCAGCTGAGCCGGCTTGAGCGAAATGACGTGCTTCATCAAAACGTCTCAGTTCCAATAGCGCACGTGCCCGGTTAACATACCAGCTTTCGCGGCCTGACATTCCGCGCTTACCGTCAATTGTCCTCGGCTGGTTATCAAGGTCCTCGAGAGTTAACCGGTTGGCCCACTCAAGAAGGACTGTCCAGTTTCCCTTACCTTTGGCGACCTTCATCACGGCCAGCACAACTTGAGCAAGTGCCACTCTGTCAGAGTTCAGCTCAAGGATCTGTCTGGCAGCGTTGACAACGCGCTCTAGATCGCTTTCCTCCTTTGCTGGCTTTAGCTCTTTTTCGTAGAGTATCCATGCCAGTTCAGATTTTATGTACTTGTCTTCTGGATTCTTCGCCAAAGCTTCTTTGGCGATCCTTTCTGCATCTTCTATTCGTCCAATCTTACGCAGACAGAAAGCGTACCGCCAACCGCTAAGAGGACCGGGATTCCGTTGCCAAATCTGTGCAAATTGCTCACAGGCCTCAGCATAGTTACCATTTTTGCGTAGCGCATCAGCATCCTGAAAGTTGGGTATCGGGCCGCTTGTCATTTATCTACCTCGGAGGTGATTTCCTGCATGGTTTTGGAGTGCATTTTCGCGATCATCTATTTGACTTGACCTGCCAAAGCTTCCGAGGGACTCCTACACCAACCTTTTGAGCAGCCGTATGTGTTTTCATGGTTCCTGGAGTAGGTCTGTGAGAACCAGCCCCGATGCTCCATACCACCTCTGGTTGAAAACCGCACGATCTCCCAGATGGCCTTTTGTAAACCGTGCGGTGAATACAAGCAATATTGAGCAAACAGTAATATATCACAAGAGAACAGCGGTGTCAAAGGCAAGAACTGATCTTCAGGCATGAGTTCGGACACCCACCGGAAAACAACCTTGAAATGTCACCTGGGCCGGCTTGCCAAGGTAGAGAGCCTGGGGGGCTCCCCAAGACCCCTCTTCTCCCCTTCACCCCTCCTCTCCCCCACTGGGGGAGAGGAGGGGCAGGGGTAGAGAGAGGTAAAGGCTTTGCTGCCCCTGAATCCTCCTAAGTTTCTGTTGTGGCCCATGCCGTGCAACAAGTGGATGAAGATTCTCGGAGTGGCAGATCAGGAGCCTGAAAAATTGAAGGTCCAAACTCATGCCTGAACACCAGCAAGGAATCGTGCCTTCGGAGCCCGCTACTACTCCCCCGGCACGAACAGGCTCGCGAGTGCTTCCGCCTCTTGCCCCGCGTGGTTCAGGCTGGCGATACGCACAGTAAAGGTATATAGCCCCTGGCCCACAGCGGCGCGAGGCAGGGCCACCTCCACCGTCGCCCGCGCCTCTTGTCCTGCTGCCACCGCCAGCACCGCGGGCGTCACCTGTGCCGTTCCCGCCGGCAGGCCTACCACGGTGATCGCGTAGGCATCGGGCACGGTGGTGCGGTTGGTCACCTCCAGCCGGTAGGCCGCGCGCACCATTCCGCCCGCGACCTCTACCTGGCGTTGCGGCTCCGCGGCCACACGCAAGGCCACCGGCGCGCGCGTCAGCACCAGATAGACGAAGGCAACGGTGTAGGCCACGAAGACGACGGAGGCGACCAACGCCTTGCCGGAGAAGGGAAGACGGCGCGCCCGCGCCTGTTCCTGCACGCGCCGCGGCGCGCGCTGGCCGAAGGAGAACTCAATCAGCCCTGCCAGCCCCGCCGGGCGCAACACCTCCTCGCACGCAACGATGCACTCGGCGCAATTGATGCACTCCAACTGCAACCGCTGTTTGCGCGGCTCTAAAGCCATGGGGCAGACAAGGGAGCATCGGTAGCAGTTAATGCAATCCCGCGCGCGCTCGGTCAGAAAGCGGATGCGCAACGTGTTCTGGTCGGTGAGGAAGGCCTGTATCATCCCATAGGGGCAGGCCGCCTGGCAGAACTTGTGGCGCAGGAAAGCGACATCGCCGATGGCGGCCGCGGCCGTTACGCCGCCCGCCAGCCAGAGGACGGTGGGCCAGCGCCCCTCCCTCAACATCGCCCACAGGTCGCGGGGATTCACCAGGTAACTCAACGTCACGAAGGCGATCCCCAATCCCAAACCGGTGAGCGCTAATGCAGCCAATGCCATCCACAGGGCGCGCGTCAGGCCGCGTCGCTTTTTGACGAAGTTCTCTACCTTGTTCGCCGTTTCCGAGAGGATCGTCTGCGGACAGAGCCAGCCACACCAGACCCTTCCTAACACCAGCGTCGCCGCGGTGAAGAAGAAGACGAACATCAAGGTCAGAAGCAGGAAGAAGTAGAATTCCTGAAGCCAGATGGGACGCCCCAGGATAAGCATGTAGCGGCCGGGCAGGTCAATGCGAAAGAGGCCCAGGATCGGCGCGACAATCAGAAACGTGACGAAGGCAAGTTGCACCAGGCGACGCACCGGACGCCACGGCCACGCGGCTTGGGTGCGAGGCATAGGGACGGGTACAACCTCTCTCCCTTCCCCACCCCCTCCTCTCCCCGGTCCAGAGAGAGGAGGGAGCCCAGGGGGAGAAGAGAGGTCTGGCCGACTCTTTACCGTCACTTCTCCTCGTCGTCCTCAAAGCGAAGGACACGCGCGGCCAACGCCTCGGAATCCTCAAACTGGCCGGTGCGGGATGCCCACCAGAGGACCAGCGCAGCGGCCAGACTGGAGAGGAAGCCGATGAGGATCAACGGCCCTGCTGCCTGCAGCCAGGTGCTCTGCTCGCCGCCGGCCGCCTCCTGGCCTACCTCTTGCACCGCGGCGACGACCGCGCCTGCAAGGATGATCAGGACGCCACCTATCACGCCGCCGATGCCGAGGCGATGCGACGTGCGCATCGTGCCGAGGTGAAGCAGATCAAGCCGCAGCATCAGCCCCAGGACAATGAAGAGGATGCCGACGGCGGCAAAGGGCGCGACGATGTCGGGGTCGCCGCCAGACATGTGGGTGGCGAAAGCGGGCGACGCAACGGCCAACGTGGGGATCAGGAAAAGCAACGCCCGTGCCAGGCTTCGTCCGAACGTTCGCAGGTACGACATGGTAAGAAATCCTCTGCCAAAGGGACACAAACGCTAATCGCCACGGCGAAGCCGCACTTATAGTGGCGTAACAGTCGCTCGCGGTGGCGATACAATGACACCGACCAGAAGGCCATACGCCAGATGCGCCACCAGCGCGCCGATGGGAGCCATGATGCCCGCATCCAGCATGAAGAAACCCTTGCCGATGAGGAAGGGCATGATGACCAGCATGGCGAAAAGCCAGATGATAACGCCATAAGTCATCCCGCGCACGGCGGCAGGCCCCGGCAACGCCTGCCAGAGACCGACACGCAGATAGATGACCGCGAAGAGGACGCCGATGAGGAGATGCACTATCAGTCCACCCACCGCGATGCGTTGCGGATCGGTGACAAACTGGCTTCCCGCCAGGCGTGGGAATTCCAGCGCAGGAAGCCCAACCAACGGAGCCAGCGAATCCCACAGGGCAAAGATCAGCGCACCCAGGAGGCCAGCGATGATGGAACGCCAGAAGAAGGGAACGCCTTGGCGGCTGGCGACGAGCCCCAGGATGGCGCCGAAGATCAGATGGGTGATGAGGGCTTGCACCGGAGCCCAGACTCCCACCGTCAGCATGAAAAAACCCATGGTGGGCGCCCGGCCCTGGCCTAGCACCCGATCGGCGTAAGGAATGAGGGGCATGACGGCCACCATCGTCACGACCCACACCCCTGCGCCGTATATCATGCCGCGCAACCACCCCGGCTCAGGCAGGAATTCCTCTATATCGCCATAGACGTAGAACAAGCCCAGGCCGATGCCGATGCCCAGATGCATCAGCACGCCCAGACTGGAAAGGGTCGCAGCATCGCCCGCGAAGATGGTGCCCAACAGGGCAGGAAGGTCTAGACGGGGAAGGCCGATGACGGGGCCGAAGGCATCCCATAGCAGGAAGCCGAGCGCGCCCAGCGCGCCCGCAGCAACGGTTTGGATGAACCCCTGGAGAGTCCCCTCGGTCCGCCTTGCTGCATACCCCATGACCTGGCCTCCTCACATTTTTCTCTTTCACACCAACATCGGCACGGGGTCGCTGACCATCGCGGCCGTGCCTACCGGCTCACCCATCAGGTCGTATTCCACTGCGCCGGTGATTCTCACCGGTGTGATCCGGCCCACGGGGAGGACGCCGGAGACGATGACCAGGCCATCCACCTCCGGCGCATCCCGATAAGTGCGCCCCAAACTGAGGCCGTTGTCCGTCCCCTCTACCAGCACTTCCAACTCCCGCCCCAGTTGGGCCTGATTGCGCGCCAGCGAGATGCGCTGCTGAAGTTCCATCACCTGCGCCCGTCGCTCTTCTTTGACACGCTCCGGCACCTGGCCGGGCATCGCCGCCGCAGGCGTCCCCGGTTCCGCCGAATAGGTGAAGACCCCGACTTTATCAAAGGAAATGGCGGTGACGAAATCCAACAGGCCCTCAAACTCCTCCTCCGTCTCGCCGGGGAAGCCAACGATGAGGGTGGTACGCAGAGCGATGTCGGGCATGGCTGCCCGCAACCGTTCAATCGTTCGCAAAACCTTATCCACGTTGGAGGGGCGGTGCATGCGGCTGAGTGTATCGGGATGGCCGTGTTGCAGAGGGATGTCCAGATAATGGCATACCTGGGGCCGCGTCGCCATGACTTCAATCAGGCGTTCGCTGACATGGCCGGGATAGGCATACATCAGGCGTAGCCAGGGTAGATCGGGGCAGGCGAGAAGGATTTCATCCACTAAACCGGGCAGGCCATCGCGCAGGCCCAGATCGCGGCCATAATCTGTAGTATCCTGGGCAACCAGGATGATCTCCTGGGCGCCCTGATCTACCAACATGCGCGCCTCGCTCACGATGGCGGAGGTGGGGCGGCTGCGCAGTTTGCCCTTGAATGAGGGGATGGTACAAAAAGCGCAGGGTGCGTTGCAGCCATCGCTGATCTTGAGGTATGCGCTACCGTTGCGTACAGCCGGGCGTGGCGTGGCCCCATCCCAAGGAACCGGGGAATCGCCCAACATCTCAAGGCGACCGAACTCGCGACCGTTGCCGGCGCGCAATTGCTCAATCAGGGCGACGATTTCCATCCATCGCCGCGTGCCCAGGAGCCCATCCAGGCCGGGGACGCGACGAATGAGCGCGCGTGGGTTGCGTTGAGCCAGGCAGCCCGCGGCGATGAGAATCTGATCGGGCCGCTTTCGGCGCGCCAGCGTCCGCAGCGCGCCGATGGATTCCTCTTGCGCGGCCTCCAGGAAGCCGCAGGTGTTGACGATCAGCACCTGGGCGTGGCCGGGACTAGATGTCGCTTGGTGTCCGGCCTGCTGTAGCAACGCTTCCATCCCTTCGCTATCCACCGCGTTCTTGGGGCAGCCGAGGGTCAATAAATAGTAGCGCATGTCTTAGTGTTTTCCGGCTTTGTACTTCACTTGGACTTACTCGTTTGGTCTGGCCGCCGAGGTGGAGGTGGCAGGGGCCTCTGCCGTCGCGGTAGCGACTAGATCATATTCTTGAATCGCCCCATCCACTAACACCCATTCCACGCGCACCACCTGGCCGCTGCGTCCCAAGGTTCCCCGCGCGACGCCATTGATGGTCACCTCCACACCGCCTGCATTGCCCATATCCAGGCGGATGCGCTCGTTGCCTTTCCAGGTTCGCTCCTGATCCTTTTCCAGGAGCCCCACGAAGGCCACCTGATTATCTACCGTAGCCTGGAGCCAGGCGCGCGCGGTGATCAGGACCGTGACTTCTATGGAGTCAAAAACCCGAGGCGTTGATGTAGGTGTTGCCGTATCGGTGGGGCGCGGCGTAGGTGTAGGTGTCGGCAGCGGCAGGACCTCGGAAGTAGGCGTCGGCGGGGGCGATGTAGGCGTCGGAGGCAGGGTTGCAGCCAAGGTTGGCTGCACAGGACGCGTCGCGGTAGGCAGGCGAACCGTCGCAGTGGGAGGTGAGGTCGGCGTAGATGTCGGTTCCGGCAGGAAGGCGGATAAGATGTTGGGATTGCGCTGATAGATATACCAGCCGCCTGCCATCAGGCCGCCGGCTATGATTAAGATCAAAAGGATGGTGAAAAAAGGGAAACTGGGGCCTTCGTCCAACGTCACCGCGACGGGGCGTTGTTCCTGCTGCCAGATAGGGACCGTTTCCAGGGGAACATAGTTGGTGCCCGGCGCAGGAGCGGGCAGCGCGTTGCGGTAGCGGCGCATGAGTTCGTAGGGATCAAGCCCCAAGAACAAGGCGTAATTGCGGAAAAAACCCCGCGTGGTGACGCCGCCTGGCAAGAGGTCGTAATCGCCGGATTCAAAGGCGGCTAGATACTTGGCATGGATGCGGGTCGCAGCCTCTGCATCGGCCAAGGTGAGTTGTTGCTCTTCCCGTGCTTTACGTAACAGTTGACCCAATTCTGCGCGCTGGGCGTTAATCGTCTCGGTGGCGTCGCTCATGGACGGAATATACCCTTGCTGGAAGTAAATGTCAAATTGCCTTTCCGCCTCACGGTTGCGGCGGAAAAAGGCCCTCGCCTATCAGAAATTCGGCGGTGCGCAGGGCCGTGAGCCTATGCCCCGCGGGCGTCCAATGACCGTCGTGGCGAAAATGGAGCGGTTGGGAGGACCGGGCCAGTTCGGCGCGGAAATCGGGCAATAAGTTGTGATAGGGAATGTCGGCCCGGCTCAACAGGTCGCCAACGATGCGATAGGGTTGCTCCGGGTCCCACGTCTGCCCTCGCATAGCAGGGTATCCGGCCAGAGTGTGTTGCCAATATTGCGGATACAACGGCTCCTTGGCCGATGGGAGAACCACTGCCAGCCTGCCGCCGGATGCTTCCACCTCCACCTTGAGGGCGCGCAGGATGGCATCGGTCAGGGCGATGGCTTCCTGCCACTCTTGAGTCAGCGGTACGGCGTATGCGCCGTAGGCCACGGGGATGTAATCCGGCCCGGCCTGGGCCCTTTTCGTCTCCGTGCCTGGCGAGTAAAGCCCCATGCGCACCAGGAAAAGCATCAGGTTCGGCGCACCGCTGCGCAACACGGGGTCAAGGAAACGGTACAGGGCCGAATGTCCCTTGAGCCAGGGGCGGGCAAAGGCAAGGGGGCCCGGAGGGGCCGGAGGCGAAGGCGCGCTCGCCTCTTGATCAGGCGGCTGGAAAGGGAAGTTATCCACGACCAGTTGCCCATCCCGCAGGTCAAAAAAGGGCTTGAGGATGCGCCCGTAGTTGCGGCCTTCCAAGGCGCGGCTGTTGTTCATGAAATCGTTGGGGGGGAAGAAGGCAAGAAGCACCAAGTCAGGATCGTACCTGAGGCCCTCGGTGCGGAACCAGAGGAGTTCCTGATCTGTGCCCCAGCCGCCGACGCCCGCGGCGATGACCTCAACCGGCATGATTCCCAGCGAGTTCAGTTCCTGCTCCAGCACCTGATGCCAGGCTTCCTCCAGGGGAACCTGTGCTGCCTCCACGAAGGAATCGCCCATGACGAGGATGCGAAAGACGCCCTTAGGCTTGTCGTAGGTGTGTTCGTCATCGCGCAGGCCGCGTGAGTTCACGCGGAAATCTACATCGTATTCGTGCCAGTCGTCAAACCAGCGTCCCTGGGCATTGGGAATCAGCGCCCAGCCGAGGGGATGTGGCTGAGCCCAGAAGAAGCCGGGGGAAATGGGTGGCGGGCCGAGGCGCAGGGCGCGCACGCCGCTTTCTAACAGGAGAAGAGCGGCAGCAACCCCCGCCATAACCAGCCCCAGCCCGCTCACCAGTCTTTTCAGGAAAGGCAACGAAATCGTCATCCCAGGCTCGCGCCTGGCTCCTTCGCTTCTGTCTTTTCAATTGAATTGACGTCTGGGCGTTGTAATGGTTCCGCCAATACAGGTTCTGCCCATAACGCGTCGCCTTCCAGACGTTCCAGGCGCGCAGGTGTGATCACGTTATGTAGGTCCATACCCATCGGGGCAACGGCCAGCACCCGCAGATAGTTATCGGTCAGGCCGGACCAGACCGCGCTCTCCTCCCCCACCAGCGATCGCCCCCGGCCCTCCCAGAGTACCGGACGCGTCTGGCCCAGGAAGCGGCGGCGCACCGCGCGCCCGCTCCTGGCATCTACCTCTCGCATGGCCGCGCTGCGCTCACGTTTGACCTCGGCAGGCACCTGGCCGGGGAGCCGCGCCGCTGCCGTCCCTGCGCGCAGCGAGTAGGGAAAGACGTGGATGTGGGCAAATCCCATCGCCTCCACAAAAGCCAGGCTCTGGGCGAACTCCTCGTCGCTCTCGCCGGGAAAGCCGACGATCACGTCGGTGGTCAACGTCAGGTCGGGAATACGGGCGCGGGCCGCGTCGGCCAGGCGCGCGAACTGAGCGGTAGAACAGCGCCGGGCCATGCGCCGGAGTGTGGCATCGCACCCGCTTTGCAGCGGCAGATGAAGGTGAGGGCACAGGCGCGAGTCCGCCCACAGGTCAAAGAAATCTGCGTCCAGGTCAAAAGGCTCTAGAGATGAAAGGCGCAGGCGGCGAATGGACGTCCTCTCCAAAAGGGCGGCTACCAACGAGCGCAAGTTCGTTCCCAAGTCGCGGCCATAGCCGCCAAGATGCACGCCCGTTAACACCGCTTCCTGCACGCCCGCCTCGGCCAGGGTTGCGACTTCGCTGATGACCGCTTCCGGCGGACGGCTGCGTTCTCGCCCCCGCGCCACGGTCACGATGCAAAAGGTGCAGTGGTTGTTGCAGCCGTCTTGCACCTTGATGAAGGCGCGGGTGCGAGAGAGAGGGAAGAGCATCGCATCGGATACGATGGGATGCTCGGGCACGGAAACGCCTTCCGGCCCGACAGGCTGTGAGCCCCTGGGCTCTGCGTCCTCTTCCAGGAAGGTCAGAAGTCGTTCTTTATCTCGGTTGCCCACCACCCAGCGTACCTGCGGCAACGTTCTGACCTCTGCCGGCTCCAATTCGGCGTAGCAGCCGGTGATCAGCAGGCGGGCAGCAGGATTCGCCTTGGCGAGCGCGCGCGTGGCCTGTCGCGAGTCGCGAGCCGCGTTGTGGGTCACGGCGCAGGTATTGAGGACACAGACATCGGCCTCCCTCGCGGTAGGCACGACAACATGGCCCGCGGCTATCAGGCTGCGGGCCAAGGTTTCCATCTCGCTGAAATTGAGGCGACAGCCCAGCGTCTCCAGATAGACTCTCATAACCTTCACCCAAGGGGCACTGGCTAGAATACCATAGAGCGAATGAGGCTGTCAATTTCGTAGTTTGGCAGGCCTCTATGGTATAATGGATTTATCTTGCGACTCGCGAGGAGAGCAGATGGCGAAACGCGGGCGTGGCCGGCGCGACCGGTGGGCACAAATCTTGTTTTGGGGAATGAGCCTCTTGGTGGCCGTGAGCATGGCTATCGGTTTTGTGCTTCCTGCCATCGCTCCTCCGCCGCCGACAATCCCCATAGGCAACTTTCCGACGGAACCGTTGCCCACGCCCACCCCACGCCCCAGCCTCACCGTGGTACCCACCACCGTGCCACCCGCGCCGCGCCCGCCGACCCCGACTTCCTCGCCCACGCCGGTTTCCGGCCTCCTGACGCCGTCGCCGGTCGCCTTCGCCCTCACGCCACACCAAGAGGCGTTGGCCTCCCCTATCTCCTGGCAGATTCCACAAAGCCCTGGGCCGGGGCCCGCCCAGGGCGAGCAACATTCCTTCGCCGTCTGCGGTGATAGCCGAGACGGCGATTCTGTGTATGGGCCATCGCGGCTATGAAGAGGCCGCGTGCTGCGGAGGAACGCGTTGGCCTGAGTTACGTGGCGTTGGCCGTCCTTTTCTTCTCGTCCAGCGCAGTCCTCGTGCGTTGGGCCGCGCCCCTCTCGCCCTACGAGATCGCCACCGGACGCTTGCTTGTGGCCGCGCTTGCCGTGCTGGGATTATCTGCCCTGACCGAACGGCGGAACGGAAGGCGCGCGGCGGTAGGCCTGACTGGGCATGACCTGCCGCGCTTCGCCCTCATTGGCCTTGTCACCGCGCTCCATTTCTTTCTGTATATCGCCTCTCTCGGTTTCACCACCATCGCCCATTCGTTGGCTATCGTCTATACCTCGCCCATCTTCGTGACGCTCCTCTCCGCCTGGCTCCTGCGCGAGCCCATCCCAAGGCGCAAGTGGGGCGGCATTTTGCTTGCGGTCATCGGCGTTGCCATCCTGGCCGGTTTTGAGCCGCGCCTCACCTCTCGCATGCTTCTGGGCGACCTGATGGCCCTAGGCTCCGCGGTGGCCTACGGCTTCTACTCGGTGGCGGGGCGCTCCCAGCGAGAGCGTTTCCCCCTTCTCACCTACGCGGGCACGGTCTATGCCGTTGCCGCTTTGTGGACGCTTCCCATCGCTGCCCTGAACTTGTCCCTTCCGGCCTACGGAGTGCGCCAGGTGCTTGCCATGGTGGGGTTGGGCATCGGGCCGCTGGCGCTGGGCCACACCTTGTATAACGCTGCGCTCCGCAAAGCCCACGCCACATCGGTCAATCTCATCGCCACGCAGGAGGTGACGGGCGGCGTTCTCCTCGGATTTTTGCTGCTGGGCGAGGTTCCCAGCCTCAATTCCCTGATTGGGGCGGCGATTACGCTGGTGGGGATTGTGTTGGTGGTAAAATGAATTGAGGAGCGGTCTTGATGAAGCCGGTGGCTTGCCCTTTTTACTATTCCGATTACTATCGGGGCCGTGAGACGGAAGAATGTCGCCTCATCGGGCGCAACCCACAATCGCGCCCCTGGCGGCGTGCCCTGTGCGATTCCTGCCCCGTGCCCGACATCATGCGCCAAACCGATTGCACCGATCTTGCCCTGGAAGCCGAGGTAGGCCGCCGCCTCCTTATCTTGGATCAGGTGCAAGTGACCTATGCCGTCTGCCTGAAACATAAAACGGAGTTACAGAACCCCCGGCATTGCCCGGCGTGCGCGCAGGAGAGGGCGAACCCCGATCTACCCTCTTCGTCTCTTCCCTCCTCCGATGTTAGGAGGGGCGGAGAGGCGGAAGGAAGGTGAGGGCTCGTAGGACAAACGTCTTATCTTGCATCCCATACCCGGCGTGATGGTGGTGCGTTCGCCTTTGTGATGCGTCACTCCATACCTCTTGTCTTCGCCCTAGCGGTGGTTGTTATCTTTGGGGCCGTCTCGCCTGCGACATGGGCCGCGCCGACCGACCTGCCACCGCGCGTTTTCTTGCCCCTCGTCTCGGTCGGGCCGCCGCCCCCGCATCTGGGCTACGGCGCGAACATCGCCGCCGCCGACCACGCCGCGCTTCTTTCCAACATGGGTTTTGACTGGGCTAAAGGGTTCATCTCGTGGGACGCGGTAGGCGCGGGCCCGTCATACAATTGGGTGCACGTGGATAACCAGTTACGCCAGTTCAAACCTCATGTGCCCAACATCCTCTTGCGCATCAACGGCCCCATGCCGCCCGGCATCGGCAATCCCATTCGCTCGCCCTCAGACCTGGCTGCCTTCCGCGCCTTTACGCAGGCGTTGGCCCGCCACGTGCGGCAGGCGTGGAATCCCGCCTCTATCGCCTATGAAATCCTCAACGAACCGAACCTGAATTATGAATGGGGCGCTGCCCCTGACCCGGCGGGCTATGTTGCCGTCTTGCGCGCGGGCTACGAGGGGATCAAAGCGGGGGATGCAAAGGCGTGGGTTGTCAGCGCGGGCCTCGCCACCGGCGGACACTACGACGACCTTGCTTTCATACGCGAGATGTACCGCGCCGGCGCGAAACCGTATTTTGATGCCTTGGGCTCACACCCCTACGGCGGCAGCGGCCCCCCCGACCGGAAGCAAGGCCCCGTCTATTTTCGACGCGCCGAGGAGCAACGTCAGGTAATGCTGGAGTTCGGCGATGGAGCCAAACCGATATGGGCCACGGAGTTCGGTTGGATCGTGGGCACGCCCGCCTGCGACTTCGGCTACCATGAATGGATGGAGGTAACGGAGGCGCAGCAGGCGGATTACTTGGCCGCGGCCTTTCGCTACGCCGACCGTTTTTGGCCTTGGATGGGGCCCATGTTCATCTTCAACTTGGATTTCGCCACCGTCCCCTGGTACGCTTATTGCGAACAGATGCGCTGGTATTCTATCTACGTCCCCGGCACGGCCCCCGGCACGGTGGCCCCCCGCCCCGCCGTCGCCGCGTTGAAGGCACTTCCCAAACGCTCCCGCTGGCCGTAGGCCTCTTTCTTTCCAGCAGAGAAACGCAGGATGGCGAGGCGCGTCCGGCCCCAAGCGGGCAACAGGGAAACTGCCTGCTCCGTGGGAAGCAGGCAGTTCTTTCACGGGATGACCGGAATATATCAGAGCAGGCGAACGTGGGACGCGGCCAGCAACGCCAGCGTGCCGCTGACCAATATGAGGAGGTCGGCCAGGACCATCAGCAGGCGGTCGCGCCAATCACCCGCGTGGATGATGGCGAGGGCCATGATCTGCAAGGGATAGAGCAGAAAGGAGATAAGCGAACCTGCCAAGATCGCGATCACAATCGCCACGATGATGAGAGAGGCACAGGCGGCGAGAAAGAGGACCAAGGTCCATTCTTCTGCCCAGTGGATACGAGACCAGGGCCATACGCTGGTGAGGAATATGTTTAGCGAGACAAGGAGGCCGCCCGTTCCTCCTACGATCCAAGCAATAGGGTTCCAGGTGACCGATAAATCACGTCGCACATCGCCCTTGCCCAACCGACGGCGATCGTTCAACGCCTGATAGACCCAGAGCCAGCAACTCAACGTCGCCAACGCTGCTCCTACAGCGATGGCTAACATGATATCAAAGCCGGCAAGCCTCAGATTCCCCAAGCGGAAGTACATGGCACTACCCCTTAGTTACATACTATCCGGCTTCTACGGAAACGTAAAGGGGAAAAGAGTACTATTACAAGGGGAAAGTCAAGCCCCCGTATCGCCAAGATGAAAAAATCGTCATCTTTTACGGGGCTTTCTTTCATGCAATATTCATATTGACGCGCGAGAATGCGAAAGGCAGGTTGGGGCCACTCCACCCAACTCGCCGGGAGGATCGTATGAGCGCGTCTTCTGCTGGGCCATCCACCGACCGGTTTCCACGAAACCTTGCGGACTTACCCTCCGGATGGTATAATGCTGGCAAAACTGGGGCAGGGCGTGGCCTGGCCGCCCGCCCCTCTTCGTGGGAGGAGTCTATTCCACCCATGCGGGTCCTGGTTGTGGACGACGATCCCCCTAGCGTCAAGATGACGTCCTTCCTCCTGCAGGAGGAGGGATACACGGTGTTGACGGCGACCAACGGCCAGGAGGCCCTGCGCAAGGTTGAGCAGGAATCCCCTGACCTGGTCATTCTGGACGTGATGATGCCGCACATGGATGGGCTGGAGGTCTGCCGTCGCATCCGGCGCACGACGAACCTTCCCATCATCATCCTCTCGGCCAAAGGGGAGACGTCCGATCGGGTGACCGGCCTGGAACTGGGGGCAGATGACTATTTGGCGAAGCCCTTTGAGCCGGCTGAGCTGCTGGCGCGCGTGCGCGCCGTGTTGCGCCGGGCAGAGGCTTTCTCCTATGGCGATACACAGACGCTTCTGACGGCGGGCGGCATTCGTCTGGACCCCGTGAACAGTACGGCAACGCTGTTGGCAAAGAACGAGACCATCCCGTTGACGCCCATTGAGTTTCGCCTGTTGCACTGCCGGATGCGCAACGCGGGCCGCGTCCTGACCCACGACCAGCTCATCAACGCCGTCTGGGGCTATGAATATGAAGGATACGGCAACCAGATAGCCGTCTATATGCGACGCCTGCGTACCAAACTGGAACCGGACCCCGAACATCCACGCCGATTGCTCACCGCGCGCGGAATCGGATATAAGTTTGAGGCCGAATAGGCCATCCCACCTTCACCCGAATATGGCGCGCGCGAGGGGGGCTGGGCCAGGCCCCCTGTGCTGTTTCAGAAGGGGCCGCAGCACAGGGCCTTGCGTCTATCGCTCAATCCCATGATGCCCACCCGGCACAAGCGGCAAGGGGCTAGACTACCATGATCCGAAGCCACACGAGACTTCTTCCGGGCGCGCCCTTGTGGTTTTTCGCCACGGCCCTCATTCTGGGCCTGCTATGGGGAGCCTTGCCCATCAATGCTCAAAAGAAGGACTTGCAGCCTGCCGCTCCCCTGATCACTTATGAGACCTGGAGCGATTTCCGGCCCCAGGGTTGGGTTCTTACCGTGCCGCTGACCTCATCTGTTAGCGTGAGCGACCCTGCCGGGCTTCAGCCGCTCACCGCGGCCTACCGCCTCTCCCTCAACGGCGGCGGAACCTGGAGCGATTGGAGCACCACGGGCCTCACCGTCACCGGCGCGGTCAGCACCACCCAATTCCTCACCGTGACCGGCCTTTCGCTCCCCGATTCGGCCACCGATAACCTCCTGCAATTCCAGATCGTCAACTCGCTTGCCGTCACCCTCACGAGCCAGGCCTACACGGTTACGGTGGACACCGCGCCGCCCACCTCCATCGTCACATCTCCGGTCCATAATCAGATATATCGCACCGTTTCCAGCATCGCGGGCACCGCTGGCGATGCGACCTCCGGTGTCATCACCGTCTCCGTAAGCATACAGGATACAACGACCGGCCTCTACTGGAACGGCACGGCGTGGGGAGCGAGCGAGGCATGGCCGGACGCGTCGGGCACAAACAACTGGACGCTGAGCGGCAACCTTCCTTCCTGGGCCAATGGCCGCACCTATGTGGTGCGCAGCCGCGCCCGCGATGCCGCAGGTCATCTAGAGACGCCGGGCGCGGGCGTTAGTTTCGTCATTGATTCCCTCGCACCGCCGCCGCCCATCGGCCTGGCCGCGCAGCCCTCCGGCTGGAGCAACAGCGCGACCTTCACCGTTACTTGGACCGCGCCTGCCGACGCGTCGGGCATCGTCGCGGCCTATTACAAACTGGACGCCGTTCCCACCGCGCCCACCGACGGCACGCGCGTCGTCACCAATAACATCATCACCGGCATCGCGCCCGCAGGCGACGGTATCCATTTCCTATATGTTTGGCTGGAAGACGGCGTGGGCAACGTGGATCATAATCAGCGCGCTGCCGTCTCGCTCTATGTGGATCGCACCGCGCCCGGCGCGCCTAGCAACCTCATCAGCCTACCCGACGGCTGGACGAATCAGAACGCCTTCACCGAGACCTGGGACAACCCCGCAGACCTCTCCGGCATCGTAGGAGCCTATTACAAACTCGGTTCCACCGGGCCTACCTCGCCCACCGACGGCACGTTCGTCTCTACGACGAACATCATTACCAATATCGCCGTGCCGGGAGAAGGGCGGTTTAACATCTTCGTCTGGCTGATGGACGCGGCAGGGAACGTGAACCACCAGAATCGCAACGTGGAGTTGGATGCGTTCTGGTATGACCCCACGCCCCCCACGACAACGGTCTCGCTCAACGGCCCCTTGGGCGGCGGTGGTTGGTACACCGCTAGCGTGACCGCGACCTTCACCGCCACCGATCTCTCCTCCGGCCCGGCGGCCACTCACTACCGGCTGGATGGCAGCACCTGGCTCACCGGCACGCAGGCCGTCATCACCAGCGAGGGCCAGCATACGCTGGACTACTATAGCACCGATATCGCAGGCAACCGGGAGACGACCCGCACCACAAACATCTGGCTGGATATCACGCCGCCCACCACCACCCACACCTTGCAAGGCTCCTTAGGGGGCGGCGGCTGGTACACCGGCAACGTCACCGTGACCCTCACCGTCGGCGACGCTGCCTCCGGCCCTGCCGCGACCTTCTATCGCATTGACGGCGGCGGCTGGGTCAGCGGAACACAGGCTGTCCTGAACGTAAGTGGCACGCGCATCGTGGACTATTACAGTCGCGATGTTGCCGGGAACGTGGAAACCAGCCGTACCGCGACGGTGCTACTGGATCGCACGCCACCGACAACGAGCGTTATCCTGACGGGAACGGAAGGGTTCAGCGGCTGGCATCTCTCGCCGGTCACCGTCACCCTGGCCGTCACAGATGCTCACTCTGGGCCGCTTCACACCTTCTACCGCATCAACGGCGGCGCGTGGCTCACCGGCACGACCTTCCTCCTCAACAGCGACGGCATCTATACGCTGGACTACTATTCCACCGATGTGGCAGGCAACCGCGAAAGTACCCGCACGACGACGGTGCGCATAGATACGCAAGCACCCGGCGCGCCCATCGGCCTGGTCAGCCTGCCTGATGGCTGGACAAATCGCAACGCCTTCACCGAAACCTGGACGAGCCCCGGCGATTTTTCCGGCATCGCCGGCGCCTACTACAAACTGGGCTCCAGCGGGCCGGTCTCGCCCACCGATGGTACGTTTGTCTCCACGACGAATATCATCACCGATATTGCCGTGCCGGGCGACGGCAAATTCACCATCTTCGTCTGGTTGGTGGATGGCGCGGGCAACGCCGATCACCGCAACCGCAACGTGGATGTGGACGCCTTCTGGTACGACGCGACGCCGCCGAACACGGCCTTCAGCGCACAGGGGCCTTCCAGCCCCGCCGGCTGGTATCGCGGCCCGGTCACGGTGACGCTGTCACCCACCGACGCGGCTTCGGGCGTGGCAACAACCGTGCATCGGCTGGACGGGGGCGCGTGGCTGACACCGACCCAATTTATTGTAACAGGGGATGGCTCTCACACGCTGGACTATTACAGCACCGATATCGCGGGCAACCAGGAGACGACCCGTACCGCTTCCATTCCTATTGATACGCAGCCGCCCACCACGACCTTGCAAATCGGGAGCGCGCCCGGCCCTGACGGCTGGTACACCCAATCGGTCACCATCACCTTCGTCGTAACCGACGCCGGTTCCGGCCCCGACGTTACCTATTTCCGCTTGGATGGCGGCGCGTGGCTTACCGGCACCCAGTACATCCTCTCGGCGGAAGGCCAGCATACGCTGGATTACTATAGCGTGGACCGCGCAGGGAACGCGGAGAGCATCCGGTCGGCATCGTTCAAAGTGGACCGTACTCCGCCGTTGACCGCCTATATTCTGGACGGAGTCATGGGCGACGAGAGTTGGTTCCGCTCGGCGGTCACGGTGACCCTCGTGCCCACCGACGCAGGCTCCGGCGTCGCCACCACCTTGTATCGGGTGGACGGCGGCGCGTGGCTTACCGGTACGGTCTTTACCATCGCCTCCGACGGGGTACACACGGTGGAGTTCTATTCGGTGGACCTCATCAACAACATAGAAACCACCTACCCCCTGGAGATCAAGATAGACACCCAACCCCCCGGCGCGCCGGTCGCCATCGTCCTGACCCCAAGCACCTGGACTCCTATCAACCAGTTCAGCATCCAGTGGGCCAACCCGTCGGATCTGTCGGGCATCGCCGGCGCATACTATAAGTTAGATGCGGAGCCGACATCGCCCACCGATGGCATCTTCGTTCCCGGCCTGAACTCCATCTCCGGCATCACCGTGACCACGGAAGGGGCGCACCCCATCTACCTGTGGCTTAAAGATCGCGCGGGTAACGTGGATCACCTCTTCCGCAACGTGGGCCCGCCTCTGCGCTACGACGCCACGCCGCCGACGACGACCATCACCCTCCAAGGCACGGCGGGCGAGAATAACTGGTTCACCTCGGCGGTCACCTTCACCCTCACCAGCACCGATACCATGTCCGGCGTCCGCGCCATTCGCTTCGCCGTCGACGGTGGAGACTGGATAACGGCCACGAGCGCCGTCCTTGCCACATCGGGCAAGCATACGGTAGAATACCTGGCGGAAGATATAGCAGGCAACGTGGAGGTCACCCAAACGGCCACGATCCGCATTGACTCGGAACCGCCGTCTCTGCCTGTGCAGGTGATCACCGGTCCGATCGGCTGGAGTCGTTTCAACGATTTCTATGCCACTTGGGAGAGCCCCCTGGACACGTCGGGCATTGCCGGCGCGTACTATAAGTTAGGTGCGCCGCCCACCGGCCCTCACGATGGAACGTTTATCACGAGCACAGGGGTTATCACCGGCATCACCGTGCCCGGCGATGGGCGCCACGACTTCCACATCTGGCTGCGAGACAATGCGGGCAACACCGATGCTAACCGGCGCATCACGGTGCAACGCGCGTTCTGGTATGACGCCACGCCGCCGAGAACCACGGCGATCGTGACCGGCACGGCGGGAACGAACGGCTGGTACATCTCGGCCCTCACCGTCACGTTGAGCATGACAGACGCAACGTCGGGCGTGGCGGCCACCTGGTGGCAATTAGATGGCGGCCAATGGTCCACAGGTATCAGTTTCACGGTGAATAGCGAAGGTCCCCATGAGGGTTCCTTCTTCAGTGTGGATGCCGCTGGGAACGGTGAGAACGTGCAGCATCTGCCGCTGCGGATAGATCGCCGCCCGCCGTCTGTGACGATCTTGCCCCTGGCCGCGGAGCAGCCTTCTCCGAACTTCCAGGTAACGTGGGCCGGCCTGGACCCGGAGCCCGGCTCCGGCGTGGCAAGTTACGACGTGCAGGTGCGCGATGGCGCCGGGGGCCCCTGGACCAACTGGCAGACGGGGACGCTGGCCGACAGCGCGGTGTTTCTGGGGCAGCGCGGCCATACCTACTATTTCCGCGCGCGCGTGCGTGACCTGGCCAGTCACCAAAGCGCGTATCCGACGTCAGAGCCTTTCGTCCGTACTACGGTGCAGGCCGTTGCCAACGGCGACTTTGGCACGGGCAACTTCGCCAACTGGAATACGGCGGGCATCCTGGTGCGCTCCGTCGTGCCGATTTCCGATGGGCCGGACGGCGGTTCAACCTTGGCAGCGCGGTTGGGCGGCCCCGAATACGGCCCCAGCATAGAGTTGCCGGGAAATGTGCCGGTGGGCGCGGCCATCATCTCGCAGACCATCAACGTACCTGCCCTGGCCGACGTGCCGCAACCGCGGCTCTCCTTCTGGTATCGCGTGTTGACTTACGACGTGATGTACAGTAACACCTATCAGAAGTATTACGACACTTTTGATGTAACCATCCGCGACTCTCAGGCGACGACGGCCACGCTGGTGCTGCGCGACGGCAACCCGACGCAGTCATACGGCACGCTCTACGATACCGGCTGGCGGAGAGCCATGATAGACCTGAGGCCCTATGCCGGTCGCAGCATCACCCTGGAGTTCGCCAACTGGAACCGTGAAGATAACCGCTTCAACACCTATACCTACCTGGATAACGTTCAGGTGCTCAATTGGCCCGCGGCGCGCCGTTTCTTGCCGCTGGCCTTTGTGGCCCGCCGTGGCGCTCATCAATCCCTTTCGCCCGCGCCGGAGACGCGCGAAAGGGCTCGCTAGGGGAGTGGATCGCCGCTCATGCCAGAGAACGATGGCCCGTCGCGTGGGGAAAGTTCCCTATCGCCCGCATCCACCGATACCGATGGCAAGGCCCCCTCTGAATCGGGCGTTCATCGGGCGGGTAGTGAGGACGCGCCTGATGACCTCTCTCTACCCCCTATCTCCCTCCTCTCTCCGAATCGGGAGGAGGAACCGAAAAGGGGGAAGAAAGGTCCCGCCCTTGAACCCTCCGCGCTTGACAGGCTTCCTACGCCGGAGGAGCCGGCCGACACTTCCGGCGAGGGAGGGCCCCAGCCCGTGACCATGCCGCTAGATATGACGCCCGCACCTTCTGCTTCCCTCGCCGAGGCTGAAGCCCTCTACCGACAGGGCATGAGCCACTATCAGCGCCGCGAATGGGCAGCAGCACTGGAATATTTCACGCGCCTGAAGGAATTGGAGCCTGCACGTCCCGCCTTGGACGCCCTGCTGGACGAGGTGCGTTGGTTCATCCAACTGGAAGCCATCGGGCCTCAAGGGGCAACCGGGGAGCAACCTGTTATATCTGCCGAACACCCCCCGTCGCGACCTCTGGCGCGTATCGCCGTTGCCCTTCTAGCCCTTGTTGGCCTTGCCCTCCTAGCCGTGACCTTGCTAGGTGGTGGCCTCCTGCCGAACTTAACCGGCGGAGAGAATCAGGCTCGCGCGCGGGAACTTCTGAGCCTAGGCCAATCCCGCCTCGCCGTGGAGGACTACGAGGGCGCGAGGATGGCTTTCCAGGAGGCGCTGGCCCTCCTCCCCGGCGATCCGCAGGCCCAGGCCGGCCTCCGACAGGCCGAAGAGTACGAAAGGCTGGCGCAGCAATACCAAGAGGCCCTTGCTGCCATGGCTAAGGGCGATTGGGAGACCGCCGCGACGAGACTGGCCGAGATCCGTGCCAGCAACAACCCGAATTACAAAAACACTGCTGCCCTGATCCAAGAGGTGGAGCGGCAAAAGGAGTTGGCCGCGCTTTTCGCCCAGGCTGTGAACCTGTATGATCAGGGCCGGTGGGAAGAAGCGATCGCACAGTTGGAGAAGATTCGCTCTCTGGATCCCACCTATCGCGCGGATGCGGTGACGGAGCATCTCTTCGTGTCCTATTTGAACGACGGACGAGAAAAACTGGCCCGCGCGGGCACATCCACCGGTCTGATTACCCAGGCGATTGAACGTTTCGGGAGTGCGCTTGCCCTCCGCCCTTTCAATCGCCAGGCCAGCGACGAACGGCGGCTGGCGAACGTATATTATGAAGCGGTACAGGCTTTCAACCGCCAGGATTGGGCCCAGGCCCGCACCCGTCTGGAGGCGGTGCGGGGCGAGCGGGCCGACTACGCGGGCGGCCAGGTGACGGTTCTCCTTTACCAGGCATACATCGGTCTGGGCGATGCAGCCCTGCGCGCCGGCAACGCGGGGCAGGCCAAGACGTTCTACGAGCTAGCGGCGGGGCTGGCCGTACCCGATCGGTCGGCGGCGGAGGACGGGCTGGATAGGGCTGCCAAAGCGCTGGCTACCGCTACACCTACCGCTACGCCTCTGCCGCCCACGCCGGCAGCCGTTGTTGCCACCGAAGCCCTGAACGTGCGAGCCGGCCCCGGCATCAACTTCCCGGTCATCGGCGTCTTGAAGCGAGGCGACACGGTGGCGGTGTTGGGACGCACCCCCAAGGGGGATTGGCTGAGGATATGCTGCCTGGCCGGGGGCGAGTCTGGCTGGTTGAGCGCATCGCTGGTGGAAACGAGCCTCCCTGCCACCGCGATTCCCATCGCGACGGAGATCCCGAATACTCCGACACCGACGCCAACGCGCATCGGCACGCCGTCGCCGGTGCCGACTGCTACCGGCGCGCCACCGACCCCCGTGCCGTCACAGCCCACAAAACCGCCACCGCCGCCACCCACCCATACGCCGACGCGCGCCCCGACGGACACGCCCACGCGCGTCCCGACCGATACGCCGCCACCCCCGCCGACGGACACGCCCACGCCGCCGCCTCGCTGATGAGTGACGGCGGGAGATGTCAGGCTTTTATCGCCATGAGCACCCGGTCTCCCTCTTTCACCACCTGGCCTGCGGTTTCCGGCAGACTCGCAGAGGGCTGGCGCTGGCTCCTTCCTTTCGTGTTTGGGAGCCTCGTTTTCCTCTTTCCCCTACTTATGCTGCCCTGGTTGCCGCTAGAGGCCGATGCTTCGCGCTGGGTTCCGAGGGGATTGGGCGGACAGACGGTGCATGATCTACGTGTGACGGATAGGGGGGGGCTTCTCGTCCTTTATGCGCGCACGGCGGTAACCCTCTGGCGCAGCATGGACGGCGGTCGCCTCTGGGTTGATATAGGCGATGGCCTGCCACGAGGAACGTGGGGGCAACCCGCCATTGAGAATTGGGCCATCGGCGGTGCTGGGGGGAACTCCCTCTACGTCGTCATCGCAACGCGAGGGAACCGCCGTCTCTACGTCAGCCCAGACGGAGGCGACACCTGGACGATGGTCCCCTCATCCTCTGGCTTACCCAGCCCTGCTCTGGCCCTGGTCGCGGCTGAAAGTGGCGACCTCTATCTGGCATCGCCCCAGGGGCTCTATCGCAGCGGCGATGGCGGGCACACCTGGACGGCAGGAGGCCCATGGCCTAACGCAGCACGTCCTTGGCGCGTGGCGATGGGGCCGCAAGGCAGTCTCTACGCGGCCACACGCGCTGCCGGCCTTCTGGTCAGCCATGATAAGGGCGAAAGTTGGCAAGTGTTGCTCGCAGCCGAGGCGAGGGCCTGGGATTTCGCGGATGACTGGCACTACGTGGCCGGAGCCCACGGCGCGTTCCGCAGCGATGACGGCGGGCATACCTGGCGGGCATTGCCGTTGGCCATCCGACAGGTGGTATCGTTGGCAGTTGATCCTCTGGCGCCACAAATCGTATATGTGGCACTGTCTCAGGGAGACGTATGGCGCAGCACGGACGGCGGCGAATCGTGGCGACAGATGGGCGAAGGCCTGGCAGGGCAAACGTTGCTGGCCCTCGCCTTAGACCCGAAGGGGCGAGGGCAACTCTATGGCGCGCTGAGCGACGGTGTATGGCAGAGGGCCGTCCCGCCGTCGCCCTCGCGGACGCCGACGCCGACGAGCGTCTTACCCACCGCCGAGGCAGTGGTTTCGGTGGTTGTGACTATAGAAAGCCCAACAACTGAACCGACCGAAACACCCTCGGCGGACACCCCTACCTTTTCTCCCACGCCTGCCGAGATGCTGCCGGTTACGGAAACGGCCACGCCGGAGGAGGCTACGGCGACAGCCGAGGTTGCGACACCTACGCCATCTCTGAGCCCTACCCCAAGGCCGATGCGCCCCACACCGTCGCCTTTGCCGACACCGACGCCCGTGCCGACGCCTACGCCTGTGCCACCCACGCCTGTGCCGCCCACCGCGACGCCTCTGCCGCCCATGCCGACGCCTACGCCTGTGCCGCCGACCGCGACGCCTGTGCCGCCCACGCCGACGCCCGCGCCGCCGACCGCGACGCCCGTGCCGCCCACTCCTACGCTTCTGCCGCCCACGCCGACGCCCGACCGCGTCCATCCGACGCCAACCGAGTTTCCGACGCCGCCGCCGCGCTGAACGAGATCATGGCAACTATGCAGGTCATCAACCCTTTGCTTGCTCAGGAGCGCAGAATAGGCGTCCCTAGTAAATGGGCACTCCTCGTTTTAGGTGTGCTCGCCTTGTGGATGTCGCCGGGGCAGACCATGCCTGGCGATGCGTTGCCGGCAGGGTTGTTGGTTTATGGCCTGATAACGCTGGCGGCAACGTTGGTGTTCTATGGGCGCAGCCCGCGCCGGCGCGGCGGACACTGGCTCTGTGGCCTGTCCTATGCCGCCGACATCGCCTTTGTGACCTATCTGATCGGCCCCAGCGGTGGCCTCGCCAGTCCCTTCTATCTCCTGTATGGGCCTCTCGCCCTCAAGGCTGCGCTCTACGCGCCCTGGTTGCGTGGAGTGTTTCTCGTTCCCTTCACGATGGGGCCTCTCTATGTGATTTCCCTCGGCCTTCACACAGGGAATGTGGGTTTCCTGGCAGATCGCCAGTTCCTGCTGCGCTACGGCCTGTTGTTTGTGTGGACGCTGGCCGCGTCGGCGGGAACGTGGGTCCTGGGCCAGAGCCAGAGGCAGATCGCGACGTTGCAGGCCGATTTGGGCGAACAGGCCCAGGCTCTGGAACAGAAGACGCAAGTGTTGCAACGAACTGCCACCGACCTGGGCGACCGTGTGCTGGAGCTCCGCTCGCTGCAGGAGGTGGCGCGTGCCCTGGCCTCTACGTTGCGCCTGGAAGAAACGCTGCACCTCATCGTGGAAGAGCTGGCCGAACTCTCCGGCGCAAGCCACAGCGCCGTAGCTCTTCTGGAGGCAGAGGGCAACACTCTACGCGGTGTCATTGCCGTCGGGACGGGACAAGAAAAGTTCCGCGAGTTTCGTATTCCGCTTCATAGTCACCTGGAATCAGAAGAAGCCATCGTCCGCGCCCTGCATGAGGGGCGCGCCGTGACGCTGGACGTGGCGAATGCCGCGTCCGGCACGGCCCTTGACCAACTGCGGCAAATGTGGGGACCTGCTCCCTGCCTGATGGCTCCCCTTGTTGTGCGCGGGCGGCTCATTGGAGCCTTGCTTCTGGCGGGAGAGGCAGATCACAGCCCAACTGAGAAGGCTCAGCAACTGATGTCTAGTTTTGCTCACTTTGCCGCAACCGCCATTGAGAACGCGCGCCTCTATCAAACCGTCTGGGAAAAGAGCCGCGAGTTAGAGACGGTGTTGGAGGGCATCGGCGACGGCGTTGTGGTGGCCGACCGCCAGATGAACCTGCTGCTGATGAACCCGGTGGCAACCGCCATCTTCGGGCTAGAGGCCGCGCCGCCCGCCGGCGTGCCGCTGGCCCTCGTTCTCCCCAGCAACCCTTTCCTGGCTTTGCTGGAAGAGACCTTGGCCGGCCAGCGCGATGTCATCCGCGAGTTGGAGCTGAGCCAGCCGGGCGACACATCCCGAACGCGCACCTATCAAGCCTTGGCGTCGCGCATGTTGGATGCCACATCTCAAGTGCGCGGCGTTGTGGCAGTGCTGCGAGATGTGACGGCCCAGAAAGACCTGGAGCGCATGAAATCCAACTTTCTTTCCGTCATGTCTCACGAGTTGCGCACGCCGCTCCATTCCATCAAGGGCTTTGTGGATATCATCCTCATGGGCAAGACCGGCCCGGTCACCGAGACCCAACGGGATTTCCTCGCCACCGTGCAGCAACAAACAGGCCACCTGCAACGGCTGATTGACGACCTTTTGGAGTTCTCGCGCATGGAGGCGGGGCAGGTTAAGCTGCGCATCGGCCCGGTGGCCCTAAGGCAAATTGTCGCCCAGGTGGTGAGCAAACTGACGCCGCTGGCCGAGTCGGCAGGGTTACACATTATCAACAGCATCCCCCCCGATTTCCCTGTCATTGAAGGCGATCAGATGCGCCTGGAGCAGGTTTTGACCAACCTGGTGGAGAACGCCATCAAGTTCACGCCGCAGGGCGGCAGCGTGACCGTTGGCGGTGAAGAGAAGGATGCGGAGGTACATCTGTGGGTGCAGGATACGGGGATCGGTATCCCGCCTGCGGAGCTGGAGCGCATCTTTGACCGCTTCTACCAGGTGGACGGCGGCGAGAATCGCCTCTATCGGGGCACCGGTCTGGGGCTTACCATCTGCCGCCACATTGTTGCCCACCATCGCGGGCAAATCTGGGCCGAAAGTGACGGCCAACACGGCAGCACGTTCCACTTCGTACTGCCGAAGCGGTTGGCAGTCTCCGAGGCGGGGATGGATTTCACCACTCTACCGGAGGGCGCGCAGCCAAATAAATAGGAACGCTAATTCTTTGACCTTCCCGCGATATGCTGATAAAATGCGCTTCGCTATAGAGCACGATTTACGCAGCGCGTAAATCGTAAATGACGCCATCCCGGAGGAGATTGTATGAGCCTGATGCAGAAGCGCATCGTCCTGATCATCGCCAGCGTGATTGCCGGTATCCTGGGCGAATTCATCTTCTGGCGAGCGTTGGGAGTGGTGGTGAAGGTCATCGCCAACTTAACCCTGATCGTGGAGAAAGTGACTCTAGAATACCACCTCCTCAGCATCTTGCTCATCGCCCTGATGGTCGGCGTGGTTTTGGACTTCTTTATGAAGACGGAGTTTTTCCGGTAGGGTTCCCCCTTTTATTTAGATGCATCCCGTCATGGGCAGAGCCATTACTCTCCGATGATCTTTATCAGCACGCGCTTGCGGCGTCCTCCGTCAAACTCGCCGTAGAAGATCTGCTCCCAGGGGCCGAAGTCCAACGCGCCGTTGGTGACCGCGACGACGACCTCTCGCCCCATGATTTGCCGCTTCATGTGGGCGTCGGCGTTGTCCTCGCCGGTACGGTTATGGCGATAGCGGCTGGTCGGCTCGTGGGGAGCCAGCCTTTCCAGCCATTCCTCGTAATCTTGATGCAGGCCGCCCTCGTCGTCATTAATAAAGACGGATGCGGTGATGTGCATGGCGTTGACGAGGACGAGCCCTTCTTTGATGCCGCTTTCCTGCAAGGCCGCTTCCACCTGCGGTGTGATGTTGATGAAGGCGCGGCGGGTGGGGACATTGAACCAGAGTTCTTTGCGATAGGATTTCATAGGGTTTTGCTCTCCGTTCCCGGCAGACTTGCTACAAGGTGTGGTCGTGATTCTAGTTTATCATGACTGGCCCATCTTTGCGAGAGAGCATTTGCAGGGCTTGACAAATAGAACCTTTGTTCGTATAATAGGGTCGGAGAGTCTGAAATGGCGACGGATTTAGAGGAGCGGTTGAACCTTCTGGGGCAGGCAGCCCAATACGACGCCTGTGCCGAAGCGGGCGAACCGGTTCCCTTTGCCCAAGACCTGGCACCACAACCTATCCCTCGTGGTGACCTGAAACGTTATGTCACCCATGTCATCGCGAAGGGAGGGCGGCGCATGCCGGTCATGAAGGTCTTGCAGACCAGCGCATGTGAGAAAAATTGCTTCTATTGTCCCTTCCGTGCCGGGCGTAACTTCCGCCGTGAGACGGTGGAGCCGGAAGAGCTGGCCCGTATCTTTGATCAGATGTGGCGACAAAGGCTGGTAGAAGGGCTATTCCTCAGTTCGGGCATCGTCGGCACGCGGCGCACCCAGGATCGCATGCTCGCGACGGTGGAGCTGGTGCGGCGGAAATACGGTTTTCCCGGCTACATACACCTGAAGCTTCTGCCCAATGCCGAACCCGCTCAGATAGAGCGCGCGGTACAGCTGGCCGATCGGGTATCGGTCAACCTGGAAGCTCCCAACCCGGAACGGCTGGCGCGCCTGGCTCCCAAGAAGGATTTTGGCTCCGGCCTAATGGAAACGCTGCGCCAGGCAGCCAGGTACATCCGGGCCGGTGAGGGGCGTTACGTGCGCGCAGGGCAAACGACCCAATTTGTCGTTGGCGCGGCGGGAGAGAGCGACCGCGAGATCCTCAATACCAGCCAGATGCTTTACGACGAAATCGGTCTAGCACGAGCCTATTACAGCGCATTCAGCCCCGTTCCCGATACGCCTTTGGAGTCGCAGCCGCCGGCATCGCCGCTGCGAGAGCATCGCCTCTATCAGAGCGATTTTCTCCTGCGCCGCTACGGCTTCCGCACAGACGAACTGATATTTGATGAACAAGGCCACCTGCCGCTGCATACCGACCCCAAGACGGCGTGGGCCGACGCGCATCGCGAACTCTTCCCCCTGGAACTGAACCGCGCGCCGCGGGAATTGCTGTTGCGGGTCCCCGGCATCGGGCCGATGGGGGTGCGACGGTTGCTGGACGCGCGCCGCCGGGGCACGCTTCGTTCCCTAAGCGATCTGGAATGCCTCGGTATCGCCTCGGAGAAGGCCGCGCCGTACATCCTTTTGGCCGGGCAGCGGCCCCCCATGCAACTTCGTTTCTCTGATTTGTGACTGCCCCCTGCCTTATGCTACAATCGTCGCCATGACGACGTTGGTGACCGGCGCGACAGGGCTTCTAGGCGGCAATCTGGTGCGCCAACTGGTGGAGCAAGGTGAGCAGGTGAGGGTGTTGGTGCGCCCCCGGCAACGGCGGCGGCCATCGGCCATAGATGGGCTGCCGGTGGAGGTTGCTACCGGCGATGTAACCGACCCGGAAAGCGTGCGCCAGGCGATGCGCGGCTGCCGTCGCGTTTATCATGTTGCAGGCCAGTTGGGCATGGGGAGCGGACAATGGGAGCGATTCCGCCGCGTCAACGTAGAAGGGACGGTCAACGTCTGCCGCGCGGCGTTGGAAGCAGGCGTGGAACGGCTGGTGCATACCTCCACCGTCGGTACGATAGGCTGGGCCACAGATGGCCGTCCTGGGGATGAAACATCGCCTTGGAACTTCGCCGACTGGCCTGTGCCTTACATCATCACCAAGCGCGCAGCAGAGGAGAAAGTCCAGGAGTTTGTGCGTCATGGCCTCCCGGCTGTGATCGTCAATCCTTCCTATTGCTTCGGGCCGTGGGATGCTAAGCCGAGCAGCGGCATCCTCTTGCGGATGGTGGCTACCGGCCTCGTGGTAGCCGCGCCCGGGGGTGGCGCGAACTTCGTGGATGTGAGAGATGTAGCAAGGGGGCACATCCTGGCGATGACGCGCGGGCGCGTAGGAGAGCGATACATCTTGGGTGGTGAGAACCTCTTATGGCTGGACTTCTTCACCCTCGCTGCCCGATTCCTCGGCGTGCATCCGCCACGCTTTGTCATCCCTCGCCGGCTGGCCGTGTTGGGTGGCTATTGGGCCGATCTTCTGGCCCGCCTCGGCGCGCCGATGCCGATCTCGGCCAATGGGATGCGCACCTTCTACGTGGATCATTACGTCTCGTCGGAGAAGGCGAGGCGAGAACTCGGCTATCGCTCATCTCCGATGCCTATGGCGATAGCCGATGCCATCGCCTGGATGCGGGAATATGGATGCCTACGAGTTTGAATTGGAGGAATTCTGGGACGCTATCTTTAGCGAAGACGCGGCGCGCATCATCGTTGCCTGGCAATTGTTGTCGGCGGAGGAGAAAGGCCCGGTACGCGATCATCTACGGCGCATCCTGGCCGACCCGGAACGGGCCTCGGCCCAACGCATTGCCGCGGGTGTAGCCTTGCGGGTGATTGAAAAGAGGGAACGGCAGGGGCGTGGTTGACCACGCCCCTGCCCAAGACAAGCCTGCCACGATGCCTACTTGCTCTTAAAGGCGGCATCAAAGGCCACGTCCGACGGCGTTAAGTCCAGGCGGCGCACCAGTGCCAGGGCCTCCGGCGCGCCCTGTTCGCGGTTCATGCCGTTGTCTTCCCACTCAATGGAGAGCGGCCCCTTGTAGCCCACGCTATTTAGCGCGCGGAAAACCCTCTCAAAGGGTACGCCGCCGCGCCCCGGCGATACGAAGTCCCAGCCCCGCCGGTGATCGCCGAAGAAGAGGTGCGACCCCAAGATGCCGTTGCGCCCGTCCAACACGCGCACGGATTCCTTGACGTGCATGTGATAGATGCGGTCGCCGAACTCATACACGAAGAGCACCGGGTCCATCATCTGCCAGTAGAGATGACTGGGGTCAAAGTTGATGCCGAAAGCCGGGCGGTGGTTGATGGCTTCCAACGTTCGTTTCGTCGTCCAGAAATCGTATGCGATCTCGGAGGGATGCACCTCCAACGCGAACTTGACTCCGACCTGATCAAAGATATCCAGGATGGGGTTCCAGCGGTCGGCGAAGTCCTTGTAACCTGCTTCTATCATCTCCGGCGGCACAGGCGGGAACATAGCCAAGGTACGCCATATCTTGGAGCCGGTGAAGCCGTTGACCACCTTGACGCCGAATTTGGCCGCGGCGCGGGCGGTATTCTTTACCTCCTCTGCGGCGCGCCGGCGTATGCCTTCCGGATCACCGTCGCCCCAGATGCGGGCGGGGAGGATGCCCTTGTGGCGTTCGTCAATGGGGTCGTCACAGACGGCCTGGCCGACCAGGTGTGTGCTGATGGCGAAGCATTGCAGGTTGTGCTTATGTAAGATGTCCCAGCGGGAGCGGCAATAGGCATCATCGGAAAGGGCCTTCTCCACATCAAAATGGTCGCCCCAGCAGGCGAGTTCCAGACCGTCAAAGCCCCATTGGGCAGCCTTCTGGGCCAGAACTTCCAGGGGCAAGTCGGCCCACTGACCGGTGAACAAGGTGACGGGTCTAGCCATGATGCAACCTCCTTCGCTAATGGGAATAAGGGTAGGGGATACAAAGAAGCAATCCAATTATACCGCGACCGGATGAAACTGCAAGCAAAAAAATCCTGAAGGTCTTCATGACCTTCAGGATTCATAGTGCCTACGTTGCTGGCACCAGCGCCTGGGGTTGCGTGAAGAGGATGTGGTCATGATAGTAGTGAACCAGAAGGAACGAAAGGACCGTCATATAATAGATTTGGTCCAGACTGAGGTTCAGGGGAGTGCGAAAAACCCACAGCAGGATGACGATAACCAACGCGCCGAAGGTCAAGGCTACGTTGAAGCCGTAAAAACGCCAAGTGCTGTCTTTGCCCGACGAGATGCGGCTGATGAGAGGCGTGCGAATCTGACCGCGCTGCTGCCGCAGATGGTTGGCATACCAGGTGAGGGCCAGATATTGCAACGAGTGCCAGGTGTTGAAGCCCTGAAAACCGACATCCAGATTCGGAAAGGCGGGAACGAAAAAGGCGCCGATGGCCGTCACGTAGATGAGAACCGTCTTAGGCCAGTGGCCCCGCCCTCGCGAGAACTCCCAGAGCGTCTTGGCGGTGAAAGCAAGAAAGGCTCCTGCAAAGGCAAGGGTTGCCAACACCACAACCCAGTCGTGACGGAAGATGGCAGGTACCCGGATCAGGTTCTGGCCGATCCAGAACTCGTCGCGCACCAGTTTATAGGCTGCCACGGGGTAGAGGCTGGTCAGGACGATGCCGTAGTCTATCAGGCGTGACCAAAGGGGCAGCCCGCTACCTCGCATCGGCGTGCTGCCGCTGCTCGCGGCATGAACGGTGGCCGTCGCCTTCTGGTTGTAGCAGTCTATCAGATAGATGATCTGATGTAAGACATGGATGGAGGCCCAGAAGAAGAATATGGTCAAGAGGATGAGGAAGGCTTTGACGGCCAGAATGACGACGATAATGGGCACCAGGATGGATGAAGCCACGATGAGGGGGTGCCGACGCCGAAAGTCGTCGTCCAACACGGTGCGGGTGAAAGTGGCATACATGTGGGGGCCGCCGATGAAGAGGGAGACCACCAGGTTGACCAGGTTGCGGCTTGTATCCTCATCAACGCCGCTGCGACTGATGACCAGGAAGAGGGTGTAAGGAAGAACGATGAGCACGGCACTAAAAGTGATGAGCGCCAGATCCCAATTCCTATTACGTAGCCAGAGGTTGGCGGTCGTACTACCTGCCGGCGCACGCAAAACGATGGACGAAGCAGTCATGACGATCCCTCCTTTCTGGAATGCGCAGGGGGGCGGCTGCGCAAGATGGCGGGATTATACCACAACAGAGACCTTACACGCAACGCGTCCCCTCGCTCTTCTTCCGCTGAAGCGGAAAAAGGGGGCTCCCCTCCCCACGAAAATCCGTTTGTGCTTGCTCCGCTCCTGTGGTATAATCGGCCATAATCCGTTGGGATGCCTTAACCGATACCAAGGCCGGGGATGGCAGGAGGACTTGGATGATTGAAGTCACAATTGACAGCGTACGGGTCAGTCTGATGTCTCAGCACCGCGTGGTAGTTCTCAAAGAGAGCGACAGCGAACGCTATCTGCCGATCTGGATAGGCCCTTTTGAAGCCGACGCCATCACCATTGAACTGCAAGGGGTAGAAGTGGCGAGGCCCTTGACCCACGATCTCCTCAAACGGGTCATTTCCATGTTGGGCGCGCAGGTATCGCACGTGATCATCAACGATCTTCAGAACGATACCTTTTTCGCGCGCATCCTTCTGGATGTAGATGGCGAGGAGATAGAGGTGGACTCTCGCCCCTCCGATGCGATCGCCTTGGCCGTGCGCACCAAAGCGCCGATCTTTGTCGCGGAAGAAGTGATGGAGCGGGCCGGAATCGTGCCGGAAGAAGATATGAGCGCCAGCATAGAGAGCGCAGGGCGCAAGAAAGAGGCGAAAAAAGAGGAAGAAGAGGAAGAAGACCTGGAAGTGTTCCGCGATTTCATTGAAGGGTTAGACCTGGAAGGCTTAGGCGGAGAAGGGGGCAAGGATTCCTGACGGTTGCCAGCCCGGCCACCATGCGTTGAGCCCAGGATTTGACGCCGGCATCTCGGATTCATTGCCCACGCCGCGCATCTCAGAGGCAGGCAGGGCATGCTCCCTGAGATGCCGCGCTTTCTTTCCTCGCGAATAGAGACGAAGGGTAAACGATGGCAAGGGACGATACACCCGACAAGACGATCCCGGCTAACGTAGAGGCAGAGGAGGCAGTACTCGGCTCCCTGTTGATTGATCCGGACGCGATTATCAAAGTGAGCCCCTTCCTGCGCGCCGATGACTTCTACGTGACGCGCAACGGCTGGATCTATCAGGCCATCTATGATTTGCACGAACGGCGCGAACCGGCGGACTTCGTCACCGTTTGTGACGAACTGGAGCGCCGCCAGCAGCTGGATGATGTAGGTGGACGCAGTTACATTGCCAGCCTCATTAACGCCGTGCCGACGGCCATTCATGTGGAGCATTATGCCCACATCGTGGAACGCACCGCGCTGCTGCGACGGCTCATCCGCGCGGCCGGTCAGATCGCAGCCTTGGCCTACGATGAATCCCAGGAGGTGGACGACGTTGTAGATCAGGCCGAGCACCTGATCTTCACCATTGCCGAGCGACGCATCCAGCGAGACCTGGTTCCCCTGAAACGCATCATGCACGATGTGATGGATCGCCTGGATTATCTGCACCGCCACCAGGGTGAGTTCCTGGGTGTGCCCACCGGCTTCAACCTCTTGGATAGGCTTCTGGGAGGGCTGCAAAAATCGGACCTGATCATCATCGCCGCACGGCCCGGCGTGGGTAAAACCTCCTTGGGCCTCAACATCGCCCACAATGCGGCCCTGAAATACGCACGCCATGTCGCCATCTTCAGCCTGGAGATGTCGGCGGAGCAGCTCGGCCAACGTCTCCTTGCCATGGAAGCAGGCATAGATTCGCAGAGGCTGCGCCTGGGCAACATCGCCGACGACGAGTGGTTCACCCTCACAGAGGCCGCGGGCGTCCTGGCCGATGCCGGGCTTTACATTGACGACACGCCCGCGATGTCGCCCGGAGAGATGCGCACAAAGGCTCGCCGCCTGCACGCGGAATATGGGCTCGACCTCATCATCGTGGACTATTTGCAGCTGATGCGCGGCGACGGCCGTTCGGAGAACCGGGTGCAGGAGATTTCGTTCATTTCTCGCTCCCTCAAGGCCCTTGCCCGCGAGCTGAACCTGCCGGTCATTGCCATCTCGCAACTTTCGCGCGCTGTTGAATCCCGCCAGGAGAAAAGGCCGATCCTCTCCGATTTGCGCGAGAGCGGCAGCATTGAGCAAGATGCCGACGTGGTCATCTTTGTCTATCGGGAAGATATGTACAAGGAAGACACGGAGAAGCAAAACATCGCCGAGATCATAGTCGCCAAGCATCGCAACGGGCCCACCGGCACGGTCTCCCTGTTCTTCCGCAAGGAGCTAACGCAATTCCTGGAATTGGAATGGACGCGCCACGACCTGGAGGCAGGGTGAGTCGCATAACGTATAGGCAAAGCGTGCGGCGCGATTTGCACATCAGGCAAGGTGTGTTATCGTAATGAAAGGCTTTCCAGGCTTTCCGGCAGGCAAATTGCGGGTTACGCGTATCCCCAGCCTCTTCTTCAGCGACCTGCTGCCTGCGATAGACACGCTGGCCGAACTGAAGGTCACCCTCTATTGCTTCTGGCTCAGCGGGCGGCGGCCCAACGTACCCCCTTATGTGCGCTGGTCGGAATTGCGGGGAGATGATGGCCTGCTGGCAGGGCTGGCCGAACCGGAGCGAAGCGCTGAGGAGGCGTTGCGAGATGGGCTAGAGCGCGCCGTGGCGCGCGGGACGCTCATTCATGTCGTTGCACAAAGAGGAGAGCAGGTTGAGGACTGGTATTTCCTGAACACGGAAAGCGGTCGTGCTGCCGTAGAGAAGCTACGCCTCGGCGATTGGAGCGATCTGGCCGATGCTGCGCCCACGACGGTACGGCTGGCGATAGAGCGACCCAACATCTTCGTCCTCTACGAACAGAATATCGGCCTCTTACAGCCGCTGATCGCCGAAGAATTGCGGGAGGCAGAGAAGCGATATCCTGCCACCTGGATTGAGGAAGCATTTGGCGAGGCTGTTAGGCTCAACAAACGCAACTGGCGTTACGTGCGCGCGATCCTGGAACGCTGGGCAACCGAGGGAAAAGGCGATGGAAAGCGTGGGGAAGGTTCTGCGGCGGATCGGCGGCGCTATGTCTCCGGCAAATACGCCGACCTCATTGAGCACTGAGACACCGCGAGCAGGGGAAAGGGAGCCGAAGTCGGTGGAAGTATGCCCTATCTGCAAGGGCAAAGGATTCTTGATGCGGGATGTGCCTGTGGGCCACCCCGATTTTGGCGTTCCTATACCCTGCCCCCATCTGGAGGCAGAACAACAGGCGCGGCGCATCGCCCAGTTGCGCAAGATCAGCAATCTGTCTCACCTGAGTCACATGACTTTTGAGAGCTTTCAGCCGGAGGCGCATGGGCTCACGCCGGAGCAACGCCGCAACCTGCGTTTGAACTACGAGAAGGTGCGTCGCTTCGCGCAAGACCCCCAGGGCTGGCTGGTGATCTTGGGAGGTTACGGTTGCGGCAAGACGCATCTGGCGGCGGCGGTCGCCAACCTGCGCGTGGACAAGGGAGAGCCGGCCCTCTTCGTTGTGGTGCCGGACCTCCTGGATCACCTTCGCGCCACGTTCGGCCCAGATAGCACCACCTCTTATGACGAACGGTTTGAGACGATACGCACCGCGCCGCTTCTCATTCTGGATGATCTCGGCACGGAGAGCGCCACGCCTTGGGCTAAAGAAAAGCTATACCAGCTTCTTAACTATCGCTACATCGCGCGACTTCCCACCGTCATCACCTCCAACAGCAAGCTAGAGGAGATAGACCCGCGCCTGCGCTCGCGCTTGGTGGACCCAGACCTGGCGGTCATCTGTCGCATTACCGCGCCCGATTACCGCAGCAGCGGCAACGAGCGCCCCCAGGCCGACCTGAACACCCTGTCCTTGCATTCCGGCGAGACTTTTGAGACCTTCAGCCTGCGGCGGGATGAATTTCTCAGCAAAGAGGAGTCGGACAGCCTCCGCAAGGCATTGGAGGTGGCGCGGCAATTCGCCGAGAATCCGGAGGGATGGCTCGTATTTAGCGGCACGTACGGTTGCGGTAAGACGCATCTGGCCGCAGCCATCGCCAATTACCGGCAACAGGAGAAAGGCGAAACGGCCCTTTTCGTGGTCGTCCCCGATCTGTTGGACCATCTGCGCGCGGCCTTCAGCCCACAGAGCCAGATTTCCTACGACAAACGATTTGATGAGGTACGCACCGCGTCGCTCTTGATCCTGGACGACCTGGGTACAGAGAGCGCGACACCGTGGGCCAAAGAGAAGCTGTTCCAACTTCTCAATTACCGCTATGCGGCCCGACTGCCGACCGTGATCACCACCTCTACCATCATTGAGGATATTGAGCCTCGCCTGCGCACGCGCATGTTGGACACGAGCCGTTGCCGCGTCATTGCCATCCTTGCGCCATCCTATCGCGGTGGCCCGCGCCGTATCACGGGCGAGGGGAAGGCAACGCGAGGTAGGGGCTCCTAAGCAGCGACGTGGAATGAACGCTCTACGGGAACCTTGCCCTCTCTTACGGCGTCTATAGGCAGGGCAATGATAGCGATCGTTTGGCCGCCCTCACTGCGTATGGTATAATCGCGGGGCCAATGCTACTAACATCCTAGCCTCTGAGGTGATCTCATGCGACGTGCGTGGTTGGTTCTGGCTGTCGTGGCCCTCTTGGGCCTTGCCACAGGTGTCGCCTGTTCCATCGGTCAGCAGATAGCCCGTGGCCCCACCCGCACCCCTACCCGCACCCCCAAACCTACCTTCACGCCGACACCGTTGGAGACGGCAACGCCGGTGACCTTGCCGACCGCGACGGCGGCTCAGGTTGGTGCGCAACCGACGAATACCCCGGCTGTAGTGCCTACAAATACGCCGGTTTCTTCTCCCAGCCCAACGCAGCAGCCTCCCACGGATACGCCGCTGCCGCCATCGCCGACCCCTGTTCCCAAGCCTGTGGTAGTCGTCAATAGCGATCGCGTCAACGTACGCGCGGGGCCGGGGACGGTCTATGCCGTCATCGGCCAGGTGACGCGCGGCAGTCGGTTGGAGGTGCAAGGGCGCAACCCGGACGGCGACTGGTGGCAGGTCTGCTGTGTCAACGATCAGATCGGTTGGATTACCGACAGCCTGGTAACGCGCGAGGGCGATTTCGGTGGTGTGGAGATCGCGGCCAACATCCCGCCGACCCCGACGCGACGTCCCACGCCGCGGCCCACCGCGACCCCAATCCCCCAACCGACGCCTACCCCCGCGCCTCAATATCCATTCCAGTTGCTCCGGGGAGTGGAGAAATGCAGCCCCAATCAGGGCATCACCTACTTTGACGGCTTCGTGCGCTATCGCAATAACTCGCCCAGGAACGGCGTTTGCGTACACATCGCGTTCTACGGGCCGCGCAACACCAAATGTTCGGGCTGCGATGGGGTAGGTGATGGCGTTTGGAGCTTTGCCCCCTTCGGCAGTCAACCGGCGCCCAAGGGCACCACCGTTGAGATTTTCGTCGTCTCGTGCCCGGCCAACATGCCTGCCGGCGGGCAGACCGAAGGAACAGGCTTTGGCGACCTGACGCCCAGGTCCGACAAATGGGTCTATACCGTCAACGAGAGCGTGGAATGCCACGGCATCACCTTCGTGGGCGATTAGAGCGGCAGCCGGGGCCGCGTATCCGCTTCCGGTATGCCTGTGCTACACATCATCGCAGGCCGGGATAGCAGACAGATCTCTCTTCTCTTGCAGGGCCGGGCCGGCAGGCTCGGCCCTCCGACTTATGATGCCCACTAACCGTCCGGCTTCTGATCCTCTCCTGTGGCGACTCATGCTCGCCGGGCTGATCATCATCGTCGTCCTGGCAGCGCTCCTGGCCTGGCAGTCGGCTCGCGACTCGCTCTCGGCACTTCTTTTCCGGTGGACAGGGGAAGAACGGCCTTTTTCTCAGGTGAAGGCGTTGAGCGATCTGGCAGCAGACCTGCTGCGCCCGCGTGTGGAAACCGCCGATTTCGTGCCTGTGGCCCACGCGGGCGTCAATCCCTTCGGCATCAACGTCTTCCTGGAGCAGGAGGTGGAACCGGAGAAACGGGAGCGCACGGTGGCGATGATCGCCGCGGCCGGCTTCCATTGGCTGCGCCAAGAATTCCCTTGGGAAGATATAGAAATCCACGGCAAGGGAGATTTTCAAGACCGGCGACACGAACCGGCGCGCTCTGCCTGGGAGAAATACGACCAGATCGTGGCTCTGGCGGAGAAATACGGCCTAGAATTGATCGTACGTCTTTCAAATCCGCCGGAGTGGACACGCGCACGGGGCATAGAGGCGGGAACCTTCGCGCCTCCCGATAACTATGACGATTTCGGCGATTTTGTGGCGACGGTGGTAGATCGCTACAAAGGCCGTGTGCGCTACTACCAGATATGGAACGAGCCGAACATTTACCCTGAATGGGGCGAGGCTCCGGTCAACCCTCGCCAATATGTTGAACTCCTCAAGATAGCATACACTCGCGCCAAAGCCGTGGACCCTGATGTGGTGATCATCTCCGGTGCGCTCGCCAGCAATATTGAATTGGATTATCGCAATCTAAACGACTTTTCTTTCTTGCAGCAAATGTACGATGCGGGAGCCAAGCCTTACTTTGACATTTTAGCCATGCAGGGTTACGGCTTGTGGTCGGGCCCTACAGATCGTCGGATGCAGCCACGCGTCATCAACTTCTCTCGACCGCGCTTCATCCGAGATTTAATGGTGAAGAACGGAGATGCGGGCAAAGCCATCTGGATATCGGAAATGAATTGGAACGCCGTGCCAGATGATGTGCCGGATAAACGCTTCGGCCAGGTCACGGAGACCCAACAGGCGCGCTACGTCACCCTTGCCTACCAGCGAGCGCAGGAAGAGTGGCCGTGGCTTGGCGTCATCAACTTCTGGTACTTCAAGCGGGCCAGCGATCAATGGAAACAGGAACAGAAGGCCGAATACTACTTCCGCATGGTGGAGCCGGATTTCACGCCGCTGCCCGTCTATGAGGCGATGCGGGCCTACACGGCGCGCCCGCCGGTTGTATATGCCGGTTTCCACCAGGAGGATCACTGGGCCCTGAGGTACGAAGGCAATTGGGAGAGCATCGCAGACCCGGAGGCGGTGTTGGGGCATCTGCGCCGCAGCAGCGACCCCAACGCCACCCTCTCCTTCTCTTTTGTCGGCACGGGACTGACGCTGGTCGCGCCTCAAGGGCCAGGCTGGGGTAAGATGCTCATAGAGATAGACGGCAACCGTAAGGAGGTGGACCTGTTCGCCCGCGCGCAAGTGGCCTCCCAACATCTGACCATAGCCCCGCGCCTCTCATCCTATGGCCCGCACCAGGTCATCATCCGACCGGCACCCGGCCAGGATGGCCGCCCCATCGCCATAGACGGCTTCATCGTCATGCGGCGCCCGCTTTGGCTGCAACCCCTGCTTCTCATCGGCGTTACCCTCTTTTTTGTCGTCGCGCTGGTGGGTCAGGCTCTGCGCATTGCCCATTCGGCGCGTCGTCTCCCGCACGCACCGATCCTTGGGAAACCATGAAACGCCGTCTCTGGCTTCTGGCCAGCCTCATTATTGCGACTGCTCTCCGCTTCTACCGGCTGGATGGGCAGAGCCTGTGGGCCGACGAGGGAAACAGTGCGGCCCTCGCGTCCCGCTCGCTGGCCCAGATCGCTCGCGATGCGGCGCATGACATTCATCCTCCTCTCTACTACTGGCTTCTACATTTCTGGACGCGTCTCTTTGGCACCTCCGAGGTCGCGCTGAGGTCGCTTTCCGCCGTGCTGGGCGTGTTCCTCCTCATCCTCACCTATCGCGTGGGGCGGCACCTGCTTGATGAGCACGCAGCCGTTGTCGCCGCGTGCGCAGTCGCGGTCAACCCCTTTCAGGTTTACTACGCTCAGGAAGCGCGCATGTACATGCTCCTGGCCTTCCTGGGCGCAGGCGCGGCGTGGGGAATGTGGGCCCTGACGGCAGGCCGGAAGATGGGCTTCACGCTCTATATCCTCTGCGCTGCCCTCGGCCTTTATACTCACTACTCATTCCCCTTTCTTCTCATTGTGATAAATCTAGGATACCTTCTGTGGCTGGCAGCCTCATGGCGTAAAGGCCACGGCCGGCGTTCCCTCCTGACCTGGGGCGGAGCGCAGATGGCGGCCATCATCCTTTATCTGCCCTGGTTGCCTATCGCCTGGCAACGGGTAACGGCTTGGCCAAGCGCAGGCAGCACGCCATCGCTGAGCGAGTCTTTACAATTGGCTGCGGGTTGGCTCTATCTGGGCCCGGCGGCCAAAGCGGTCAAACCCGATTGGCTGCGGCTGGTTCCTTTCGCCCTCGCGTGCCTGGCACTGTTCCGGCGGCACAGCCGGAACGCCGGACAGGACGAATGGCCAAGACGGACGTTCCTATTCTTGTGGTTATTGCTCCCCCTCGCGCTGCTATTGGCATCGGGCGCGTTCCGCGAAGCCAACCTCAAGTTTCTGCTCATATCAAGTCCGGCTATGTGCCTGCTGTTGGGATGGAAAGTGACCGACGCGCTTAATCCCCTCCGCCGCCCTCTCCCTTCCCCAGAAAGGCGCAGTGTGGGGATGTATCTTGCCTATCTTAGTCGCCTGGCCTGGCTTGTCTTCGTTCTGGCACTTCTGGCCGTGCCCACCGCTCAAGCCCTCTCAGGCTATTATGCGGACCCGCGCCTGGCCCGCGACGACTACCGGGGCATTGCCCGCTACATCGCCGCGGTCGCGCGGCAGGGCGATGCCATCATCTTAAACGCGCCCGGTCAGGCCGAGGTTTTCGCCTATTATGACCATAGCGGCCTGCCGGTCTATCCCCTCCCACGACAACGCCCACCCGACCGCGCGATAACAGAGGCCGAATTGGCGCGCCTGTCGACACAGCACCAACGTCTTTACGTCCTCTTTTGGGCGACGGACGAGAGCGACCCTGCCCGCATCGTGGAAACCTGGCTGGATACTCACGCTTTCAAGGCGTTGGATGGCTGGCAGGGGAACGTGCGCTTCGTTACCTACGGTTTGGGGAGCGGTACGCGCCGCGTCAGGTGGGAATCGCCCCAGGTTCCTCCCCAATGGGGAGACCCGCCGATCATTATGCTTGCGCAGGCAGATATGGATGAGAGCACCCCTGCGGGCGACATTGTGCGGCTATCACTCCGTTGGCAGTCGCTACACCCTATCGCCGAGCGATATAAGGTCACCGTGCAACTCCTGGACGCGCGCGACCAGATCATTGCCCAACATGACGCGGAGCCGGCAGGGAACAGCCGCCCAACGACGGGTTGGAGCGTCGGCGAAGAAGTCGTGGACCCGCATGGGATTTACATCCCGCCCGGCACGCCGCCCGGTGCATACCGCCTGATCGTCGCCCTCTATCGCCCGGATACCGGCGCGCGGCTCGGCCTGGCGGGAGAAGGCGATAGATATTTCCTCGGCCCTGTCACCATCACAAGGCCGCCCGTGCCACCACCCCTGGCCGCGCTGCGCATGCAACAACCGCGCCGCATCGGTTTCGGCCCCATTCATCTCCTCGGCTTTGACCATTACAAGCGTGGTTTCGGCCATGCGCCGGAGACACCGTTGCGGGCCGGCGACCTTTTACACCTGACCTTCTACTGGCAAGCGCAAGTGGCCCTTGCCCAAGATTGGGCATTCCATCTGGAACTCTTAGATGGACGCGGGCGAACGGTCTCGGAACTGACCTCATCTCCGGCGGGCGATACATATCCGACATCTCGTTGGCAGGCGGGCGAGATCGTGCGGGGGGAACATGATCTACCTCTACCCGCCGACCTCACGCCGGGCCGCTATCATCTGCGCCTGGCTCTGCTTTCGGCGGATAATCACGTCACGCCGCCGATGGTATTGGGAACCATCGCCGTGCAGCCTTAGACCAACCGACTGTGAAGGGCTGGCAGGTTGTAGCGGCCCCATGCGCCTGTGGTATAATAGCCCTCGTTCCGCCAGCCTGTCGGCCTGGCTAATGAAGCGGGAATGGCGGGCAATCTGACGATCAGATACGAGGAACCCACGTGATCCTTGACCAAATCGTTGTCGGCCCCTTGCAGGTGAATTGCTTCGTCGTTGGCGACGAGGCGACGCGCGAAGCCATTGTGATTGACCCCGGCGATGCCCCGCGCCGGGTTCTGGCTTTGCTGAACAAGCACGGCCTGATCCTCAAAATGATCCTTTGCACTCACGCACACTTTGATCATGTGCTGGGCCTCCGGGAAGTGCAAAAGGCCACCGGCGCGCGCTTCCTCCTGCATCTGGCCGATCTCCCGATCCTGCGTAGCGTGCCCGGCCAGGTGCGTCTGTGGTTGGGCCAGGAAACGGAGGCACCGCCGGAACCCGATGGTTTTCTGGGCGAAGGCGACATCGTGCGCGCCGGCAGCGTGGCGTTGCGCGTCCTGCACGTTCCCGGCCATTCGCCCGGCAGCATCGCCTTTGTGAACGACCAAGACAAGGCGGTGTTCGTCGGGGATGCCCTCTTTGCAGGTTCCATCGGTCGTACCGACATCCCCGGCGGCGATTTTGACACGCTGATGGATTCCATTCACGACAAACTGATGTCGTTGTCCGATGACCATCAGGTTTATCCCGCCCATGGCCCCTCCACGACCATCGGCCGGGAACGGCGGACTAACCCGTTTCTCGCGCCCGGCGCGCGACTACTGTGAGGAGAGAGCGTATGGCATTAACCCTGCCCAAGAGCATGTATGACGAGATCGTTGCGCACACAAAGGAAGGGGGGACGGAAGAAATCTGCGGCATGATCGCGGGCAAGGACGGCAAGGCCGTGAAATTATACCGGATCAAGAATGCGGCAGAGAACCGTGCCGTCACCTATTATATGGAGCCCCACGACCAGTTGCGTGCCTTCAAGGACATGGATGAACACGGCTGGGAACTTCTGGCGATCTACCACTCTCACCCTTCGTCGGAGAACTATCCGTCGCAGACCGACGTGCGCCAGGCGTTCTACCCTGAAGCCTATTACCTCATCGCGACGCTTTATAACCCTTCCGCTAAACCTTTGAGGGCGTATCGCATTGTTGATAGCGTCATTACAGAGGAGCCGATCATCGTAGAGTAGGCAGCTGCTGCTTGCCAAACGCGCCCGTCTAGAGTACAATGCCCCTATGAGCGTGTCGCAACAGGTGACCGTCGGCCTAGCCCAGATCGCCCCCCGCCTGGGCGACGTGAAAACCAACCTGGCCTGCCATTTGGATTACATCGCCAGGGCCCGCAGCCAGGGAGTAGATCTGCTCGTCTTTCCGGAGCTCTCCCTCGCCGGTTATCAGGTGAAGGACCTGGTCTCCACCATCGCCTGTCGTCCCAGGCCGGATGATCCGCTCTTTGGCCCGTTGCTGGAGGCAAGCCGCGACCTGGATATCGTGGTCGGCTTCGTTGAAGTGGATGAGCGCTGGCGCTTTCCCAACTCGGCAGCCTACCTCTCGCGAGGGGCCGTCGTGCATGTTCATCGCAAAGTCTATCTGCCTACCTACACCCTTTTTGATGAGGGACGCTACTTCGCGCCCGGCGATACCTTTCGCGCGTTTGACACGCGCTTTGGCCGCGTTGGCATCTTAATCTGCGAGGATTTCTGGCACATCGCGCCGCCTTATATCCTTTGGGCCGATGGCGCGGATATACTTCTCCTCATGTCGGCCAGCCCCGGCCGCGGCCTCAGCCGCCCTGGCCGGCTGGATAGCACGCGCTTCGTGGAATTGATGAACCAGGCCTACGCGAGCGCGCTCACCGACTTCGTTATCCATTGCAATCGCGTGGGCTATGAGGACGGCGTGAATTTCTGGGGCGGGTCTAACTGCTTTGGGCCGGACGGGGAAATGATCGCTCAGGCCCCCTATTTTGAGGAAGCGCTGGTGACGGCGCGCATTGACCTGACCGACCTGCGCCGGGTACGCACGCGGCTACCTTTGCTGCGGGATGAACGTCCCGAAGTGACGCTCCGAGAACTGCAACGCATCGCGCAGCGTAAACTATCACCGAACTGAGGTCTCCATCCATGCCCATCCATTTTGGCACCGACGGCTGGCGCGCGGTCATCAGCGATGATTTCACCTTCGCCAATGTCCGCCGCGTGTCACAAGCCATCGCCGATACCTTGCAAGCCGGAACGGCCGCCCAGGCTTCTGAAGCGGAGCCTCCGCTATGCGTCGTCGGCTTTGATACCCGCTTTCTGTCCGACCGCTACGCCATGGAGGTCGCGCGCGTGCTGGCTGCCAACGGCATCCGTGTCTTGTTAACCAGGGCTGACACGCCGACGCCTATGGTCTCGCACGCGATCGTGGCGAATCGCGCTGTCGGCGGCGTGATGATCACCGCGAGCCACAACGCCCCGCGTTACAACGGCATCAAGTTGAAGGCGGAATATGGCGGCTCCGCGCCGGCCAGCCGCTGTCGGCAGGTGGAACAGCGCATCGCGGCTAATGATCGTGAGGGGCGCGAACCGCGTGTGATGGATTTTGACGCAGCCCTGGCCCAGGGGCTCATCACCCGTTTCAATCCCTTCCCTGCCTATCGCGAACATCTGCGCACCCTGGTGGACTTTTCCATCATACAACGCAGTGGCCTCCGCATTGTCGTAGATCCCATGTACGGAGCGGGACGCATGTACCTGGCGCAGCTCCTGCGCGAGGCCGGCGCGGAGGTTGTAGAGATACGGAGCGAGATGAACCCCGGCTTCAACGGCATCCATCCCGAACCGATCGCCCGCTATCTTGGCGCGCTCATGGCCGAGGTGCCGGCCCGTGGCTATGATCTGGGTCTGGCGACCGATGGTGACGCTGACCGCATCGGCGCGGTGACCGCATCGGGCCAATTTGTGGACCCGCATCACATCATCGCGCTGGCGTTGCGCTACCTGGTAGAAGAGCGCGGCTGGCGCGGCTCGGTGGTCAAGACGGTCTCCACAACCCAACTGGTGAACCGGCTGGCAGCCAAGTACGGCCTTCCCCTGTATGAAACGCCGGTGGGCTTCAACTACATCGGCGAACTCATGGTGCGCGACGATATTCTCATCGGCGGCGAAGAATCGGGCGGCATCAGCATTCGCGGCCACATTCCGGAAGGCGATGGCGTGCTGATGGCGATGCTCATCGCGGAGATTGTCGCGCGCAGTGGTCGCCCCCTGCATACGCTGGTGGCCGAATTACAGGCGGAGCTAGGGCCTTTTACCTATGCCCGGCGCGATGTGCGGGTATCCCCCTTCTCTAAGGCCGAGCTGGTGAAACGCCTGAGCGAGAATCCACCGACGACGCTGGCAGGGCTATCCGTCGCACAGTTGGGCACGGAAGATGGCGTCAAATATCGCTTCACCGACGACAGCTGGCTTCTCATCCGCCCATCGGGCACAGAACCGGTATTGCGGGTATATGCGGAGGCACACACCCCTCAAACCGTTGAAGCCTTGCTAGAGGCCGGCCTGGCGCTGGCGGGTGCCGAGGGGGACCGCCGTGCTTGATTTCGCCATGGAGACGGCGCGCGCGGCAGGTCACCTGCTGGCTGCTCGCCTCACCGGGCCCAACCCGACGCGCGAAAAGGGCCCACGCGATCTGGTCACCGATGCAGACTTGGCTTCGCAGTCTCTCATTGTGGAGCGCTTGCAGGCCCGCTATCCCGATCACGCCATCTGGGGTGAGGAAGGTGAGCGACCTGCCTCCCTCAAAGGGTCTGTATGGATCGTGGACCCGCTGGACGGCACGACGAATTACGCGCATCGTATCCCGATATTCGGAGTGGCGTTGGCTTTGGCAGAAGATGGAATTGTGCGCCTGGGCGTGGTCTATGACCCTTTACGCGATCATCTTTTCGCTGCCGAACGAGGCCAGGGCGCATGGCTGAACGGCCACAGGTTGCAGGTCAGCCGGACGAACGCAATAGCGCAGGCGATCGTCAACTGCGATTGGGGGCGGTCGCCACAGGCGCGAAGTGGAGCAGCCCAGACCACAAACATTCTGGCGGATGCCGTGATGACTTTACGTTCATTCGGCTCCTCGGTGTTGGCGATGTGCTACGTGGCTGCCGGTTGGATAGATGCTTATTTCAGTTTCTCTTTGATGCCTTGGGATCTGGTCGCGCCTGCCCTCTGTATAGAAGAGGCGGGAGGGCGCGTGACCGACCTGGCCGGGCGACCATGGAGTCTGACGACCGGGCAGGCCGTGTGCAGCAATGGCCGCGTGCATGAAGCGTTATTGGCGATTGTGCAACGCGCTGGCGCGCAGCAGTAACATCCGGAATCCACGCTGGCGGGTTCCTCAAATCGCTAAGGAGGGATGGAAGGATGTTCAACGACCCGCGCGTCTGGCCGGCCCTCGCGCTGGCCTTCATTTTGGGCTGGTTGGTGGACTGGCTCTTTGAGATACTCTTCTGGCGTGGCCGCCGTTTGCAGGCAGACGGCAAGATGCTGCGCCAGAAACTGACCGTGCAAGAGACGCGCCTACGCGAACTGGAGCAGGCGCTCAACGCGCAGCGGGCTGCCGGAAACGGCGCGCGCGTGGCCCAACTGACGGAAGAACTGAGGGCCGCGCGCGCCGAGCTGGCCGAAGCCCAACAACTTCTGGCGAGGCAGGCCCAGGAATTAGACGCCTTGCGCGTCGCCCAGGCGGCAGCGGACACCGAAACCACCGAGGCCCTCCCGGCAGCCCTGGAAGAAGCGGCCTTGCCGGAAGAGGTCCTTTGGGCATCTGAAGAAGGTCAAAAAGCCGAGAGCGCACCGGAGCCCGAACCTCCTTCACGTTCCTTGCCGGCGCAGGCCCCCACTCCCGGCCACCGCCTGGACGACGAGGCCCGACGTGTGGCCGCGCTCCTCAGCGGGCGGCCCTATGAGCCGCCATCCTCTCCTGCTCCTCGTGCAGGAGACCAGACTACTGCTCAGGAAGATGCTCTTCCCATCTCCGTTGACGAACTGACCACTGCGCCTGTTCTGCCTGAGGCAAAGACGACGGAGGAAGAAGAACCGTCCACTACGCAGTCGGAAACGGAAGCGACGTCCGGTAGTGTTGATGAACCGCGCGCTGGCTCTGACGCCGGGAGCACAGAGAAACGGCCTCGCTCGCGGCGCAGGAGCAGGTAAGATGAGAGAGCGTCCTCCTTATCTCATCTGGCCGTTGGACGGCGTAAAACTTCTCATAACGTTTGCCGTGTTGTTCCTCGTCTTCGTAAGCGTCCTGACGCAGGGGACGCCATCGGCGCGGCCACAGCCCATCGGCACTGTGACGGCTCCGCCGACGCGGCAGGTCATTGTCGTTCCTACCCTTGCCCCAACCGCCACGCGGCCTCCGGCGACCGTCACACCCACAAAGACGCTCCAACCAACGCTCGCGCCAACCAAGCCGCCGACGGTCGCCCCCACCGCGACACCTATGCCGACCACCGCGCCGACCAGGCCGCCCACAACCGCCCCTACCGCGACGCCCATGCCGACGCAGGCCCCCACCCCCGCGCCGACTGCGCCGCCAACACCGGAGCCGACCACCATACCGACGGCACAACAGACGCCGGAGGCGGGCGCGTTCGCGGTCACGCTGCCGGAACCGGGAGTCACCCTGCGGACTGCACGGCCTATCTTTGTCGGCACAGGGAAAGCGGGAGATGTGGTAACCGTTCTGGACGGCCCACGCGTCCTGGGCACGACCACCGTTGATGCGCGTGGCCGCTGGCGTTTTGTAACGCCGGAGGACCTGGCTGCGGGTGAGCATACGATCAACTTCCAGGTGAGGAACAGCCGGGGCGAGTTGCAGGCGGAAGCCCCGTCGCTGAAGATCGTCATTGCGCCATAGAGGCCGGTAGCAGAGAGGAGAGCAGGACGACGCGATGTGCGGACGTTTTGTCTTGATCACGCCCGGCGAAGTCCTCGCCGAGCAATTCCAATTGGGCGAAGTGCCCGCCTTGTCGCCGCGCTACAACATCGCGCCTACGCAGCCGGTAGCCGCGGTGCGGCTGGCACGTGAAGGAACCGCGCGAGAGTTGGTGCTCTTGCGTTGGGGCCTCATCCCCTCCTGGGCCAAAGACCCAAGCATCGGTCCGCGCCTGATCAACGCACGGTCGGAAACGGTGGCCGAGAAACCCTCTTTTCGCGGCGCGTTCAAGAGCAGGCGTTGCCTGGTTCCTGCCGACGGTTTCTACGAGTGGCAACGCCAGGAACGCGGCAGACAGCCGTTCTTTATCAGGATGAGCGAAGGCACGCCCTTTGCCATCGCCGGATTGTGGGAGCATTGGCAAGGGCCAGGGGGTGAGGTGATTGAGTCATGCACCCTCCTGACCACCGAAGCCAACGAGATAATGCGCCCCCTGCACGACCGTATGCCGGTGATTCTGAATCCCAAAGATTATGACTTGTGGCTGGATCCGACCGTGCAGAAGCGTGAAGCATTGTTGCCCCTGTTACGGCCCTACGCGGCCGAGGCGATGCTTGCCTACCCTGTGCGGTCTGTGGTGAACAGCCCCGCAAATGATTCTCCGCTCTGCATAGAGCCTCTGACATAAATTGGGCCGGATAGCCGATGCAGAAACGATGACCTATTGCCGCCGTGATGGGACAAATGGCGGCACTTCTGTTTCCCGGTCACCATGTCACTATCGGAGGCGAAGATGGCGCTATCAACCTCCTCGGAACAGGGCCAGGCACAGACGGCCACACCGAATGACATCATCATTGAGGCGAAGGCGGTGTCCAAGCATTTCGGCAGCGAGATCGCCATCAATGAGGTCTCGTTTCAGATCCCGCCGGGCAAGATTTTCGGCTTCATCGGGCCGAGTGGCTCCGGCAAGACGACGATGATCCGTTTGTTGGCGGGGATTTACAAACCGACGGCAGGCGAGGTAACCGTCTGCGGCCTTCATCCCTCTCAATTCACACGGCAAACGCGCGAGCGAATCGGCTATATGCCGCAGCTCTTTGTCCTATACCCCAGCCTGACGGTTTGGGAGAACCTCAGCTTCGTCGCTTCCATCTACGGCATGGGGTTGCGTCGCAGCGAGCGGCTGAAGCAAGCCCTTGATTTCGTGGAACTGGGCGGACACAAGAACAAACTGGCGCGCAACCTGTCCGGCGGCATGCAGCGACGCCTTGGCCTCGCTGCAACCCTTGTGAACGACCCGGAACTGATCTTCTTAGACGAGCCGACGGCGGGCATTGACCCCGTTTTGCGCCAGAAGTTCTGGGATCGCTTCCGAGAACTGCGTGACCAAGGGCGCACCCTCTTTGTGACGACCCAATATGTGGGCGAAGCAGCGTATTGCGACCTGGTTGGCGTTCTGGTTCAGGGGCGGCTCCTCATGGTGGATACGCCCACCGGCCTCAGGCATCGCGCTTTCGGCGGGGAGATCGTTGACCTGCGCACGAAGGAACGTCTGGACCACTCCTACCTGGAAATCCTCCGCAGTCTCCCCTTCGTAACGGGCAAGGTCACTCGCCCGGATGAGCAAGGCCCCGTGGTGCGCCTCATCGTGGACGAGGCCAGCACGGCGATGCCCGCCCTTCTTGAGTGGTGTAAGGAGCGAGACATAGCCATAGAATCTATAGAGGAGTACCTGCCTCCCTATGACGAAATCTTCGTGACCTTGGTCAAGAAGGAGGCTGCCCATGGTTAGGCTGTTCCGATTTGTCATACGACCGTCTGCCTTCCTGAGCAAAGAGGTAGCCGAGATCATCCGCCAGCCTCGCCTGGTTCTTACCTTGGTTCTTGGCCCTTTTCTGATCTTGCTGTTCTTCGGCGTTGGCTATCGTAATGAAGCCAGGGCTTTGCGGGCGCTCTTTGTCGTGGAGAAAGAAAGTCCTTTGGCCGCTCAAATTGAGCGATTTGCCACCACGCTGGGGCCGCAACTGATCCTGATGGGTGTGACCACCGATGAGGCATCTGCCAACGAACGGCTGCGGAAGGGCGAAGTAGATATCCTGGTATTCCTACCTTCTGACCCTCTGGCACTCATACGTAACAACAAGCAGGTAACTTTTACCCTGTATCACGCGGAGATAGACCCTTTCCAGGCGGGATACGTTGCCTTTTTCGGCCAGTTCTACGTGGATGAAATCAATCGTCGTGTCCTCACCTATGTCGCCAACCAGATAAAAGAGGGGGCCGCGAAGGTGCAGGATGAATTAGAGGAAGCGCGCGCGAACGCAAAGGCCATGCGCGAGGCCCTGGAACGGGGAGATACCGCCGAGGCTCGCCGCTACCAACGTGCCCTGAGCCGCAATGTCAATACGGTGGAAGTCGCTGCCCGCACCAGCCTGGGGCTCCTGGACGGTGTGGAACGGGTGGTCGGCCCCGGCAGCAAGTCTGATATGGACGTTGCACGCGCTCGCCTGGCCCAGGTGTTGGAGGACACCGATACTCTGGCTGCCGTAGAGGAGGATGTCGGTGAGTTAAGTGTCCAGGCGGAGAAGGTCGCCAAGATTGAAGAAGACCTCGCGCTGTTGGAAAAGGAGTTAGGGGAACTTCAGAACATAGACCCGCTCGTGCTGGTTAGCCCCTTTCGCAGCGAAGCCAGGGCCGTTACCGCCGTGCCGCTCAAAGTCTCGGACTATTTCGCTCCTTCCGTGATCGTCCTGCTGCTGCAACATCTGGCGGTGACCTTCGCGGCCCTATCCATCGTTCGCGAGCGCTCCGTCGGCACGATGGAGTTGTTTCGCGTCTCCCCTCTCTCGGCGCTGGAAACGTTGCTCGGCAAATACCTCAGTTACCTGATCTTCGGCGGGCTGTTGGCAGCCATCCTGACCGCTCTGCTCGTCTATACTCTGCGCGTGCCGATGGCAGGGCAATGGGGCGGCTACGCTGTGGTTATCCTGGCCCTCCTCTTCGCGGCGTTGGGTTTCGGCTTCGTGATCTCCCTCATATCGGAGACCGACAGCCAGGCCGTGCAATACACGATGCTGGTTCTTATCACCAGCGTCTTTTTCAGCGGCTTCTTCCTGCGCATTGAGACGCTCTGGCAGCCTATCCGCGTCATCTCCTGGGCGCTTCCCGCCGCTTACGGTAACCGGATGCTGCGCGACATCATGTTGCGCGGCTATGCTCCCGACACCGTTTTGCTGACAGGCCTCACAGCCATGGGGGGTGTGCTTTTCGTCTTCTCGCTGGTTTTGCTGCAACGGCTCATGGCGCGTCGGTGAGTCCAGAGGGTCTGACATTGGGGGGAGAGAGATCGTGCGCCATTGCCTTCCTGAGAGAATGTGATACAATGGCCGTAATCCAATGCCGAATCGGGAGATCACATGCCGGATAAGATACTCGTCTGCGTCGCCTGGCCCTATGCCAACGGCGACCTGCACATCGGCCACATCGCGGGAGCATATCTGCCTGCCGATGTTTTTGCGCGATACCAACGCCTGAAGGGAAATGAGGTCCTGGTCGTTTCCGGGTCCGACACGCACGGGACTCCCATTACCGTGCGGGCCGACCAGGAAGGGGTTTCGCCGCGCGATATTGTGGACCGCTTTCATCCCCGCTTCCTGGAGACCATGCAGCAGCTGGGCATCAGTTTTGACCTTTTCACCGAGACCGATACCGAGAACCATTGGGCAGTCACCCAGGATATGTTCCTGAGGCTTCTCCACAACGGCTATCTTTATCGCGATAAGATGAAGGCCCTCTTCTGCGAGGCAGAGCAGCGTTTTCTGCCCGACCGCTATGTGGAAGGAACATGCCCTTATTGCAGTTATGCCGACGCTCGCGGCGACCAATGCGACAATTGCGGACGCACGTTGGATGCTGTGGACCTGATAGATCCACGCTGCAAATTTGACGGCACACGCCCCGTGATACGCGAGACCGAGCATTTCTTCCTTGATCTGGCGAAATTGAACCAACCGCTTCTGGCATGGGCGAAGCAAAAAGAGGGGCTTTGGCGTCCTAATGTTTTCAATTTCACGCTCAACATGCTCAGCAGCGGCGAGTTGCGCGGCCGCCCCATCACGCGCGACATCGCCTGGGGGATTCCCGTGCCGGTCGCGGGGTTTGAGGATAAACGCATCTACGTCTGGTTTGACGCGGTGATCGGCTATCTCGCGGCGACCATTGAATGGGCGCAGATCACCGGTCAGCCGGACGTGTGGCGTGATTGGTGGCAGAACTCGGACGCGCGCCATTACTACTTCATCGGCAAAGATAACATTCCCTTCCACACCGTTATCTGGCCGGCAATGCTGTATGGCTACGGCGGCCTGAACCTTCCCTACGACGTGCCCGCGAACGAATATCTCAACGTAGAGGGACGGCAATTAAGCAAGAGCAGGCGATGGGTTATTGAGGTGCTGGATTTCCTGACCCGTTATGATCCCGACCCCCTGCGTTACATCCTGACGGCCAATATGCCGGAGACGAAAGACCTGAATTTCACGTGGGATGAGTTTGTGCGCCGCAATAACGACGAATTGGTGGCGACCTGGGGCAACCTGGCAAACCGCGTGCTGACCTTCGCCCACCGCAACTTTGAGGGACACGTGCCGGAGCCGGGGCCGCTGCAAGAGGCCGATGAGACCCTGCTCCGGAAAGTGGAAGGCGGCTTTGCCGTTATTGGCGGCCTGTTAGATGGCTGCCGTTTCAAAGCAGCCGTGACCGAGGCGATGATGTTGGCCCAGGAGGCGAATCGCTACATGAACGAACGCGCACCCTGGCAGCAGATAAAGAGCGACCGGTCCGCGGCGGCTCGCACCATCTATGTCTGCCTGCGCGCGATAGACTCGCTGAAGACACTTTTTACACCCTTCCTTCCCTTCTCCTGCCAGCGGTTGCACGAGTACCTAGGCTACCAGGGCAACCTGTTCGGCAGGTTCCGCGTGGAGCAGATCCGCGAGAAGGAGAAGTCGCACCTGGCCCTGCGGTTTGATCCGGCGGATGGCACGAACGTCTGGCACCCCAGCGCTTTGGCTCCGGGCCAGAGGCTACGGCAGCCTGCACCGCTGTTCAAGAAACTGGACGATAGCATTGTGACAGAGGAAGTGCAACGCATGACAGGCGGGAGATGACACCTCGCTACGCCCACACATGCCAAGAAATCCGCTCTCTGCCCAACACCACTTTTTACTTGCTGCCATCATATTGGCCTACCTTATCATTGCATCATTGTATGCGCTTTATACGCCTTCCTGGCAGGTCCCGGACGAACCGGCGCACTACAACTATGTACGCTTCGTCGCGGAGACGCGCCGCCTACCTGCCCTGCAAACGGGCGACTACGACCAGATTTACCTGGAAACGATCAAGGCACGGCGTTTCCCGCCCGATCTATCCGTTGCCCCCCTTCGTTACGAATCGTATCAGCCGCCCCTGTATTATCTTTTGATGACGCCCATCTACTGGCTGAGCGGTGGCGCGTTGCTACCTTTGCGCATCTTCTCTGCTACCTTGGGCGTGCTGCTCCTCGCATTGACCCATGCTGTAGCGCGAGCCGTTTTTCCGGGGCGCGACGATCTGGCCCTCGGCGCAACGGCGTTTGTTGCTTTCCTGCCGCAGCACGTGGCGATGATGGCTGGAGTGAACAACGACGCGCTGGCCGAGGTCCTCATCGCCACCGCGCTCCTGCTCTTGGTACGCTACGTGGGCATAACCGAAACCGGACAGAAGGTGAAGGATAGACGACTGGTTGTCTTAGGAATCTGCATCGGCCTGGGGCTTTTGACGAAAGGTTCTACCTATATCCTTCTGCCTCTGGCTGCCGTCGCCGTGCTTTGGCGATGGTGGCACGAATCACATGCGCCCAGTCGCCCTTTGGGAAACCTGGCCGGAAACATGGCCTCGGTTTTCGTGCCGGCCCTTGTGCTGGGCCTACCTCTGTGGGTGCGCAACATGGCCCTCTATGGCCTGGGGGACTTTCTCGGTAAAAGGTGGCACGATGCCGTTGTGGTGAGCCAGCCGCGCACCGCAGAATGGCTGGCCCAGATGGGATTTCCTGCGCTGCTGCGCGCGTTTGTGCAGACGACGTTTCACAGTTTCTGGGGGCAGTTTGGCTGGATGGGCGTTCTGATGGACGAACGCATCTACCTTGCTCTTGGTATCCTGAGCGCCGCGGTCGGTCTCGGCGTGATCGCCGCGCTGCCGCGCGGGTTGCGCGACGGTTCTCGTTTCCCGATCGCTCTCCTCTCCCTCTCGTTCCTGCTCACCTTCTCCCTCTACATCTGGTACAACCTGACATTCGTCCAGCACCAAGGACGTTATCTCTTTCCGGCTCTTGTGCCCATTTCTTGTGCTTTCGCCGTGGGGTTGTCTCAGGTGCTGCGCTCTCGGCTGGCGCGCATCCTGGCCGTGGTCGCCATAGCCGCGTCGGCCATTGCCGCGCTGAGCGGCATATTGGCGGGTAGCCTGGACAAATGGCAGATAACGATCTTCGCGGCAGCAGGTATTGTGCTCTTCCTGATCTCCGCGCTGGGCTCGCGCGGGCGAAGGATAGCCTTCGCTGTGACCTTTGTCGCGCTGGCCGGCCTTGATTTGTTCGTCCTCTTCACCTTTATCGTGCCGCAACTTGGCTAAACATTCACTCCATTGCGGGGAAAACAAGGGGAAAACACAAAAAGGAGAGAGGTCGCCAGAGCATGGCGACCTCTCCACATTTAGATTTAGGCTTAGTGACAGGCCGGGTATCCTACCTGGCGTAGCCGTTGTAGGAATCCACGTCCTGGCCGACGGTCGTCTCCTGCGTCACCCCGATCACCGGTCGGTCAGAGGTGATGTACACCGCGCCTTGGAAGTTGTCGCCGAGGGCAGCAAACAGAGCAGCCGGGTCCGGCGTATCCGCATTGAAGCGGGTGTTGTAGCCCTTGGCAGACCGGGCAGGCACCGAGGCATTGAACGAGTGCACCTGGGTGCCGGAGCGGTTGTAGAACCGAACGGTGATGTTGGCGGCGTTAGTCGCGTCCGCGTTGTAGATATTGAGAGCCGTGTAGCGAGAAGGCGCAGCCCAATTGCCCACCTTCACACGATAGACGGAGGCAAAGTAGAGGTTGGTGCCACCCGCGCTCTCACCGCGATAAGAGTTGACGGCCTCCTCGCCCGCGCGCTTCCATTGCATATCGGTGACACCGGCGATGGGCTGATCCGACTGGAACCAGAACGCTCCGTTGAAGTCGCTGAAGTCGTTGGGAGCGGGGTTGATGCCCAAGGCGGTCAGGAAGGCGTTGTAGTCGGGCCAGTCCGACGCGGCAAAGCGGGTGTTAAAGCCCTTGGCTGCCAGAGGCGGAATCTGGATAGTGAAGGAGAACTTCTCCACGCCGTTGCGGTCGGTGATGTGGCCGGTGACGTTGGCCGTGTTGGTGGCCGACAGGTTCTGGATGATAGTGCCGCTGAACTGCACCCAATCCTGACCGGCAAGCTTGCGCCGGGAGATGGAGGAGAAGAACAGAGTCGTTGCGCCGCTGGACGCGCTCTCGTAGGCCGAAGAGTATTCCGGCCAGAAGGTGCTGGCGACCGCGCCGATCTTCTTGCCGTTGCTGGAGACAATGCGGGCAGAACCGATCCAGCCATCACCCGGAGGGTTGGTAGTGCCGAGATCGGGAACCTTCCCGACGCCCTTCTGGCTCAGATCATAGGTCTTCTGAGCACCTTCGGGGATGCTGTCGGTGATGGGGTTGCCTGCATATGCGTTGCCGCTGCGGTCATAATAGAAGATCTGGATGTCGGCAGTGCCGGTATCCATGTTTTGGACGGTAAGCCGGCTATATTGGGCCGTAGGGCGCTGGAAAAGGGACGGCAGATAGATGGTCGTGGAGCCTTCGGGGAAACCGCTATAGGCGGAACCGGTGAGGCCATCGCTCGCGCTGCCACCGCTGTACACCGTGTAGCCTACTGCGGTCAGGTCCTGATCACCGGAGAGGATCATGGACCCAGACCAGTTATCGCCGAGGCCCGAGTCAGCGGCCCTGAACTCGCTGGAACCCTTCGCGTTCACGTTGGCCGACTTGGTGGCCTCCACCGCGCCGGACGGGTTAATGTACTCCGCCACGACGGCGGCGGTCGCGTTACCGGTGTTCATCACGACCACGTTGGTGTTGCCGGTGCCGGGGACCGGCGGTGCGGCAAAGGCGGCAATAGGGGCTAGGAGCATCATCACAATGACCACCACGCTAACTGTCCGCACATGCTTCATGCCTTACCTCCTGATAGAGTATCTGAATCTCGCCGGGGGCATATCACCTTCGCCCGGCCTGATCTTGGCTTCATCGTAACACATTCACCCGGCAAAATCAATACCACCTTAGGGTTATTTTAGGCCTCCGAGCCGGTCTTCATGGGTAATGGGAGAGGCTTCAATACGCGCCGCGGCCTTTCAGAACAACCCCGATGGTGCGCCAGAGGATCTGCAAGTCCAGCAGAGGCGAATAATGCTGGATATAGTAGAGGTCATCCTCCGTGTGCAGGTGCATCGGTCGTTCGCTGCGCCCGCGAATCTGCCACCAACCCGTGAGGCCGGGCGGCACTGCCAGCCGTTTGCGCTGCCATGGCTCATAGCGCTCCACCAGGCAGGGCAGCTCCGGTCGTGGCCCGACCAGGCTCATCTCGCCCTTGAGGATGTTGAACAATTGGGGGAGTTCGTCCAGGCTGGTGCGCCGGATGAAGCGCCCCACGCGGGTGACGCGAGGGTCATCGGGGCGCTTGTGAAGGATAACGCCCTCCGGCGTCTCCTCAATGAATTCGGATTGGCGTTTCTCTGCATCAACCACCATGGAGCGGAACTTGTAAACGAAAAACGGCTTGCCGTTCTCTCCTATCCGCTCTTGTTTGAAGATGGCAGGGCCGGGGGAATCCAGCCGAATGGCAACGGCAACCAGGCCCATGATAGGCAGGGAGAAGATGGTGAAGGGGATGGCAAAGAGGAGGTCAAAGGCGCGTTTGATGACTCGTCGAACCCCGTCAATGGCAGGATCGCGCAGGCCGATGAGGGGTATCCCACCGAAGTCTTCAATGGTAGCCCGGAAGAAAGCCAAATCAAAGAAGTCGGGGACGACGCGCACCCGCACCGGCTGCTCCTGCAATGCCAGAACCAATTCCTCTAACGACCGGTGGGCCCGCAAAGGCAGCGCGATGATCACCTCATCCACCTGTTGTTTCCGCACCACCTCAGGCGTCTGCGCAAGGGGGCCCAATACCGGCGCCCCCTCATAGGTCCGATTTTGCTTTTCAGGGTCGTCGTCCATGTAGCCTACCAGGGTCAGGCCCGTCCATGCCTGCTCCCACACCCGTTTGGCGCACTCCCGACCCACCTTGCCTGCACCGATGATGAGCACCCGCTCCGAGCCACGTTGGCGGGAACCGGCAAAACGAAAGGCGATGCGTAATAAACCGCGAAAAGCCAGCAACAAGAAGAGATCGGCGATAGAGAAATAGACAAAGATGCGGCGGGGCAGTTCGCGGTAGGTCAGGTAAAGGACACCGGCACAGACAAGGGATGCCGCCGCCACGGCTACGGTGACGAGCTGCATCTCATCCACGGCGCGCAAGGTGCGTCTGCCGTCATAGACCGACAGGGTGAAGAAGACGGCGACCCAGATAACTGCGACGAGGGCATAGATGAAGTAGGGTGCGCGCACCTCCTCCAAGGAAAGGGGGATTCCCCAAGGGAGGTAGTGACGGGCTTGGGTGGCAAGGAAGAGAGCCCAAAAGGTCAGAACCAGGTCGGAGACGGTCAGAAAGATGATGTAGTTGGTACCGTTTCGCTTTTGCACAGGTTCGCTCCTGGCGGGCTATGGCCCAGATGGATGTTCTAAGGCCCGGCCACTCTGCACAGTTATTGTATCACGGCTGTGCAGTTCAAGCCAGCGGCTACGTCTTACCTGTCATGCGCCGAAACAGTTGCTCGTAATGATCGGTGATCTGTTCCCAGGTATATCGTTCACGGATGCGCTCAGGTGCTCGCCGCGCATAGGCTGCCTGCAGGTCGGGATGATCCTCCACCTGCTGTATCTTCGCTGCCAGGTCGCCGATGTCTTTGCGGTAGAGGATGCCGTAGCGCGCATCTGCCTCACCCGATCCTGCCAATACCTCACGGTTGAAGGGAGTATCCAGCGCCAGGACGCAATTGCCAAAGCCAAGCGCCTTGAGCAAGGCGGGATTCGTGCCCCCGAACTCGTGACCGTGAATGTAAGCGTACGCGTTGCAGTGCAATTCTTTGATGTGTTGCTGATCGTTGATGTGGCCGAGGAAGCGCACGCGCGGCCCGGCCAATCTGCGCACCCGATCCGCAAATTCGTTGCGATAGGGCGCTCCCCCCGCAATAGCCAGCAACCTTTCGGTACGCACCTGGTTGAAAGCCTGAACGATGAGGTCTGCATTATTATCAGGCACAAGGCGGCTGGCAATCAGGTAGTAACCGCCGGGCTCCAGCCCATAGGATCGTACGATATCGGGATCGGCAGATGACTCTATGTTCGCGCCATAAGCGATTTGGACCGAATCGGCACCGAAGGTGTCCAAATAATACTGACGCATGGCCTCGGCGTCGGTTACGATGACGTCGCTCAGGCGAATGGCAGCACGCGCGGCAAACTTGAAATAGCGCTTGCCCCACTTGCCCCATTTGGGACGCATCCATTCCAGCCCATCTACGTTGATGGCCGTGCGCAGGCCGAAGACCTTGCTGATGAGACAAAAAGGGCCGTTCGCCACATTGCAGATAAGGGCCACGTCCACCTTGCGGAACAGCACATCCCACATGCAAAGGAACGTATGGGTGAAGGTGCTGAGCTCCTTCGTCTCCCAGGCGGGAAGATAGATGAGCCGCATCCCCTTATAGACCGGCGGACGTTGGGCGAAATGGGCACGGCGGCAATACACCAGAACCTCGTGACCGCGCTGCACCAGGCGGCTGCCTGTTTCCTCGGCAAAAGCCTCGTAGCCGCTGTAGCCTGAGGGAATGCCGCGGATGCCAAGAATGGCGATTCGCATAAGGTTGGGATTCGCCCCCGATAACGTGAATTCTACTTCATCTTCTGGCGCTCGGCAAGATACGCGGCCAATGCCGCAGACCAGGAACGCATTTCCGATAGGCCGGCGGCCAGGAGCGCTTTATGCGCCAACACCGAGTAAGTTGGGCGGCGGGCCACGGCACCAAAAGCGGCTGTGGTCGTCGGTTCCAGTCGGGCCGGCACGCCTGCCAGCTCAAAGACCTTGGCGGCAAACTGATACCAGGAGCACGCGCCGGAATTGGTGATGTGGTAGAGGCCGTATCGCTCTGTGTGGATCAGTCGTGCCAGGGCCTGGGCCAGGTCCACCGTGTAGGTGGGCGAGAGGGTCTGGTCGTTCACCACCTTGATCTCTTTCCCCTCGCGAGCCAGGCGCAGCATCAGCTCTACGAAGTTGCCCCCCTTGCCGCTGGAGCCGGCCACGCCGTACAACCCACTGGTACGCACGATGTAGTATTTATCCAGCAGGTAACGGATGAAGAACTCTCCCGCCAGCTTTGAGATGCCGTAGGCGTTGATGGGTCGCGGCGCATCCGACTCATCGTAGGCCGAGCCTTTGTGACCGTCAAAGACATAATCGGTGCTCAGGTGAAGGAGCACGCAGCCCTGTTCTTTGCACACCAAAGCCACGTTACGCACACCGAGGGCGTTCACGGCGAACGCGCGCTCCGGCTCGCGTTCGCAATCGTCCACCCGATGAAAGGCAGCGGTGTTGATGACCACCTGTGGAGCGTAGCTTTGCATCGCGGCGCGCACGCTGGCCGGATCGCATACCTCAATATCGCCGTGAGTCAGAGCAATCAGGTCCTCATGGGCCAGGGCCTTCACCAGGTCGCTACCCAATTGCCCACCTGCACCGATGAGCAAAACGAGCAAT
>FWPU01000518.1_pt1 | contig 85429 bp, 72 predicted proteins | sample 2228361 | NCBI WGS metagenome assembly FWPU01 (sample SAMEA103939777, study PRJEB20133) | metagenome | reverse complement strand
ATCACCTAATCAAGGATCTTGGTGACCACGCCAGCGCCGACGGTGCGCCCGCCTTCGCGGATGGCGAAGCGCAAGCCCTCTTCGATCGCGACCGGCACGATCAAATCGATCGTCATCACCACGTTATCCCCCGGCATCACCATCTCCATCCCCGCTGGCAGACTAATCGCCCCGGTCACGTCGGTGGTGCGGATGTAGAACTGCGGGCGGTAGCCGGGGAAGAACGGCGTGTGGCGTCCGCCCTCTTCCTTCTTCAACACGTAGACCTGCGCCTCGAACTTCTTGTGCGGCTTGATGCTGCCCGGCGCGCACAACACCTGCCCGCGCTCGACATCCGTCCGCTCAATGCCGCGCAACAGACAACCCACGTTGTCGCCCGCGATGCCCTCATCGAGCGTCTTCTGGAACATCTCCACGCCGGTCACCACCGTCCGCCGCGGCGCTTCATCGCTCATCCCGACGATCTCCACCGTGTCGCCGACCTTGACCTTGCCGCGCTCGATCCGCCCGGTCACCACCGTGCCGCGGCCCTTGATGCCGAACACATCTTCGATCGGCATCAGGAACGGCTGGTCAACCGCGCGCTGCGGCGTCGGGATGTACTCATCGACCTTCTCCATCAGCTCCAGGATGCAGGCATACTCCGGCGCGTTGATGTCCTTGCTTGGGCTTTCCAGCGCATTGCGCGCGCTGCCGCGCACAATCGGAATCTCGTCGCCGGGGAAGCCGTACTTGCTCAGCAGCTCGCGCAGCTCCAGCTCGACCAGCTCCAGCAGCTCGGGGTCGTCCATCATATCCACCTTGTTGAGGAAGACCACGATCGCCGGCACCTGCACCTGGCGGGCGAGCAGGATGTGCTCGCGGGTCTGCGGCATCGGGCCGTCGGGCGCGCTCACCACCAGGATCGCCCCGTCCATCTGCGCCGCGCCGGTAATCATATTCTTGATATAGTCGGCGTGGCCGGGGCAATCGACGTGGGCGTAGTGGCGCTTGTCGGTCTGGTACTCGACGTGGCGGATGGCGATCGTGATGCCGCGCGCGCGCTCTTCGGGCGCGTTGTCGATCTGGTCGTAGGCCATAAACTGGGCGGCGCCCTTCAGCGACAACACCTTGGTAATGGCGGCGGTCAGGGTCGTCTTGCCGTGGTCAACGTGACCGATGGTGCCAACGTTGATATGTGGTTTCGTGCGCTCAAATTTCTGCTTAGCCATGAATGTGTTACTCCTTGAAGACAAGGCGCGAAAATATACCGCTCGTGCCAACAACAATGGCACGAGCAGCCCAGCGAGGTTCGCGCTCCTCACCGTTATTGTTGGCTGGAGCCTACGACGGGACTTGAACCCGTGACCTCGTCTTTACCAAAGACGTGCTCTACCGACTGAGCTACGTAGGCATTAACGAATAGAGCGATGCTCGGCACTACTCTATTCTGTTTCATGGTGGGCCGGGCAGGATTCGAACCTGCGAAGGCGTAAGCCAGCGATTTTACAGACCGCCCCGTTTGGCCACTTCGGTACCGACCCATTCACATGTATGGAGCCGACGCAGGGACTTGAACCCTGAACCGGCGGTTTACAAAACCGCTGCTCTGCCAATTGAGCTACGCCGGCGCATTTCAGCGGCGCTAAGCAATTGCTCAGCGATGTGCATTCTAGCACAACCTGCGGTTTCTTGCAAATAGGGTGAACTGCTGCCGTTCGGTTATCGGCGAACGCTATCAGGCATGCGCACTGCGCCGTGATAGTGCGCGCGCCGGGCAATGAAAGGCCAGGCAGGCGACAGTTGCCCGCGAACAGCCGGTACGTTATGATTACAGACAGAGCAGGTAACAACAACGCGATCTGACAATGGAGTGCTACCATGCAATGGCTACGCCGTCTGTTCCAGCGAAGCGAGGAGTCGCCTTCCATGCTTTTGCATGTGCAATGCGCGCGCTGCGGCGCGGTTGTGCAGAGCCGAATCAATCTCTTCAACGATCTGTCGGTTGAGTACGATGAGCGTGAAGAGGTGGCTGGCTACTGGATTCGGAAGGAGATGATGGATGACCGTTGCTTCCGATTGATGACCGCCGAATTGCGCTTTGATCGCCAGCGCCGGCTGGTCGGGCAGGAAATTAGCGGCGGGAAGATCATTTCCGCCGAAGAGTATGCGGCCATCCGCCAGCAGCAGACCAATCAGGCGCGCTGAGCGCATGGCCGCGACATTGCCAGCAACAGGCAGAGGTACAGTTTCACGCCTCGGCCTGTCGCTGAAGCAGATCGGCGCGCACCGGATGAAATATATCAAAGAAGAGCGCGTCCTCTTCCATGATGGCTTCGTGCTCAATGCCTCCAGGGATGTGAACAATATCGAGCGGGCCGAGTTCCCGCCATTCTGCGCCAACCCGAAAGCGGAGACGACCTTTTACGACCAGCGTCATTTGCTCATGGGGATGACTGTGAGCGGGCGCAATCGCGCCTTTCGGCGCTTCGATGCGCACTGCCATGAGTTCGTCACCCGCAAAAGGGCGCAAAGTAAGATCGGCGATGGCAAACCCTTTGATTTCAGATGTCTGAGCTGACTTCACACACTGCCTCCTTTACCCATAAGTTTCAGCTTCGGCACATTGCCTCATCGTAGCGTTGAAACAGCCTGACACTCCCACGGCTACCGCCGGTGGGGTTCTCGGTTCTGCGGCCCGCCCACCGGCAGAGCCTCCCCGAAGACGGCGCCCCCGCCCTCCTTCACGATCGTGAGTGCGGCATGATGATCGTGGTGCAACGCACACCCACACGGGCAGGAGTGCCGGCGAATGGCCAGCCGCTTGGGAACCGACTCGCCACAGTGCGCGCACCGTTGCGGCGTTCCGGCAGGGTTGACTTCCACCACGACGCGCCCGGCGCTTGCAGCCCTGGCGCGCAGGATTCGCAGGAAGAGACCCCATCCGGCGTCGGCGATCGATGTGGCAAGGGGATGGTTCCGTACCATGCCCCGAATGTTCAATTGCTCAACCGCACGATGGTCGTCGTCGTTCACGAGCGCGCGGGCAATCTTGTGCGCGAAGTCCTGTCGCGCCCGCGTGACCTTCACATGAGCGTTCGCCAGCAGCGCGCGCGCCGCGCGGGAGCGCTTGCTGCCCTTTACGCGCCGGGCGAGCCGTCGCTGCGCCTGGTTCAGCGCGCGTTCGGCGGCACGATAGCAGCGCGGGTTGGCGATCCGCGTCCCATTCGACAATTCCAACCCGACATCGACGCCCTTGCCGATTGGCGGAAGCGGCGACGGCGCAACGTCACACGCGATGCGCTCGTGCCAGCCATCAGCGTTGCGAATGATGACGCAGGTTTTGGGCGCGCGCTCCAATGAACGATCGGTATGCAGCCGGATGGCGCCGATCGTGGAGAGCGCCAGCCGTCCGTTGTCCAGCGTGACGCCGTTGCCCCACTGCGGGGAGGTGAAGCTATCGTACCAGCCTCGCCCTTTGCAGCGCGGATACCCTGGCGTTTCGCCGTTCTTCACCCGCCGAACGAAGGCTTGAAACGCGCGGTCTCCCCGACGCGCGACATCCTGCACGACCTGGGAGTGGACACGCGCCAGCGCCTCCCACGCCCGTTTCAGCGCGGGCAGGCTGGCGCATTGACGGGCAAAGCCAATCGACTCGCCGCGCTCGCGATACGCGGTCGTGCGCTCGCTCAGCGCGTGGTTGGAGAGCCAGCGGCAGGTTTCCAGCGTCTCGACAAGCCAGACCGCTTGCGCAGGTGTCAGACGCAATTTGGAGACGAACGTTTTCAATCGCGTATCCTCTGCGCTTCGAGCGACCGCCGAATGGCATCGGCAGCAACGTGGCTGGACGTCGAGTGGTACATCTGTTTCACTCCATCAGGATACCATAGCGCGCGACGCGATGCAAGATGAACCCACGCGCGACCAACGCGCTGCACCCGACCCCTCACGGGTGTGGGCGTTCGCGCGCCTATTTTGTAAAGCGCCAGCAGGTCGCGTGTGTCAATCGGAGATTGAGCGCTGCGCCATTCAGCGCGGATCAGCAACAGCCCAACCAGCGTTGCCAGCCATAGCCGCTCGATCGACAACCTGTGCGCGTATCGCATGCATTGACGGTAGCGATGAAGAATCCTGGCGCACCTCAGGCGATCCAGCGAGATATGCACAACTTGCATCGTATTTATCGCAAAATGGAATACATAAGAACCAGCTCATGAAAGGGTGTCAAAGGCAGAAAAGTATCTGATAGCAGAAACAAAACCGAGTTTTCAACTGGCGAATAGGAATCTAGTACTATTTGTCACTAGGAAAAATGACGCATTGCATCGTTTGGCAAAAGTGGGTATACTCTCATTCACTTGTTTCCTCGTCTTACCTTCAAGGTGGAGATCTATGCTGGAAGGGGTTGCTCTCCTGGTTGAGCGCGATGATGAGCTGCGCAGCTCGCTCTCTCAGCTACTCCAGCAATGGCGCTGGGCAGTGGCGGCGGTTCGCGATCTTGGTCTGGCTCGCAAGTATCTTCTTGATCCCGTCGTGAATGTCATGATCCTCAACGGCGCCCATGCGCCGATCCGTCAGCGCCGCGTGCTGCAGATGTGTGCCGAGCAGCGCCCCGACCTGATGATCATTCTGTATGGACAACGCCGCATCACCGATCTTCCCTCCCTGACCGCAATGACCTGGATTGATCAGCCACTGCCGCCAGCGCATTTGCAACAGGCGCTGGCCCATGTGCGGGCGCTGGCCAGTCAGGCGAAACTAGCGCAACCAGCGGTCACGGTGGTGGAGTCATCGTCAGCCCTAGCGACACCCGACGATCAGGCATTCATTTTCGATCCCCAGCTTCGCTGTCTGACCATTGCCGAGCGGGTCATCCCGCTTAGTTGCGGCGAGGTGGAGATGCTCTCACATCTTGCCCAACAACCCGGTAAAGTGCTTTCGTATGAAGAGCTGGCCTACCGGCTGTACCGTGTTGATTTGACTCGCCGCGAAGCGCGCGATCTGGTGAAATCGCGGCTGTATTACCTGCGTCAAAAGATCGAGACTGATCCGCGCGATCCCAAGATCGTGCGCGTCGTGTGGGGGCGAGGATGTGTACTGGATGTGCCGCTCCTCGTCCAGGCGCCGGTTGAGGAACAGCCTGCGGAGCAATCGGTGCCCGATCGAACAGACTGACGATCACGGCGACGCCGACTGCGATCAGCGCGGGGAGCATTGCAGCGAGGCGCGTTGCTCAGAGCGTGACGCGCCTTGCCGGATGCCGCGGTTTTTGCGCCGAAGAAGGCGCGTGATGGCGTAAGCGCTGGGGAGATGTAATTGCGCCCGACTTCACCTCCACGCTCACGGCTGGCAATGCTCTTCGCGACACCGGCACTACGCAGCGTCGCGGCGGAAGATGACGCGCAGCGACGAGTCTTCAAAGAAGGCATCCTGGGCGCGCAGGCGGGCCAGCGATTGGGGAAGGACTATCCGGTGGCGGTGCCAGCCGACGGAGATGAGGAGTTCGTCATCGCTCTGCGCGAGATGAACCTGATCTTCTGAGGCGAAGGGGAGGGGCACGATGAGATCGTAGCCGTAGGCGGTCTTTTCCACCCGCTGGGTTGGCCCCTGATAGAGGAAGGCAGCCGGATCGCGCTGACCGAAGAGGTGATCGGCCAGTTGCGTCAGCAGCTCGATGCCGACAATCTCCTGGGAAAAGTGGGGAGCGCGCAAGAGCGGCAGCGGCTCAAACATTTCTTCGACCATTAGCGCATACTGTTGCTGCATGGCGCGCCACTGACCGAAGTGGGCATCGACTTCGGGCGGCAAAATGCGGTTGATCACGATGGCATCCACCGCATACCCAAACAGGCTCAGGTAGGTGAGAGAACGTTGGGCTTCGCGGATGACCATCTTCTCCAGGTTCATGACGATCCGCGCGGTGCAGATTTGCTGGTTGGTGAGCAACTGACGAACGTCGATCAGCGCGTCGATGGCTTGCTGCGCCGAGGCCAGCACGTCGTCGTCGGCGATGGGCATGTCGGTGACCCGCTTCGCGACCGGGCGTACGACCCGCAACAGGGCGCGCGCAATCGGGAAGAGACGGGCGATCCACCAACGCATCACGTCGGGGAGCGATAGCAGACGCAGCGTTTCACCGGTGGGCGCGGCATCAACGACGATGACATCATACTTGCCTTCGTCGTAGTGCCGCTTGATCTGGAGCAGGCTGAAGAGTTCTTCGGTGCCGGGAATGACCGACAACTCACCCTGCGCGATGGTCTCGACACCCTGCCAGGCGAGCAGATCAGCCAGATAGCGCGAGACAACCCCCCAGCTCGACTCGAGTTCGTGAAGGGCATTGATCTCTTGCGCCCACAAATTGGGCGCAACCTGCAACGGTTCGGCGCGAAGTTCGACGCCGAGCGAGTCGCCCAACGAATGGGCTGCATCGGTCGAGAGCACGATGGTGCGGTAGCCAAGTTGAGCGCAGCGGAGGGCGCTTGCCGCTGCCACGCTGGTTTTGCCGACGCCGCCCTTGCCGGTATAGAACAAGATGCGCATACTCGACCGTCAGTTCTAGTTGTGTATTCCCCGCCGTGAGCGGGAAGCGCGACTTTGCTTTATAATAACGTTGTTTTGTCTTTTATGCAAACAGGAAGATTCGGTTTCACGCCCAACCAAGATCATCGGGTTGGGCGCTGCCGGTCTCGCTCTCGTCGTCTGCGCGCTTCCCGCTCAGCTCTTCCTCAAGCATCTGATCGACCATCTCGTCCCAGTCTTCGCCAGCGTCTTCACCCAGCTCTTTGCCGAGCCGTTTTGCCCAGCGCGCAATCGAGCGCGGATCGCTCTCATCTAAACCCATAAAGTTGGCGGGATCGGCCAGCGACTCGATCCGATCATCTTCTGATTTGAGGGTGGCGAAACGCGAAATGGCGCGGCGCACGTCGGTGTTGCCGCAGCGCGGACATGCCAGACCGGGCGGGTCGCTGAAGCCGCGCACCAGTTTCTGAAACTGGCCATTGCAGGCCGGACAAAGGTATTCATAGATCGGCATAGTATCCACCTTAGCGAATGATGTCTTCGATCAGCGGCAATGGCGCCGGTGGCGTCTCTTGTATAGTATAGGCGTTGCGCAGGCGTTCGGCAACTTCGGCGACATCGTGTTCGCGGGCGGCGTGAATGGTGAGCAGCGGTTCGCCAGCCGCGACTGCGGCGCCAACCTTGGCGCGCAAGACCAGCCCCACGGCGTGGTCGATAGTGTCTTCCTTGCGCGCGCGTCCGCCACCCAGCGCATTCACGGCCAACCCGAGCGCCTGACCATCGATAGCGGCAATGAACCCGGCGCGAGGCGCAGTGAGATCGATCTGCACGGGCGCGGCTGGCAGCCGATCGGGATTGTCGATGACGGTTGGATCGCCGCCCTGATTGATCACCATAGCGCGAAACTTTTCCCAGGCGGCGCCGCTGCGCAGCGCTGCTTCGAGCAATGCGCGCGCCTCATCGCTGCTGGCGCGCAATCCGGCCATGCGCACCAGTTCGCTGCCCAGTATGAGACAAAGCTCAACCAGATCGGCTGGACCGGCGCCGCGCAGCGCTGCAATCGCTTCGCGCACTTCAAGCGCATTGCCGACCGCGAAGCCGAGCGGCTGTTGCATACTGCTCAGCACGGCAACCACCTTTCGCCCGGCATGACGCCCAATCGCCACCATCTTCTGCGCGAGCTGGCGCGCATCGTCCAGCGTCTGCATGAATGCGCCGCGCCCGTATTTAACATCGAGCACGATGCAATCGGCGCCAGCCGCCAGTTTCTTGCTCATGACACTGGCGGCAATGAGCGGGATCGACTCGACCGTCGCCGTCACATCGCGCAGAGCGTAGAGTTTCTTGTCGGCAGGGGCCAGATCGCCGCTCTGCGCCGCCACAACCAGCCCGATAGCGCGCACGGCGCGGCGAAACTCTTCGACGCTTAGCGCCGCGCGAAAACCGCGAATGCTCTCCAGTTTGTCGATCGTGCCGCCGCTGAACCCCAGCCCTCGCCCGCTCATCTTGGCAACCGGCAGCCCAACCGCCGCTACCAGCGGCGCCAACACGAGCGTGGTCTTGTCGCCCACCCCGCCGGTCGAGTGTTTATCAACGGTCAGCGGAGCAACATCGCGCAGATCAAGCATGTCGCCGCTGCGCGCCATTGCCATCGTCAGATCGGCGGTCTCGCGATCATCCATCCCCCGCAGCACGATTGCCATTGCCAGCGCCGCCATCTGATAATCGGGAATCGTCCCGGCGGCGTAGCCTTTGACCACCCATTCGATTTCAGCCGTGGTTAAGGCTCTGCCGTCGCGCTTGGCGGCAATAATCTCCACCATCCGCATGATGACGCTCCTTTCCTTGCAGCCTCATTGCAGCAATCGAGGTCTGCAACCATTCTGCCACCGTTGTCGGGATGCGGGTGACACCTGTTGCGAACCACTTCGTTCTTCTTGAGCGCAGCGCATTCAGCGGAGTATGATAGCGTCTTGCGTTGCTTTGCAGCTATGCAGCGCGCAATGCGCGTATCGCGGGCGGCACCAGCGGCAACAGATCGCCGGCCACTACGCCAGCATCGCCGAGCGCCGCGCGCGCACTGGCGCCTGCCGCGCCGTGCAGGTAGACGCCGAGCGCAGCGGCAGCGAAAGGAGTGCAGCCCTGCGCCAACAATCCGGCAATGATGCCAGCCAGGACATCGCCTGAGCCGGCAGTTGCCAGCGCCGGATTGGCCCCGTCGTGAATGTAGGCCCGGCCATCAGGCCCGGCGATAACTGTGGTAGCTCCTTTTAGCACCACGGTCTGCCGCCAGCGCTGGGCCGCCTCGGTCGCAACCGTCACCACATCAGCCGGCAATGTCTCAACGCCAAGCAGGCGGCGCATCTCGCCAGGATGCGGTGTCAGCACACACCGTTCGGGAGACAGACGCTCGAACCAGCCATTCGCGCTCGCCAGCAGATTGAGGCCATCGGCATCGATGACGGTTGGCGGCAGTGCCACCGCTTTCGGCGACGATTGCGCGGTTGTCTCTCCCACAGCAACAAAGCCAACCCTGGTCCGACTGCGCGCCTGGTCGAGACCGAACAGGCGCAGCACGAGCTGGCGCGTCGCCTCGGCCTGTCCCAGGCCAGGGCCGATCAAGAGCGCCTGATAGCGCGGAAGATCCTCAGCCAGATCATCGACGGCGCCCGGCCCAATCGCGCCCCAATCACCCTCGGCGACCGGCAAGAGGGTTGCTTCCGGCGGCGTTTGCATGAGGGCGAGCACATTGCGTCCCGTCGCCAGCGTTACCAGACCAGCGCCCGACCGTTGCGCGCCGGCGCAGGCCAGCACAGCGGCGCCGGGATAGTTGATCGAACCAGCCAGCACCAGCGCGCGACCGAATACCCCTTTGTGCGCATCCGGCGGACGGGCCGGCAACAACAACCGGGCCTGAGTTGCGGTTAATACTTCACTCATGCAGCCGACTCCTTCAACGTCGCCCAAACCGATGGGGGCAAGCTCTATTGTACCAGCGTGCCCGCGTCCCGGCCAGAGCAACAATCCTCGCTTGTACAGGCCGGTCGCTACCGTGACATCAGCCCGGATCGCGACCGTGGCTACCTGTCCATCATCGGCTGCCACGCCACTGGGCAGATCGATCGCCAGCACGCGCAGATCGGCGCGACGGGCGCGCGCCTCGTTCACCGCGGTGATGATGGCAGCAAGATCGGCTTCGGGCGGACGAGCGCCGGTGCCGAGCAACCCATCGATGACCAGAGCAGCAGCAGCGAGTTCGGCGTGCAGCGCCGCGCCATCAGGATCATCGGCAGCATGCACCTCGCGGATATGACGCGCGCGACAGGCCAGCAGGTTATCGTCAACCGTCGTTCGTCGCCAGCAATAGAGCGTCACCTGCGCGCCTGCATCAGTCAGATGACGGGCTGCAACTAATGCATCACCGCCATTGTTGCCAGGGCCAACCAGCGCCAGCACCCGTCGCCCGGCAATAGGGACAGCATGCCTGAGCGCCATGTCAGCCACCCCTTGCCCGGCCCGCTCCATCAGCATCGCCCAATCGGTTCCAGCGGCCACTGCCGCCTCTTCAGCAGCGCGCATCTGCGCCGCAGTCACGACGAAGCGAAGCTCCTGTGCCATACCTCATCTCTCCCGATCAAACAGGTCTGGTCAGAGCAATGACACTCGCTACAGCCAGATCCGTCGTATGCGAGAGACTCAACGCTAGTTCCTGAATGCCGAGCGCAGCGGCAACCTGAGCGGCCACTCCCGTCAGATACAAGCCTGGCCGACCGTCCACTGCGCGCGTCACCACAATCTCGCGCAGCCCGGCGCGAGGCTGATCACCGACAGTGAGCGCGCCGAGACCGCGCAAACCGATCCCCAGCGCTTTGGCGCACGCTTCTTTGGCTGCCCAGCGCGCGGCCAGCGCTTCATAACGAAACGCACCGAGATCGGCGCGGCAGTCGGCCTGTTCAGTTGCGGTGAATACCCGGTCGAGAAAGCGCCGGTTGTAGCGCTGCACTGCCTGCCGAATACGGGCAACCTCGATGACATCGATACCGTGGTACAACATCGCGCACCGCCCTTCTACTGCGTCCCGATGAGCGACACCTCGGTCACGCGCGCATCGTAATCGTGGCCGTTGGCATAGATCTCGACGCTGCGCAGATACCGGTAATCGGCCAGCCATGGCTCATCGCGCAAATCAACCTGAAACCGCGTCCAGGTCGCCAGCGGCGCCTGCACATAGAAGACTCCATCAGCCCGCACACGCAACGCCCCAGTGTCGGTTGCCGTGTAGATACACACCACCCGCTCTTCATCAGGATCCATTGGACTGGCACGACGAGCCACGATTCGGATCATCACCGGGCACTCAGTGCCGCGATCGCCAGCCGCCGGCAACGACTGATAATCAACGCGCGCCCAGAGCGAAAAGATCAACGAACGAAACTCCGACACATCGACGCCACTGCCCTGCGCGCCCAACGTCTGGCGAATACTGGTCACAAAACCGTTAACCTGACCGCCGGTGCGATAGAACCAGGCCGCAACGCGCTGATCTTCCGCTGGACAACCCGTCTCTGGGCCGGGCGGACGACACACGCGGGCCAGACGGAAGAACCCTCGTTCAGGCAAAGGGAGAGTTGGCGTTCCTGACACCTGCCAGGTCGTTGCGCGAGGGAGGGTTGGATCGTCGGCGCGGGTAGTATTGTTGTATTCCGCTTCAGAAAAGAGGGAAAACCCGCCATCACGGATCAGCTCCCAGCGCGCCGGCACCGGCAGGCCGGGCAACCCCGCAGGATCGACCTCCAGCCGCTGACCGTGCAGCAACGCCACACGCTGACCATTCGCTCCCGTCACCACGGCGCTGCCGCTGCGCACTGCAATATCGGCGATCAGGGCGGGCAGCCCGTCACTGCGCGCAACCCGGCGTTCAGGCGGATACAGACCGATGCTGTAACTACCGCCGGGCGACAGCTCAACCCGCGCATCGCCAACCGTGACCGCAAACTGCACCGATTGGAATGGTTGATCAGCGGCCAGGTCATAGCGCACGTAACCGCTCACCTGAGCGAGATCAACCAGGAGCATCCCATCGTGCCAGCGCGTCGTGCGCAAAGCGTTCAGCCGTAGCTCTGTTCCCGCCCACAGATCAAGCTGACTGCCTTCAAACAAGCGCAATGAAGCCACCTGACCATAGCCGGCGTTCGGTAACGCGCGTAAGGCCTCGCCTTCATTCAGCGCCTGCCGATCACGCGCGCCTTGAAAAATCGTGCGCCCTGCCGGTTGCCAGACGATACTCTCTTCGGCGCCGCGCACCACCAACGTCGCCGTTTGCGCATCGGTTGCGCTGAGATACCAGGCGCGCACACTCGCCGCCACCATGGCTACCAGGCCGAGAAAGAGGCCCAGAAACACGAATAGCGTGAACCACGCAATCTGCAAGGTACGGCGTTGCGCCGCCAAACGCTGATCTGTCATCGCTGTTGTCGTCTTCATACCCGCATCATTATACTCGAAGCGCCACAAGATGCAGCCTCGGTCAATCTGAGCGCATACTTGAACAAACGTACTTGACAAAACAAGTGTTCGTAAGGTATCATTGCTACATCAGTTCTATTATTTCTGCCGTAGTCGATCTAGGCCGCGGCCAACCAAGCTAAAGGAAACGGCTATGAAACGCGACGATATGACCCATCGTCAGAGTGAGATCTATCAGTACATTGTTCGTTTCATCAAAGAACGCGGCATTTCCCCCTCCATTCGCGACATTCAGCGCGACATGAAGATTTCCTCGACCTCTGTCGTCGCATACAACCTGGATGTGTTAGAGAAACTCGGCAAAATCATTCGCAACGACAAAATCTCACGCGGCATCAGCGTTCCTGGCTTGCTCCCTACAGCCCTGTACGACAGCGGCAAGCCCGTGCCGTTGTTAGGCGTGATTACCGCCGGTTCACCCCTGCCCGACCCAGAAGAGATCAATCGCGAAAGTGCCGACAAGATTCTGGTGCCTGCCGATATTGTGCCGCCAGAGCGCCTCGATCGCGTCTTTGCGCTGAAGGTGCGCGGCCATTCAATGATCGATGCGCTGATCGATGATGGCGATATTGTGCTGATCCGCGCTCAGGAGACAGCAGACAATGGCCAGATCGTCGCAGCCTGGCTGGTCGATGAAAATGCAACGACACTGAAACGATTCTATCTGGAACAGGGGCGCGTTCGCCTCCAGCCGGCCAACCCAACGATGGAGCCGATCTACACGTCTCCTGATAACGTCCAGATCAAGGGTCGCCTGATCGGCGTGATCCGCAGTCTGCTCTAACCAGTCACGGCGCCCAGGCTTGTTGTTTCTGATCGAGGCCGGGAATCAAACCCGCACTGCGCCCGTAACACCGATTACCTGCTCTGCGCGGATAACACTGGAGGGGCACGGCACGCTGCGCCCCTCCTTGTTGCGCGGATCTAGCAGAGCCGAGGGTGAGGATCATTCCACGCGCCTGCGCCCGGGAGTGCCACGCCACGCTCCGCGCGGCTCGCAATGATGGGGGACGGCGGAAGTGCGCCTCGTGGCCGTGATTTGTGTTGTTGTCACAGGCGCGCTTGTTCCCGCAGCCATCTCCTGCTACGGCACAACCTGAAATGGCGCGTCCATCGGCATCACTGGCATCGGCCCCATCCAGAGATCAGAAGGCGGCACAATCCACCACCACTGCACGGTCACCCACATCAGCAGCGCGATTGCTCCGACTGCAACCGCAAATCCCAAATCACTCCAGCGCGGGCGCCAGCGCCGGATCGGCAGCGCAAGGTGTGAACTGAGCCAGAGAAGCAAGAAGGCGCCCAACCCATAGCCGAGCAGCGTCGCCCGGTAGACGGGCATCAGAATGGGCCCATCAGGCCCGTAGCGCACGATACCCACGCTGAATTGCGAGAGGAAGGGCACCATCGTAAACGGATCGCTGGCGCTGAAGACCGGCACATTGACCTGCATCGTCGGGGTAACGGTGTTGACCGCAACAATGGCGCTGAATGGATTCAGGTAGAGCAACCACGGCGGCGGGCTTTGCCCGGGCGGATTGGCAAACTGTGGCCAGACCGACGCGATCAGCAAAGGCAGACCGCATAATGCGAAGACCAGCGCGTAGCTCACAATGGTTGCCGGCGTCGTGCGCCCAAACAGCGACGAACAGAACAGGCCGACCGTCCCAAAAAAGAGCGCCGCCGCCACCAATAGCGCAATCGTCCAGATCAGCGCGCGCGGCGACACGCCACCGAATATCAGCACGGCACTGAAGACTGGCATCGAAGCCACGATCAAGAGCAGCAGGTAGCTGAGCGCACCGATCAACTTTCCGCTCAGCATCTGACCTGGCCGCAATGGCGTGGCCAGCAGCATATCGTAGGTGAGCCGCTCGCGCTCGCTGCTGATAGCGCCGCTGGTGAGCACCGGCGCCATCAGCACTACCAGCAGCATCTCGGTGAAGGCTAAACCCTTGAACAGTGCCTGGCCGATATGCCAACTCAGCACCACCATCCCGCTGCGCGCTTGCAGAACCATAAACTGGTAGATGCCGAACATGGTTAGAACCAGCAACAGCAGGAAGACAGTTAAGATGAGATACGGACGCATCCCGCGCATCCGTGTGCGCGCCTCACGCACGAGAATGGGATTCACCAAGGGCGAGCGGATTGATGTGTTCATTGCTGTCACCTGCCTCACCGAGCTGGATTCGCTTCAACGGTTAACCGCAGGAAGAGTTCTTCCAGATTTTCGCTGCGCATACTGAATTCGCTGACGGCAATGCCAGCGCTGACCAGCGCCGTCAACAGCGCCGCGCCCTCGGCTTCGTTGCATGGCACGAGGAAATCGATCAGCAATGCGCGCGGATCGATCGGCGCTCGCTCTACCGATCGCACCAGCGGCTGGCGCTGCAAGATCGCCAGGGCCGCCGGCAGATCATCTTCCCGCACAATCCGCAACCGTGCCCGCGTGCCGGTTGCCAGTTGCTGCTGCACATCAGCCAGCGAACCACTCACCAGCATCCGTCCGCGATCGATAATGCCGATAGCATCACACACTTCAGCCAGTTCGCTCAAGATATGCGAACTGAGCATGATCGTTTTGCCCATATCGCGCAGAGTCCGTAACAACTCGCGCAATTCTACCCGCGCCCGCGGATCAAGGCCACTGGCCGGCTCGTCAAGTAAGAGCAGCGGCGGATCATGCACCAGCGCATGCGCCAGGCAGAGGCGCTGTTGCATCCCGCGCGAAAGCGTCTGGACAAAGGCATGACGCTTTTCACTGAGATCCACCAGGTCGAGCAAGTCGTCAACCACCTGCCGCAAACGAGCGCCGCGCAAGCCATAGCAACGCGCGAAGAAGTCGAGGTATTCCCAGACTCGCAGATCATCGTAGACACCGAAAAAATCGGGCATATAGCCTACCAGTCGCTGGGCTGCGCGCTGACTCAACCGCTCACTCAGCAGCCGAACTTCGCCGCTGGTCGGCATCAGCAGCCCGGCCAGGATGCGCAGCGTGGTCGTCTTACCGGCGCCATTTGGCCCGATGAAGCCATAGATGCTGCCCTGCGCAACGTTCAGGTTAAGCCGGTCGAGCGCAACCAGCGTCTTGTAGCGATGGGTCAGATCAACCGTCTCAATCGCCAGCGTCATGGCAGTCGTCCTTGCACGATAGGTTCAACGTACACGCAGGTATAGTTCTGAATCGGATCACGATTCTGCACACGAACGCGCAGCGCAGCCTGCGGACCGAGAAACCGCTCGGGATGATCGATCGGTATCGCAGTTGCCTGGGCAACTGCATCAGCAAGAACCGTTGTCCAGCTTGCCGTTGTCCAGTCGTAGAGTTCGACCTGACCCGCCCAGAATGAATCCGATCGCACATTCAAGATCAACGTTGCCGGTCGCAGATCGTACAGATCGCGCGGCACATCGTAGCGGATCGTTGTTGGCTGGAGATCAGGCGTCACACCAAGAATCGTTCCGCTATAGCACGGGCTATTCATCCCGCTGCTCGCTTCAATCGTGGCAGCAAAACTTTGCCCGTTCAGTTTTATATCATTGGCCATTTCCAGGCGGGCAAATCCGCGCACCAGCGTCAGGTGTTGACGGGATGCGCGCCGCTCAGCAACCTGCAGGATGGTCTCCTGATCGAAACTCCAGGCCAGTAACATCGGCTGCGCGCCCCGACTGGTCGCGCCGTAGCCGTAGAGGGCATCGAGAATGCGGGTGCGAAGCTGCAATTCTGGCGGCCATGACCGGCCCGAACGCCCCAGATCATCTATTTGCTGACCGTAAATCAGATTGCTGAGCATGATGCCATCATACGCATACGAAGGGCGTATCAAGGGAATGACCTGACGTTCACCGGGCGCGAGCGACGCCAATGTACCGACCATGTCACCATAGACCAGCACCACTTCGTTGAATGACCGATTGCCGCGATTAACAATATCACCCTGCACCGCATCACCGTTGACCTGCACCCGCGCCTCCAGGCCGGGCGCGGCAACGATGCGATCAATTGCCACGGCCTGAAGCGACCATTGCGCGATGGTGAGATCCGCAACGACGCTGCCATCTGCCGTACCCTGCCGAAAGCGACCGCTGGCCATCAGCTCTGAACTCCACGGCCCTTGAACCGTAATCGGTCGCGCCAGTACAGTCGGCTCAGAGGCCTGCAAGCGGTAGGCAGATTGATCGGGCGAGAAGACGCCAATAAAGCTTCGTTCGCGGGCAACAGACGGCTCGACAGCATCAACCAGCGTGATCTGATTGATAATCACTTCGCCGCCGCGCAATCCGTACCCGACGATATAGGCAACAACCGCGAAGATCACGGTCAGCGCGGGTACCACGACCCATCCCCACGCCAGCCGATCCAGTCGGCGCAAGACCAGGTAGGTTACCGGTCCGGCAATAACGATGTAGCAGCCGAGCAACCAGCCAAGCAGAGTCAGCGACGGCAGATCAAGTGACGGCAGACTGGACAACGCGCTGGCAAGATTCTCTTCGCTAAACGTGGCCGCGAGCTTGGGGCCGAAACCCATCCCCAGCGGGAGAAATGCTGGCGGCGGCAACAATGTCTGCCACAAGTCGCGCCAGCCAGACCAGCCAGACACTTCTGGCGACGCCAGATCGAAGGCAAGCAGTATTGTCTGCCCTTCGCCATACCGTTGCGCAAATGCCAGCGCTGTCAATCCGGAGCTGAATGGCAGCGGCACCGGGTAAGCCGGGCGCCCCTGCTCGTCACGTCGAGGAGCGAGTTCAACCGGCGTCACGGGTGGTTCGGCAAGCGGAGGCAGCGGTTGACCGGGAGTAGCAGGAACCAGCGTCGGGGGCAACGCCGCCAGCGCGCGCTGCGCCCCACTGCCGCCGTTCACAATCAGGGCGCCACCGCGCAATACCCACTCCTGAAGAGCAGTTTGCTGAGCTGATGTCAGTTCTTCGCTCGCCAGATCGGTCAGGATCAGAGCAGCCAGAGGCGACAGGCCGAGACTCTCGGCTGGCAGCTCGGCTACAGTCAAGGGCACACTGAAGACTTTGATGCCATCGGTAAGCTGAGCCGGCAAACGCAACGCTTGCGCGCCTACTACGCCAACCAGCACCCCTTCAGTGACCGGCTGTAAGCGTACCGTCACCGCGCGCGCTTCAACGCCATTCACCATCAGCCTGACCCGAAGCTGACGTTGCGGCGCTGGCACGTAGGCGTAGACTGTTACTCCTTTGCGGCTACCGCCGGGCAAATCTACTGTCGTGCTGTACGTCGGGCCATCGACAGTGCCCACTACAATCTCAGCGGTCTGATCCACGCCGTTGTTGGCCGCCTCTACCTGCACCGGCACCCAGGTTCCAGGGCGAAAAAAACCCTGAAACGCCGGCTGAGCGGTCAGGGTGATATCTTCATGCTGAGCAGCAACTGGCGTTAAGAGCATTCCCCAAGCCGCCAGTAGCGCAACCAGCGCCATTCGCCACCATCGTCGCATGCAGCCTCCTTCAACCGAATCGCTGCGCGGAGTGCAGTTCACATCCAGAGACGGGATTGGCGGCAAAAAAGTTCCATGAAAGCACAACCGCGCCTTCCGCACAACACGGGAAGACGCGGGACGACAAATTGCGGTACAATAACGGCGTTCTAGCGGCGTAGCCGGCGCGAGGGGTAGCGATCACGAATGCGGACACGGATCAGTTCGGGCTGCACCCGGCGCAGCGAGATGAACAATCCACCGGCAATGAGGGCGAAGGCAGCCAGTAGCAAGAGTGTGATCATACGTATATCCTTTCCGCTGCGAAGAGGTGTAGCCGTTCTTCAGAACTTACACGAATCTACCAACGGTACATCCGATGTCTGATTCCTACTTCTCCGACGGACACTGCCCGAAGACTGTCCCCTTCCGTCTCCGTAGGCGTTCACTTGCATCAAGCAAGCCTGTTCCGGCAGAACTTGCCGTACAGCCAGATTCTTCAGGTTGATCGCAGCGTTTTCATCCCGGTCTAACACTGCTCCACACGCGCACGTCCACTCCCGATCCGACAACGTTAGTTCAGCATTGATACAACCGCAATACCGACATAAGCGTGACGAAGGAAAAAACCTATCGGCTACCATCAATGCAGAACCGTTCCACAAGCACTTGTACGTCAGTTGTCGCCGAAACTCAGCAAATCCCACGTCAGCGATTGCTTGTGCCAAGCAATGATTTGCCAACATGCCTGACACGTTTAGGTCTTCCAGGACAACCACACTTGGCCGCTCGCTATCTGACTTGGTTTTCGCTATGATAGCGGACGTCACCTTGTGGAGTGTGTCACGGCGGATATTGGCTATGCTCTGATGCACGCTCGCAATCTTCTTTCGTGTCTTTTCCCGATTCTTCCCGCCTTTCTTGCGTCGTGACAATTCACGTTGAAGTCGCTTTACCTTCCTCTGGGCGTTCTTGAGCGGTTTCGGATGTTCAAATCGTCTCCCGTCACTTGTCACCGCCAGGTCTTTGATACCCAGGTCAACGCCAATAGGTTCGCCGGTTGCAGTCGTCGTTTCAATTTCTTCTCGACACTGAACACTGACAAACCATCTTCCCGCTAATTCCGAGACGGTAACAGACAGGATATGAATGCCATTCGTCGGAATGTAGCCGCGTTCTTTGAATTTGAGCCAGCCAATGCGGGGAAGTTTGATGCGGGTTTCTGTGACGCGAATTGCGCCTGTTAGCCTGAAACTCCCGATGGCGTTTTTGCGTGATTTGAATCTGGGGAATCCTGGTTGTTCGCCGTTCTTCATACGACGGAAGAAGTTTTGATATGCTCTGTCCAGGTCGCGCAATGCTTCCTGTGGGATGCACTTGGAATAGTTATACAGCCAGGGGTATACAGTGGCTTTCAGTTCGTTTAATTGGCGATGCTGCTCAATGGCATTACTTGACGTGCCAGTTGCTTCGTATTCCTGCCTCCTCCGGGCTAATCCCCAGTTCCATGCCCACCTTGCGACACCAGCGCATTGTACGAGCAGGGTACGCTGCTTGTCGTTCACATCTACCTCGGTCTTATACGCCCGGAGAGTCTGCACGGTTCTTTTTTCTCCGCTCGGCTGAACGCTTTCCATGTATACGGGCACTGAATGATGAATGGATGAGCTGAAAGTCTTCAGTGATCGGAACGTCATCGAGTTCGATCGGGTGCTGGTAAACCCCTGGTAAACCCGCCTATCGTCAAGTTCAAATTCAGTCCTGGTTCCTCGTGTGAACATTGCTCATTTCATTCTTGTCCCCGAATGATACCAAAAGATGTTGGTAGTTTCAAGTGTTTTATAGTAGGATACCAGCTAACAGTTCTCAACCCCTCGAGGAGACTCAAGCATCATCTCAGTAGTGAGTAGTATAACGAAAAACTGTTACCACGTCCATACCACTGGGTTAAAGTTTAGCGATTTTTCATTTTTGGCCGGGTAACATCTGGCGCGTGTGCCGTCAGGGATTGACAGATCGGCGCAAGGGCGACGGCACGATAGCGTTGGGATATGCTGATGCCCCTCGCCTCCACGCGCGCTGCCGCGCCGTGACCAAAGAGCGCAGAGAGACATCTGCTGGCTCGCCGCAATGCGGCAAATCGGGCGAGTGATACCACTGGAGCAGTAAGCGCAACTGCATCAGCACGACACCTGATCCATCATTGCTTGCGCGCAGCTTTGCCATCAGCGACTGATCGCGCCAGGTTTTGTCCTGTTGCACCGGTCAAATTCACCGGTTAAGATGTCTTTCAGTCTGCAAGGGGTTGATTTATCGGTCATGTTATGTCTGGTGACAATATGCTCGATCCGATTGCGATCCGCGCGGGATTAGAAGCCGATGCGCTGCTGCCACAGACGATCCGTTGTTACGATCAAGTCGGCTCCACGATGGATCTGGCGCGCGAAGCCATCGCCGCCTTGCCGCCGGCAGCCTTGCCGGTGCTGATTGTAGCCGAAGAACAGACGACCGGGCGAGGCCGCCAGGGTCGGCGCTGGATTGCTCCTGCCGGCAGCGCCATTCTCTTCTCACTCGGTTTGCGGCCTCCGCCTGCCGTCAGTCATCTCCCGGCCACGCTGGTCTGGCTGGCGGCTGTGTCGCTGATCGAAACCATTACCGACACAACTCCCCTCCAGGCCGTAATCAAATGGCCGAACGATGTGTTGGTGAACACACCAACCGGCTGGCGCAAAACGGCTGGCATCCTCCTCGAAGGCGGCTGGGATAGCGGCACCATGGCATGGGCAATTATCGGCTGCGGCATCAACGTCAGCGCTGCCCCCGATCCAGCAACGACACGCTATCCAGCCACCTCGCTCGTCGAAGCCGGCGCGTCGCACCTCGACCGGCTCCATTTCTTGCAGGCGCTCCTGCGACGCTACAATCACTGGTTTCGCCTCCTGCACCTGGGCGACACCGAAACGCTCTGGCAGACCTGGCGGCGCCACCTGATCACGCTCGGTCAGCAGGTTGCTATCACCACAGCCAGCGGTGTGATCAGCGGTGAGGCGATCGATGTCGATCGAACCGGCACCCTGCTGGTGCGCGAACCAAACGGCGTCTTGCGCTCAATTGAAAGTGGTGACGTGGGTCTGATCGGAGACGCTCGCGCTTCCTGAGATCAACATCCAGGACACGTTGAAAGAGATACCGACCGAGATGAACTACCAGCAGAAGGTACAAGAAATATAAACGCGCCAGCACAGGCTCATTCACCCGTCTTTCAGCTATTTTTCAGCCGCGCATCACCAGAGCCGAAATTCACGGTGTTACATAGATATGGTATAGTAGTGACTGTTGTAACATTTGAACGCAGAGATGCCCAACCGATCCACGACCGATCGCTGCCCTGTGTCTGGTCTGATTGCCTGACCCGGAAATTGTGCTGAGCCAGCACGATGATCACACAGGCAGGAGCGAACGGCATCTGAAACGCGGAGCAGGAGGTATGCTGGTTTCGCACAAGCGCATGATCGCCGGCGTCATTTTCACAATAAGTCTCATTGCGGTAGCCATGATGCTGCGCTTAGCTTTTGAATGGCGCCAGGCGCTGGCTGACATTGACGCGATGATTGTCACGCCGATCACCCTACCTGCTGAAGTTATCGCCACCCCTGAAACTGAAGCGGTCGCCACGGCAAGTGACCTTTACGGCCCACCTCCCGCGCCAACGACCGTTCCCCCTACCCCTGTACCAGCGGTGATTGATAACCCGCCAGCGGCAACTGCCACGGCAGAGGCGCTGCGATTGACCCGGCCTGAGCTGAACATTCTCTTGCTCGGCACCGATGCCCGCCCTGAGGATACCGGTCCTACTCGAACCGATGCCATCGTACTGGTGCGAATTGTGCGTGACACCGGTCGCGTCAGTATGCTCTCGATCCCGCGCGATCTGTGGGTTGATTATCCAACCGGCGGTCAGGGACGGATCAATGCGGCGTATGCAATTGGTGAGAACCGATTTGGGCCGGGCGGCGGCGGCGCGCTCGCCAAATCGACCGTGAGTAAATTGCTCGGCATTCCAGTTGATCACTTTGTCTTGATCAATTTTGAAGGTTTCAAGCAGGTGATCGATCTGATCGGCGGGATTGAAATCGACGTGCCGCGCCCAATCTACGACCCGGCATACCCGACAGAGGATTACGGCACGATGGAAGTGTATTTTGAAGCCGGACGCCAATGGATGGACAGCGAACGGGCATTGATCTACGCGCGCACGCGCCACGCCGATAGTGATTTTGGCCGCAATCAGCGCCAGCAACAGGTTCTGATGGCAATCTTCCAGCGCATTCGCGATCGCGGTCTGCTGCAACAATTGACCAGTATCGACGATTACACTGGCGCATTGCGTGGCTACGTGCTGACCGACCTCAACCGGCGCACAATGCTCGAACTGGCCAGCTTTGCGCGCACGATCGACAGCGAGAATATTCTACGTTACGCCATTGATTCGTCGTCGATTGTCGAGCTGGGCAGCGGAGCAACCTTCCGGGTGCGCCAGCAAGACTTGCGACGAATCATGGCTCAGTTTACCGGTGAAGCAGTCTCAACCGCCGGTGGTGAATAAGCCGCATCCGTGACCGCATCCTCTCCTTCCAGCGGCATCTTTCGCAGCATTGCGCTGGCCGCGTTGCTCATCAGTCTGGGCAACGTGACCAGTCGCGCGCTCGGCCTGGTGCGCGAGCCGATCATCGCCGCGTATTTCAGTCGCGGGCTGGCAGTTGATGCCTACACCCTGGCCTGGACGATTCCGAATGCGTTATATGAATTGCTGATCAGTGGCGCGGTCAGCGCCGCGCTGGTGCCTGTCTTCAGCGAATACGTTGAGCGTGACCGAGATGAGTTCTGGCGGGTTGTCTCGACAGTGATGACACTGGCATGCGCAATCCTGGTGATCGCCAGCGCTTTGCTGGCCTGGCAGGCGCCGCTCATCGTGGCGCTGCTTGCTCGTCCAGGAGAGACGGCTCTGCAGGCCGAGGCGACTGCGCTGGTCGGCTGGTTGCTGCCAGCAGTCACCCTGATGGGCATATCGGGAATTGTCACCGCCGTGTTACATGCTCAGCGCCGCTTTCTGCTCCCGGCATTTGTGGCTGCGGCATTCAACGCCGGCATGATTGTGGGGATTGTGACGCTCACGCCACTTGTAGGGGTCAAGAGCCTGGCCATCGGCACCATCCTGGGCGCGTGCGCGCAGGTACTGCTGCAATTACCGGGCTTGCGCGGCGCGCGTCTGCGAGCGCGATTCGATCTCGGTCATCCGGCAGTGCGACGCATTCTGCGCCTCTATGCTCCGGTAACCCTGGGAATTAGCTTCTCGCTGGTCGGCGCTGTGATCGATCGCTGGCTGGCCTCAGGCTTTCCCGCGGCGCTCTCGACGATGCGCTTCGCCACCACCCTGATCCAATTCCCACTCGGTCTGGTGGCATCGGCAGTTGCGTTTGCGGTGTTGCCCACGCTCTCCCGGCAAAGCGCCGATGGTGATGAAGATGCCTTTCGCGCCACACTGGCAATGGGCTTGAAAATCGTCTTGCTGCTCATTCTGCCTGCCACTGCCGGATTGGCCGCGCTCAGCCAGCCGATCACAGCCGCTCTGTTTGAACGAGGCGCTTTTGGCGCCGAAGACACTGCGGTGACCGCACTGGCACTGCTGGCTTATCTACCAGGGTTGCCGGCTGCTGCGATCGATCAGATGCTCTTATTTGCGTTTTATGCGCGCAAAAACACCCTCACGCCCAACCTGATTCAGGGCGCGGCCATCTTGTGCTACCTGGCCGTGGCCGTGCCGCTGGCCGAATTCACCTCATTGGGATTTTTCGGTCTGGTGCTGGGCAATTCGGCCCAATGGATTGGCCACGCGATCATCACTTTCTGGCTCTTGCAGCGCTCGCTGCCATTGCGCGGATTGCGGCTCGGTGAAGCCACCCGCAAAGGCATCGCGGCCAGTGTTGTCATGGCGCTGGCCGTGAGCGGGATTGCCGCCCTGGGACGCGACTGGCCGGCGCTAGCCCAGGTGCTGATAGCGGGCAGCGCCGGCGTCGTGATCTATACGCTGCTGGTAGTGATCCTGCGTCTGGAGGCAGCCGATTTTCTGCGCAACCTGATCCGCGCCCGACTGCAACGCTAGACGATGCCCACTGCCACTCCTGCGCTCAACCGTACAATCGCTGTTCGAGCGCCTGCATCCGTTCGACAAACAGATTTAGAAACCGCGGCGTATCGAATGCCACCACTGCCCGCGCATTCGGTTTCTTCCCATCACTGAGCATAAAATCGGCAACTGTCATGCCCAGCGTGAGCGGACTACAGGTTTCCACCGACACATGCGCATCGGCATAGGTTGCCAGATCGGGCAAAAAGACCAGCGCCAGCGCTGCCGGATCATTGATCGCGCAGCCATCGTAGCCGAAGTAGCGGCGATGAAACTCGATGTAGAAGCGGGTTGCATCAGCAATGAAGCGCCCGATCGGCCTGCCCGGCTGCGCCAGCCGACTCACTTCGCTCTGGTGTAAACGCACCAGGCGAGTGATATCCCAGGGCATAATGACCAGCGGCACACCGGCGTTGAAGACGATCTGGGCCGCATGCGGATCGGCGAAGACATTAAACTCGGCGCGCGGAGTCACATTGCCATCGGCGCGCAGCGCGGCTCCCATCATGACAATCTCGCGCAATGCGCTGGCCAGCCGCGGCTCTTTCCGCAAAGCAAGCGCGACATTGGTGAGCGGCCCCACTGCAACCAGTGTAACTTCACCAGGCGCTGCCAGCGCTTCCCGGATGATGAAATCAACCGCATGCTCGCGCACAGGCTGGATCTGGGCTGGCGGCAACTGCGCGTAGCCAAGCCCGCGGTGTCCGTGGGTGTCATGAGCTGTAACCGGTGGCCGCAACAAGGGCAACTCACACCCAACAGCTAGCGGAATGTGCTGCCCGCCGCCCAGCTCCAAGACCGCTAATCCATTCGCAACCGCTTCAGCGAGCGTGCAGTTGCCATGCACGACACTCAGGCCGGCCAGCTCAATTTCAGGTGAAGCCAATGCCAGCAAGATAGCCAGCGCATCGTCAATGCCCGGATCGGTGTCAAGCATGATCCGACGAGGTGAGGGATTCATGACCGCTCCTCAGATGGAACAAATCGCGATACTCCGCGTTGATCACTATAGCATAATCTAAGCGTCGTTCGCGCGAAGATTGACGCTATGCATTCCGCCATGCCATAATACACGCGGAAACAAGGAAACGGAGTATCCATGCGCGCCTACCTCGACATCGAAACCACCTACAGCGGCGCGATCAGTGTCATCGGGATCTACCGGCCTGACCGCGGTGTGATCCAACTGGTCGGTGGCGGCATTCGTGACCTCGCGCTGTATCACGCCCTGACCGACGTGACAACCATCGTTACCTTCAACGGCAGCGGTTTTGACTTGCCGGTCATCAAGAAGCGGTTGCTGGCCGATCTGCGGGCCGAGTTTGCCCATCGCGATCTGCTCTACGACTGTCGTCGGCGCGGTTTGCGCGGCGGCCTGAAAGTCGTCGAGGAACGCCTTGGCATCGCGCGCGCGTCAGCCGGTCTGAGCGGACGCGATGCGCCGCGCCTGTGGGAACAGTATGAACGATATGCCGATCATATCGCATTGCAGACTCTGTTAGACTACAACTGCGATGACGTGGTGAATTTAGCCTATCTTGAAGCAATTCTGGACGCGCGAGAGTTTGTGCTCGCCAACCCGCCCCGGCTGGTGAGCTGGCAGTAAGACAGAAAGAATCGTTTCCTGTGCAAGATTTTTCATCAACCATGCAACCACAAGTGCTTGACGGGCGCTATCAGATCGAGCGTTTGCTCGGCGATGGTGGCATGGCCCGCGTGTATCTCGGTCGTGATCTGCGCCTGAATCGCCCAGTTGCGATCAAGATTCCGCATCCGCATCTGATGACCGATCCCGATTTTCTGGCTCGCTTTCGGCACGAAGCGCACGCGGCAGCGATGGTGAGCCACCCTAATCTGGTCGATGTCTATGATGTTGGTCAGGATGGCAATCTGCACTACATTGTGATGGAGTACGTCGCCGGACCAACGCTCAAACAGTTGATCAACCGGGAAGCGCCCTTTGATATTGCGCGCGCTGTGCGGATCGGCGAACAGATCGCGCGCGGCTTGCACGCTGCGCATCGCGCGGGGCTGATTCATCGCGATATTAAGCCGCAGAATATTATCATCAGCGACGATAGCCAGGCGCGGATCACCGACTTTGGCGTCGCCAAGAGCCATCTTTCAACAGCAATGACCGAAACCGGCATCACCCTGGGCACGGTTGATTACATTGCGCCAGAGCAGGCCCAGGGCCGGGGGGCAACCCCGCAATCCGACATTTACGCGCTTGGCGTCGTGCTGTACGAAATGCTGACCGGTCATTTGCCATTCACCGGCGACACAGCCGTTGCCGTGGCAATGAAGCACATCAGCGAACCGCCCGTTCCGCCCCGCCGCTGGAATCCTCATCTGCCAGCCAGTCTTGAGCAAATCATCCTGCGCGCGCTGGCCAAGGATCCAGCCCAACGTTATCAGAGTGCGCTCGAACTGGCCGAAGCCCTGCGCGCCTACGACCGACTCGTCTCGCAAGAAACTGTTATTCAACCAAACGTCGAACCGCCTCCCGCTGCGCCGAGAGCCGTGATTCCCCCCAGGCCGGCCCAGATCACAGCCAATCGTCCGGCAGCCATCCCCGGCCCTCGACCGGCAACAACCCGCGCCCCGCGGCAAGAAGGGGTCGGTTGCGGCATCTTTCTCGTCGGCATGCTGACACTGGCCGGAGTGCTGGCAGTGGTCTTTGTCATCAGCAGCGGTATGCTCAACAACCTTTTCACCGGCAATCCGGGCCGTCCATCAGTCACTCAACCGCCCGCGCCCGGCCAAAGTCCAGCGATTGAGCCATCACCCACCAGTATCGCGGCGGTGGAGGTGCCCGATTTGACCGGTTTGAGCGATGGCGAAGCGCGCGTCAGGCTGCAAGAATTGCAACTCGTCCCGGCGCCGCGCGCCGAGCACAATCGCGACGTGCCGCAAGGTCTGGTTATTTCCCAGGAAGTTCCGCCGCAGACCTTTGTCGAACCGCAAAGCCCGATCACTTACACCGTTAGTCTCGGCCCGCAACTGGTAACCGTTCCCGATGTGACCGGCACGCGCAGCAACATCGCCAGTAATCAGTTGGCGGCGGCTGGCCTGGCAGTCGTCATCGTCGAAGAGCCGAGTCAGACGGTTGATGCCGGATTCGTGATTCGGCAATCACCAAGCGCCAATCTGCGCATTCCCCAGGGCGATGCGGTAACGCTCTTCGTGAGCCTGGGCGATGTGGTGCGCTTCCCCAATGTGATCGGGCTGGAGCGGACTGAAGCTGAGCGCATCCTGGGCAACACGCCGGGATTGATCCTCATCTTCGTCGATGTGCAGGGCCGTGACCGCCTGCCCGATTTTGACCGCTACGCCCCGAATGAGGTCGTCAGCGCGGCGCGAGAGAGTGGTAACAGTTTCGTCGGTTTGAATAATGGTGATTACGTGCCGCGCGGTAGCCGGATCGTTCTTGGGGTAAGAGCAGAGGAATAGCTAGAGGAAGCAGGGGAAATTGTGAGGTTCAAGGCGGGTGGTCACTGCCACCCGCAATTACAGAGCGCTCCTGACGCTGCGATCAGGCCTGACCCACCGCGTTGTGGTTCTGCGCGCGCAGATGCTCGGCTTCGGCCAGCAATCGCTGCCGCTCACTCACACTGAGCGCGCGATCGGCAAACCGTCGCCACTCTTCAATGGTCGCCCAGGCCCACTGACCTGCTTCGGTCGTAATCCAGCGCGGCGCTTTCGGGGTTGTATGGTGATTGGTTTGCATCAGTATTTTTCCTCCTTGCTCAACGTAATCACACGCTTCTTACTATCACTTCTCCGGTTACAATCGCATCGTACTCGCGCGATGTTGCACCGGGCTGAAGATCACCAGCATACAAGCTGACAGTCTACTCATCGTCACGCTGGCGTGATCCTGGCAGATCAAGTCATGCGGCCAGCAACGTCTCCTCAATGAGATGGCCGTTCCGCAATTGAAATACCCGATCAGCCACGCCAACCATCTCGCGACTGTGCGTTACCATCATCAATGTCTTGCCCACCTGCCGGGTTAATCGATCGAGCAGATCGAGTACCTGCGCGCTCGTCTCGCTATCGAGATTGCCGGTTGGCTCATCGGCCAGCACCAGATCAGGGTTGTGCACCAGCGCGCGCGCAATCGCTACCCGCTGTTGCTCGCCGCCGCTGAGGCGATCGGGGTAGGTGTTCGCGCGATCGGCCAGGCCAACCGCGTCCAGCATCGCGAGGGCAGCCGCGCGCGCGGTTGCGCCACGCTGTCCGTTCAGTTCCAGCGGGAGCAGCACATTCTCTAGCGCGGTCAGGGTAGGCGCCAGATTGTAGAATTGAAACACGAAGCCGATTGAACGGCGACGAAACAACGTCCGCTCACGTTCGCTCAACTGATCGAGACGATGACCAGCCACCCAAATTGCGCCGGCGCTGGGCGTATCGATACCACTCACGAGATTGAGCAAGGTGCTCTTCCCGCTGCCGCTTTTGCCCAGCAAGACAACGAATTCGCCGGCTGTAACCGAGAGATTCACATCTTGCAAAACAGTGCGCTGCCGCTCGCCTTCGCGGTAGCGCTTCACGACCTGCTCGCACCGAATGACAGTTTTGTCAAGGTTTTGCATTAAATCCTTTCGTCATTTGCACAGCTTTATATGTATTATACGGCATGTTGCCTGGCAAGCAAGAGGCGATCAGGCAGCACGCATTGCTATCCGATTGCCTGCACATACACGCTGCATGGGCCTGGTTGCCACGAACTGCCGGGCAGAAATTGTGCGATGATCGCACCACCAAGGCACAAAATCCACAACGGTCTCGCCGATCGATCGTCTACCATGTTTGGCGCTCGGCCTTGTTTCTTTTTTGCTCGACCACCAGTGGAAACATATATCTCAACAGCTATCCAGATCACGGCGGAAGGATCGAACAGAAAGGCATATCAAAAGCGCAGCAAGGAGCACGCTGCTTGCTGCGCTTCTGAAGATGAGAACGCGCTTGTTGATCGGGAATGGCAACCACTCAGGCGTATTCCAGCCAGCCATAGCGGTCAGGCCGTTCGCCCTGCACAATCGCGAAGAATGCTTCTTGAACCGCAGCGGTAATCGGCCCGCGTCGGCCATTCCCCACCGGTATGCGATCAACCGAACGAATCGGCGTCACTTCCGCTGCCGTGCCGGTAAAGAAGAGTTCATCGGCCAGATAGAGCATCTCGCGCGGCAACACCTGCTCGCGCACCTCCACCCCCATATCACGGAGCAGTGTCATGACAGTATCGCGGGTTATTCCGCTCAAAATTGACGACGTGAGCGGTGGCGTATAGGCAATGCCATTGCGAATGACAAACAGATTCTCGCCGCTGCCTTCACTCACCCGACCATCGGCATCGAGGGCAATCCCTTCGGCATAGCCATTGGCCAGCGCTTCCATCTTGATCAACTGCGAGTTGAGGTAATTCCCGCCAGCTTTGGCCAGCGCGGGCATGGTATTCGGCGCAAACCGTTGCCACGACGAGACGCACACATCGACGCCCTGCTCCATGGCCTCAGCGCCCAGATACTTGCCCCACTCAATGGTGGCAATCGCCACCTCAACCGGATTATTCTGCGGATTCACCCCGATCTCGCCATAGCCGCGAAACACCACAGGCCGGATGTAGCCGGAGCGGAGCCGGTTGGCGCGCACAACATCCTTGATCGCTGCCACCAACTGGTCGAGCGAGTAGGGAATGGTTGTTCGATAGATCTTTGCCGAGTCGATCAGACGGCGCATGTGCGGTGTCAGCCGAAAAATCGCCGGCCCCTGCGGCGTCTCGTAGCAGCGAATGCCCTCGAAAAAGCTGGTGCCGTAGTGAATGACATGCGACATCACATGGACGGTTGCCTTGTCCCACTCCACCAGCTCACCATTGAACCAGATGTAGTCCATCTTTTGAATCGCCATTGATCTGCTCCTTCGTGCTTGTTTCAACATTCATCAAATAGACGCGACTGTATCCATTGCGTGTCAGGCTGCCAGACCGGCGCCCCGCCCGATTCGGGGCGGGCGCGACGCGGCAATGGACGCAACCGCAACGATGTATTCACTCCAGATCGACGTAGCTCACGCTGCACCTCCGCAAGGGCAGTTTGCGGCGTATTAGCATGACAGGACAGGTGAGCCAGCCAGACCTCATTGCCCGCTCCGTGTCGGGCAACCTGAGCCAGTAGCTGACCGCACTGGATATTATCGAGATGACCAAGCGGCCCGCTGATCCGCTGTCGCACTGCAAGCGGGTAGGGTGAGGCTGCCAACTGCGCGCGATCGTGATTCGCCTCGACCACGATCAGATCGGCGTGACTCAGCGCAGCGACGGTTGTTGCATCCCAACTCCCAAGATCGACAGCAACAGCCAGTGTAACACCGTTCGCAGTGATGCGGTAGCCAACCGGATCGGCAGCATCGTGGGCGACACGAAAACTCTGGACGGTGAACGCGCCCAGCGCGCCCTGCTCAGCGACAGGTAGAACTTCATAGGGAACAGACGACACCTCTTCGCCCAACGCGGCCAGCGTGGCGGCATTCATCACCAGCGGCGCGCGATAGCGACGGGCAAATGCGACCGCGCTCAGCGCATGATCGGTGTGTTCATGGGTGAGCAACACAGCGCGCACCTGCGCTGGCGCAACGTCGCACCATGCCAGGAGTCGCTCGATTGCGCGGAGGGAGAGACCAGCATCGATCAGCACTGCCTCATCACCCGCCCTGACCAGCAAGGCATTTCCGGCGCTCCCCGAAGCCAGCGACGCCACCAGCACAACACCCTCCTACCCCTGCGCTGCCTCGCGCTGCCAGCGCTCCAGCACTGCGCGCGCGGCGCGGACGGCCTGCGCCCGATGACTGATCTGATTTTTGCGTTCCAGGCTGATCTCGGCCAGCGTCGCATCTTCATCGAGCACGTAGAAGAGCGGATCGTAACCGAACCCGCCACTGCCATGCGGAGCAAATTCGATCACCCCCGGCAGGGTTCCCTCGACCAGCTCGGTCGGGCGTTGCGGATGCGCCAGCGCGATCACGCACACGAAGCGGGCCAGTCGTTGGTGCCAGGGCACTCCGGCCAACTGATCGAGCAGGTATTGTAATTGAGCGGCTCCAGTCACACCACCATAGCGCGCCGAATGCACACCCGGCGCCCCGCCAAGCGCTGCCACCTCCAGACCGCTATCATCGGCCAGCGTTGGCATACCACTGAGGGCAAGGTAGCCCTCAGCTTTCAGGCGCGCATTCTCGGCAAAGGTCTGCCCGGTTTCAGCAATCGCACTGGTGATGCCCAGATCAGCCAGTGAGTAAAGCCGCAGGTTCAGATCGGCCAGAATTGCGGCAAACTCGCGCAGTTTTCCGGCATTGTGGGTCGCAATCAATAGTTCCCGCATATTTGGTAACGGCGCTCCGCGTTAGCGACAACGATTGCCGGTCATTGTACACGAAGGCGGCAGGCAGGGCAACCTGCATTGATGGGAGCGCAGCATGGCAATGATCTGCTCGGGCGCGTGGATCATGCTCACGGCAGGTTTCCCAGTAGGGGGTTGTTGCAAGCGCCGGCGCAACAACGCCGGGAAGCGCCAGCGCGACGAATGGCAAGCAAGTTAAAGCATGTTGTTCATCTCTGAACCAGGCATCGCGCGATTGCTTTGACGATCAGCGCATCTGTCGAGTACAATCAAGACAGTTGAGAGTGCAGACATAGCGCATGATATTATGAGTAACATCTCAAGCACACCATCAATCGAGCGCGCCGCACCGTTCAGTCTCCGGTCACTGCGCGCGCTGGTGCGGACAATGCGTCCACGCCAGTGGATCAAGAATATCTTCGTTTTTGCTGCAATTGCCTTCTCCGAAGGCCGACTCTGGTATACCGAACCGTGGCAGCTCTTGCGCGTCATTGGCGCATTCATTGCCTTCTGCCTGGCAGCCAGCGCGATCTATCTGATTAATGATTTGGTTGACATGGAAAAGGATCGCGCTCACCCAAAGAAACGCCATCGGCCACTTGCCGCCGGAATCCTCAGCCCCACGCTGGCGGCGTTTACTGCCGCGTTGCTCTTGCTCTGCGTCTTTCCGCTAGCAGTCTGGATCGATGGCGACCTCGATTTCGCCCTGACGCTGGCCATCTATGTGGTGGTTCAGGGTTTCCTCTATAGTTATTGGCTGAAAAATATCGTCATTTTCGACATCCTGATCATTGCCGCCGGCTTTATTCTGCGAGCTATCGCCGGGGCAGCAGTGATCGACATTGTGATCACACCCTGGCTAATCGTCTGTATGGGGCTGCTGGCGCTCTTCCTTGGCATCGGGAAGCGGCGCCATGAGCTGAAATTGCTGGAAGATGGCGCCGGGAATCATCGACGCATCCTGACCGAGTATTCAATCCCGCTGCTCGATCAGATGCAGGCTATCGTTACAGCAAGCATTGTGATGGCATATAGCATGACAGCCTTCTCGGCGCCGGTAGCGCCCAAAGAGCCATTTCCGATGCTCATGCTGACGATCCCATTTGTGGTCTATGCGATTTTCCGGTATCTGTATCTGATCTATCAGCGCGATGGCGGCGGCACGCCAGAGGATCTGGTGCTCACCGATCGGCCATTAGCCCTGAGCATCGTCTTGTGGGGAATAACTGTGCTCGGTGTACTGGTGCTTTTTCCCTCATAATCAACCGTGTATACCTTCATCAAATTCGGCGGTTCAGTCATTACCGACAAAACTGGTCAGGAAGCGCCCGATCTGGCTGTGATCGAGCGCCTGGCCAGCGCAGTAGCGGTAGCGCGCGCTGCTGATCCGTCGCTGGCCATCGTGCTCGGGCACGGCAGCGGATCATTCGGTCATCACTATGCAGCTCGCTACGGCATTCATCGCGGCACGCCCGCCGATGCTGACCACACCGGGTTTGCGCTGACTGCCGCGGCGGCATTGCGGCTTAATCGCATCGTGGTCGATGCGTTGCTGGCTGCCGGAGTGCCCGCGCTCAGCCTGCAACCTTCAGCATCGTTGCAGAGCGCAGGCGGGCAGATCAGTCACTGGGAAACAGCGCCGATTGCCGAAGCGCTCCGTCGGCGGTTAGTGCCGGTCATTCACGGCGATGTGGCGTTCGACACTGCACAGGGCACCGCGATCATCTCAACCGAAGCGTTGCTCACCTTTCTCGCCCTCCGCACCCCGCTTCGCCCTCAACGCATCGTGCTGGTAGGCGAGGCTGCCGTGTTCACAGCCGATCCGCATCGTGACCCGAGCGCGCAACCGATCCCGCTCATCGACCGAACAAACATTCACGCGGTGTTGCAACACACCGGCGGCTCGCGAGCGGCTGATGTCACCGGCGGAATGCGGAGCAAAATCGAATTGATGTGGCAACTGATTGAAGCGCTTCCCAATCTTGAAGTGCGACTGATCGGGCCAACGTTTGAACTTCTCACCGCCGCCTTGCTCGGTCAACCGCTTACCACTGGCACGCTGATCCGGCAATGATGACTCCAGACCGCCAGATTCGACAACGTCACACCGCCTGGGAGCGGCTCGAGGAGCTGATCGACGACGCCAACCGGGGCCTTGGGCAGCTTAACGCCAGCGAATTGCGCGAACTCGGCCAGCTCTACCGACAGGCCTGCACCGATCTGGCGATTGCGCGGCGCGATTATCCCGACCACGAGCTGACGAGTTATCTCAACCGGCTCGTGGCGCGCGGGCACGGCGTGATTTACCGTTACGGCGCGCGTGAACGCAATCGCGTCATCCATTTCGTTCGCGCGACGCTTCCCCAGACCTTCCGCGCAACCTGGCCGATGACGCTGGCAGCAATGCTGATGTTCTTGATCCCAGCGATCATCGCCTTTGCGCTGGCTTACCGCGACCCTGCGCTGGGAGAGGCGCTCATTCCGGGAATCGATGGCATCGTTGATCAGATTCAGCGTGGCGAAGAATGGTGGCTGCGGATCAACGACTCGCCTTCTGCCAGCTCTGCTGAGATCATGACCAACAATATCAGTGTCTCAATCAGGGCCTTTGCTGGCGGAGTCACGTTGGGGATATACACCTTTTACATTCTGGTCTTGAACGGTTTGCTGATGGGTGTCATCGCCGGCATTGCCCAGCGCTTTGATTTTGCCGCCAATCTGTGGGGTTTTGTGGCCGCGCATGCCACCCTGGAGCTGAGCGCCATCTTTATTGCAGGCGGCGCCGGTTTGCAACTGGGTTGGGCGATCTTGCGACCGGGCGTCTTTAGCCGTCGCGGCGCGCTGGTCGTGGCAGCGCGGCGAGCGGTGACCCTGCTGATCGGTTGCGCATTAATTCTGGTCGTGGCGGGCCTGATCGAGGCCTTCATCTCGCCGACCAGCCTGCCGCTGTGGTTCAAAATCTTCGTCTCGCTTGGCTCAGGAGCGCTCCTCTATGCCTACCTGCTGCTGGTAGGACGCCCTTCGCCCACCGACGCCGACTAGACGTTCAGGCGACCTTACCGATGAATCAGACGGATCGACTCGACGATCACGATCCCCCCATCGCCAACGCCAACCGGATCGAAGCGCACTCGACCAATCAGATCGGGCGGATCGGGCAGCTCAGCGAGATCCAATCGGTAGGTGATCATCGCAGCGCTCTGATCGAGCGTAAAACGAAGCGAACGTTCTTCACTCGTTTGACCAGATGGATCGAGGAGAAAGAGCTGGGCATCGCGCGCCGCCGTGGTTGCTGCCAGCCGAATCTCGATTGCAGCAACGTCAGCGGCGGCAATCAGCAACGGCGGACTGAACAGCGCCGGATCGACAGTCGGCGTCATCCGCCAGCCAGTCACCGTCTGTTCGTCAGCATCCACGCCACTGACCTGCCAACCCCAGCGACCACGCCGAAAATCCCATCCGGGGCCTGCTGCCAGATCATTGGCGCGGCGAATGATCTGGTAGGGAGACAGCTCGTCCAATGCTGGCAGCGGTGCGAGCAACGATTGCACTGGCGTATAGCAAGCAGCAACCGTCTCAGGCGCCAGCCCGAAGCGCTCCACCGGCGTAGGCGGTTGTCCAGGCGGCGCCGGGGGCGGATATTGCGCCTCACCGGCAATCAACACTGCATAGCCGCTGGTCAGAGCGATTGTTATCCGCTGTTGAATATCCTCACAGGCGGCTGACCAATCGCCGCCGCTGGCTGCCATCGCCTGATTAAAGCTGTACACGGTGGTACGGCCCAGATAGTGCGGTAGGTAGAGTTCCAGCACGCCGTCAGGCACGATGATCAGATCGCCGGGCTGACTGTTTGCAGCCAGTGCTGCTGCAATCTGCCGCTGAAGATCGCGACCGGCATCACCGCGTTGCGCAATCGCCGGCAGATTAAGCGCCAGCATGGCAAGCGCAAGCGCCAGCCCAAGGCTGCCAGCCGCGCCTGCGCGCCAGCGATCGAGCGGATGCCCGCGCGCCAGCGCCGCGCTCAGCAAGAGCGCCAGCGGCGGCAAACTGGCAATCCAGAACTCGATATTGGCTGGTTCCCACCACAAAAAGAATGCGCCATACACAACCAGCCAGCTCAGCAGAAAGACCAGCAGAGGACGAGGCAAGGCGGCAATCCCGCGCCAGCCAGTCAGAATCAGCGCAACCGTGATCACCACAATAACGGCGCCGCTGGTCATCGCCAGCGTTTCACTCCAGCCCTGAACCAGACCAGCCAGTTTCGCCTCGTCAATCGCGCCACCCCAGAAGCCCGTCTGAGCGTAGCCGGTCAGCCAGCGCCAGACCTCTTCCCAGCGACGCATCCCGCTTACCCCTAGCGCTACCCAGAGATAGACCCCGCCAACCAGAATGGTCAGCGGAACCAGATAGGCCAATGCCAATCGCCACCGATCCCGCCACGAGATGGGCAGAACGGCAATCGCGAGCAACACCGGCAGCGTGAGCAGCGCATTCGTCTGATGGGCAAACACGGCCATCGCCTGCGCCACCCCTAACCCAACCGCCAGGGTTCGCGTTGGCGCGCGCGTCAGCCCAATAAACACCCATAAAGCGGCGATCAATGCTCCTGCCGCAAGGGTATAAACTTCAACCTCAACCGCGTAATACCAGAACGCATAGCTCCAGCCTGTAAGGAACGCAGCAGCCAGAGCCGCGCCGGTCGCGCCAGTCACCACTCGACACAACGCAAACAACCCGGTTACCGCCAGTGCGCCGACCAGCGCATTGGTCACCTGCAACCAGATACCGACGCTTCCCTGCCAGCCCAAAGCTTCGGCCAGCGCCCTGATTAACGCCCCAAACGGCCCGTAGAGCAGATGATGGGGATGAAAGAGTTCAGGCCATGGTTTCCGGTCAACATCGAGAATGTACGAAAGCGCGTCATACGTATGCACTTCCGTCAGGGTAGCGAGATACAATCCAAATAAAACAGCGCCGGACAACGGCGCCAGCCAGTACCAGCGAACACTCATAGGATTTCACGCTAACGACCTGAACAGCTACGAGGCGGAGTCATCGACCGACAGCGGTTCCAGCGCAATCTGATCACCGATCTCAGTCTGCGTAGCCGCGATCACGCCAATCGGCAACTCGAGCGCATAGCGCGCGCGCCAATGCCCGGCGTAGAGGCGCCAGGGCGGCAGCGCCGGATACAACGCCACCACCCGGTGATGGCGATCGACAAAGACAGCATCGATCGGAAAGCGCATAAACAGCATGTGAATGCTGCTGCATGGTTCGATCAGCAGGCCACTGCCGGGCGGCAGGCTTGCTCGACCCATCAAACCGCGACCGCGGGAAAGAAACTGACGCGCCACCTCACAGCGACGGGCGAGAACGGCATGGCGGGTCTGATTAACGACCTGTACCATCATTCAGGCTAATTCCCACTCATTACGCCCAACGCCGTCATAATCCGCGGCACTGCCGGGCCAAGAATCACCACGAACAGCGCCGGGAAGATCAGGAACACCATGGGAATCAGCATCTTCACCGGCGCTTTCTGGGCTGCTTCTTCAGCGCGCTGGCGGCGGCGCGTCCGCAACTGATCAGACTGAATGCGCAGGATTTTTGACATCGAGACACCCAACTGATCAGCCTGAATCACTGCCGACACGAACGTCTGCACATCTTCCACACCGGTGCGGGTCACCAGATCGCGCAACGCCTCACGGCGCGTGCGACCAAGCTGGATGTCCTTCAATACCCGGCGAAACTCATGCGACAACTCGTTATCCCACTTTTGGGCCACGCGCTGCAACGCCAGATCAAAGGCCAGACCGGCTTCCACGCTGATACAGAGCAGATCAAGCGCGTCAGGAAGCGCTTTGAGGATATTTTTCTTCCGCTCCTTGATCTTGCGATCGAGCCAGATTCCGGGCAGGATGTACCCGATCATGGCGGCAATGAGCGTACCCATTAACGCCTGCATGAACTCCATCCGCCCGATAGTGAGAAGCCCAACCAACACCAACAGCACGATGGCAAGAGCCATGCGCAGGCCGATGAACATATTGGGGGAAATATTGCCGGGATTGCCAGCCAGTTGCAGATTGATCCGCAGACGTTCCTGGTTTTGCTTGAGACCGAAGCGACCAAGCGCATTCAGGATCGAGCGAAACAGGGGCAGCAGGACGCGCTCGCGGAACGGTTGTTGCAGTTCAAGTTCTTCGAGCGACAGCGAGACATCAGTATACTGATCGAGTCGTTCACTAATCGCGCGCGACTGATTCATCTGCCTGACAGCGAGAACGATGAAGACAACGCCAACCACCACCACCACGATTCCAGTGATAATCATCAGGTCAGTCATCGCGCCACCTCACACTTCGATATCGATGATCTTTTGAATCGCGAAATAGCCGAGCGCAATCATAAACAGCGATGTCACCGGCATGCAACACCATGCTTCTGGCGGCATGCCAAAGGTGAAGAGCGGCGCCATGTAATCGGGGTTGACCACAGTGATGAACATTGCCAGACCAATCGGCAGACCGGTAATAATCCATGACGAGATGCGCCCTTGCGCGGTCAACGTCGATATCTCGCCTTTGATCCGCACTCGCTCACGGATGGTATGGCCGATGGTATCGAGGATCTGAGCCAGATTGCCGCCGACTTCCATCTGAATACTCACGGCCGTGATCAGCAGATCGAGGTCATCAGACGGCACTCGACGCAACAGATTTTGGAGCGCCTCTTCAGTTGATCGACCCAGGCCGACTTCCTGCACCACACGGCGAAATTCGGTTGAAGACGGTTCGGGCGCTTCGCGCGAAACCATATCGAGGGTTTGCAGGAAGCTGTAGCCGCCGCGCAGGGCATTGGCCATCATGGTAATCACATCACCCAACTGATTGTTAAATGCCTTGACGCGCCGGGCAGCGCGAATATTGACATAGAAATTGGGCAGAAATGAGAAGACCAGCGCAAAGACGATCGCAGCGGCGAGCTGCGCCAGCGGGCTGGCCCGACCCAAAATCATGCCAAATACTGCGCCCACCAATGCTGCGCCGAGCTTCAAGCCGATAAACTCGGCCACTGTCAGTTTCAGGTCAGCGCGCGCCAGTTCACTCCTGATCGAGCTACCCTGCTTGCTTTTCGCAACAACGGCATCGATCCGCTCGATGGCCTGCCGAGCCAGCGGTTCATTTGGTCGTTCCTTGACCTCTCTGCCGGTCAGTGTTTCGAGGCGTTGCGCCACATCGACCGTCGCTGACTGACGCATCAACGCAATCACGGCGGCAACCAGAACCAGCAGCAGCAGGACCAGAATGCCAAGAATGAAGGGCATCATGTCAGGTGAGAGCAAGCGATCCATAGGATCCGCTCCTTAATATCTAGCACCGGCAGCCGGCGAGTCGATCAGAAGCTAAAACGTTCCGACGAACCGAAAATGGTCGGCGGCAGGAAGATATTGAGCGCCTCGAACTTCTCGAGGAAGCGCGGACGCACCCCGGTTGGGCGCAACTGACCAACGATCTTGCCTTTCTCATCGATGCCGGTCTGCTCGAAGACGAAGATGTCTTGCAGCACGACGACATCGCCTTCCATGCCGCTGACCTCAGTGATCTGAGTCACTTTGCGCGACCCATCCTTCAAACGCGACTGCTGCACGAAAACGTGAATAGCTGAGGCAATCTGTTCACGGATCGCCCGCGCCGGCAGATCCATCCCGGCCATCAAACACATTGTTTCAATACGGCTCACCGCATCGCGTGGCGTATTGGCGTGAATGGTGGTCATCGAGCCATCGTGACCGGTATTCATCGCCTGAAGCATGTCGAGAGTCTCACCGCCGCGGCACTCGCCCACGATGATGCGCTCAGGCCGCATACGCAAACAGTTGATCACCAGATCGCGGATGGTCACTTCACCCTTGCCTTCGACGTTCGGCGGACGCGACTCGAGGGTCACGACGTGATCCTGACGCAGTTGCAACTCTGCCGCGTTTTCCACGGTGATGATCCGCTCGTCTTCGGGAATAAACGACGACAGCACGTTAAGCAGAGTCGTTTTGCCTGAACCGGTACCGCCGGCGACAACGATATTCAGGCGCGCCTGCACGCAGGCGGCGAGAAAATCGGCCATATCCTGTGACATAGAGCCGAAACGCACCAGGTCCTGCACCGTCAATTTATCTTTGCGGAACTTGCGGATGGTAATCGTCGGCCCATTCAGCGCCAGCGGGCGAATGACCACATTCACGCGCGAACCATCTTTCAGGCGAGCGTCTACCATCGGCGACGACTCATCGACGCGGCGCCCCAGGGGCGCCACAATCCGATCGATAATCCGCATGACGTGATCATCATCGGTAAAGGTGATGTCCGTCTTGATTAATTTCCCTTTTTTCTCGATATAGACCTGCTTCGGGCCATTAACCATAATTTCACTGACATCTTCATCAGCCAGCAACGGCTCGATCGGCCCCAGGCCGATGATGTCAGCCGTGATGCTCTCAAACAGGCGTTGTCGCTCGGCCCGCGACAGCACAATACTCTCGCTATCGAGGATCGAGTTAAAAATCTCTTCGACCTGCTTCCGCACCTTGACTGGATTGCTCAAATCCATTTGCGGATTCAGTTCATTAATCAGTCGATCCTGAACTCGCGAACGGATCTCACGGAACGTCTCATCTGTGCCAGGCATAGCAACCGGCGCCAGGCGTCCACCGGTTTCGGGACGGACAGGCGGGCGCGAAGCGGTCGGTTCAACCGGAACCGGCGTAGTCCCACCAATGCGCTTGAGTAACGACATCGCGATCACCTTCCTTCCTGCTGCACTGTGCGCCGATCAGACCCTTACCGCTTGGGGAGCAGACCGCCAAAGAGACCGCCACGCGGTTTTGCGGCTGACTGAGCGGCGCCCGCTGCCTCTTTCGCCGTCACCGCCACCAGTTCACGGGCCAGATTGTGAATATCTTTCGACACCTGATGACCAGGTTTGATCAATACCAGCGGCGCCCCTTGATTGATGGCAAGCGTCATATCATAGCCGGCATCACCGATCTGCAACGCCAGCTTGCGCTGCAAATGCTTCTCAACTTCATCGGCGCGGATACCAGTGCGATTGCTGGCCTTATTCAACACCAGCATCACCTTGTCGGCAGGATAATTGAGCAGATCGGCCACTTCCAGAAAGAGCTTGACATTGCGAATGCAGTGCATCTCAAGCGTCATCAACGTGATGATCCGCTGCGCCAGATCAAGCGCAGCCAGCGAGCGATCCTGGAACGAGGCCGGCGTATCAACAATCACAAAGTCGTATTCGCGACGCAACGCTTCCAGAATGACCCGAATATGATCAGACGTCACCAGTTCACCGCGCTGCGGATCAGGTGGCGCCAGCAACACCTTGACCTGAGTGGTATGCGTTGCCATCACGTCATTCAACAGATCACGATCGAGACCTTCGATCCGTGAGGCAATATCGATAATCGTCTTGTCAGAGCGGAGATCAAGGATGACGCTCAGATCACCAAAGAGGGTATTGCCATCGACCAGCGCCACCTTTTTATTCGTCTGCTGGCGGATAGCAACCGCCAGATTCGCCGCGATTGAGGAAACGCCAACACCGCCTTTCGGACTGAAGACCGCAAAGATTTGACCGTCAACGCCCGGCTGTTGCGTCGCCTGACCGGTTGCCGCGCCACCGACTGCCACCACCGGACGCATCGCGGCCAGCCGGGCAACATGCCGGATCGAGCGATAGAGATCATCGGCGCTGATGGGCTTGATCAGAAACTCGCGCGCGCCAGCCAGCATAGCGCGCCGGATGTAATCCGTCTCGCCCTGCACGCTCATGATGATGACTTGAATGCCCGGATCCTGGGTAAGAATCGCCTCAGTCGCCGCGATCCCGTCCATATCCGGCATGTTAATATCCATCAAGATCACTTGCGGACGATGTTGACGCGCAAAGGCAATCGCTTCCCGCCCGTTGCTCGCCTTGGCGACGACTTCGATATCTTTCTCGAAAAAGAGCAACTTTTCGAGCTGATCGCGCGTATCAACCACATCATCGACGATCATGACTCGAATTTTTTCAGGTTCGCTCATGCCTTCGCTCCTCAGACCTCATCGCGAATGGATGATAACGGATGCGCCAGACGGTGACTCTGACTGACCTGCATACTGATATGGTAGTATTGTACCCTACCGATCGCCTTCATGGAGTGCGAATTGTGGCCGGAGTCGGCGACGGTTCGGGCGTAAAGACTTCGGCCTCGCCATATACCCGTGGCGGCAGCGGACGCGGCAGCGGCAAGCCAAACTCGCGCACGAGCAGATCAAGCGTCACGCCGCTGGTCGTTTCCAGAGCAGTATCGCCATCGCCACGCAGCGCCAGCACGATGCGCGCGTTCGATTGCAAGGCGAATTCCAGCAGCTCGATCTCTTGATCGGTGAGCGCTAACACGAGCACCCAGCTTCCTTCGGTGAGAGTGCTGGGAGCAGCGCCGCCATCAGTTGGGCTAAGCGGTTGCCCACTGGCATCAACCTGCGGCAGGCTTGATGATTGGGGCGGAGTTTCGGCAGACTGCTCACCTTCTTCGGTAGTGGTTGGCACAGCCGGTCGGACAATATTTAACACCTGAGCGCGCTGAATGATTGTCTTCGTCGAGAAAAAGGTCTGTGTCTCGCCGTATTCAAACTCGCGCACCAGCACATCATTATCATTGACGGTGATCACCTGCTGCGCGCCAGGACGAATAATCTGCCGCTCAACCGAGAACGTTGCCACCACGTCGACAAAATCATTGATGGCAACCTGATCGGCAACGCCTGATAGACTGTTGACAAACAATGGATACGCCTTCACCGGGGCCTGACCGGGCACCGCTGTCGGGATGCGCTGGGCCAGACCGGCTTCACGGAGATTGTCTTTCCGGATCGGCTGACCAGCGACCACCGGGTTGATCACCAGCCTGCCGAGCACGTCACTGATGTTACTAAACTCCTGCTGCTCATCGAATTCGGTAATCGGCACCGATACCACCGACAAAAGGGATGGGTCATTGAGCAAGGTGCCAGCATCGAGATCGACGCGCGCCTGCACAACCTGAACCTGGGGAACAGCAGTTGGCGGCGGCGGCACTTCAGGTGTGGCAGATGTCACCGATTCGTCGGCGCCGCCGCGCAAGAGCAAGAAAGCCACCAATCCACCAATAATCACGATGAGGCTAACCAGAAGAAACAAAAGTGCGCCACGCCGCATAGTAAGGCAACCTTCCTGTTCAGAGCGAAGTGTCGTTTGCTTCGCGCCTTGCCGTTGCCATTATAGCACACGCCGGCAAGCCCAACAGGAGTTTTTTGCCTTAGATGCGGCATGCACGCTTTACGCTTTGCATTTCTGCTTGTATTTCTACCAGCAATGACTACGACGAATAGTCGTTTTCTCCATCAAGAAACCGCGCAATCGTTTGGTAACATTGCGTCGGTTCCTCAACCATTGGCACATGACCACAATCTGGAATAAAGTGGAGTTTTGCTTCTGGCAGAAATCGTTGGAAAGCGCGCGCGTTTACCGGTGGAAACACCGGATCGTTCAAGCCGTTGAGCAAGAGCACCGGCGGTAGCGGCAAACTCAACACGCGCTTCAATCGCGGATGACCCATGATCGCCGCCGACTCAACTGCCACCAGCGGATCCATCGTCACCAGATCGGCAATTCCCAGCGCGAGCAGCGAACTGTCGAGCGAACGACGGATCATCGGACGGGCCAGCAGATCTGGCGTTGGCGGCAAAGTCCATACTGCCTGGCGCCACGACAGCGTCGCTCCCCACCAGGGACGCCACCAGAGCAACCAGGGACGCCACGCAGCGGCGGCCAACTGCCACTGAACGCCGGCAATGGTGACCAGGCTATCTTCCCAAACGCTGGCGCTCATGCCAAAACTGATCAGACCGAGCCGTTCCACTCGCGCGCGCGCCTGTTCGGCCACCGCTAATGCCACCGCCGCGCCCAGTGAATGGCCAACCAGCGCAAACCGGTCGATGTCGAGCGCATCAGCCACCGCCAGCACAGTGCTGGCATACGAGCTGAGCGTCACCGGCTCAAGCGGCGCTGGCGAAGCGCCACACCCTGGCAAGTCGATAGCAATGAGACGCCGATTGGGCAGGAATGCCCCTGCCGCCTGCCAGTAGCGACTCGAACCGCCCCACCCATGCACGAAGATCAGGGGCCGCCCCTGACCAGAAACCCGAAACGCGACCGGACCAAGCGGACTCTCAATTTCCCAGAGTGTTGGCGACGTTGTCATGGCAAACCTCCTCGGTACGCTACATCCACTATAATCCTTGAGAGTTACAGATCGTTGCCAAACCATTCGCTTGCGACTGAAAATGATGTCATCTTTTGACATCCGCATTACCGAACTAATCCACGACCTGGCGAGCCTGGATCCGCCGCCGCACAGCGTCAATATGTACGCCTGGAACGGTATCGATGAGACCGAACGGCAGGGCAATGCAATACGACGCGCGAACCTGATCCTTGCCCTCGCGCTGGCGCTTGAGCGTGGACCTGATCTGTTGCTGGTCGGTGAAGCGCCCGGTTGCCATGGCGCTCGCCGCACCGGAGTGCCGTTCACCAGCGAGCAGCTTTTGCTCAACGGCGTTGATCCGCCGGGCCAGTTTGGGATAGCGCGCGGATTTGCGCTGGCAACCAGTGATGGGCGAATTGCGCGCGAACAGACGGCGACAATTGTCTATCGGGAGCTGGCGGCCTTGAACTGGTTTGCGGTAGGCTGGAATGCGTTTCCCCTTCATCCCCACCAGCCAGGCAACCCGCACAGCAACCGCGCGCCACGTCAGAGCGAGCTGGCGCTCGGCCTGCCCTTTCTGGCCCGCGTGCGCGCGATCTTCCCCCACTGTCCGGTCTTTGCGATGGGGCGCATTGCCAGCCAGTCGCTGAGCCGACTGGGGATTGCTCACATCCACCTGCGGCATCCGGCTCAGGGCGGCGCGCGCCAGTTTGCCGCCGGCCTGCGCGAGGCTGCACAGAACATGGTGCCGCGGTTTGCGCAACCGCCGGATACGTTATAATGCAGGCAGAGCAGGTTGATTTGAGCGGAAACGGTTCGTTATGCACCGATGGTTCGTTCTGGGGTTGCTGATCATCGCGCTGGTCAGTTGCAGCACTTCGGCGGTGACGCCGCCTGCCGCCGAGCCGACAGTTACCCCCACCAACACCCGACCACCGACACCGACGCGCGATCCGCGGCTACCGACCCTGCCGCCCCGAATCACGCCCGGTCCGACTGCTACGCCCTTCCCGCTGCAAGCCGGCTGGTGGGATGGCGCGGTGTGCTATGAAATCTTTGTGCGCTCGTTCTACGACAGCGATGGCGATGGCAACGGCGACATCAACGGAATCATTGAGAAACTGGATTACTTGAACGATGGCGATCCGACGACGACCAGCGATCTGGGGATCAACTGCATCTGGCTCATGCCGGTGGCCAAAGCGGCGAGTTATCACGGCTACGATACGATCGACTACTACACGATTGAACCCGATTACGGCACCAATGACGATTTCAAGCGATTAGTCGCCGAAGCTGATAAGCGCGGGATCAAGATTATCATCGATCTGGTGCTCAACCACACCAGCACCCAACACCCCTGGTTCGAGGAGGCGTTGCGCGATCCCACGTCGCCCTACCGCGACTGGTATCTCTGGTCGGCCATCGATCCTGGCTTTCGCGGCCCATTCGGCAACAATGTCGTCTGGCACAAATCCCCCATCCGCGACGAATATTACTATGGTGTCTTCTGGGGTGGCATGCCTGATCTCAACTTCCGCAACCCGGAAGTCACTGCCGAAGCCTATCGAATTGCCCGGTTCTGGGTGGAAGAGATGGGTGTCGCCGGTTTCCGGCTCGATGCGATCAAACATCTGATCGAGTATTACACGCTGCAAGAGGATACTGCCGAGACATTTGAATGGCTGCGCGAGTTTCGCCGCTTTCTGGTGCGCGAGCTGCCGGGCACATTTACCATTGGCGAAGTGTATAACGGCAATCCACGCACGCTGGCGCCGTATTATCCCGACCAGCTCGATTACTATTTCGAGTTTGAGGTCGCCAAACAGATCGTCGGCGCAGCCAATACCGGTCTCGCCAGGCTGTTGATGCAGGCCGCGCAGGATGCTTATACCAAACTGCCGTATCAGCGCTGGTCGCCGTTCCTGACCAATCACGATCAAAACCGGGTGATGTCAATCCTGGGTGATGATGTCGCCAAAGCCAAGCTGGCGGCACTGGCGCTGTTGACGCTTCCTGGCCTGCCCTTCATCTATTATGGCGAAGAGATCGGCATGGTAGGCGTGAAACCGGACGAACGCATCCGCACCCCGATGCAATGGACAAAGGAAGAGTTTGGCGGCTTCACCAGCGGCATTCCGTGGCAACCGCCGCAAAACGACTATCCGGTCAAAAATGTGATGCTGCAAGACGAAGATCCGGATTCGCTGCTGAATGCCTACCGCCGGTTGATCCATCTGCATATCAACACGCCAGCGCTGGCAGTCGGCGATTTTCTGCCGGTGCAGGCCAACGGCGATGATCTGGCGGCTTACATTCGGCGCAGCGGCGATGATATTACGCTGGTGATCATCAATTTCGACGCGATTCCGACGGAACCGTTCACGCTGTCGCTGAGCGGGAGCGATCTACCAGCAGGCGCCTACCAGTTGGTTGCCCTGTACGGCACACCGCCAGCGCCGGCAGCGCCGCTAACGATCAGCAACGGCGGTTTTGTCGATTACCAACCATTCAGTGAAATCCCGGCGCAAACCGGCTATGTTTTGAAACTGGAGCGTTAATGTTACGTAAAGTAACAGCCACCCGTTATGTCACGCCGCTCCGCGAAGGCGGATCGCTGCCGGCAGTGGTTGAAGCCGACGACGACGGCCTGTACGTGGTCAAGTTTCGCGGCGCGGGGCAAGGGCCGAAAGTGCTGGTCGCCGAGTTGATCTGTGGCGAACTGGCCCGCGCACTGGGACTGCCGGCGCCGGAATTGGCGCTGATCGAGGTCGATCCGGCGCTTGGGCGCAACGAGCCTGACAGCGAGATTCAGGATCTGATCACGGCCAGCGCCGGATTGAATCTGGCGGTTGACTTTCTGCCCGGCGCGCTGGCGTTTGACCCAACATCAACCCGCGCGCTGAACAGTGAACTGGCTTCGCTCATCGTCTGGTTTGACGCCTTCATCACCAATGTCGATCGCACGCCGCGCAACACCAATCTGCTCTGGTGGCATCGGCGGCTCTTTCTGATCGATCATGGCGCAGCGCTCTACATGCACTACACCTAGCACGACTACCAAAACCGGGCGCGCGCGCCCTTCCCGCAGATCCGCGACCATGTCTTGCTGCCAGCCGCCAATGCCCTGCCGGTTGCCGATCAAACGCTGGCCGAGCGAATTACACCAGAACTGCTCTGGGAGATCGCGCGTATGGTGCCCGATGAATGGCTGGAAGATCCGCGATTTTCCTCGCCCGCCGAGCATCGAGCGGCATACATTGATTACTTTACCCGACGGCTGGTTGCGCCCCGCGCGTTCGTAGAGGAGGCCATCAATGCCCGCGAGCGCCTTTGAGTACGCGCTGCTTCGGCTGGTGCCGCGCATCGAACGCGGTGAACAGATCAATATCGGAGTCGTGTTGCTGTGTCGGCAGCAGCGCTTCCTCGGCATGCGCGCCCAGCTCGATGAAGGACGTATCGCCGCCCTCTGGCCCGATCTCGACCTCAGACCAATCCAGGAGCAATTGCTCGCCTTCGAGCGTGTTTGCGCCGGCGGCCCGGCAGGCGGCCCGATCGGCGCGCTGCCGATCTACGAGCGCTTCCGCTGGCTGACGGCCACGCGCAGCACCATTATTCAGCCCTCACAGGTACACTGCGGCCTGTGTGTCGAACCGGCAGCCACGCTCGAACACATCTTCAACCAGATGGTCCGCTGGCATGGAAAGGTCACGACGGGCGAGATTGAGCGCAGCGCTGGACTATAGCTCAGCGCGCACTCGCTCAACCATCGCCTGCAAGGCAAACCGCGCCTTGCCCAGATTGGCGATCTCGCTGAGCACGCCAAGCACGGCGTAATAGCCGGGGATAACATAACTGGCCAGCATCAGCATGGCATCGGTTTCGATCACCAGATCGCGCACATACCCAACCCCCATGCGATCAGCGGCGGCCACCGCGCGCGAAGCCAGTTCAGCCAGTTCGAGATCGGCCAGATCAAGGTCAAGATCAAGTTCAGCCGCAGCAGGATGGTACGCCATAGCGACACTCAAGCCATCGGTGCCGACAATCCCGGCGAACTGTGCGCCTTTCACACTCTGAATGGTCTCGGACAGGATGGTATTGATGGTCATGCAATGATCACTCTGACAGATGCAATAGGCAGGCGAAGGCCTACGCTGCCAACGCAGATTGTCATTGGGCGAAGTTTCGGCTATCGCGCTGCGCTGAGGCCGTCATCGCAAGCGACGATGATCGCGCCGACAGACACCTGGGAGGCGCAAGCAACGCCGGCCTCCTCACAACTCGCGTCGCCCCTCAAGCGCCGAACCGAGCGTTTCCGGATCGGCCCATTCCAGATCGCCGCCGGTCGGCAACCCGCGCGCGGGACGGGTCACCCGCACGCCGAGGGGCGCCAGATCGCGCAGCAGCAGAAACGCGGTCGCCTCGCCTTCGGTATTGGGATTGGTAGCAAGAATGACCTCTTGCACCGGTTCGCTGCGCACGCGCGCCAGCAACTCCTCGATCTTCAGATCCTCGCGATAGATCCCCTCGAGGGGGGCGATATGGCCATGCAGCACGTGATAGAGACCGCGGTAGGCGCCAGTGCGTTCGATAGCCAGCACATCGAGCGGTTCTTCAACCACGCAAATCTTGGTCTGATCACGTCGCGGATCGCGGCAGATGGCACACAATTCACCGACAGTAATGTTGAAGCAGCGGCGGCAGTAGCCAACCTGCTCTTTGACATCGAGAATAGCCTGCGCCAGCGCCTGCGCCTGTCGCGGTTCGGCCCGCAAGAGAAAGAAGGTCAGGCGCGACGCAGTTTTTGGCCCGATGCCGGGCAATTTGGCAAATTCCTCGATCAGACGCGCAACCGGCGCTGCGATCAATTGGTGATCGGGATGACCAGTCATAACGAGTTTAGAAAAGGCCCTTGAGTCCGCCGGTTAGCGGTCGCATCCGCTCTTCGGCCAATTGCTGCGCCTTGCGCGAAGCGTCGTTGATTGCGACCAGCAGCAAATCCTGCAACATTTCCACATCATTCGGATCGACGATCTCTGAGGAAATGGTAATGGCCTGCACCTCACGGTGACCATTCATCTTCACCGTCACTGCGCCGCCGCCTGCTGTGCCCTCAATCACGGTTGCCGCCAGCTCTTCCTGCACCTTTTGCATCTGGCGCTGCATCTGCTGGGCCATCTGCATGAGTTGTCGCTGATTCATACTATCTACTCCTTCACCAATACCATCTATGCTCTGAACGCGGGATAGTATGCTGTTAGGGTACCATACTGCCAGCTCATTGTACAGTCGCATTCACTGCGGCTCAAGCGGTTCGATCCCGACAATGTGAGCGTCGAAGATATTGAGGGCAGCGCGCACCAGATCATCTTTGCGCGCCTCGCGAATCTTGCCGCGCAGATCGGTTGGCTCGAGCGATTTTTCTTCGATCGTACACCGCACTGCATACGTCTTGCCCAATCGGCGGCGAAGGACTTCCTCAACGATGGCGCGGTTTTTCGGTTCTTCCAACTGGCTCTTGTGGAACGCCGAAGAGACCAGCAGCACGATCGTGTTCCCTTCAACATCGTGCGGGCGGGCATTGTGCAAGAGGGCCTGCACCGTCAGGCTGCGGGGACGCACATCGCGCTTGAACTCTTCCCACGTGGCCTCAAGCTGCTCAAGCAATGAGATATCAGCATCGGCGGCGCGAGCCACCGTCGCATCAACTGCCGGTCGGCTTTGCTGAGCCGCCACCCAGGCTGCCGGGGGCGGCGGGGGCGGGTCAGCGGCAATCGACGTGGCGGGAGCTGGCGCAGGCAACGTTGCCGATTCGAGCGGCAACCTGGCCTCGATCGGCTGCGGTTGTTCGGCAGGCTGCGCCGGCGCCTGATCGGTTGCAGGCGCTGGCGGATCGGCGAGCGGCGGCGGGGTTGGCCGAGGCGACGCAGGCGGCGCTTCAGGGATCGGCGCAACCGGCTGTTCGCGCGCCACAGCGGAAGACGCAGCGCGGGCGGGAGCGCGGGCCGGTTGCGGACGCGACGCGACCGGTTGAGCGACCGGCGTCGGCGCAAGCAACGCTTCGACGACTGCCACCTCAAGCGGAAGATGGCCGTAGGGGGTAGTGCGCAACTGATAATCGAGATTGCTGAACAGCTTGACCCACTGCACCAGCGCTGCCATGTCAGCCTGATGCGCCCAGACCGTCAAGCGCTCAACCTCTTCATCGCCCACATCGAGCAGGCTGCGATCGCCGGTCGCTTTGAGCAGCATCACAGCGCGCAGCCGCTCAACCAGATCGCGGGTGAACTGACGCACATCAGCACCCTGATCGGCGATCGCATTCACGGCGCGCAGCGCTGCCGACAGATCGGCCTGAATGAGCGCGGCAATCAGGGCATCAACCTCAGCAGCGGCAGTCATGCCAAGCAGGCTTTGGACATGGCGCAGCGTGATCGGCCCCTCGACGAACGAAGCCAGTTGTTCGAGAATGCCCAGCGCGTCGCGCATACTACCGGTGGCTGCGCGCGCGATCGCCTCGGCAGCGCCATCGGCCAGCGCGATCCCCTCGGCAGCGGCGATCCGTCGCACATGGGCCGCCATTGCCGTCACGCTGTGGCGCACAAAGGTAAAGCGTTGACAGCGCGAAAGAATCGTCGCCGGCACCTTGTGCACTTCGGTGGTCGCCAGAATAAACAGCGCATGGTCAGGCGGCTCTTCCAGCGTCTTGAGCAGCGCGTTGAAGGCAGCCGTCGAGAGCATGTGGGTCTCGTCGATGATATACACCTTCATGCGAGCGCTGGCAGGGCGGAACTGAACCCGCTCGATGATTTCGCGCGCATCTTCGACACTGGTATGCGAAGCGGCATCCATCTCGATCACATCAACCGCGCGACCTTCGGCAATGGCCACACAACTTTCGCACGAGCCACAAGGCCGGGCTGCCGGATCGGGGTGCAGGCAGTTGACCGCCTTGGCCAGCAAACGCGCCATCGTCGTCTTGCCAACGCCGCGCGGGCCGGTAAAGAGATAGGCATGGCCAACCCGATGTTCGGCAATCGCGTTGCGCAGCGTCTGCACCACGTGCTCCTGACCGATCAGCTCGGCGAAGGTCTGCGAACGCCATTTGCGATACAGGGATTGAGCTGCCATTGCGTTTTCGGGATCAGAGCCGGATCAACTATCAGACGGGAACTGTCAGGACAGGCGACGACGATGGCGCCTGTGAATGATTGCCCGTGATCATCATCTGGCGATTCTTTGACGACCAGGCATCATTATAGCAGAGGCCAGGCGAAGAGTGGTATAATCCAGAAGTCTACAGCTCGCACGATGTTAGAGGAATCACTATGCTCACATACGAGCAATTCATCACCCTCCTGATCGAGGCACTCGAGCGCAACGAGGTAAACATCGCCCACACGCAAGAGTTGCTTGACACCCACGCGCTCTGGCGGAGCCTGCACATCACCTGTCTGCCGCCCGGAGTTGACCGCTCTATCGCCAGTAAAGAACACACCGCACATGCGGTGATCAGTCTGCGTTGGCCAGCCGAGCTGACCGTGGTGGCAATGCAGAGCCAGAACCTTCCCGATCTGGCGGAGCAGTTGCTCGAACAACCATCATATCCGACGCGCAGCGGCGGCTTGCTCGAGATGGAACTGACGTACTATCTACCGATCAGCGAACCGCAACCATCGACTGCCAGATTGACAGAGATGGTCAAGTCAGTCTACCGGCTCTTCGCCGATCAGCCGCGACTCGATGATATGTTTGCAGTGAACTGTACACTGAGCTTCCAGGATACGGAATCGGCAAAGCTGAGCCAGGTGAATGTGACCAAAATCTTTCCGATCAACGACTTGATTTTTGATATGGCCCTGCTCGACGAAGCGCTCGCCGCGGTCAGCGTTGATGTGAAACAGATGTTACCGCGGCTGCATCTTGCTTACAGCGAGCGCGGGTCAGATTCGGAGTCCGGTTTTGAACCACCGTTCTATCTGCGTCCGCCGACAGCCTGATGCCATTCTCGCCATCCGCGCTGCAAGCTCTGCTTCACCCTGGCGTCAATGAGCGCTGGCAGGCCGTTCAGCAACGGTTGCACCCGGAGATGCTGGCGCTGGCCCAGCGCGCTGCCGACCGAGCGGCAAAGCTGTTGCCTCGCCAATGGCCACTGTACGAATTGAGTTTCAAATCACGACGCGCGATAGATCGAGGCCGAGGCCGGCGCGACCCGATCGACGACTACTGGTTTGCCTTTGATCGCCCGCCGCGCGGCGCTGGCGTGATGGTAACCGTCAGCGGCGCCGAGCGCACCGTAACGGTAGGACTGCAACTGTGGGGCGCGCGTCGTCCACAACTGGCGCAGCTCTGGCGCGAAGCGCGCCCATTGTGGGAAGCGCTGATCGAACGGATTGGCCGCGAAGGACAGGCCCGTTTCGCCAGCCGTCGCCCGCCCAAGCCGGGCATGAACTGGCTTGATCATTATCTGGCCCAACGCCACGCTCACTACCTGTGGGCCGGCTTCGTGTATCCGTGGAACGCGCTGCCTTCAGCCGAACGGCTGATTGATGACATCAGCGCGCTGTTGCCGCTCAACGAGGCGTTGATGGAACAGGCCGAGATTGGGCTGAGCAGCGCCCAGGCGCTGCGCGAGACGCCTGAGACCTATCTGGCCGGCAGCGCCTCGTTTGCTCAGATCGCAGCGTCGATTCGCCAGCGCGGCATGGTCATCGATGAGCAAACGCTGCGCGCATTTCACCTGGCAGTGCAGGCGCGCCCGCTGGTGATCCTGGCCGGGCCAAGCGGGAGCGGCAAGACCTGGCTAACCCGCCTGTACGCCGATGCGCTGAACGGTATCACTGCCGATCAACCAAACCCAACCTATCTGCTGGTGGCAGTGCAACCCGACTGGCACAGCGCGCGCGATCTGCTCGGCTACTACAACACGCTGACCGGACTTTATCAGCCTACTGCCTTTCTGCGCCATGCGCTGCGCGCTGCCGCCAATCCTGACCAGATCCACATTGTCTGCCTCGACGAGATGAATCTGGCCCGACCCGAATACTATCTGGCGCCGATTCTCTCGGCAATGGAGACGGCAGAGGGGCTAATCGATCTGGGCGCGCCGCTCGCGGAAACGCCGCTGGCCGGCGGCGGAATCGCGCGCAATCCGTTGCGCCTGCCGATCAATCTGCGCCTGATCGGCACGATCAATGTTGATGAGAGCACGTTTGCGCTGAGCGACAAAGTCTTAGATCGGGCCAATCTGATCGAGCTAGGCACGGTCGATCTTGCCAGTCTGCGCGCCCACTATCCCAACATGAACGACGAAACCGTCTGGTCAGTCCTGACCGATCTGCAACGCCACATGATCGCTGCCGGACGACCGGCAGGATACCGGGCCATCGGCGAGGCGCTGCGCTTTATCGAGCAGGCCAGCGACTTGCCGCCGCTGGCGGCGCTCGATCTACAGGTGATGCAGCGCTTCCTGCCCCGCCTGCGCGGTGAAGATTCGCCGCGCTTTCGCCAGGCGCTGAGCGAGCTGCGCAGCGTCTGCGCTGAACGACTCCCGCAGAGCGCAGCGCGGCTGACCCAGATGCTGGCCAGGCTCGAACGCGAAGGTTACACCGACTTCTACGGCTATTGATAACTACGGGAACATCGGCGCTTACGCCACCCGCACCGCAGTCAGGCAGAGCACGGCGGCGGGCACGTCACCGACCGCCTGCCAGGAGCGACCGCGATCATCGCTCCGCCAGATCTGCCCGGCGCTGGTGCCTGCCCAGACGACATCAATATGGTAGCTGCTCGGCGCCAGAGCCGTAATCATACCCTGCCATGATGCGGTCACATCCTGCCAGCTCTTGCCGCCATCATCGCTGCGCAACACGCGCGCGCCATCTTCGACCGCTGCCAGCAACACCTCTTGCTTGCCCGACAGCACTGCCACGATTGACGCCTGGGGCAGCGGCAACTCAGCCTGACGCCAAACTCCCATACCCTGAACGGTCGCCACCGGCAACCGGCTGCGATCAAGAAAATTGAACAACGCCTGATCCTCGGCATCGGCTGCGCGCCACTGCCGACCGCCATCATCGCTCCGCCAGAACCCCTGATCGGTCGCCACGACCAGACTCAACGAATCGGCAGCGACCAGACCCTGCACCCGCTCACCGGCGCGCGCGACATCAGGCAGGCGCCGCCAGCGCCCGGCGCCGCCCGGATTACTGAACATATACAACCCCTGCTCGGTTCCCACATACAGCACACCGGCCTTTGCCATGCAGCCTCCTCAACACAGTCAGCGAATGAGCAGTATCGTCGCAAGCACTGCGATTGTAGCATAGCATCACCTGGTTCAGTGTGGTATGATGATTGAAGTATCTGGCAACCTCGCGCATCCCCGTTTGATGTCATTCCCTGATCGGTTTTCTGCACAGGAGATTGTAGTGGGATGTGATCATGACGATGACACAAATTCGCCAACTATGGCGCAGCGATCAACCGACGCCAAACGCCCTTCGCTTCACCCTCACGTACATCATCATCGCTGGGGCGTGGATCCTTTTTTCTGACCAGCTCCTGGCGCTCTTCGTTGCAGATGTCGGCGCACTCACCGTCTGGCAAACGATCAAGGGCTGGTTCTTTGTGGGGGTGATGGCCATCTGGCTGGGTATAGAGCGCTGGCGCACCATCGATCATCAACACCGGATCAACGCCGAATTGCACGCGGCGAATAACGCCTTGCGCCAGCTCAATGAAACCCTGGAGCAACGAATTGCGGAGCAGACCGCGCCGCTGCGAGCAGCGAATCAGGCCCTGAGCGCGATCAATCAGGAACTGGAAACCTTTACGGCAACTATCTCGCACGATCTGAAAGCGCCGCTTCGGGCCATTGACGGGTACAGTCAACTGTTGCAGCGCTTTCACGCCGGTCAGCTCAACGACGACGGACAAATCTGCCTGCGCAATATCCGGCAGGCAGTAAAACAGATGAGTCAGCTTATTGACGATTTACTGGCCTACACTCACATTGAGCGTAAAGCGTTGAGCGTCAGTGAGATTGATCTGCCGCAATTGGTTGAAGCGCAACTCAATGTCTACGCCGGAATCATTGCAGAACGCAATATCACTATCGAACGCGATCTCCGCTGTACCATCATCTACAGCGATGCTGTCAGTCTACAGCTCGCGCTGCGCAATCTGATCGATAACGCAATCAAATTTACTGCCCACGTCCCCCAACCACGGATCTGCATCGGCGCCAATATCAACGGTTCCACCGCGCGCATTTGGATCAAGGATAACGGAATCGGATTTGACATGCGCGATCACGACCGCATATTTGCCATCTTTCAACGTTTACACAATCAAGAGACCTATCCCGGTTCAGGAATGGGATTAACGATTGTACGAACCGCTGTTGAGCGCCTAGGAGGAAGAGTCTGGGCCGAAAGCAGTCCCGGCAGGGGCGCCACATTTTATCTGGAGATACCGCATGCCCGCGCTTCCACTTCGCCTGCTGCTGATAGAAGATAATCCTTTCGACGCCGATCTCTTCCAGCGGACGATGCTGGCGCGCGAGCCGGCAACACAGATTGCGCATTTCAACTCCTACCGGGCCGCGCAAGCCCATCTGAACCAGCTTGACGCGGCTGCGTCGCCTTACGATGGAGTCGTGCTCGATCTCCATCTCCGCGACGGTGACGGCCTCGATCTGTTAGCGCTCATTCGCGCGCGTGAACTGCCGATGGCGGTGATTATTCTCACCGGCGGCGGTGGCGATCACATGGTGATCAGCGCGCTCAAGGCCGGCGCTGACGATTATGTAGTCAAGCGCGAAGATTATCTCGACCGGATCGGCGCCATCATCGAACAGGCCTGCGCGCGCTTCCATTCACAACAGGCGCGGCGAACTCAGACGATCACGGTTACATACATCGATTGCGGAGCCAGCGCGAGCGAGGCAACGCTGCACATGCTGCAACGAATAGCGCCTCACATCCACTGCGCGCTGATCCGCGGCGCGCATACCGCGCTGGACGCACTCGCAAAGGGACAACCAATCGGTGACATGCTGCTGATCGATTACGACCAACCCCGCTTGAGCATGCTCGATCTGATCAGAGAATTGACTCAGTTTTACCGGGTAGGGCAACCGATTATCGCACTGGCCCGACCGGGGAATGAGGAGTTTCCATTGCAGGCGCTCCGCCTGGGCGTAGCCGAGTATATCATCAAGCACGACAATTTTCCGGCGCAATTGCCAACAGCGATTGAAAACGTTTTTTACCGCTCTCAGCTCCAGCGTCAGCACGCCCAGCTTCAGCTTCAGGCGCAGGCGCTTAATGACGCTGCTAACGCGATTGTGATCGCCGATCGCAATGGCATCATCGAGTGGGTCAATCCGGCATTTACCACGCTCACAGGCTATACTGCAACCGAAGCCATCGGCCAGTCAACGCGCCTGCTGCGGTCGGGAAAGCAGAGTCGGGCGTTCTACGCGGCACTCTGGGATCAAATCCTGTCTGGCAAGCCATGGCGCGGTCGTCTGATCAACCGACGCAAGGATGGCAGCCTCTACCACGAAGAGATGACAATTACGCCAGTCGCTGATGAGCAGGGAGCGATTCGGCGCTTCATTGCGATTAAGCAAGACATCTCCGAGCAGGTTGCGCGCGAACAACGCCGCGCCACGCTCGCCGCCATCGGCCTGGCGCTGCGACCGGCCCAATCGGTCGCCGAGATCGCCGCCATCCTGCTCGAACAGACCGGTCATGTGATGCAGACCGATGGGATCGCGCTCTTGCGTCCAGCCGGCGCAACCTGGCAGATGGCACAGGCAAGCGGGCAATTCGTCTGCCTGGAGACCCAGCCGGAACTCTATGCAGCCATAACCGATCAAATTGCGCAGGCCAGCGAGCCGGTGACCATCAGCGCGCCGCCCGGGCAGCTTGCGTCAACCATCACTGTGATCGCCCTGAACGCGGCCAATCGACTGGTGGGAGCGCTGGCAATCGCGCGAGCGACACCGCTCAGCGCGGCAGAACGCGATCTGCTGAGCGATCTGGCCGATCTGGCCGCCAATGCCCTGCATCGCACCGAACTGCTCGAGCAACTCCGCGCGGCAAACGCCGAGTTGCGCGCAGCGTATGATGCTACCATTGAAGGCTGGTCGCGCGCGCTCGATCTGCGCGATCGCGAAACCGAAGGCCACTCGCGCCGGGTTACCGAACTGACGGTGCAGATCGCCGCGCGCATGGGCTTCAGCGAAGAAGAACTTGTGCATGTGCGACGGGGCGCGCTGCTTCACGACATTGGCAAAATGGGCATTCCCGATGCGATCCTGCTCAAGCCTGGCCCGCTCGACGAACAGGAATGGGCGATTATGCGCACGCACCCGACGCTGGCAGTCGAGCTGCTACAGCCGATACCCTTTCTCGCCCCGGCGCTCGACATTCCGTGGTGCCATCACGAGAAGTGGGACGGCACCGGCTACCCGCGCGGACTGCGCGGCGAAGAGATTCCGCTCGCAGCCCGCATCTTCGCGGTGGTCGATGTTTACGACGCGCTCACCAACGATCGCCCATACCGGGCAGCCTGGTCGCGCGAGCGGGCGCTGGCCTACATCCGCGAACAGGCAGGCCGCCACTTCGATCCGCAGGTTGTAGCCGTTTTTGAACAGGTTCTCAGCGAGATCGGCAGCAATGCTATAATGAAGTGAGATGACGCCCAAAGCCAGCGTCACTACACTGACAAGGCGACATGCCAGCGGGCTGCGCAAGCCGCCCGTTGTGAGGAGTATGTATGTTGAATTTTTTTCGACGTTTGCTGGGCGACAGCAACCAGAAAGAGCTGCGCCAGTTGCAGCCGATTGTCGATGAGATAAACCGGCTTGCGCCGCAGTGGGAAGCGTTGAGCGATGCCGAACTGCGGGCCAAGACTGATGAATTCCGCCAGCGCCTGGCTGATGGCGAAACCCTCGACGACATCCTGCCGGAAGCGTTTGCCACGGTGCGCGAAGCTGCGCGCCGCACGATCGGCCTCCGTCATTATGATGTGCAATTGATCGGCGGCATCGTCTTGCATCAGGGCAAGATCGCCGAGATGAAGACTGGCGAAGGCAAGACGCTGGTCGCCACGCTGCCGCTCTACCTGAACGCGCTGGAGGGCAAAGGCGCGCATCTGGTTACCGTCAACGACTATCTGGCCAAAGTGGGCGCAGGCTGGATGGGGCCGATTTATCACTTTCTCGGTCTCTCAGTTGGCTTTATCGCCCACGACCAGAGCGCACTCTACGATCCCGACTATATCGACCCCAATGCAAACCCCGAAGACCAGCGCCTCGTTCACTGGCGTCCCTGCACACGCCGCGAAGCCTATCTGGCCGACATTACCTACGGCACCAACAATGAATTCGGCTTCGACTATCTGCGCGACAACATGGCCTATGAGAAGTCGCAGATCGTGCAGCGCGAATTGCATTACGCCATTGTTGACGAGGTAGACAACATCCTGATTGACGAAGCGCGCACGCCGTTGATCATCTCCGGCCCGGCCCAAAAGTCATCGGATCTCTATCGCCAGATGGCCAGGCTGGTGCGCCAGTTGAAGCGTTCATCGGTCACCGCCAAGCAGGTGAAAGAGGAAGGGCTGGAGCCGGATGGCGACTTCTTTATTGATGAGCGCACCAAGAGCATCTACCTGAGCGAAAAGGGGATTGAGAAGCTCGAACGCCTGCTTAACATTCCCGCCGGCGAGAGCCTGTTCGATCCGGAACACTACGAGAAGACGCATTACGTTGAGAACGCGCTCAAAGCCCAGTTCATTTATCAGCGCGACCGCGATTATATGGTGACGCCCAACGGCGAGGTGGTGATCATCGATGAAAACACCGGGCGCGCTATGCCAGGGCGGCGGTGGAGTGACGGTCTCCATCAGGCGATCGAAGCTAAGGAAGGCGTGGCGATCAAGAATGAAAATGTGACGATGGCCACCATTACCTTCCAGAACTACTTCCGCATGTACAAGAAGCTGGCCGGAATGACCGGCACTGCTTACACCGAGCGGGAAGAGTTCGGCAAGATCTACAATCTCGATGTGGTGGTCATTCCCACCCATAAGCCGATGATCCGCAAAGATCTGCCCGATCAGATCTACGCGACTGAAGAGGCCAAGTTTAAGGCAGTGCTGCGCGAAGTGCAAGAGATGCACGAGATCGGGCGACCAGTGCTGATCGGCACGACTTCAGTAGAAACATCCGAACGGGTTAGCGCCCTGCTGAAACAGGCCGGCATTCCGCACCAGGTCTTGAACGCCAAATACCACGAGCGCGAGGCGGCAATTATCGCCCAGGCCGGGCGCAAAGGCGCCGTGACTGTAGCGACTAACATGGCTGGTCGCGGCACCGACATCTTGCTGGGAGGCAATCCTGATGGCCTGGTAGAAGAGATTCTCCGCAAAGAGGGGCTATCGATCGAGACCGCCACTCCTGAGCAGAAGCGAGCCGCCTGGGAAAAAGCCAAGGCGCTAACCGATGCCGAAGGCGAAGAGGTACGCAAACTCGGCGGTTTGCACGTGATCGGCACTGAACGTCACGAAGCGCGCCGGATCGACAACCAGTTGCGCGGTCGCGCTGGCCGCCAGGGAGATCCCGGCTCGTCACGTTTCTATCTCTCGCTTGAGGATGAACTGCTCCGCCGGTTCGGCCCGGTTGACCGGATCAAGAGCCTGATGGAGCGCTTCGTCGACTCGGAAGTTCCCTTGCAGGCCGGCCTTCTCGACCGCACCATTGAAGGCGCGCAAACCCGGGTGGAAGGCTACAACTTTGATGCGCGCAAGCACACCGTCGAGTTTGACGATGTGATGAATAAACAGCGGCAGATCATCTACGCCGACCGGCGGGCCATCCTCGATGAAGCTGACATGCGCGAGCGCGTGCTCGATCTGATCGCCGAAGAGATCCAGCAGCAGATCGATGATCACCTCGGTGACGAGTTCGAGCCGGAAGACATCGACGAACTGTTGCGGGTCTATCGCCGGATCAACCCGATGTTGCCGGTTACCGTCACTTCAGCTACGTTGCAGGGCAAGAGCAAAGAGGAGATCGAACAGTACCTGCTCGATCAGCTCGAGACGGCATACGCCGAGCGCGAGAAGGCGATTACGCCCGAAATGATGCGCACCGTTGAGCGACGGGTGATGCTGGGCGCTATCGACCGGCAGTGGATCGATTACCTGACCGCGATGGACGAGCTGCGCCAGAATATTCTGTTACAAGCCTACGCGCAGCGCGATCCGTTGACCGAGTTTAAGCGCGAGTCGTTCCGCATGTTTGATGAGCTGAAGGCGAACATCGCGCATGACATCGTTTACAATATTATTCCGGCTTCGTTCCAGTATGAAGCATACCTGCGTCAGATCGCCGAAGAGCAGGCCCGCCGGCTGGCGACCGCCCAAACCGCCGGCGGCAGCGCCGAACAGGCTCAGGGCCAGAAGCCGCAGCGACGGGTAGCGCAGCGGATCGGACGCAATGATCCGTGCCCTTGCGGCAGCGGCAAGAAGTTCAAACATTGCCACCTCGGTCGCGAGCACGAACTGGCTGGATTGACCCCTGCCGCAACGCCGACGCCGGCACGACCGACAGCCATGGGGAATCAGGCCATCGCTCGCGAGGCAGCTCAGATCAAGGCAGCAGTGGAGAGCGGACAATTGCCGCCGGCCAGTCAGACCACGCCGCGCGGGCGCAATGCGCCCGCCGCCGTACCGCGCGGGAAGAAGCGTTAATCGCCTGGAATGATGCGTCTGGTGATTGCGGCGGGGGCGGCATTGATGCCGCCCCCGCGAATGTTCCCCAGGCAGTCGCCAGCAACTGCGCGCTGAGGTATCCTACCCGCTGACGCAGGGGATTGCTGCGGGCGCTGCGCGCCCTCGCAATGACACGATCGGGACGGCGCGACAATCGCCTGCTTGCCCTCACCCCAACCCCGCTCCCGCTGCGCGCCCTCACCCCCAGCCCCGCTCCCGCTGGGAGAGGGGAGCAGAAACGGGCGCGGAGGCATGCCTGCCGCTTTCGAGTGATAGATCAAAACATCAGGAACGACAGGTAAAAGATCAACAAAAAGATGAACGAAACCGTATTGGCAATCAGCGCCGCCATATAGCTGGCAGCAGCCTTGCGCTTACGAATAAGCATGAAGACGAATCCTTCAACCAACACTGCTAACCCGAAAGCGGCAATGATCACCAACAGTGGGTTTTCCAGCGCCAGCAACAACTGACCGAGCAAGAAGATCACCAGCGTGGAGATAGCGCTGGCAAGCACAACGTCGCCCAACGCGCGGAATAATGGTTGCCATTTGATCTGCACCAGCGCCTGCCATTCGATCAGCAACATCAAGACGGCCAGACCAACCCCTAATGGACTAAGGAGGATCTCAACAAACGGAAACATCACTCACATCCTTGTCGTCCAGACTGCTCTCAACAACACCCCGACAGGTCACCTGCCAGTGGCTGGCGAATTACTGATTGATCTGCTCACGCTTATGCGCTCCACAGCGACGAGCAAGACTGCCGGCCAGACGCAACGCCGCGAGATAGGTATGGTCACGATTGCGCAGGCGCAACTCGCTGCCAAGCAGATCGGTCAGCTCGATCGAATCGATTGCTACCGTGCGCTCGATCGACTGCGTGCCAGCGATAGCAGCCCGCGTGCAGGCATGCCCTGGTTCGCCTGCTAACGCCACTTCAAAGGCAGCGGGCTGGTTATCCACGGCGCGCAGCAGTAGCCGCACCGGCGCGCCATTAGTCGGATGCGCCACCGGACGCAGCTCGACACTGACCAGCCGAATTGCTGCCGGCCCAACACCGACCGCTGGCCGTCGCAGGTAGAACCGGATAGCCTCACCTTCGATCCCTACCGTCTCTTCCAGTGGCGTCCAGCGGAGACTGCTGGACAACCAGCCGACCAGCAGCAAGGGAGCAATTGGATTCAGCGTTCTCTGCCGACCATACTCGATCACGATCTCGTCGATCCGATGGAGATGCGGTAAAAACGAGCGCGTATCAAAGAACTGGGCCATCAGTTCTCGCCACGGGGTCAGCCTCGTCCACCCCAGATCACTCACGGCGAGCGGGTCAGCAGCGCGAGCAAACTCAGCCAGCGCCGCCAGTTCGCGGATCGGGTCAGCAAATGAGGTGGAGTCGACGATCAGGCGATCGGCCAGCCGGCGCAACCGCTCGACGAAAGGCAGCGCAAACGGCTCTGGCCCCGGCACCCACAAGACAACCGGCAGATCAGGCACCAGCAACGGCAACACCAGGCTAGCCAACTGGCTGCCCGCCACACCACGCGCGCTAATCAGCACCTGCTCGCCACACACCTGTGAGCGCCCGCCATTGACCAGAGTGCAGATCGCCTGCGCGCTGGCCTGCAATGTCGGCGGCTCACCAGCGCGATCGATCACAATCACCATACGGCTCGGATGCTGTCCCATCAACGCTGGCGCAATGGTCAAGACCTGCTCGGCCCAATCGTCATCGGGTACGCGCGCGATCAGATTGAGGGTCAGCGCGCGGATAACCGCCTGCCCGCCCGCTTCAGGATGGGTAGCCTGCTCTTGCCACATCTCACGCAAGGTGCGCTCGATTGCGCCGATGTCGATTGCCAACTCGCTCATAGATGCTCCGCCGTCACAAGCGACGCCAGAACCGGCCATCGCGTCCAATCAGTTCATCAGCTCCCGCCGGCCCCCAGCTTCCGGCCTCATAATTCGGGAAGGGTTGCGGCGGCCCCGCGGCCCAGGCCTGCAAGATTGGCGTCAGCAACGACCAACTGGCTTCGACCTCATCGCGCCGGGTAAACAGCGTGCCATCACCGAGCATACAGTCGAGCAACAAACGCTCGTAGGCTTCGGGAGAAGTCACGCCAAATGAGGCGCCGTAACGAAAATCCATCGTGACCGGGCGGATCTGGGGCTGACCGGGCACTTTTGAGCTAAACTTCAGCGAAATCCCCTCATCGGGCTGAATCTTCATCGCCAGCACATTCGGTTCGAGATCGTTCAGCGGCGTATCGGCAAAAATCATCGTGGGCGCAGCCTTGAACTGGATAGCAATCTCGCTCACCCGGCGCGGCAATCGCTTGCCGCTGCGCAGATAGAACGGCACCCCGGCCCAGCGCCAGTTGTCGATGAACAGCTTGATCGCGACATAGGTCTCGGTTTGTGAGGCCGAGGCCACGCCCTTCTCCTCGCGATAACCACGCACCGGTCGGCCATTCACGATCCCGGCGCCATACTGACCACGCGCAGTATCCTCGACTGCGATCGGACGAATGGCGCGCAGCACCTTGACCTTCTCGTCACGGACAGCATCAGCATCGTAGACCGATGGCGGCTCCATCGCCACCAGACACAGCAACTGCATCAGGTGGTTTTGGATCATATCACGCAACGCGCCTGAGGTATCGTAATACCCGCCACGATCCTCAACCCCGATCGTCTCGGCCACGGTAATCTGCACGTGATCGATCTGACTACGGTTCCAGATTGGCTCAAAGATCGCATTGGCAAAGCGCACGATGAGGATATTTTGCACCGTCTCTTTGCCGAGATAGTGATCGATGCGGTAGACCTGATCCTCGTTGAAGACCGCAAGCACAGCCGCATTGAGCGCCTGCGCGCTGGCCAGATCGTGCCCAAACGGCTTCTCGATGATGATGCGAGTCCATCCCGATGAGTGCGCCAGCCCGTGTGCGCCAAGCTGGGCCACGATGATCGGATAGGCCTCCGGCGGCGTCGCCAGATAGAAGACGCGATTGCCCCCCGTGCCGCGTTCACGGTCGATCGTCGCCAGCCGCTCGGCCAGACTGGAGTATGCTGCCGGATCATCAAAACTGCCCCGATGGTACTGAATGCCCTGGGCGAAACTCGCCCACGACTCGGCGTCAACCGGCCCCGACCGCGAATTGATGCTCACGGCTTCCCGCAACAGATCGCGAAACGAATCATTGTTCCAATCGCGCCGGGCAAACCCGATCACCGAAAAGCCGCCGGGCAGCCGTCGCTCACGGGCCAGATTGTAGAGGGCCGGCACCAGTTTGCGACTGGTCAGATCGCCACTGGCGCCAAAAATGACCATCGTGCAGGGTTCGGGGGTGCGACCGATCCGCAGACCGGCGCGAAGCGGGTTATCCAGTGCAGGCACAACCACGATACGCTACTCCGCCTTTTTCACTGCGTGACCGCCAAACTGTTGCCGTAGAGCGGCCAGCACCTTCATGCTGAAACTATCGTCCTGGCGCGAACGGAAGCGCATCTGCAACGAAAGCGTGATCACCGGCGCCGGCACATCGAGATCGATACTCTCCTGCACCGTCCAGCGCCCCTCGCCGCTATCCTCAACATAGCCGCGAATGCTGCTCAGATCGGCATCCGCGCTGAACGCCCGCTCGGCCAATTCCAGCAACCACGAACGCACCACGCTGCCCTGGTTCCAGAGATGGCTGATCTTCGCCAGATCGAAATCGTAACGCGACTGGCGCAGAATCTCGAAGCCCTCGGCATAGGCCTGCATCATCCCGTACTCGATCCCGTTGTGGATCATCTTGACGAAGTGACCAGCGCCGTGCGGACCGCACAGCAAATAACCATCGGGCGGCGCCAGCGTCTGCAAGAGAGGTTCAACGTGGCGAAAGGTGGCTTCATCGCCGCCGACCATCAGACAATAGCCGATTTGCAAGCCCCAGACACCGCCGCTGACGCCGATATCGAGAAAGCGCAATCCCTGCGCCGTCAGTTGCTCGGCGTGGGCAATACTCGCCTTGTAGTTATTATTGGCGCCATCGATCACGATGTCACCCGGCGTTAACAACGGCGTTACCGCTGCCAGGTGCTCGTCGGTGGCTGCGCCAGCCGGCAACATCAGCCAGACCACCCGCGGCGGGGTAAGCAGTTCGACCAGCTCTGCCAGCGACTCGGCAGCAACCAGATCATGCTCGGCGGCCAGTTCGCGCGCTCTGGCGACGGTGCGATTGAACACAACGACTCGATGCCCGCCGCGACGGAGCCGGATCGCCATATTCGCGCCCATCCGGCCAAGGCCGATCAGTCCAACTTCCATGATGCACTCCTTGAATATGCGCTTGTCATCCGGTGATTGACAATTCAGGCACAGGCATTATACTCCGGTCTGATGGCAACACGAGCGCTATCGAACACAACCTCAGGCGGAGATAGACATGCAAACGCCACAACCACCTTCCCGGCCACCGGCAGGCAGAGCGCCCTACACCGGCGAGACGCTAATGATGCGCCGCCCAGACACCCAACGTCGTCAGACCGCGACCAGATCATCACCGCCGCGCCGACGCTGGTCGATTGGCCGGATTGCGCTGGGTCTGCTGCTGATCGTCGTCTTCCTGCTGGGAGCTGGCTACTGGCGCCTGCATCAGCTCGCCCAGCGGATTGTGGTGCCTGATCCGCGCGGGCCAGCGCTCAGCTCGCCATTACTGGGGACGAATATTCTGATTGTCGGGGTTGACATTCGGCGCGATCGGCCCGAAGAGGGCGCGCGCAGCGACACCCTCTTGCTGATGCGGCTCGATGGCATGGGGGGCTGGGCTAACCTGCTTTCGATCCCGCGTGATACGCAGGTAGAACTGCCCGATCTCGGCCCACGCAAGATTAACGCCGCCTACGCCTACGGCTACCTGCACGCCGGCGAACTGTATGGGGCCGATGTCACGAGTGATCAGGCCGGCATGGCTTACGCCGCCGATACCGTCGCGCGCTTTCTCAAGCTCGACCAGCGCGGCATGCGGGTCGATTACATCGTCCAGATTGATTTTGACGGCTTCGCGGCCCTGATCGATGCGCTCGGTGGGGTAACGATCGACGTGCCGCGCCCGATCATTGATGAGGCCTACCCTACCGCCGATTACGGCGTGATGCGGGTCGAATTCGCGCCCGGCCCACAACGGATGGACGGCGCGCGGGCGCTCATCTACGCCCGCACCCGCCATGCCGACAGCGATTTTGGCCGCAATGAACGGCAGCAGCAGGTCATCCAGGCCATCATCAGCGAAATTCGGCGGCGCAACTGGTTTGAGCGAGCGCTGCTGCTGCCGCGTATCCTCGACGCGGTAGCGCCAGCAGGTGAAACGCCTGCCGTGCTGACCACGCTGCCGATCAGCAATCTCGACACCGTGATAGCAATGGCGCGACTGGCCGCCAACCTCGATCCAGCCCTGCTGGGTCGCTATCGGATCGAGCCGGGAAGCGTCGGTGTGCGTGAAAACGGCACCAACCTGATCTGGGATGCCGCTGATGTGGCAACGCTGGTCAACCGCTGGCTGACACCACCGGGGGAGGCAAACGAACAGGCGCAGGTGCAGGTGCTCAACGGCACGAATGTGGTAGGGCTGGCCCGGCGCACCAGCGAGGAATTGACGGCAGCGGGATTTACCGTGATCACCCCGACCGACGCGCCACCGGGCGACTATCCGCGCACGACGGTGTATCAGGTGGGCAACTCCCCCTTCACGGCGCGCCGGCTCGCGCAACTGCTCGGCGCCGAACTGGTTGTTGGCGCGCCGGTGGGGATCAATTCGTCAGCCGACATCGTAGTGGTGTTGGGGAATGACCGGCAACCGTGAACGGTTTGAGATCAGACCATCCCTGGCAAGGATGAGAAGACCAGAGATCAAATGGGCAGGACAAACCACTGCATTCGTAATAAAGGCCCATAGCATGGTTGGTCAAACAGACATATACTGCAAGCAAAAAGTATAAACTGGAGCGGCAAAGGTGACAGAACACAGGGTATGCAGTACGGCAGTACATTAACCGCGTATGTCGCGGCTGATAGGGTTGCTCATGAAGTGACCGGCTCACCACTGGCTCATGCTGGAGTGGTCATGCTTGCCGACATCTCCGGATTTACCCCTCTGACAGAAAGTCTGGCGCGGGCACTGGCGCCTGATCGAGGGGCTGAAGAATTGACACGCGCTCTGAATAGCGTGTTTACCCCCTTGATCGCGGCCACTGAACGCTATGGCGGTCAGGTAATCAAATTTGCCGGCGACGCCTTGATTATCTTTTTTCCGCATCATCCGCGACAGCGACGCGCAACACTGCTGCACCGGGCAATTGCGGCGGCGCATGCTATGCAAGTCGCCATTCGGAAGCATGGTCACATTGCAACTCCGGTCGGAATATGTACGCTCACAATGAAAATCGGGATGGCGTATGGCCCAGTCGCGCGCGTTCGTTTAGGCGATCCGAAATACGGCTATGAAGACGTTATTGGTGGCACAACCCTCGATCGGATGGCCGCAGCCGAGCATCATGCTGCACCTGGTGAAGTGGTCTTGGATCCGAAGGACGTTTTGCTGGATAATCTTACAGTAACAGAATGGCGGCACGGCTACGCTGTTCTCGCTCCCCCACAACGCTTACCACGACGCGTGCCCTTACAACCGCTATTGTCGGCACCCGTCACTGAATCACTTCGTTTCTTTGTGCCATCTGAGATCGCTGAGGCCGTCATAGCAGGTCGGGCACATTCGGCTGAATTGAAACCTGTTGTGAGCGCCTTTGTCCGATTTACCGGCATCAGCTATGAAGATCCAGCCGCAATTGAGCAGCTAGCGCACTATTTTTCGACCATCCAGGCTATTGTCGCTCGCTACGGCGGACGGGTGAATCGTCTGATTACCGGCGACAAAGGCAGTGTTATCCATCTCATTTATGGCGCGCCACGAGCGCTTGAAGCCTGTGAACAACGGGCAGCGCTAGCTGCGCTTGAACTGCTCCGCGCAGGCGAGCGATTACCATTTATCAGCCATCAACAGATCGGGATGGCGTATGGTCGTGTCTTTGCCGGCCCGGTTGGATCACCCAGACGGTGCGAATACACTGTCATGGGCGATACTATCAATCTCTCAGCTCGACTCATGCAGCAAGCCGCTCCCAATCAGATTGTCATCGATGACGATCTGGCCAAGCGATTGGCGCCGCATTTTGTGATGTTCCCGCTTGGCGAAACAAAACTGAAAGGAAAAGCCGAGCCAGTATCACTGGTTGCGCTTACCGGCATCGCGCAGACAGCATCGCCGACGCCTATCACCCACGTGTATGGCCGCGATCGCGAACTGTTGATCCTGCACGAGCAACTCACAGCACTCAACCACGGCCAGGGGAGTACCGTGGTCGTGATCGGTGAACTGGGGATGGGCAAAACCCATCTTCTCTCCAGAGTACGCGCAGCCTCGCCAGCACGCTGGATCCAGGCCAGTGCCTCACCTTACGATCAACTCCAGAGCGGTGCGCTGATGAGCGCGATCATTTGTTCAGCACTCAATTTGGATACTACGGTTCATTTTACCGATTTCATATATGCGCTTCAACCATATCTCGGCGCCCGCGCGCCCGAAGCCGCGCTTATTCTGGCCCGTCTCGTAGGTATCGAACTATCGGAAGAACAGCAGCGCCAGCTTGCCATTATCGGCAGCGATGGCGTGCGCTGGCAACTGTTCATGATCATCGAGCATCTGATTACAGCCATCGCCCGTTCCAGTCCGCTGGTTATCGCGCTTGATGATCTGCAATGGGCAGACATAACATCGTTTGAAATCGTGCAACATCTTGCGGCTCTGACGGCGCATCATCCATTCCTCCTCGCGCTGTTGAGTCGCCCGCTACCGCCAACCGATGCAACGAACTTGCGCCAGCACGCCGATTACTGGATCGAGCTGTCTCCGCTCACCTCGGTTGCAGCGCTCGAGCTGATCCGGGCAATGCATCCTGGTCTCACGTCAGCAGAGGCGCAAATACTGGTCGAACGCAGTGGCGGAAATCCACTCTTTCTCGTAGAACTGGCGCGCGCCATCACCACAGGAGCAGGCATTGACACCTTGCCCGATACTGTGCAGGGACTGATGCTGGCCCAACTCGATCGGCTACCAACCGAACTGCGTGATATCGTGCAACAGGCAGCCGTGCTGGGGCGCCAATTTACGCCCGAAGTACTCGGACTGCTGACAAACGCTGCCGATCTGGAGCAACATCTGACCGATCTCGTTGAGCGCGGTCTGCTGACAGGCAATGCGCAGACCGGGTATCGGTTTCGCCACGCTCTGATCCAGGAGAGCGCTTACAGCGCATTATTATTTGCCAGGCGCCGTGAGCAGCACTTGAAGGTCGCTTCAGTACTCATCGAACGCGCGCGTGGTCAGCTCGCCGAACGCGCCGGTGAGCTGGCAGAACACTATGAACGCGCAGAACAATTTATGCTGGCTGCGCGCTGGTCTGCTCAGGCAGGCGATCAGGCGCGCCTGATCGGGTCCAGCACCGACGCGCTGGCAGCCTATCAGCGCGCGCTAACCCTGGCCGATCGCGCTGGTAATGATCCGCTCCGGGCAACCACGATGTTAAAAATCGCCCAGGTCGCTATGGATAGCGATAATTATCGCACTGCGCAACAATACTACGAACAAGCATTCATAGCCTTTTCCCAATCACGCAGTACGCCAACCAGCAAAGGAAAGACTCGGCCATTTCGTTTAGGGGTGTATACGCAAGGGCCAACAACGCTTGATCCCGGACTGATTGCCACCAGCGGCGATCAAGAAATTGTGCGCGATCTCTTTGAAGGGCTAGTAGAGCTTGATCTCGATCTCAATGTGACACCAGCACTGGCTGCGCGTTGGGAAGTTAGTGAAACGGGCAGATGTTATACTTTCTATCTGCGTCCGAACCTGTACTGGAGCGATGGTTCCCCGCTCACCGCCCACGATTTTATTTTTGCGTGGCAGCGGAACCTCAATCCAGCAACAGAGGCGCCGCAAGCCCATATTCTTTCCATTATCGCTGGCGCTGATGAAGTAGCTCAAGGCGCTGATCCTGACAAATTACAGGCCTGGGCGCTTGATGACCGCACGCTACAACTGGTCTTGCGCGCGCCCGCGCCACACTTGCCGTATCTGCTCACCCATCCAGTGTGTATGCCGCAACCAAGCCACGCCATACGACGCTACGGCGCAACATGGGCTTCCCCATCACGGCTGGTCTGCAATGGCCCCTTTCGCGTAGCCCATTCACGAGCGGGCAGACCACTGGTTTTGGCATTCAACCCCCACTACTACGGCCATCATCTTGTCGCAATTCGTCGGATCGAACTCATCTATGTCAATCCAGACATCAGCGCCTTTATTGATCATCAGATCGATTGGCTGCGCATCGAAGATCACCAGCCTGAACCAGATCAGTCAAGTCTGATTGATTTGTTTGGCCTAACCACTTACTTTTTACTCTTCAACTGTCGCCACCCCTTCTTCCAGCATCCCGATACGCGACGCGCGTTTGCACACTGCCTCGATACAGCTCGTCTGGTCAACAACGTGTGGGGAGGTCGTCAACTGGCGGCAAGCGGCGGTCTTATTCCACCCAGTATGTCCGGCCATACACCAGGAATTCATCTGGAGTACGATCCCGCAAAGGCCCGATCAATCCTGCTTCCCTCACCAACGCCCCATCTCACCCTCGCTGCGCTGGATGGTTTTCGCAGCATGCCGGAAGAACTATGTGCGGCCTGGCGACAGCACCTTGGCGTGGAGGTGCAGATTCGCACCGATCTGACACCTGATCAACTATTTGCCTGCCTGCAAACAGGGCAACTGACTATGGCACTGCTTGGTTGGGATTTTGACTATCCTGATCCGCAACCACTCTTACACGGTTTATTCCATTCACAGGGATCACTGAATGTGAGTGGATGGCGCAATGCCACCTACGATGCGCTGATCGAGCAGATCGACCAGGCTGATCTTCCTACCCGCCGTCAACTTGTTCACATTGCCGAACAATTGCTTGCGCGCGAAGCAGTTGCGGTACCACTTTACTATCATCGCGCTCTCGGCGCATTGCGTTCCCCATTTACCCTCACAAACGGACAGCACTTGATCCGTGGCGACCGCCCCCGGCTTAAATGGCTTGGCATCCGGAGAACTGACTAAGGGAGCGAGATACAGCTTCCCGTATTTGGAATAACGGTATGATCGGCATTGGCTACAATTGCGCACAGCGCATTAGCGCCTGACGGTCGATCTTTAATGTTGTAGTCGCTAAATGGCGCACTGCTCCCGTAAATGCGCCAGTTGGCTGGATTGGCCGGCGCGCCAGCCTGGGTTGGCGGCACCGTATCGAAGAAGAAGTGGATATGCCGACCAGGCAACTGAGGGGAAAAACCGCTGGTTTCAAATGTACAGAGATATTGGGCTTCACTTACCGTGATGCTCTTGACGCGCACCTGATACGTCGTTGACACCTGATGCAAGAGCAGGGGAATCCGCACCCTTGGAACAACAACGCTGACCCCGCTAAACGAACTATTCGGCTCGGCACTGGCCGTATTACCGCTAAACTGATTATCTTCCAACTGCACAATAGTCGGTCCAGTAGCAGCGAATGCCCGTTCAATCCGCAATGCGCCGCCGCTGCCATTGCTGGCAACGTTGTTATTGAATCGATTAGCGCGAAGAATCACAGTTCCTTCGTACATAATGATGCGCAACGCCCCACCACTACCGTTCAGCGCTTCGTTATTAGCAAACAAACTATCCTGGATCACAACAGTACTACCCCCACGCACTACCAGCTCGATTGCGCCGCCACTTCCGGCCTGATTGCGATTAAATCGGCTATTAGTAATGGTCAGACGCGAACGATTTTGTAGCTCGAGCTTGATTGCTGCGCCATTGTTAGCTCCAGCCTGCACCAGATTATCGTTGAATTCAAGATTATCCAGCCACAAACGAGCGCCATTCGCGAGTGTGCCGCTGATACCAGCTCCGCCTATCGAATTACTGCTATTGGTAATATCAAGATGTCTGGCAACAACCGTGGCTCCATTCAGGTTGAAAGGCAACACATGATTCCCTGATCCTAGCCCTAGCTCAGAACCTTGATCGGGATCAAACGTGTAGCCAAGACTATACATCGCTGTTGCGCCAGATTGATCATTGCCAGTAACCTCGCAACGCGCCGTAGAAGTGTCGCTAAAATCAGGCACCCATCCGCCTTCGAGCACGAGTGATCGAGTAATCGGCTGCAAGTCATTGCTGGCCCGAAACCCAACCATCGCCGCTACCACGTCTCCCGGCTGCGCCCGACTGAGCGCTTCATCAAGGTTGCCACAACCGCCCGCGCCATACAGACGAAAACCAGCCTGCGCTATCACAGGCGGCATAAACAGCAAACAGAAGACGAGAAAACCGATTATCACATACTGTCGGCCATTGAAAAGAGAGCGTATCATGCCTTTTCCTTCAATGTAAATTCGGCAAATAGCAGATGGGGACGCAGTCAGGCGATGATGAAGAGCGGAATTGAAGAGTTGATAAGAATGGAATTAATGCGATTATAGCACTGGAAGAGAGGCTTGTCTACAGTTTGAGGCAACCCTGGACGAGAGATAACGCTGCTGGAATCCTTAAAACCCCGTTATACAACTTTAGGTGTACTATTAATCTCTGCCAAAGCAACCGAATATCTACATCACGCTCACCGTACCAAACACATGACAAGACAGCTCCCCGTTCGGATCAGCGCGCGAGCGCGCGGCGCTGCCCGCGTTCCAGCGCCCTCCTCCCGCCTGAGGAGGAACGCGCGGCGCTGCCCTGATCCATGGCATTGCGCGGGCGCTTTCGCGCCCGCAGCACTCCCCTGCGTCAGCAGGAGACCCCACGCCGCGCGCGTGAGGTGGGGATTGCCGTGCCGCACTGCCCGCGGCGCGCACTAACATGCGGGGAAGGAGAGATGACCACGCCGCCGCCATCCAGGTTATTCCAACGTGAGGTGTGCTTTCCGCTCTGCCCCAGCGACCGCTCTCCGTAGCGCTCCTGCCTCATCCTTCTCACCGAGACAGCGTTGGCGTGGCTGAACCGATACGTGACAATGTTTCTAACGTTGGTATTACACACGCTGGCCGTTGAGCACGCTCAGAGTCATTGAGGCAACTGTTAGTTGCTGTCATTCAGAACCAATGACAGACTCACCCCTCTTCGAGCGTCGCGAGAATGCGATGGGCGCGCACGGCCAGCCAGAGCGCAAAATGCTCTTCGGGATTATCGAGATCCATCCCGCTGATCTCCTTAATGCGCTCGATGCGGTAGAGCAGCGTATTGCGATGCACGTGCAATGCCTCCGAGGTGGCGCGCAGATTGCCGAGATGGTTGAAATAGGCCTCCAGCGTCTTGATCAGATCGGCGTGCTGCCGTTTATCATACTCGGCCAGACTCGCCAGCGTCTCGCGATAAAATGACCACAGCTCCGGCGTTTCGCGCAGCCGGATGAGAAGCCGGTATACGCCCAGATCGCCGAAGGCCAGCACGCGATCGTTGCCAAAAATCTGCCGACCAAGACTGAGCGCCTGCTCGGCCTCCTCCAGCGTCCGGCGCCACTCGGTGAGATTATTGGCTGGAGTGCCCAGGGCAATCACAACATTCGGATGATCGCGGCGCAGACGACTCCGCAATTGCTCGGCCAGCTCGCGCGCGCGGGTCGGATTCGGGGAGGGCAGCATGCATAACACATGACTTTCGCGCCGCGATATCGGCGCATTGACACCCAACCGCTTCAGCTCATTCTGGACATCGGCAGCGGCCCGACCCAGCGTGACCGCGCTGGCATCATCGATATGCACCAGCAACGCAGCATGAGGCAGGTTGAGCGTATACCCCAGCTCCTGACCGCGCTGAATGGCCGCTGCCAGATCGCCCGGCGGCCCCGCCAGAATACTGGCGATAAAATCTCCCCGCAGCCGCTCTTCCGCCGCCTGCGCCGCCTGCTCCTTGGCCAGCTCAAGCGCCAGCGCCAGCGCGCCGCGTTGGGCTGCCGTGCGATCCCAGGCGTCAAGCATCGCGCCGGCAATCGCCACATAACCGGCAGGCAACGCGCTATTCCCAACCGGTTCAACCCAGATCTGTTGATTGAGCAGATGCTCCTCGCCGCGCGTCGTTGGGCGCAACGCCTGCAATGCCAGCCGGGACTGCCCGCGGCTCCGCTGCGCGCGCAAGGCTCCGTTCGGCGCGTAAAACGCCACACTCTGCCCGGTGCGTTCTTGCAAGATGTCGAGCAACCCGCCGATTCCACCCCCTTGCAAGGAACACTGGGTGAGCAAATCGTAGAGCTGAGCCGCGCGCCGCTCAAACTGGGCATCAAAATCGGTGATCAGGCGCGTGATCTCGCGCTCGACCTCGCGCAGATCAGACTCGGCTGGCAGGCGCAACAACGGCAAGCGCGCCTCTTCAGCCGCCTGTTCATCCTCTGGCGCAATCGCACCCAGCGCAACAACGCCGGCAATTGGCACCGGCGCCTGCGCCAGACGACGCACCAGAACCGCTAGCGTCAGCCGCGGATCAAGCGCGCGCGCAGCTTCAACCGAAAGCAAGGCCAGCTCACCGCCGCGCAGCTCGGCGAAGGCCGGGAGCGTGGCTCGTAAGGTTGCAATCCAGCTCACCTGACGCCCTAAACCGGCGGCGCCAGCCACGACCGTCGTGCCGACCGGCAACGCTAAGCGCGCGACATCGCGAACGGTGATCGTTCCCATAGCGATACATCACAATCGTTTATCACCGAAATCTTCGCGTATTATACATTGTTCTCGCCTTGCGCGGAGATAACCGAAGTTACTCGCCGGGCACATCACATGCGTTCACGGCATATCCTTAGCCATCAGCAACCAGGAGAAGAGGCGCATCCGCCGACGCGCGAGCGCGCGGCGCTTCCCGCGTTCCAGCGCCATCCTCCCGCCTGAGCAGGAGTAGGCCGCGCTGCCCCGATCCATGTCATTGCGAGGGCGCGGAAGCGCCCGAAGCAATCCCCTGCGTCAGCGGGAGCTATGCCTCATCGCCCAATCCTTGCGCGTGAGGTGGGGATTGCCGCGCCGCGCGGCGCGCACTGACATGAGGAACGCGTGAGCATGCTGCGCCGCCGTCATCCAGCTCACCCTAACTTCAGGTGTGCGATAGGTCCTGCCCCAGCAACCGCTTTCCATGTCACGCCCGCCGCATCCTGCTCACTGAGGCAGCGCTGGCATGGCTAACCGATACGTGACAATGTTTCTAAAGTTGGTATCACGTGCGTTCACGGCATATCCTTAGCCATCAGCAACCAGGAGAAGAGGCGCATCCGCCGGCGCGCGAGCGCAGGACGAATGCCTCCAAAGGCGCGACAAAGGCACGCAGTCTATCAGGGCCACGCTGACGATTGCCGATCGCCCTGACCACGCGCAAATACACGCTAACCACCACTTGACGACAAATCGGTTCATCGTGTATAATCTCCTTCACAATAATTCTTTGTACAACAATTCTATCAACAACAAAATAACTGGCATCCAAATGGCGCCATCAGCACAAGAGCAACACCGCATGATTCATGAAGTCTACGTCCTGCTGGATGACGGCGATCGCCGTGTCTTGCGCCAGTTCCAGCTTAATCCCACCCAGTACGCGGCGCTCCTGTTGCTCGACGAACACAACGGCGCGCGGTTATCGGATATCAGTGTGCATCTGCTGATCGACAAGAGCAGCACCACCCGGCTGATCGACCGGTTGAGCGCGCTAGGTTTTGTTACGCGCGTAGCCGATCCGTCGGATCGACGGGTGCAGCGCATCATGATGACGGCGCGGGGGCGCGCCCATCTGGCGATGGTTCGCGCCGCTCATTACGAATCAATCGCGCGCCGGTGGGCAGTGCTGGATGGCGCTGATCATGCGCTGCTCACGCAGCTTTTGCTCAAACTCCGGCGCGCCTTAGCCCAATTGAATCATGGCGAAGAAGGAGGTGATGAGTTGACCCAACCGGAATGAAGTATCGCAGGCTTACATCGGGGAACGACGGTATCATGTGTCATGGGCATAGCTGCCTCTATCAAAGGAGATTGTTGTGAAGCGCTGGTCATATTCGTTGTTCGCCTTACTGGCTCTGTTCGCTACGTTGCTTGCCGCCTGTGGTCAATCCACTCCTGCCGCCCAACCAACTGCCGCTCCTGCCCAACCAACCGCTGCCCCTGCGCCATCGACTGATGGCATGGCTATTACCGGCACCGTCACCCTCTGGCATGCTTACGGTACCGGCAGCGCCGAAGAAAAAGCGATCAACATTTTGATCGATCGCGCTCGCGCCGCCTACCCCCAGGCCACCATCAACGTCCTCCAGATCCCCTTCGACCAGATTTTCAACAAGTTCAACAATGAGGTCTCGTCGGGTGGCGGCCCTGATATGTTCATCGCGCCCAACGACAGCCTGGGCAGCCAGATCCGCGCCGGTGTGCTGGCCGATCTGAGCGAGTATCAGAACATGCTAACTGATGTCGCGCCGACCGGTGTGGCCGGCATGTCGCTCAATGGCAAGCTGTACGGCATTCCCGAGTCGTTCAAGGCGGTGGCGCTGTACTACAACAAGAGCAAGATTGCCAACCCGCCGGCAACCACCGACGAACTGCTGGCGCTGGTCAAAGAGGGCAAGACGCTGGTGCTCAACCAGAACGCTTACCACAATTTCGGCTGGTTGCAGGCCTTCGGCGGCCAACTGATGGATGCCAGCGGCAAATGCATCGCCGATCAGGCAGGCGGCACCGAGTGGTTCAGCTACCTCAAGGCGCTGAAAGAAGTGCCGACCGTGACCTTCTCGACCGACGGCGGTCAGGCTGACTCACTGTTCAAAGACGGCAAGGCCGACATGATCATCAACGGCCCGTGGGTATTGGGCGACTACCGCGCTGTGCTCGGCGACAATCTCGGCGTGGCGCCGATGCCGGGCGCCAGCAAGCCGGCTGGCCCGCTCACCGGCGTTGACGGCTTCTACGTCAGCATCAACAGCCAGAATGTGGCTGGCGCAGTGGCGCTGGCGCTGTTCCTGACCAGCCCTGAGTCGATGAAGGTGTACGTGGATGAAGCCGGTCACGTGCCGGTCAGCACGAAAGTATCGATCAGCGATCCGCTGGTGGAAGCCTTCGCCCTGGCCTCGGCCACTGGTGTGCCGCGCCCGCAGATCCCCGAACTCGACAACTACTGGGGGCCGTTCGGTGACGCGATGACGAAAGTGCTCGATGGCGGCGCCGATCCAGCCGCTGCCGTCGCCGAAGCCTGCGCGCTGATGAATACGGCCAACGGGAAGTAGCCGCCTGCAGGTCTGGCAGGCCCTCGTTGACGAGGGTCTGCCAGCCTGATTGTTCAGGCAATGGCGCACATTCAGAAATGCAACCGCAGGGGAGAAGGCCGCATGGCAACTACCAATCCAGAGTTGACCTCGCCGCCAGCAGCGGTTCGGCGCTCAACGCTGCGCGAGGGGTGGAAGCAGATTCGCACGCCGCTGGTCTACCTGATGCCGGCGCTGATCATCATGCTGGTGGTCACGTTCTATCCGCTGGCGTTTCAGGTCTGGATGTCGTTTACTGATTACGGCGTGATCAAAGAAGAGGGAAAGCAGACCCTCAATCCCTTTGGGCCGGGCGGAACCACACCACCGAATTATCGCCCCCCTCAATTTGTCGGTTTCAAAAACTATCTTGACATTATCACCAACAACCCACAATTTGTTGCCCGTCTTGGCGGCAATTTTGATTTCTGGCGCTTGCTGGCCTTCAATCTCTGGTGGACATTCTCAAATGTTGGCTTCCACGTGGCGCTGGGCATTGTGATTGCTGTCTTACTCAATGTCGAAGGACTGTGGGGACGAAAGATCTATCGGGCGATCTATATTTTACCAATGGTCTTGCCCAACATCGTGGTCGCAACCGTCTGGCGGAATATGTTTGATGATCAATACGGATCGATCAACCAGCTCATTAATCTGTTCATTACTCCATTTGGACTCGATCCGATACAGATTCGCTGGTTCAATCAGATTCAGGATCCAATTCCCGGCATCGGACTACCGCTGAGCTACTATGCCATGCTGATCGCCAATATCTGGCTGGGCTGGCCGTTTATGACGATTGTCGCCACCGGCGCCCTCCAATCTATCCCGAAAGAGATGTATGAAGCGGCAAGCATCGATGGCGCGACCGGCATGCAGCAGTTCTGGCGGATCACGCTGCCATTGCTGCGCCCGGCGATGGTGCCGGCAGCGATGGTCGGCATCGTGACGACCTTCAATCTCTTCCACGTGATCTATTTTATGAGCGGCGGCGGCCCGCTGGGGCGCACCGAGATTATGGTGACGCAGGCCTTCAAATTGATTAATGTCAATCAACTGTACGGGGTTGCCGCAGCTTTCTCTGTCATCATCGCGCTGGTGTTGATTCCGATCTTCCTGATCACCAACAAGATTTCACGCGCCACGGAGAGCTACGATGTCTAGTGTCAGCGCTACCCCTCGTCGCCCAGGCAGCACAACCGCCGGTCGCCGTCTTAAGTGGTGGCACCAGCTCATCCTGCAGGCGATCTGTCTGTTCATTGCGGCAACCGTGCTCTTTCCGATCCTCTGGATCGTGAGCATGTCGCTCGACCCGCGCAATATTTCGCGCCCGACCGAGCTAAACCTCATCCCGCCCGGCGCCTCGCTGCAAGCATACTTGCAGGTGCTCGACCGGCCAACCGCCAATCCGGTGACGTTTGCCGAGCTAGCATTTAACAGCATCCGGCTGGCCGGCGGCGTGTCGGCGTTCGCGCTCTTGATCGGCGTGAGCGCGGCGTATGCCTTTTCGCGTTTTAAGTTCCCTGGCCGGCAGTTTATGATGATTGCGGTGCTGGCGATCACGGTGCTGCCCAGCGTGGCAACTATCGCGCCGCTGTTTGCCCTGCTCAACAGCATCCGCATCAGCAGCGCCATTATGAGCATTGCGCTCGTTCTGGCCGGTTTGATGCTGCTCGGCCTGACCATCTTCGCCGTGGCGCCGGCGATACGGATCGGCTCCGCCGGGCCGGGCAACTACTTCTTCGGCGCCGTTGGTCTGGCGATCAGCCTGGGGTTGATCTACAGCGGATTATCACCGGCGCGCAGCGAAGTCTTCATCTTGCGCAACTCGCTGCTCGGCGTTGGAATCGCGATGGTGTCGGGCGCGTTGCCGTTTGCCATCTGGAATCTGAAGGGCTATCTGGACACCATCCCCAAAGAGCTGGAAGAGGCGGCGATTATCGATGGCGCGTCACCCAATCAGGTCTTCTTCCAGATTGTGCTGCCACTCGCCACGCCGGCGCTGGCGGTGACCGGCTTCCTCGGCTTTGCCGGCGGCTGGACGGAATTCTTCCTGTCGTGGCAGTTTCTGACCGATCCAAAAGACTTTACGCTGGCCATGTCGCTGTATAACATGACCGGTCAGTACGCCGGACAGATTCCCTGGTCGCGGTTTGCCGCCTTCTCGATCCTGCTCTCGTTGCCGGTAGCGATTGTCTATCTGCTCTTGCAACGATACATCATCGGCGGGTTGACGCTGGGCGGTGTGAAGGGGTAAACCGGTAACGCACCGCCAGCGCCCCATACGATTGCCAAACGCTGCGCTTCACAGCGCGATCGGTTGCGCTGCTGTATTCGCTGTTCGAGAATTAAGGATTGCATCGTGGAACAGGTTCACGTCTCCGCCGACTTTATCTTTGGCACGATGGCAACCGATAGCCGCCGGCTCGGCTACGTGCGGGCCGAGCTGGCCGGCATCGCTCACGGCTATCGCATGGAACCGCTGACGCCACAGCCGGATCAATCGGTGCGGCTGTTCGTCACCCTCGGCCCGGCCATCACTACCGATCGAGTCAGTGTCTACTACACCACCGATGGCAGTGAACCCGCTGGTCACCGCGGTGTGCCCGCGCCCGGCAGCGCCGTCGCAGCCGGGCAGCGGTTGGCCAGCCGCTGGGACACACTGCTCTGGGGGTATGGGGAGGAGTGGGTGATCGAATTGCCGCCCCAACCAGCGGGCACCGTCGTGCGTTATCGGATCGAGGCCTGGCTGAGCGAAGGCGAAGGATCAATCTGGTATAGCGAGGTGATCGGCGCAACCGAGGGCGATGGCAGCGTGCTCGGTCAGCCCGGTCCCGGCGATCACTATCTGCGCGAGATGGGGGCCGAGTTCAACCTGACATTTCTGCGCCGTCCACGCACTTGCGCTTACCGGAGCGGCGACGAAGGTTCACCCGCCTGGCTGGCTGATGCGCTCATCTATCACATCTTTATCGACCGCTTCCACCCTGGCCCCGGTCGCCAGTTTGCCGACCCGCCGACGCCAATGGGAATCTATGGCGGCACGCTGGCCGGCATCACTGCCAATCTCGACTACATCGCCAGGCTAGGAGCAACAGCCATCTGGCTTTCCCCCCTTTTTCCCTCGCCATCGCACCATGGCTACGATGCCACCGACTATTACAGCGTCGAACCGCGGCTGGGCACGATGGACGATCTGCGCGCGCTGATCGCTGCCGCCCACATGCGCGGCATGCGGGTAATTTTCGACTACACCGCCAATCACTTCTCCAGCCGACACCCGATCTTTCAGCGCGCAATCAGCGATCCAAACAGCCCAGAGCGGCAGTGGTTCACCTTTACGCACTATCCCGATCGGTACGTCTCGTTCTTCGGGGTCGCCGACCTGCCTCAGCTCGATCTCGACTACCCGCCGGCCCGTCAGTTTATGCTCGACGCGGCTCGTTTCTGGCTGGATCAGGGCGTTGATGGCTATCGGCTCGACTACACTATCGGCCCCTCACACGACTTCTGGACAGCTTTCCGCGCGGCGATGCGCGCGCACAAACCTGATTGCGCGCTGATTGGCGAAGCGGTTGACACTGCTGACGTTTTGCGCTCATACGCCGGTCGGCTCGACGGTTGTCTGGATTTTCTGCTCTTGCAAGCGATCCGTCGCTTTTTCGCCTTTGATGAAATCACTCCCAGCCAGTTTGCCGTCTTTCTCAACCGACATCTGGCTCACTTTCCGGCGGGGTTTATCTTGCTATCTTTCCTCGACAACCACGACATGAACCGCTTCCTCTGGATTGCGCGCGGCGATAAGCGGCGCCTGCGCTTGGCAGCGCTGTGCCAGTATACGCTGCCGCACCCGCCGGTGCTCTACTACGGCACGGAAGTGGGGCTGAGCCAGCGACTCGATGTGCGCCACGCCGATGGCAGCGGTCATCCCGAAGAATCGCGGCTGCCGATGCTCTGGGGCGAACAACAGGACTGCGAGCTGCTGACCTTCTATCAGCAACTGGGGGCTTTGCGCCGCGCTACCGGCCCGATCTGGCGCGGGCAGCGAACGTTCACCCATCTCGATGACCAGCGTGGGCATCTGGCCTACACCTGCACCGCCAACGGCGAAACGTGGCTGGTAGCGCTCAACAATGGGCCGCGCGCAGGCGCAATCCCGCTGCCTGCCGGTCGCTGGGAAGTTGCGCTGGCCACCCAAACCGCCGATACCGGCCATGAAGGCGTGGTCTTGCCCGCCTTCGGCGGAGCGGTGTTGCGCAAGCGATAGGGAAGCGCGAACAGAGTTGCGCGTCTGCCCGCCTTCCGGTATACTATTGCTCTGGTGCAGAAGAACGACGGCTCTGCCACAGTTAACGGGGCACACCAAATCCACGACGAAGGAGGTGAGAGCAAAGGATCGCGGATACGGCTATGCAAGCAGGCTTCGCCCCAGGCCACTCGATGATTGCATACCATCACAACGTACCGTACCGCTGATCGCGCAGTGCCATGCGGGTAGAACGTCGCGAAGGTGAAACTGTCGAGCAACTGATTCGCCGCTTTAACAAGGGCGTTGTTGCCGAGCGCATTACCAAGACATATCGCGAAAAGATGCATTTCATCTCGAAGAGCGAGCAGCGCAAAGAGAAGCGTCGCCGCGCCGAGCGGAATCGCCGCAAGAAGCTAGCCAAAGCTGCCGCGATGGGATTGTAACCGCCGCTCTTTCGATGGCACGATGCGCCGACATCCTGCGCATTGTGCCATCGATCATCTCAGGCCAATCGAAACCAACGATACCATTCCTGCTGAAATGAGATGTTTTGAGCCGATCTCAACGCAGTAATAACCATCCACCCAGTGGGCGAAAACGATTATGTTTGACAAACTCGCAGCCGTTGCTGCGCGCTATGACGAATTGACGGAACTCATGGCCCGGCCCGAAGTGGCAACAAATGTGACCCTGCTCCAGCAATATGCCCGCGAGCAGCGCGAACTAGAAGACATTGTCGCTGCCTATCGCGAGTATCAGGCGACGCAGCGCGCCATCGACGAGGCCGAAGCGATGCTGACCGATGACGATCCGGAGCTGCGCGCGCTGGCTCAGGAAGAGCTAGACACTCAGCGTCAGCGGCTGGCCGAATTGGAAGATCGCTTGAAACTGTTACTCTTGCCGCGCGACCCTAACGACTCGAAAGATGTAGTGATGGAGATTCGGCAGGGTGAAGGCGGCGACGAGGCAGCCTTGTTCGCGGCTGATCTCTTTCGCATGTACACCCGCTTTGCCGAGTCGCGGGGCTGGAAAGTTGAGGTCGATAGCCTGACCGAAAACGGCATCGGCGGGATCAAAGAGGTGATCTTCCAGATTCACGGTGAAGGCGCGTACAGCCAGTTGAAGTACGAAGGCGGCGTCCACCGGGTACAGCGCGTTCCCGCCACCGAAGCCCGTGGCCGAATTCACACCTCGACCGCGACCGTGGCCGTCTTGCCTGAAGTCGAAGAGACCGATATTGAAATCAAACCGGAAGATTTGCGCATCGATGTGTTCCGCAGCGCCGGCCATGGCGGTCAGGGCGTCAATACCACCGACTCAGCAGTGCGGATCGTCTACAAGCCCGGCACTCCCGACGAGATCGTGGTGACCTGTCAGGACGGTCGCTCGCAAATCCAGAACCGCGAACGGGCGATGACTGTGCTCCGCGCCCGCCTGTATGCCCGTGAGCAAGAGAAGCGGCAGCGGGAAATTGGCGCCTCGCGCCTGGCGCAGGTCGGCAGCGGCGAGCGCGCCGAAAAGATTCGCACCTACAATTTCCCGCAGGATCGGATCACCGATCACCGGATCGGACAGAACTTCTCGAATCTGCCGGCAGTGCTCGATGGTGAACTCGATAAGATTATCGAGGCGCTGATTATCTACGATAACGCCGAACGCCTGCGCGCCAGCGGGATCAGTAATTAGCATCCGCGCCCTGAGTCTCCTCTTCCGCAGCCCCGCTCTCAATCATGGAAGCGGGGTATTTGCTGCTGGAGCCTTCCCTTTCCCGTCATAGCCTTCCTGATCGGCAATCAGTGCGGCAGCGCCTGCATGGGGAGCATGAGGAATACAACTTCATACCAACGTTAGATCCATGGTCGCGTATCGGGCAGCCACGCCCACACTGTCTCAGTGAGCGCGATGCAGCGGGAGAGAACGGAGAGCGGTTGCTGGGGCAGAGCGGAGAGCACACCGAACGTTGGTATGACCTGGACGGCGACGGCGTGGCCATCTCCTGCTCGCCCTCACCCCCGCCCCCTCTCCCGCTGGGAGAAGGGGAGCAGACACGGATGATGAGACATACGTTCCGCTCGCGCAGGGAATTGCGTCGGGCACTCTCGCGCCTGCACACTGACATGGATCGGGGCGGTGTGGCACGCTGCCGACCGAACCATCGCCCTCACGCCCTGCTAGCACAATACCAGCGCGACAACTAGATATTGGGTTGTTTTCCACACCTATCCACAAAATGTGGATAGGCAGCGTTAGCAATGGATGAATTCATCGTTCACTACTGCCGATCACAAACCACACCCTTGAGCTACGGACAGCTTAGGCGCGCGCCAGTGCCGGGATAATAAAGATGTCGGCGACCATCGCCACAATGCTCAACCCGTGCAACCACACAGCGGCCCAGACATTGCGAGTGCGCAGCGCCAGATAGCCGCCGATAATGCCGATCGGCAGCGCCATGCCGACCATCAACCAGCGCTCAAACATCGGCACCGGCGCCACGAAGAGATGGTTGAGCGCGTAGAGCAGTGTAGTCACCGCGACGGTCAGATGCGAGTTGAAACCGGCATCGCGCAGGCCGAGGAGGAGAATACCGCGCCAGAGCAGCTCTTCGGCCAGCACCAGCACCGGGAAGAGATAGAGCAGACCCATCCCGACCAGAATCGTCTCCATGGCCTCCATAGGCGCGCCGCCACTCCGATAGTAGAAGAAGGTATTGACCCAATCGAGCAGCATCAGGGCGACACCGATACCGGCCCCCCAGATCGTTGCCGCGCGCAGGTTCACTCGCGTCACGCCGATGCTCGACCAACCACTGACGCGACTCAGCCAGAAGGCAACACCCAATCCTCCCAACACGTAGAGGAAGAGAGCCGGCCATTCGCTCAGCCCGCTGAAACCGCCGATCAGCCCCAACAGCCAGACGGCGGCCACCAACCCGAATCCCCAGCGCAGTCGTGGATCGCGCAACAATGCCCCTGATGACGGCGTCACTGCCGGTGCGCGCATACCTTTCCTCCTCGCCAGTGTCTGAGCGCTGCGCCGCTGCACCCTGTCGATCATTCCCAACGACCTGGCGCGCCAGCGCTTTGCGGCTGCAACCCTGAGCTATTGTACGCCGTCGGCAGCACATTGCGGCAAAACATTACGCAACCAACGTTGTCATCTTCTTACCTGCATCCGCCGCCCACGTTGCACAAGCGCGCCAGCTATGCTACACTAAGAAAGCCGATGGCCCGGTAGCTCAATGGATAGAGCAACGGTCTTCGGAACCGTTGGTTGGGGGTTCGAGTCCCTCCCGGGTCGCCAGATCGCCCGTCGCCCACGGCGGCGGGCGAGAGTCTCTTTGATCAGAACGACACCGCGGCACAAGGAGGTGTGCGATGCCGTTTTACCAGCGTCTCGGCCAGGTTCCCCACAAACGCCATACCCAGTTTCGCAAGCCTGACGGCAAACTCTACCGCGAAGAAGTGATGGGGCTGGAAGGCTTTCACGGCATTCAGTCGATACTCTATCATCACTTTCTGCCGCCACGGGTGATGCGCGCCGAACTGATCGGCTCGACTCGCCCCACGTATGTTGAATTCGGCCCGATCCACCATCGCGCGTTTGCCACCGCCAATGTACCGGCGGGAGGCGATCCGGTCAGCGCCCGGATCACCCTGCTGGGCAACCACGATGTCACGATCGGCGTCAGCCGACCAACCGAGAGCATGACCGGCTTCTACCGCAACGGTCAGGCGTATGAGGTCTGGTTCGTCCACGAAGGGAGCGGCGACCTGCTCTCTCAGTTCGGGCGTCTACCCTTCAGCGCTGGCGACTACGTGGTGATCCCCTTTGGCACGACCTGGCAGATGCGCCTTGACGGGCCGGCCCGCTTTCTGGTGATCGAATCGGCCAGCCAGATCGCGCCACCCAAACGCTACCGCAATCAGTTCGGCCAGTTGCTCGAGCACGCGCCCTACTGCGAACGAGACATTCGCGGCCCGCAGGAGTTGATCACCTGCACCGATACCGGCGAATTTGAAGTGCTGGTCAAGGTGCGTGACCAGATCACCCGCCACGTGCTCGATCACCATCCGTTTGATGTCGTCGGCTGGGACGGGTACCTCTATCCGTGGGCCTTCTCGATCCACGATTTTGAACCGATTACCGGACGCATCCACCAACCGCCGCCGGTGCATCAGACCTTCGAGGGGTACAATTTCGTCATCTGCTCGTTTGTGCCGCGGTTGTTTGATTACCACCCCGAAGCGATTCCGGCGCCCTACAATCACTCAAATGTCAATTCCGACGAGGTTATCTACTACTGTGATGGCAACTTTATGTCGCGTCGCGGCATCGAGCGCTACGACATCACTCTCCACCCGGCTGGCCTGCCGCACGGCCCGCAACCGGGGAGCACCGAGGCCAGCATTGGGGTGAAAGAGACGCGCGAGCTGGCCGTGATGATCGATACCTTCCACCCGCTCCATCTGACCAGCGCTGCCTTAGAGCTGGAAAAGACCGGCTACATGGACTCGTGGAGCGTTGGCGGGCCAGAGGGATAAGTCAGCTACCCAATCCTCAACGGATTGGGCTTGTCCTTCCAGATTTCGTAGCATCGGTTGACCCACCGACCTGACGCCAA